>OJCR01000011.1_pt1 | contig 107591 bp, 80 predicted proteins | sample 1591611 | NCBI WGS metagenome assembly OJCR01 (sample SAMN05416815, study PRJEB24817) | seawater metagenome | isolation source: Sea water | place: Canada:Atlantic | collected 2013-07
CAGACTACGTGTCGTTGCGGGTAGGATCTTTCCCGGTAAGGAAAGGATAAAGGGCACTCGAGCGGATTCATCGTAGAAAACGGTTTTCTGGGCGAAGCCATGAGCACCGGTACAGTCTCCGTGATCGGCCGTGAATATGATCTAGGTGTCTCGTTCATGCCCCGTAGTCTTCAGGGCGGTCAGCACTTTCCCTATTTCCTGATCGGAGCGTTCAATAAGCTGATAATAACCCCGTCGGTCTGCCGCCTAATCCATCATTGCGGCTCCACGCGGACTTCAACTCAGATGATTTGGACGGCGGGCGCGTCGGTCAGCGGGGCAACTACGAAGGTATTGTGGCCGCTCACGACCGCTTGGGGCGGGCAGGCGAATTGCAGGGCGCGGACGCACGCGGGGAACATATCGGGCGCGGGGTGATCGGCGAGGCGCTGGCAAGGCACCCCGTTGATTTTCACGACGAGGTCGACATCGACTGTGGCGGTGTCATCGAGGCCGAGGATGAAGGTGTTCGTGTCGTTTTCCAACACGGTGCCAAGGTTGAGCGAGAGGGTTAAGCCGACGCTGAGCGCGGCGGGTAGCACAATGCCGGCATCGCTCCCCAGCGGCACGGTGTCGCGGTAGGTTTGCGGATGGCGACGGGGCTGGCGGGCGAGCTCCGTAGGCCCGAGGCCGTCTTCGAGCAAGCGGCGGTAGTCCGCAACGCTCACGGGGAGCGTCTGCGAGCCCATATAGTTAAAGAGATAGAGTTGATCCGCCCCCTGTTCCCACGCCATGGCGGCCCAACCGCGAATGGTTTCGAGGGTATTGGGCACGTTCTGCCCCTTGGGCCACGCGCGCATGTTGTATTCGATGCCAGGCGCGAGCACGACATGATCGGCCGCCGCCCCGAGACGGGCCCGCCAGAGTTGCACCGGGATATCAAAATCGGTAGTGGTCCAGAACGGCGTGGGCACCAGCCAATCAATGAGCCCTTCACGGGCCCAAGCCGCTCCCGGCATACCCAAGCCATCCGCCGCGTCGGGATTTGCCGGCACCCGCACCCCCAGCTGAATGGGGTGGCCCCAACGGATGCTATACTCATCCACGAGCTCCCGCACTTCGCGCATAAAGTGAGTCAACGTTTCGCCGCCTTGGCTTTCCTCCCCGGGCTTAAAGTGCCAGCCAAACCTCATCCAATCGAGTTCTAGGCCATCGGCGTAGTAGCGCTCCAGCAGTTCCCTCACCAAAGCCATCGCATATTCACGCAAGGCGGGCTGATTGTAGTCCAGGCCGCGATCGACCCAGTTAGTGATCTCATCCCCCGGGATGCGCCAATACTCCGGATGTTCGATCCAATATGGACTGTGCATGTGGTTGGTGGTGTCGGACGCTTCGTGCACGTCATTCATCCGCATGCTTATCCAGGGAGAGATGCCTTTCTCCCGACTCCGATTGATCCAGATGGTATAGGGATCCAGCCCGCGCTCGTGTAGGAGTTTAGCGTTTTCCGGCCACCTCAAGGCTTTCCCGATCGGCTTTTTTTGATGCTCCGTCAATTCCCAGATCACGCCGCGAACCTCACTGGCATAACTGGTTTTCATCGCACTGGGGTTGAGAAAAAGGTGGCTGACTTCGGTGTCTGCATACTGGTCCACCCAGGCCTGCAAGCCTTCGATCGTCATGTCGTCGGCATCACGAGTGCCAAAAAAGTGGCTATTGTCTTCATTGATGATGAGGCCGAGCCGCGGGGCCGGATCGGTCGCCTGCAGGGTGAGTGGGAGGGTGAGCGGGAGGGTGAGCGGGAGGAAAGCGCAGAGCGCGAGGAAGAGGGGACGTCGGGTAGGCATGGGGCGCAATGGGAAGGGCGAGCGCGACCAGGAGGGGCAATGCCAATGTTTACTATGTTAACAAAGCAGCTTGTGGAGGGAAATCAAAAGGGACCCTACCGGCGTGCCCCTCGTGTCGGGCATGAATCAGGGACATCGGTCAGCCGGCCAAATCTTCATCTTTTGCGTTCAATCCCTTTCCTCGGAATCTTCGACCCCTTTCCGCGGAATTTTGCCGTCACTGGAAACTGGTAGCGCTTCTTTGTCTGGAGTGTCCAGGATAGGGCTTCACTCTGCCCCTTATGAAATCGCTGCTCATTGTTCTTTCCCTCGGACTTGCTCTGATTCTTTCCCCCTCAAAGTCCGCTGAGGCGGCTGACCAGCCTAATATCGTCTGGATCATGGCCGATGATCTTGGCTACGCGGAGCTCGGTTCTTTCGGGCAAAAGACCATCCTCACGCCTCATTTGGATCGCATGGCAAAAGAGGGCATGCGCTTCACTCATTTTTACGCGGGTGCCACCGTTTGTGCGCCGTCGCGCAGCGTCCTCATGACGGGATTGCATCACGGGCATACGCGGGTGCGAGGGAACGCCAATCCAGAAGCCGCGGGTCCTCAGCGTTTGCAGGAAGCTGACATCACCGTGGCGGAGGTGTTGAAGGAAGCGGGTTATCACACGGCTTTGTTCGGGAAGTGGGGCCTGGGAATGCCGGGAGACGAAGGCGTGCCCAACAAGCAGGGCTTCGATGAGTTTTTCGGCTACCTGAGCCAGCATCACGCCCACAATCATTTTCCCGATTACCTCTGGCGGAATGAGGAACGGATTCCTCTACCCAACAAGGTGATCCCGGTCGGAGAACACGGCGGAGGCTACGCGGAAGATGCTATCCTGTTCTCGGACGACCTCTTTGCGGATGAAGCGCTGAAGTATGCTGCGCAGAATCAGGAGCAGCCCTTCTTTCTCTATTGGAGCATGATCATTCCCCACGCCAACAACGAGCGCTCGCGGGTGCTGGGAGACGGTGCACACATGCCCGATTACGGTCCCTATGCGACCAAGGATTGGCCGGACCAGGACAAGGGGCAGGCGGCGATGATCACTCGCCTCGACAGCTACGTGGGTCGTTTCCTCGATCGACTGGAATCACTCGGTCTGGCCGAGAACACCTTGGTTATCTTCACGAGCGACAACGGTCCCCACAACGAAAGCAAACATGACCTGACGCGCTTCGAACCTGCGGGCCCCTACACGGGGATTAAGCGGAGTCTCACGGATGGCGGAATTCGAGTGCCCATGATCGCTTGGTGGCCTGGCAAGATTGCCGCCGGCACCGCTTCGGATCACCCGGCCTACTTTGGCGATCTCATGGCTACGGCGGCCGAACTCGCCGGTGCCGATATGCCCGAAGGGCTCGACAGTGTGAGTTTCGCACCCACGTTGCGCGGTAAGCCTAGGGAGCAGGAGTCGCACGAGTTTCTCTATTGGGAGTTCCACGAACGGACGTTCCGCCAAGCGGCGCTCTACGACGGACGCTGGAAGGGGATGCGGGTTGGATTGCAGGATGCACCGGTTGCCCTCTACGATCTGGACAACGATGTCGCCGAGCAAAAGGACGTCGCCGCTCTGCACCCGGAAATTGCCGAGAAGATCAGCAACTACCTGAAAACGGCGCGCACTGAGAATCCCAACTGGGTTCCCAAATGGAGCCCCGTGAGGTCAGACTAAAAAAGCTACCTCAATCTGACTCTTCACGCGCTCCCTGGATATTTATATTAAGCGTTTGACACCCTTTTCGGCTCTTCCTTTTCGGCTCTCTTTTCCGGGCACTTTTTCCGGGCCGTTTTGCGTCTTCTACTTGGTTGGGCTTGAATACGGTCATCAATTGGCTATTCTCTTAATATGGTCTCGTTTTTCCTCCTTTCCAGCCTGTTCGCTGGTGTCGTCGGGAGCTACATCATGGGCGGAACGATCCAGCTTCTTGGCCGTCTAGGCGGTGGCAAAGATATCGACATGGTGAAGGCCATCGGATCGCTATTCACCGGGAACAAGGAAACGGCCACTTTAACCGGAATCCTCATCCACTTGGCCGCCGGCGCAGGATTTGGCCTTATTTATGGCCTGGTTTTTACCAGCATCGGCATAACCCAATTCCCCGGCATCTTGTTGATCGGCCTCGGATGCGGACTCCTTCATGGCATCGGCATGTCGTACGTTTTGATGCTCTTCATCGCCGACAAACACCCGATAGAGGAATACCGATCGGTGACCTTGATGATCGGCGCAGCTCATTTAGTTGGACACGTCGTGTTCGGGGGAGTGGTCGGGCTGATTGGAGGCCTAGTATCCTCGATGGCTTAGGCCGTCGGTTTGAAACGCCTTCCCCAGAAAAAGGGGTCAGGCTTTGTAGTTTGTGGTAATTTTAAGCTTCCGTTCGAATTTAACGTCCGGGTTTCTAATCCAAGTATTCACCCTTCGACTCACTTCGTGCAGTCCACCCATATGAAGCCGTTCGGCCAGCCATCGATTGGTCACGGTGGTCCTGGACTTCATGGCGACCGCCAGAACGGTTTTCCAAGGAGCCGATTTTGCGCAATTCGTTGGATCCTCAGATTCGAGCCCCGACTCAAGCAATAGTTCGGATAAGGTCTCCTCCCAGATTAAGGTATGGCCTGCTTGCAGTGATGCTTCTGGACGACGGACATTCTCCTTAGTTTCCGCCTGCTCTTTCAAAATGTCCTTTTTGAATTTGGCTGAACCGAGCACCCACCCTTTGCACATTTGTTCGAACAATAATTCCCGTTTGGCCTGATTGTCAGCGGACAGCCACTTCAGATAATCACCGTAAAGTCGGTGCCCCTCAGCGGAGTCCGCTAATCCTCCGGCATGCTCCAATGCCTCTGCCGGTGAATGCCAACTGGGTCTTTGCCTGCGATTGTGCAGCCAGTAGAGACGAGAGTTTGGCCAATTCTTCAGATCATCGACCTGGCACATTCGCGCCCTAATCGGGTTGAGATGAATGTAGTGACAGAGCGCCCCAAGAGGGGAATCGGAGTCGACCAGTAAGCTCTTGTAGCGCCCTTGGAAAATGTGGCCGTTCTCCTTGCGGAGTCGATTGAACCGTGTCGCGAAAGTTCCCTGCCACAGTCTCATCCCCTCGACCAAGTTCCCCTGAGGAGTTTCGAGAGCGACATGAAAGTGGTTCGTCATGATCACCCACGCATGGATTTTCCAATTCAGTTTTTCGGCCGTTTCCCCGAGTGCCTTGAGGAGGGCCTTTTTGGCGCCTTCGCTTTTGAAAACGTTAGAGCGATAGTTGCCGCGATTGATCACGTGATAACACGCACCCTCAAATTCGATCCGTGGTTGGCGAGGGATGGGAGGAGGGAAGAAGAGAAATCAGGTTCCCATAACCACAAACTACAAAGCCTGACCCCTTTTTTCGGCCTCTTTTTTCGGCTTTTGAGGTGTCGTCGCACCGCTCCTCGGTAGGGCAGTCGGTATGAACCGGGGACATGGGTAACCAATGTCCCTAGACACTCTGTTACCCATGTCCCCGGCTCAACCTGACTGCCGCCGAGCGGAAACAGGCCATTGCCTCAAACGTGCCTCCGGTTGACAGACTTGCCTTTCAGAGCTTGTTGCCGCTCCGAAAATGAAAAACAAATTCCTCTCTGTCTTTAGCCTGCTCGTCATGATGGTCGCGTCTGCGGCCGCCCAGATGGGCCCGCCCATGCCGGCCGGGAAAACCTTTTACTCAGCCGAAGCACTCGTCGTCAGTCGGGGTGATGCAGATCTCGATTCGGGGGGCTCGATGTCGGCAAATCGTCTCGGTTTCGAGTTTGGCGTCATTCATGGCTTGAGCGCCCAGAGTTCACTCGGAGCCACTATCGGCTACGAGAATGTCAGCTACTCGTGGGACGATGTTCCGGCCTTCGGCGGCTTCAGCCCGTGGGACGACATCGACCGGTGGCAAGTCTCGCTGCAATACCGCTACGCCATCGATCGCGAGTCCTCCCTGTTCGTCATGCCGAGCGTAACCACGACCGGAGAGTCCGGCGTTTCGCTCAGCGACAGCATCGAGTTCGGCGCGATCGTCGGCTACACCAAACAGTTCAGTGAAACCCTCACCCTCGGCATTGGCGGAGGCGGCTTTTTCGGCCTCGAAGACACCAGCGGGTTTCCGGTGATTTTCGTTTTATGGGACTTCGCCGACAACTGGCGCCTCTTGAATCCGTTTCGTCCCGGTCCCAGTGGTCCGGCCGGCCTCGAAGTCGTTTATACTGGCCTCGACAATTGGGAGATTGGCTTCGGTGGCGGCTATCGGGTGAACCGCTACGCGCTCGATGACGTTGGCCCCGAGCCGGACGGATTCGGGCAAGACGAGGGCGCGGCGGTCTTCATCCGGGCGACCCGTAACTTCAAGACGGGCGGAACGCTCGACCTCTCGGTCGGGAGCATTGTCGGGGGCGAACTGGAGTTGGAAAACAGCGATGGGCGGCTCATTGGCGGCACCGACTACGATCCTTCACTTCTTTTCGCCATCGCCTTCTCCCAACGCTGGTGAGCCCAAGGCTTACCTTAAAAATATCAATATGACTACAACCCGAACTATTCTCGTCACCGGTGCGAGTGGAGGCATTGGCTCCGCACTCTGCTCCCAATTGAGCGCTGCCGGCCACACCGTCATCGCCGCAAGTCGCGAACTCGATCGCCTCACTGAAACCGATGCTACGCACAAGATCGCCGGCGATTGCACCTCCGAGGCGGGCGCCGTCGCCTTGCTCGAAGCCGCAAGCGAAGCGGCAGGAGGAACGCCCTTCGGACTGGCGCACTGTCTTGGCAACACGCTGCTCACCCCGCTCCACCGCACCCGCGCCAACGCTTGGACGGAGACGATGCGAGTCAATTTGGACAGTTCGTTTTATCTGCTGCACGCATGGATCAACCGGCGACTGAGTGAGAAGTCTGGCGGCAGCGCCGTCTTCGCGAGCTCAGTGGTCGCTCGAATCGGAGTGGCCAACCACGAAGCCATCGCCGCCGCCAAAGGTGGGCTCGAAGCCCTCGTGCGCAGCGCGGCCGCCACCTACGCAGCACAGAGCCTGCGCTTCAACTTGGTTGCTCCCGGCCTGACTGATACGCCGCTCACCGCACCGCTGTTGAAATCCGACGCCTTCCGAGCCGCCGCTACCAAACAGTATCCACTCCCCGGGCTGCAATCCGCCGATGACGTAGCCTCCGCGATGGCCTGGTTATTGAGCGATCAGTCCAGCCGTATTACCGGACAAGTCATTCCGGTCGATGGCGGTTTCACCTCCGTCCGCCCCCTCGTGAAATGAACGTTCCTTTCCACGGTTTGAGGCAGTTTGAAGACGTGACGTCATTTTGCTGCATAACTGGGTGACGGAGAAGCGGTCGGTGTCCGCTAAGCTGACAAACGGCATTTTCTGGTCCATTAGGGTATCATCTTTCCATGGCATATGCCCTTTTAAGTGTAACCTATGCCACTCGACACCCTGTAAACCATGTCCCCGGTTCATACCTCAAAGACATCTTGGCCTACGCCAAGATGTCTTTGACGACGTGGCCGTGGACGTCGGTGAGGCGAAAGTCTCGGCCTTGGAATCGGTAGGTGAGGCGTTCGTGGTCGAAGCCTAGGGTGTGGAGGATCGTGGCGTTGAGGTCGTGCACATGGACCGGGTTTTCGACCACGTCGAAACCGAAGTCGTCGGTTTTGCCGTAGGTGATTCCTGGCTTAATGCCGCCGCCGGCCAACCACATCGTAAACGCGCGGTTGTGGTGGTCGCGGCCGTTACGTTCGTCACCTTGAGCCATCGGCGTGCGGCCGAATTCTCCGCCCCAGATTACGAGCGTGTCCTTGAGCATGTCGCGGTCCTTCAGGTCTTGCAGGAGGGCGGCGACTGGTTGGTCGGTGTCGCGACAATTTTTGGTCAGCCCCTTATCGAGGCCGCCGTGTTGGTCCCAGGCTTCGTGGAAGAGCTGCACGAAGCGCACGCCGCGTTCGAGCATGCGGCGTCCGAGGAGACAATTGCGGGCAAAGTTGGACTTGCTGGGGTTTTTGATCGCGTAGGCGTCGAGCGTCGCGGCGGACTCTTGTTTGAGGTCCATCAACTCGGGCGCGCTGGCTTGGAGTTGGTAAGCGGTTTCGTAGGCTTGGATGCGTGCGGCGGTTTCCGGATCGGCCAGTTGGTTGAGCGTCTGGTGATTTAGTTTCTTGAGCGTGTCCAGCGCCGCGCGTTGCGCAGGGCGATCGTAACCTCCGGGATTTGAAAGATAGAGGATGGGGTCGCCGGTGCCGCGGAAGGGCACCCCGTTGTAGGAGGTGGGCAGGAAGCCGCAGCCGTAGTTGCTGGCGCCACCGCTGGTGCCTTTGGCACTGGTGAGCACGACGTAGCCGGGGAGCTGTTCGCTTTCGCTGCCGAGTCCGTAGACGGTCCAGGCGCCGAGGCTGGGGCGACCGAATTGGGCGTGGCCGGTGCTGAGGAATATCTGCGCGGGAGCGTGATTCACCGCATCGGTCTGCATCGATTTGATGAAGCAGATGTCATCGGAGTGTTCCGCGATGTGCGGAAGCAGGGTGCTGATCGTGGCTCCACTTTCGCCGTGGCGATTGAAGTCATACTTCGTGCCCATCAACGCTGAGTTGGGATTGATGAACGCGGCGCGGTAATCCTTCAACAGATCGGCCGGAGGTAACTCACCGTCGCGTTTTACGAGCTCCGGTTTGTGGTCGAAGAGATCGAGGTGACTGGGTGCGCCGGCTTGGAAAATATAAATGACCCGCTTCGCGGTGGGCGCAAAATGGGGAATCCGCACATCGAGCGGGTTGCCGGTGCCGGTGGTCGGAATCCCTTGTTGCGCGAAGAGATTATTGAGGGCGAGGCCAGCCATGCCGACACCGCAGTTGCGCAGGAACCAACGGCGAGATTGGAGGGTGGCGATTTCTTGGCGTATTTCGTGATCCATTTTTTAAAAAACCTCAGTTCTTACTTATGGTTTCGTCGAGATTGAGGAGGACCCGGGAGGCCATGGCCCACTTGGCGACTTCGCGCGGGGTGACCCCATCCGGGAGTTCCGGAATCACATTGGGATCGGGGAAGGCGATTTGGCGGATGTCCAACCAGCCTTCGGCGAGACGGGCATCCTGCGAATTCAGCAGTTCGGAGATGGCGGCGATTTCGGCGGCTTGGGCCGGGCGACCAGTGGTGAGCTGGTAGCCGTAGTCGGTGCGGTCGGCGGTGTCGGTGCCGCCTTCGTGGAGGATGCGCAGGGCGAGGGCTTGGGCTGCTTCGACGAAGATTGGTTCGTTGAGCGAGGTTAGCGCGGAGAGCGGGGTGTTGGACCGTTCGCGGCGAGCGCAGGAGGCGTCGCCATTGGGCGCGTCGAAGGACGACAGCGAGGGATCGGGCATGGACCGCTTACGGAACATATAAAGGGAACGACGGTAGCGCTCGGGTCCCGTGGCGGGATCCCAGTAGTCGGGCTTCACGTAGTTGTATTCGAGCACCGAGGCGGGGACGGGTGGGTAGATGCTGGGGCCGCCGAGTCTTTGGGTGAGCAGACCAGACGCGGTCAGCGCGATGTCACGAATGACTTCCGCTTCGGCGCGGAAACGTGGGCCGCGAGCCAACAGGCGATTGCGGGGGTCGCGTTCCCAGAGGGCGGGAGTGACCTCGGAGCTGCGTTGGTAGGCGTCGCTGGTGAGGATGGTTTTGAGGAGTTGCTTCGAGCTCCAATCACCTTCGCGGAAGTCCACCGCGAGCCAATCGAGCAACTCGAGGTATTCAGGCATCGGCGCGCGGGTGCCGAAGTCATCGGCCGTGATAACGAGGCCGGAGCCGAAGAGGGTCTGCCAGACGCGATTGACCTGCACGCGAGCGGTGAGGGGAGCGTCGGGGGCGGTCGCCCAGTTCGCGAGGTCGAGGCGAGTAGGGTTCTCGACGGTGAGCGGGTTAAGCACGGCGGGCACGGCGCGCGGGACCTCGTGTTTGGGCTGATCCCAGGAGCCGCGATCGAGGAGGCGGGTGGTGCGGGCGAGTTCGGGCCACGTGTCGGTGCTGTGGAGCACACTGGTGCGCGCTTCGGGGAATTCCTGGGCGACCTTGGCGGCGGTCGCATTGATGTCGGCCAAGGCGTCCTGAGACTTACGCCAGGCGGCAAAGATGGATTGTTGCTCGGCGTCGGTGCGCTGGTAGGCGGGCTTCTGGAGCGCGAGCAGGGCGGCGTGGTCGTAGCGGGTTGCGCGTGGCTTGGCGGCGTCGGTCAGCGCAAAGCGATATCGGCCGAGTTGTTGGTTCTCGCGGTCGTTGCCATCGCCCCCGTGGTTTTGCACGAGCTGGACCTTTAGGCGGCTACCGGCGGGAAGTTGGAGGGGCTCCTCGAATACGACAACGGCGGCGGATTCGGTGTGGCGCAGAATCGGTCCGCGATCGGGAGCCCAGCCGGTCGTCTTATCGCCATCGACCAAAAACTTGGCCGGACCGACGCGGCGTTTGTCCATCGGGTCTATGAGCTTGTGTTCGAAGTATTTCTTCAGATCACCGGTTTTGGTGGCGAAGTCGGCGGTGGCGGAAGCGAGTTTGATTTCCGTCCATTCCTCGGATCCGGGCACTTGGCTGAAGACCTCCACTTCACTGATCGCGAAGGTGCCCCAGTAGCTGCGGCCGGGACCACTGAACGGTTGATCGCCGTGCGTGAGTGCTTCGAGCCGGAGGCCGGTGACTTCAGTCAAGGTGACGTCGCCTTCCGTGATCGAGAAACCGGTGACGGTGGGATGGCCGAGGGTGAGGATACTGTGATCTTCGAGTTCCTCGGGATGGTTGAGGCCGCCTTTCCAAGTCTGACTGTCGGTGTCCCAAATGGTCCAGATGCCGTATTCAGCGCGTTGGGTGTCTTCCCAGGCGGCGAGGTCGGCTTCCCAGGTGGGGACGGTTGCGCGGGCCTGTTGGTTCAGGTCATCGAGCTCGGTGATGAGATTGGCGATATCGTCGCGTTGCTTATCGCTGTAGATCCAGGACTTCGCCTCGTGGGTTTCATTGAAGAAGGCGAAGAGACTGAAGTATTCGTCGTGCGTGATGGGATCGAACTTGTGGGTGTGGCACTGGGCGCATTGCACGGTGAGTCCGAGGGTGGATTTGCCAAAGGTGTCCATGCGATCGACGATGCCCTCGATGCGGAATTGTTCGGGGATAACGGCACCTTCTTCGTTGACCATACCGTTGCGCATGAAGCCGCTGGCGATGAGGTTGTCCTGAGTGGCACCGGGCAGGAGATCACCGGCGAGTTGCTCGGTGAGGAATTGATCGTAGGGCAGGTCGCGGTTGAGTGCGTCGACTACCCAATCGCGGTAGATCCATTGGTCGCGGGGTTTGTCTTTCTCGAAACCGTTGGTGTCGGAGTAGCGGGCGATATCCAGCCAGTGCCGGCCCCATTTTTCGCCGTAGGCGGGACGGGCGAGTAAGTCGTCGATCACCGCACTGGTGGCAGAAGTGGGATCCGTCGCGTAGGCCGCGAGGAACGTATCGATCTCAGCGGGGGACGGAGGCAGTCCGATGACATCAAGAAAGATTCGGCGCACCAGTGTGCGGGGAGCGGCAGCAGGAGTCGGGGAGAGGTCGTTCTCCTGCAGCTCTGCGTTGATCCAGGCATCGATGGGGTGTTGATCGGGGAAAGGGAGGGTGGCCTTTTGCGGCACCTGCCAGGCCCAGTGTTCATCGTAGGCGGCGCCCTGTTTGATCCATTTGGAGAGGATAGCGGCGTCCGCTTTGGTGAAGTCCTTCTTGGAATCGATGGGCGGCATACGCTCTTCGCTATCCCGGGTGGTGATGCGGTAGATCACTTCGCTCTCGTCGAGATTACCGGGGACAATGGGGGCGCGGCCGAAGATCTCGGTGTAGGCGCCCTCGGGGGTGTCGAGACGCAGGTCGGCCTCGCGGGTTTCCTCGTCGGGACCATGGCATTCGAGGCAGTTATCCGAGAGAATCGGCATCACATCGCGGCTAAAATCGATCTCGGCCTCCGCAGCGGCGAACGGGGCGATAACGAGAAGGCAGGTGGCAGTAGGGAAAAGACGACGCATGCTGGGCAAGGGGGTAGCTCTAACAGGTGGAGCGAATCGACGATCGATGCCAAACTATTGTGCAAAATTTAGTGTGCTGTGAGGCATCCTCCGTCGTCCCGCGGGGCGGGACTATGGCGGACTAGGGGGAAGGATTGCCACAAGAGGCTCAGAAAGCACAAAACCAGCAGGGCCCGATTAGGCTAAATCTCCGGAGCAATCATGTGCTTTTTGTGCCTTCTGTGGCAAAAATTAGCGGTGTGCTGGATCCGTGTTCATCGGTGGTTAAAAACCCCTTTTCGAACCGAATCGAGAACGCGAAAGAGTATGAGAACGATCCACCGTCGTCCCGCGTGGCGGGACTAAGGTGGACATGGTGCGCTGGTGCGCGTTACGCGATGAGCTCGGGGATGACTTGGCCGCCGAATTGGCTGAGTTGTTTAAAGCGGCCGGCGTGGTAGTAGGTGAGTCTGTTGTCGTCCAAGCCGAGCAACTTAAGGATCGTGCAATGCACGTCGCGGACGTGATGCACTTTGTCCACGGCCAACATGCCCATCTCGTCGGTCGCACCGATGGTGTGACCGGCTTTAACGCCGCCACCGGCGAACCACATGGTCATGGCGTTGGGGTTGTGGTCGCGGCCATAAGCCACGCCACCGCGCACACCGTTGTCGGGGGTGCGGCCGAATTCTCCACACCAGACCACGAGCGTGCTTTCGAGTAGGCCGCGTTGTTTGAGATCGGCGATCAGGGCCGCAATGGGTTGGTCGACCCCACGGACGAGATTGCCGTGCGCGCGCTCGATGTAGTCGTGACTGTCCCAGGTGCCGTTGTAGACCTGCACAAAACGGGTGCCTTTTTCGACGAGTTTTCGGGCGAGCAAACACTTGCGGCCGAAGCTGTCGGTCTCGGCTTGGCCGACTCCGTATTGCTCCTTGGTTTTGTCACTCTCGGCGGAGATATCCATCGTCTCGGGCACCTGCATCTGCATGCGGAACGCGAGTTCATAGTTGTCCATGCGCGCGGCGAGTTCGTCGAAGCCTTCATGGTGCGCGGCGTGTCGGGCGTTGAGCTCGGCGATGAGATCGAGGTTCTTGCGTTGCCGCGCCATGCTCACGCCGGGGGGCGGGGTAAGATCGAGAATGGGCGAACCTTTGGCGCGCAGGGGAGTGCCTTGGAAACTGGCCGGGAGGTAGCCGTTGCTCCAGTTGGCGGCGCCACCTTGCGGGTAGGAAATTTCGGGCAAGACTATAAAGCCGGGCAGGTCTTGATTGAGCGTGCCGAGGCCGTAGTTGACCCAGGCGCCGATGCCGGGATCACCGCCGAAGCGGTTGCCGCAGTTCATCTGATACATCGCGGTCGGGTGATTGACACTGTCGACCTGACAACCGCGAAAGAAACAGAGGTCGTCGGCGACCTTGGCAAGGTGCTCCCAGTTGGTGGCCATGTCGGCGCCGCTTTGGCCAACTTTGTGAAAATCGAACGGGCTGCGCACGTAGTAGCGTTTGCCGCTTTCCATGGCCGACTTCTGTTCGCCCTCGCGGGTAAACTCCGACAGATGCATGCGATCGAGCATGGGTTTGGGATCGAACGTATCGATGTGCGAAGGGCCGCCCTCCATCATGAGGAAAATGCAGTTCTTGGCCTTGGCGGGAAAGTGTCCGGGTTTGGGTGCGAGGGGGTTGACCTTATCCGCGGCGGATGCGCCTTGGGGCATCATCGCGGAGAACGCGACGCTACCGATGCTGGCGCCGAGGCTGTAGAGGAAATCGCGCCGAGTCGGAGCGTGCAGGGCGCGGCCTCCCGCGCAGGGAAAAAATGGTGTGCTCATTGGGGGGCTAAGAGGCAGGGATTATTCTACACGAAGCGCGGGAGCGCGTAGATGGTGCGCCGGCAGGGCGTGCCCCGAAGTGGTGATGAAATGGGTGCACTGAGGGGCAATTGAAGAGCAAAAGGGAACAGAGGTAAGGGAGCTGGGTGGATGGAACTGTGGGGTATCTGAGAATGGCCACAAGAGGCACAAAAGACACAAAACCAGCACGACGTGGTGAGTCTTTTAGGTTTAAATTAGAATCATGTGCTTTCTGTGCCTTTTGTGGCAAAAATTTTCGACGGATTTGTTAGGTTGAGGACTGAGATTCTTGTTACTTGTTACTTCTGCGGAGTAGCCGGGGATTTGGGGAAGGGGCGGTCAGCTTGCGTCGATTGACGAAGGGCCACGGCTTGGGCTGACAGGCGAGCGATGACCTTGGGATGTTCTGAGGCTAGGTTGGTGGCCTCACCGAGGTCGGTGGTGAGGTTGTAGAGTTGGGGTTCGGCGTAGAGGTGAAGTTTCCAGGGGCCGTCACGCATGGATTCTTTGGCGTTTTTACCTCTGCCGTAGCGGGAGTAGAGCGCGGGAACGGGAGACTCCGGTTCCGCGCCGAGGAGGAGCGCACTGCGATCGATCCCGTCGAGTCCCGCCGGGAGTTCAGTCACCCCCGTGAGGGCGGCAAACGTGGGCAATAGATCGAGCGCGGAAACGAAGTCGGAGCTGACTTGGTCGGCGGGCACATGGCCTGGCCACCACGCGAGGAAGGGCACGCGGAGTCCGCCTTCGAATACGGTGTGTTTGGTGCCTTGCAGCGGAGCGGCGGTGCCGGGCGTGCGGCGTTCGGGTCCGTTGTCACTGGTGAAAATGACGAGGGTATTCGCGGCGAGATCGAGTTCTTGGATTTTTGCCAGAATCTGCCCGGTGCTGTCGTCGAGTTCTTCGATGCAGTCGCCATAGAGACCACGAGCAGATTTACCTTTGAAGCGCGGTGACGCATCGAAGGGGATGTGTGGCATGGCGTGACCGAGGTAGAGGAAGAAAGGATCCGCTTGGTTTTGTTCGATTAAGGCGAGTGCTTCGGCGGTGTAGAGACCGGTGATCTCGGCGGGCACGGCAGGGCGTTGGACCACCTCGTCACCGCGCAGGATAGGCATGCCGCCTTCGTCCTTGAAATAGATGGTTTCCGGATCGTCGAGATTGTGGAGCACGCCGTAGTAGTGATCGAAACCTTGGTCGAGGGGACGCATGCCGGGCTGGAAACCCAAGTGCCATTTGCCGACGCAAGCGGTGGTGTAGCCGCGCGATTTAAAAACCTCGGCGAGGGTGATCTCTTCGCCGGCGAGTCCACGGATGGCACTGGGTCGGAGCACACCGGTGGCAAGTCCGACGCGTCCGGGATATTTCCCGGTCATGAGCGAAGCGCGCGATGGGGTGCAGAGTGGCGCAGTGACGGAAAAGTCGGTGAGCCGCAGCCCTTCGCGGGCCATGCGATCGAGGTGAGGGGTGCGGATATCGGTGGCGCCGTAAGGAGCAATGTCCCCGTAACCGAGATCGTCACAATTGATCAGAATGATATTGGGCCGCGTCGGCGTGGCCGCTCCCAACCCGCAGACGAGAGCGACTAGTAGACTCAACCAACTACTGTAGCGGCTAGTAAACATAGGATGATTCGGTGGGGTTACACTCTCGTGGAGTGCTCGTTCTCTTACTCTTTCTCGTTCTCATTCTCGATGGGATTGGTAGGGGAGCTGGGTGGAATTGCCGCAAAGAGGCGCAAAAAGTGTCTTATTGAATCGGGTGGTTTGAAGTGAGCCTATAGGCTCATCGCGGCAGATTGGTTTTGCGCATTTTTGCGGCAAAAACTTCGGCGGATTTGATGGGTTGAGGACTGAGTTTCTTGATACTTGTTACCTGATACTTGGCACTTCTGCGGAGCAGTTAATAAACATACGAGAATTCGGCGGCGTTGAAGAGGGCTAGGCAGACGTCGGCTAGAGCACGGGTGCGGAGGGGGACGTCGGCGGGTTGGAGGTCGGGCACGTAGTCGGCGTAGGCGTGGAGCACCTCTTCGAAGGTGAAAGATTCGCCGGTGTTTTCTTCGACGGCCTCGCGGGTCACCTGCAGGGGAGGTGACCATTTCTCCGGGGTATCGTGCGCGATCATGGTGGCAATGTCGTCCCAGTGGCCGACGCAGGTCGTTAGTTCGTCGGTCGATGGCGCGCGGTTGAGTGCGAGTTCGAAAACGCGCTCGATGATGGCGTCACTGTCAGTGGCGGAGTTCTCTTGCACGGCGCGGTTGGCCAGGGCGAGGGCGCGACCATGACTGGCCGAACTATTGAAAAGATTGAAGACCTGCGGGGTGACGACGGAGGCGTCGCGTTGTTCGCAGGAGAAGTCGGGGGCCGGTTGGTTGAAGACCTCCATGGCGGGATCGGGTAGGCCGCGGAGTTTGGTGGCGTAGAGGCTGCGACGATGGCGGTCGGTGGGTAGGGGGTTGGGCACCCAGGCGGGAGCGAATGCACCCATGACCTGACGCGGTTGCAAGGCGGCTTCGAGATTGATGTCGGGACGATTGGGGATGCCACCGATCTGCGGGTTGAGTTCGCCGGTCGCGCGAAGCATGGCGTCGCGCAGTTCTTCGGCGGTCAGGCGGCGCGGCAGGAACGCGGCGTAGGATTCGCCGACAGGATCGAGGGCGGCGAGTTGGGCGCGATCGGGATGACGGGTGCTGCGCCGGTAGGCGTCACTGGTCATGATCGTGCGATGCAGGGCTTTGATCGACCAATCGCCTTCGACCAATTCGGTGGCGAGCCAATCGAGGAGTTCGGGATGCGTGGGCGGTTTGCCGGTGCTACCAAAGTTGTTGGGATTGCCCGCGATGGGTTGACCAAAGTGCCAGAGCCAAACCCGGTTGACGATAGCCCGAGTGGTGAGGGCGTTGTCGGGACGAGCGACCCATTCGGCAAAGGCGCGACGGCGGCCCTCGATGTCCGTGGTCAGCGGTTCGGGCGGATCAATCCCGAGGGCGGAGAGCACGCCGGGCGGCACGGACTCGGTGCCGCCGAACGGATCGCCGTAGGGGAGAATCTGGGTGTCCTCGAGTTCGCCCTTGGTCATGCGGTTGTCCGGCATGCGCAGAGGATTGGAGATGTTGGTGAGGCTTGGCGTGCGGCCACCGTAGACGGCGAGCGCGAAGGGTTCGTAGCGTTCGATTTCCCAGTTCAGGCGACCGTAGCCTTTTTTGGCCATGCGTTCGTTGCCGTGGTCCTGCGGGGTGAAGCTGACCGCCTTGGGTGGAAATTCATCTTCGGGGGTTTCCGCCTTCAGTAAGATGCGGCGAATATTGTCGAAAACTTGATTAAACCCGCGGGAGTTTTTACCCGGGCCCGCGGCACGAACTTCGGCGAGGGCTTCGTGCCAGCGCGTGGGATCGCGCTTTTCATCGACGAACCACTGCTCGGCGTTGGCGAGGAGTAATTCGTCGTAGTAATTGAGCGTCGTGATGTATTCGTTGCGGCGTAGATCGAGGATGGATTTCTCCTGGAACCCATCGGTGTTTTCCTCGGGTAAAAAGGGAGCGCTCCGCTCGGAGAGTTGGGTGGTCGCGAAGACAGACTGGATGGCGTAGTAGTCGCGGGTGGGGATGGGGTCGAACTTATGGTCGTGGCAACGGGCGCATTGCAGGGACTGGGCGAGGAAGGTTTCGCCGACGCTGTTGGTGACATCATCGAGGAAGCGTTGCCGTGCGATCTTGGGCACCTCCATGGCGGTGAGTTCCCAAGGACCCATACGGAGGAATCCGGTGGCGACGATGAACTCGGGATTGTCAGGGTCGATCTCATCGCCGGCGATCTGCTCGCGGATGAATTCGTCGTAAGGTTTGTCGTCGTTGAAGGCGCGTACCACGTAATCGCGATAGCGCCAGGTATTACCGCGTTCGTAGTCGTTGGCGAAGCCACTGCTGTCGGCGTAGCGGGTGACATCGAGCCAGTGCTGGGCCATGCGTTCGCCGTAGTGGGGACTGGCGAGGAGGCGATCGATTAGATTGGGGATTGCTGAATTGGGATTTTGGATTGAATCGGATTGGAAGGCGGCGACTTCCTCGGGGGTTGGGGGGAGACCGAGGAGATCGAAGGTGGCGCGGCGAATGAAGGTGCGCGGGGCAACCGCTGGAGCGAGGGCGAGGCCTGCGGGAATACGGGCGTCGATGAAGGCGTCGATCGGGTGAGCACTGCCGACGGTGGGCACGTCGGGATGGGAGACGGGCTGGTAAGCCCAGATGCCTTTTGGGTCGTAGCGACGGTAGGTCCAGGAGTCGGCGAGTCCGCCACTGGTTGTGACCATGGTGCCGTCTTCGGCGTCCCATTGCTCGGCGTAGGCGGCGGCGATAGCGGTCTGGCGGGTTTGCTCGGGCCAGGGGGCTCCGCCGTTGATCCAATCGGCGAGCCAGGCCGTTTCTTCGGTGTCGAGTTGTTCGGCTTCCTTGGGCGGCATGGGCTCCCAGTCTTCGTGATCACGAAGCACGGCGAGGTAGAGGGGGCTGGTATTGAGCTGGCCAGGATCGACGGCGGGTTGATTGCTGTCGCCGCCGAAGATCATCTCACCCTCGGTGCGCAAATCGAGGCCGCCTTCGAACTCTTCATCCTGTCCGTGGCACGATACGCATTTTTCCTGGAGGAGGGGTTGCACGCGGTGCACGAACAGCACTTCGGCATCGTCGTAGACGACCTGCGCACTCAGACTGAGGGGTAACGTGCCGAGTAGGGCGACGAGATGTCGGGAGGTGACAGACATACGGATTAACGGGGGGCTAACGTGGCCACAAAAGCGGCATCGCGGGTGTTGACGCACACGAGCTGGGAGGGTGAACCGGCAAAGGAGATGGAGGTGGGTTTGGACGGAAGTTTGATGGTGCCGAGGTCGCGACCGGTGGCATCAAATACGTGGACCCCATCGAGCGCGGCGCACCACAGGCGACCGGCCGGATCGAAGGCGAGACCGTCGAGGCCGCGAGTTTTGAGGGAGGCAAAAACTTCGCGTGGTCCCAGCGAGCCGTCGGCGTGGAGGGCAAAACGTAAGATGTCCCGAGCACTGGCATCGGTGAGGTAGATATACGACTCGTCGGGCGCGAAGACGATCCCATTGGGTTTGGCTAAGCCGCGGACAACCGCAGTGAGCTGGCCGGTGGTGGGATCGTAGCGGTAGACGTTTTGCTCGCTGAGCTCTTTCACTTCGTCGGGGCGTTTGGCGAAAAGGAAGTCGGGATCGGTGAACCAGATGGAACCATCGGAATGGACCGCGGCATCGTTGGGTCGATTGAGGCGTTTACCTTCGAAGCGATCCGCGAGCACGGCCGTCATTTGACCAGCCGCATTCCAGCGGCTGAGACGACGCGTAGTTTGCTCGACGACGTAGAAACCACCACGACCATCGGGCCGGAAGGAGGTGGCTTCGGGAGCATCGTCCCGCCAGATCGAGAGACCCTCGCCGGTCGTCCACTTGAATACGAAGCGATCGTGATGGGCGGCGTAGTAGAGCGTATCACCGATCCACTGGGTGCCTTCGCTGCCGGCGTAACCACCGCCGATCATGGTCCAGGAGGAATCAGGCGCGAACGGCGAGACGGCGAGGGTGTGATCGGTGGGAGGCTGACTATTTTGCTTCAGGTGCAGGTCGAAGAATGCAGTCGTGGCCGCAACGCCGGGTGTGAAGTTCTGCTGCTGATTGAGAAAGGCGTGGGGCGCTTTTTTGATGAGGGTGAGGCCGGTGGGAATGCCGAGGCGCAACATGTCACGGCGCAAGTCGTCGGCGTGGGTGCTGGGGTCGTCAAGTTCACCGGCCATGAACAGGAGCGGCGGGTCGCTCGGGTCGATGTGATGACGAGGCGAGGCGAGGGCGTAGATGGCGGGGGCGGCGCTCTGGGTGTCGCCCAAGAAAGGTCGGTAGTGAGGGTTCGCTGGCTGCTGGGAAAGTTTGAGAATTCGATCGGTTTCGAGATCGCTTTGAGCGCCCATGGCGACGGCGGTCTGCACGGCACTGCTGTGTTCGGCGTGACCTCCATCGCCCTCGAGTTCGGGGATGCCGCCACTGGTGGCGAGCAAAGCGGCGATGTGGCCGCCCGCGGAGAGACCGGTGACCCCGATTGAGTCCGGATCGATGCCGTAGATGACCGCATTGGCGCGCAGCCAACGCACGGCGGCCTTGGCATCGTGAAGCGCGGCGGGAAACTTTGCTTCGCCGGAGAGGCTATAACTGATGGTGACGGTGACGTAGCCCTCCGTCGCGAGAGTCTGCGCGAGCGGGGTCATCTGGGTGCGGTCACCCTTGAACCAGCCGCCCCCATGAATGCAAACGATGGCGGGGAGCGTGGTGCCCATTCCCGCCGGACGGTAAAGATCGAGCTTCAGCTCCCGATCACCGTAGCGCGCATAGGTCAGATCGTGATGCGTTTCGAGACCCTCTTGAATCGCCGCGGGCACGGTGGTTCGAACCACTTTGGCGGGGGCAGCGGACTGGGCCGAGGACGAGGCAGCGAATGATGAGCCGATTAGAACGACGAAAACGAGTGAGCGGGGAAATTTGGCGAACATGGGGTAATGGACGAAGGGGAGCATTTACTGAGGCATATTTTTCCGCTGAGGAATAGGAAAACCGAACTCAGCGGGGAGATTCTTTCGTGCCACCTAGTGGCACACCGATTTCCCGGGGAATCTTACGGTCATGATCGCGGAGGGATGAGTGGGGGGGCGGCGGACATGCAGAGAAGGATAGCCACAAGAGGCACAATGAAGCGTGTGAGCGCGGAGATGGCACGCCGAGTTGACGTGCCCCAAAGCGGTGATGAAAACGGGTGCCCATTTGGGCAGTTGAAGAACAAATGCACAAAACCTGCATGGCGCGATGAGCTGATTGGTCACATTAAACCCTCTCGGAAATTATGTGCTTTTTGTGCCTTCTGTGGCAAAATCAGCGGTGTGTTGGCTCTGCATATCTCTGCTCCCTTTTGCTCATCAATTGCCCTTCAGGGCACCCATTTAATCACCACTACGGGGCACACCCTGCGGGCGCACTATCTACGCGCTCCCGCGCTACGTGTGAAAAACAGCGGTGGGGACGTTGGAGCAGGGATCGAGAAACTAGACGAAGAGTTCGTCGAGTCCGCCGGTGCTGTCACCGTGGGAGTCGATATCCACGCCGGAACCATTCAGGAGACTCAGCCACAGGTTACAGAGCGGCGTCTTGGGATCGCTCATCACGAGGTGGCGACCGTGCTTCACGCCGGCGCCTCCGCCGGTGAGCAGCGTGGGGCAATTCGTGAGGTAGTGGATGGAGTTGATGTTACTCCCGAAGGTGACAGCGGTATTGTCGTAGAGGGACGAGCCATCGATCTCTTTGGACGCTTTCAACTTGCCGATGAAATAGGCCAGCAATTTGGCGTGAGTTTGATCGCGGTTTTCGGAGACATCCTGCCGATCTCCTTGCACGTAGTGACTCATGTTGTGCGAGGTGATGGTCGCGCCTAAACTCTGGATCAACGAATCGGTCGGCATGCGGTAGGAGAAGACGCGAGTAGCGTCGACCTGCATGGCTGCGATCATGAGATCATACATCATCTTGATCTCTTCATATCCCTTGAGACTCGCCTCGGGTTCGTTGACCGGATCTTGGGGGAAACGTTTAGGGACTTCGAGCCACTCTTCTTCTTTGGAGAGACGAATTTCGATTTCGCGGATAGATTGAAAATATTCGTCGAGCTTATCGACATCCGTGGCGGTGAGACCCTTCTGCACGGATCGAGCGTCAGCGATCACGCCGTCGAGCACACTGCGGCGCTTTTTGAGCTGAGCTTGGCGATGCTCAAGAGGGGTATTGTCGTCGGAGAAGAGACGATGGTAGGCAGCGACGGGAGTGTCGAGTCCGGCCATCGGTTTGCCCTGGCGATTCCAGGCGAGGGAGGCGCCCGGGCCGTGGCCATCGGCTTTGCGGCCGGTGAGTTGGAGCGAGGTGAAACGCGTGTCGCGACCAAACTGCTCTGCCGCGACTTGGTCGGCAGAAATGGTGTTGTTGAAGCTCTTGCCGGGAACCCCGTAGCGGTTGGCGCCGGTCAGCCAAAAGGTGGAGCCCCAGTGCGCTTCGGTGGAGAACTGATTCTGGAGGTTTTGGATGATAGTGATGTCATCCTTATACGGGGCCAGCGGGCTGAGGTTTTGCGGTAGCTCGTAGTTGGTGCCGACTTGCTGGCGATCGGGGAACCACGTTTCTTTGGTCACGCCCCAGCCCATGGAGAGGAAGACCATGCGTTTGGGCGCTTTGACGATCTCGGCTGCTTTTGCGAGTCGGGCGAAGCCAATCGACTCCAAGGTGGGGAGAGCGATAAGGGCAGTCGCGCTGCCCAGAAATGATCTGCGGGTTAGGGGGTTCATGCCGGATTCTCTATTTAAGTTTAAATCGTTTTGAGAGCACGACGCCGAGGATAAACTGATCCATGGCGTAGTCCTGGGCCTGGGCGCGCGCCATAATGTCATCGGCCATGTTGTAATCGATAAACCCAAACGGTCGGCCGAGGGCATATTCGATTAATCCCTCGGTGAAACCCCGCGCGAAGGCAGACTCTTGTTCGGCCATGCGATCTCGGAACTCGAACCAGTCATGGAAGGGTGTGCCATCGGGGAGCGTGCCGGAAGGATCGATCGGAATGCTCACGGGTGTTTTCAGTTTGCGGGACTTGCCGGTGGTTAAGTCATCGATGATCTGCTCAAACACCTCGGCTTCGCGCCAATGACCGACGGCATTGAAGTTTTCCAAACCGAAGCCCAACGGATCGATGGTGCGGTGGCACTGGGCACACTGCGGTTCTTCCTGATGGAGCTTTTGTAGATCACGCGCGCTGAGCACGTGGTCGGCCAGGCGACTGAGTTGAGGCACATTGGCTGGGGCCGGGGGAGGCGCATCGTTGAGAAGGGTGCGTAGGATCCAAGCGCCGCGTTCGACGGGCGACGATCTTTCACCGTCGGAGCCCATCGCCATGACGGCGGCGGTGCCCAGCAGACCGCCACGCGGGTGATGAGACGGAACGGGGACGCGACGGAAGTGCTCTCCGTCCACTCCGGAGATGCCGTAGTAACCGGCGAGCAGATTATTGACCACAATGTGGTCGGATTTCAGTAACTCGCCGATCGGGCGACTGGCCAAGATCGTGTCCTTGACGGTTTCGTAAATTTCGCGACGAGCAGATTCTTTAACACTGTCATCAAAGCGCGGATATTTTTCGTAGCTGAATTGGAAAAAATCCAACCGCTCCATGTGGAGCCACTGGTGGGTGAAGCCGCTGATAAATGCGTCGGCCCGAGGATCGTTTAAGAGTCGGTGGGTTTGGCGAGCAAGTGTGCTGGCATCATGCAGTTTCCCCTTGGCGGCGATGCGTTCGAGGGTTTCGTCAGGCGGAGCACTCCAGAGAAAATAGGAGAGGCGAACCGCGAGTTCCTGGTCCGTGAGTTCACGATGCTCATCGCCGAAGGTGGGCTCGTTGAGGTAGAGGAATCCCGGGGAGGCCAGCACGACGGAGAGCTGCTCTTTCAGGGCCTCGTTGGGGGAGACGCCGTCTGCCACATCATCCTCGTAAAGCGCCATCAGACGGTCGATGAACCCGGCGGAAGGCGCTTTGGTGCGGAAGGCCCTCTTTGCAAAGTTTTCGAGAATAGCGCGATGGTGTTGGGTTTTGGATTGTCCGGCGGCTTTGGGGACGAACAGATTCGGATTTGATTGGACGGGGGGAGCGGTGGCGAATGGCCCCTCCCATTCAACCCAATCGACCCAGAGCGTAGCGGGAGGACCGCGATCGGTCTTTTGCGTGTGTTCGCGGAAGAACAGTTTGGCGGCGTTGAGAGAGTTGATGTGACGCTCGCGAATTCGGACGATCGAGGCGCTGTCGTCGGAGGGCGTGAATTCGAATTCGATGATCTCCGGCTCGGCCATGGTGCCGGTGACTTTGCGGAATCCCGCCACGTTCATTTCACCTTTTTTGATGCCGGATGGCGCAGGACCGAATTCGATGTAGCGGCGGTGCTCGGGCACATTTTCGCCTAGGAGCGCGATACGAGTGCGGAAGATGAATTTCTGTCCTTCGTTCTGGGCGGGTAGGTTGAAGTTAGGCAGACCGAATTCGTAGAAATAGTTGAACAGTGGTGCGCCGGTGTGGGAGTCGGGGTGAAGAAAGAAAGCGGGATGGTTGAGCCAGCGGTAGTTCTCCGCTTTGAGGCCGTACCCAATTTCCTGATAATCAATCTCCAGACCATCGGGCGCTACAAAACGGTCGCGGAGGGCGGAAGGATTGAATGCTTTGGGCAGCCGGGCGGTGAACCGGTGGAGCTCGCGGGGGACGATCTCTTCGGCTTCGAAACGAGTCTTCTTGATCGGGCGTGGCTTCCCAGTCGACATCGCCAAATCGAGCGCGCGGCGGCCGAGGGTGAGGTATTGTTCGAATTGATCGCTGGAAAAGAAGAGGGCAGAGCCGTTGGTATCGAAGCCGCCGGGATTAGCGTCGTCGGGTAGGTCGGAAGCATCGATCTTAACTCCGAGTAATGACTCGATGGTGTTTTCGTATTCGCGGCGGTTGAGCCGACGCATGGTGATTACACCGCCGGAGTCGCTGAGGGCATCGCGAGCGATGACGAGCTGGCGAGAAAGGTCGCCGAGGAATTCCGTTTTTTCAACGACCGAGAGTTGGTCTTCGTCCTTGGGTGGCATCTCGCCGGAGTTCACGGCATTGAGGACCTTCTGCCAGGATTCGGCCGCCGCGATGGAGTCCATCGTGAAAGAAATGTCTTCGAGATTCATGCCCCCTTCCTCTTCCACGCTGTCGTGGCATTTGAGGCAGTTGTTGTTCAATACCTCGAAATGGCTCTCGGGCATCACGCCGTGAATGCGTCCCTCAATTTCTGAGAGGGCAAGGGGTTGGGCGGATGCGACACAGGTCACGAGTCCCAGCGTAAGGAAAGAGGCGGGGCGTCCTTTTTTCATAGCGATGCGGTTAAGGAAGTGGATTGCGCGGTGGAACTCCATGCCAATCTGAAATTGGTTGTCGTGGCGAGTTCTCGCCCGTTGAAGAACAAAAGCACGAAAGCCGTTAGCCTGCATTTTTTAACCACAGATTGGCGCAGATTGATGGATTAGATTCTCCGTCGAGAAAGAGAAAGAGAAAGAGAAAGAGAAAGAGAACGAGAACGAGAACGAGGAAGAGGAAGAGGAAGAGGAATGAGGGCGAAGGCCGCTAAGGCGCGCGAGTGGGAAGGGGTCACGTCGGAAAAAGTTTATTACGTTCCGCAGGGCGGAACTGCATAAAACTTTTTAACGACATGACCCCGGCGGGCCGTATTTTCTGTCTCTTGATAATTGGAACTTGGAACTTGCTACTTCGCCGCACAGGCGGCGATGCATGCCCCAGTGGATCGTTTTGGGGAAGGGGTTCAGGTCGTGACTAAATTGCTTTGCAATGCGTCTACGACCTGACCCCTACGGTCAGTAATCTTGATACCTGTTACTTCGTCGCCGACCTAGCGGCGAGGTCTGGATGCTGTTCGAGTAATTGTTCGGGGCTATAGAAGGTTTTTTGATCCTTCGTGGCAGCGCGGAGCTCGGCGACGTTCTCGGCGCTTGAGAGTTCGGCGATTACCTTATTGCCTCGGAAGGCGACGCGCACGTAAGTGGCGACATCGGCGACTTCTTGGTCGTTGAGCATGCCCTCAAATGGAGTCATCGGAGGGACACCCTTCTTGGGATCATACTCAACTCCGGCTACTTTGATCGTGCCCCAAATTCCTTTGAGGATAATCTTGATGAGCAAGTCGTCGTCGCCGTCGATCCATTCGGATTCGAACAACGGAGGATAGACGCCGGCGATAGCGCCTTTGCCGTCCTCGCCGTGACAGGTCGCGCAATAGGCATCGCGCTGATAAATTTCCTCACCCCGTTTGAAGGCGGCTTGAATCGGTGCCGACATATTGGTGATCGGAATGGAGGAGGTTTCGGCGGTGGATCGGGAAGCTTCGGCGAGATCGATCTCTTCGGAGCGCACCTTGGCGATGAAGGTTTTGGTCGCGGCGTTGAGCCCGTCCTTTTTAGCCAGGGCGGTGATGTCGTCTTCGAGCGTATCCCAAACGTCTTGGCTCACGAAACCGGCCCAGTGATCGCTGGGAAGCTGCAGAGCAGTGAGGGCGACCCGGGCACCGAGTGCATTGTCCAACCAGGAGGCGGCAACGAGCGCGGAAAGACGCACCCGCTCATCCTTGTCTTTGGCGGCCTTCATGAACAAGGCGGGAGCAGAAGGAATCTGCCGATAAGCGTAGCGCAGCACGTAAACGGCGGCGGCCCGAAGTTCGGACGTCTTGGCATTGAGGCAGGCTCTGAGTAGGTCCGCATCGACTTGGTTTTGTCCCCAAGTGGTCCAGAGGGCCTCGGCGCGATGGCGATCGTAGTCCGGATCGCTTTTGTCCAGTGCAGCCACCCATGCCGTGACCGCAGGCAGAACCACGGCGGCATCGTGCCCGCGCAGCTCACGACGCACGCGGTAGCGGGTGCGCTGTTCAGGGCTCTTGAGCAAGTCGAGCAACGTCGCGACGGACTGTCCGGCGATTTGCGCGCGTTCAACCAAAGGGCGGTCGGAATACGTGACGCGGTAGATGCGACCGTGATCGTGATCGCGATTTGGATCGCGGGCCGAGTGCTGCATGTGACCGATCAACGGATTGTGCCAATCGACAATGTAGAGCGCTCCGTCGGGACCAAATTCCATGTCAACGGGACGGAAGTTCGGGTCATCCGAGACAATCAAGTCCTGACGATGCTCGCCGGTGAAGCCGGAACCATCATCAACCATGGTGTGCTGTTTGGTGCCCAGAAATCCAATCGTATTGTTGATCAAGAAATCGCCTTGGACGTCAGCCGGAAAGTGACGAGATGAGATAAATTCTGTTCCGGAAGTCGGACGCACTCGTTGAGTAGTGAACTGAGCGACCTTGCGAATTTCCTTACCGTGGGAGATTTTAGCGGAGAGGGGAACGGACCACCAGTTGGCGCCGCCGGAAGCATCGGAAAGGAACATCTGCCCCCAGTCATCGAACGCAATACCCCAAGGGTTGGAAACGTCAGTCTGCATGAAGCGTTCGAGACGCCAGGATTTGGGATCCCAACGCCAGACTCCGCCGTCGGAGGCGCGTTCTGGGCCGTAGGGGGTCTCGACCTGCGAGTGCAAGAAACGACCTTCGTTCATGTAAATGGCTCCCGAGGGATCAGCCGAGAAGGCGGAGATGGAATGGTGAGTATCGTGGGGGTCGAAACCGTGCACGAGGATATCGGTGCGGTCAGCTCGATCATCGCCATCTTCATCGACCAAACGCACGAGGTTCGGTTGTTGGGCGAGGTAGACGACTCCGTCGTGAGCGAGCTCGAAACCGATCGGCATGTGCAACCCATCCGCGAACGTTATCTGGCGATCGGCGCGGCCGTCTCCATCGGTGTCCTCAAAAATGAGCAACTTGTCGTTGGGTTTCTCGTCGCCCGGACGGTAGTGCGGGTAAGACGGGATGACAGCCACCCAGAGGCGACCTTTTGTGTCCCACGACATTTGCACGGGGTTACGCAGTTCCGGGAATTCACTCTCAGAAGCGAAGAGATCGATATTGTAGCCCTTGGGCAGATCGAAGGATTCGAGCGCCTTCTCCACGGCGAGAAACTCGATCGGGCGATCGAAGTTGGTCGTGACGTCGGTGAGACTACGGGTGGTGCTGTCGTCAACTTTAACGTCTTCGATTTCACCTTGAGCGACGCGATGGATGGCGGCGTCGCGCAGTTGGGTCATCTGGCGGTTCTTTTCGATTTCCTCTGGATAGTTTTCGTTGCCGAATGGCTTGTAGCGGCGGCCGTAAACGTGAACGCCGTTCAGGATGGCGTAGTCGTTTCGCCAGAACCAATTCTTCTCGTCGACCGCTCGGTAGACGGCGTCGTATTCGGCGACAGGTTTGCCAAGCATACCATGTTCACGGTAGACCCGCTGGGCCAAACGTTGGCCGAACCACTGGTAGGTCTCCGAGGTGAGCGCGAATCCATTGATCGTCTGTGCGCCGGGTGTTTCATCAAAGTGCTGCTTACTCTCGTTAAACATGTCGATGAAGTTGACTTCATGGAGGCGAGCGATGCGTCGCATCGCCTCGGTGTAACGTGCCAAGTTTTCGTTTTCCTTTATTCCACTGGGGAGATCCTGTTCGGCGGAAAGGTCCTCGAAGGTCGTGGGCGATACGAGGTAGAGTTCGGGGGGCTGGCGTCCGTTATAGGACTGGGCGAGGGTGTGCTGCACGAAGGCATCCAATTCGGCTTCGAAGAGAGCGAGACCGTCCTCACCGTTGAACGATTCGTTGTAGCCGAAAAACGCGATCAGCTTGTCGGGCTGGAGGCGGTTCAACCACTCGTCGGGCGATTCGTAGTGTCCAATGCCGTAGTGAGTCTGCAGGTCGGGGTGGAATTGATCTGCGCCGGGGAAGGCCCATTGATCAGGCCGACCCGAGCGGGGACGGAAACCAGGCGTATCGCCGGGGAAACCGAGATTGCGCACGATGACTTCCGCATTGGGGAATCGGTGCTGCACGGCGGTTTCGAAGTGCGGGAAATAAACCATGCGCTCGGCTAGGCCGTTGCCGACCAAGACAATACTTTCGCCCTTGGTGGGCTGTCCGATTTTGGGCACGAAGGCTGATCCGATGGTGAGTCCCTTTTTCGGCCAGTAGTCCGGTTCGTCGGCCTGTTTATGGAAGCCGAACATGTTGGGTCGATAGGAGCCAATGAGCCCGGCATCGACACCTGCTTCGGGGATCTCGATGCCCAGTAGCCAGAAGGCTCCCTGCACGATAAGACGACGGGTGGAGGCGTTGCTCAGATCAACCGATGCACCCAACGTGCTGGCGAATACGTTGCCCTTCTTGCCACCGGGAATTTGGTAGGACTTCGTCCAGGCGATGGGTTGCAAAGGATCGTTCTTGTTGAAGTCCGGGTCGTTCTTGGCGAAACCCGGAGTGTAGTCGTAAGGACCCGGACCGATAGGTTCGTCGTCCGGGTTCATGCCCGTGAGGACTCCTCCGTAAACCAACGGCACCGCATCCGCGCCCAGCGGATCGCGCACGGTGTAGACATCGGCCGCGCTCCAGATCGAACCTGACTCAATCCCGCGGGTGACGGCGTGGGCATCTTGAATGATGCCACGGGTGCTTTCCTTTTTATGCCAACCGTGGTGGGCGATCCAGGAGGTGCCCAAGATCGATTGGCCGAACCCGCCCTGCCAGGCGGTCTTGTCGCCTTTGTAATTGAAACTGTAATGCGCCCATTTGGAATCGGAGGGGAAGTTAAAGGCGTGGGTGGCAGTGCGCAGGCCGATGACGGGGCGACCGGATTTAAGGTAGTTGTCCACCTCTTTCATCTGGTCATCGGATAAGTCGCGGAAACGCGTCGCGATGATCATCAAGTCCGCCTCCCGCAGTGCTTCGAGTCCCGGGATATTGGAGGTGTAGTTGGGGTTTATCATCCCCGCTCTCTCCGGGTCCTGAGCGAAGAGCACGACGGTATCGAAGCCGTGGCGTTTGGTCAGAATCTTCGCCAGCTGTGGTAGCGCCTCTTCGGAGCGATATTCCTCATCGCCACTGACGAGGACGATGCGTTTACCTGCACCCGCTCCGTCCTCCGATCCTTCCTGCAAAAGCCACTTGGGTCCGTAGTCATTGTCGAATGTGAGCATGCCTTCTTCCCAAGGCGAGGCAGCCGCGAATGTGATCAGCGTAGGAAAAAGTAGGGCGAGAATGAAGCGTTTCATAAAGTAGAAGTGACGAGGGGGAGTAGGACTGAGTTGCAGTAGGCGCCGTCGCCTTCGGTGACGGTGTCGGGGTCGCCGATAGCGGCGTGACATTCGTCTTCGACGACGATCCAGCCGTCATAATTATTGGCCGCGAGGTGTTTGGTGATGCCAACGTGGTCGAGGATGCCTCCACCCATGGGCTCCCATTCGCCGGCGGCGTTCATGTCCTTGAAGTGGACGTGCACGACTTGAGAGAAATACTTTTTGACGATCTCAAACGGGTCCATGCCCCCCGCGGCGATGTGGCCGGAGTCAGGGATGTAACCGAGCACACTTTGGTCGAGACCGTTGAGCAGAATCTCGTAATCCTCCGCGGTGCGGAAAACGGAACCAGGAGGCGAGTTCGGGTGATAACCCGAACGGATACCGAGGTCCGCCGCGCGCTTGGCGATGGCGTTGGCGTTGAGCAGACAATTCTTTTGGCGCTCCACGAGGTTCTCGCGGTCGCTGCCTGGCATCTGGCAGATGTTGAGCATCGTATCGGGAAAGTGGGTGAGGATCTGGAGACATTCGTCGGCGCGAGCGCGCTCTTCGTCGGTCTCTTCGGGCAAGAGCCAATCCTCCACCAGGGTGAGCGCCGGCATGGCCACCTTGGCCGCGCTCAGGTGCTCGCCGAGTAATTTGGGATCGGCCAGTTTTCCGAGAAAACGGGTCTCAGATTCGACGCCGGCGTAACCGGCTTCGGCGGTGATTTTAATGATGTGATCGAGTCGACCGTCATAGACGCCGCCGCTCATTTGCCAGGTGTAGGTTTGGCAACCGATTTGGATAGACATAGGATTTATTCTCCGAGGAGGAAGTTGGTGGTAGCGGTGTTGAAGGCTTCGAGTTCTTCCCAGTGATGCACGTGGCCGCTCTTGGTGAAGAGCTGCAATTGCGAACCCGGAATGTGGGCGTGGAGGAATTCGGAGCAGGCGAGAGGAGTGAAGATGTCGAGCGTGCCGACGGTGATGAGGGTCGGTTGCGTGATCTGGCTGAGGCGCTCGACGGCGTCGTGGTTGATGCACGCATCGCACTGGCCGTTGAAGCCAGCCTGGGGTTGCGGGTTCTCGTTGGCGGCGGCATCGAGGCAGGCTTGGGCCATATCGTCGTCATGGGCCTCCATCCAATCAGGCGTCCAGATCCAGAGGAGTAGGAGTTGCATGAACTCATCGAGGCCGACTTTGGCGCGCATGTCTTTGAAGTGGCCGAAGACGCGCTTCATGTAGTTGTCGCACTTGGCCCAGGTGCTCACGAGCACGAGGCGGTCGACCTTGGCGGGGTGGCGGAGGGCGAGTTCCTGAGCAATGGCACCGCCCATGGAAAGTCCGGCTACGTGGGCCTGGGCGATTCCCTCGGCATACATCAATGCGGCGACATCATCAGCCATTATGGCCGTGGTGTAGGGGCCGGCGGTGATGGGGGACTCGCCGATGCCGCGATTGTCGATGAGGTAGCACGTGAAATGCTTCTCATAGGTTTTAACGTGTTCTTCCCAGACGGAACCATCGGCGCCGAGGCCCATGATCAACATCAAGGGGGCGCCTTGACCACGTTTCGTGAAATGCAGGATATCGCTCATATTAAATTATGCGTATTTTGTGGGGGTGTTGGAGGGGAGCTTAGAGGCAGGGTGTTTTAACCACAGATTTCACGGATTAGCACAGATTTATAAATAGAAACGCATCCGATATAATCTGAGTAGATCTGTGAAATTTGTGGTTAATTTTGCAGGGTAAAGAGAAAGGGTTTAGGAAGTATTCGTCGTCGGTCCGTGGAATAGAACTTCCGCCGACAGTTTAGCTTGGGTGGGCGTGGTGGACGCGGAGGAGAAAGAGAAAGAGAACGATTACGAGAGGGAGATTGTTCGGATCGAGAAAGAGAAAGAGTAAAGAGAAAGAGAAAGATTTTAAGCGGGGTGGGAGTCCCGGTAGGCTTGAGGGGTGATGCGCATGAAACGGGCGAATTCCTTGGTCATGTAGCTTTGATCACAGAAGCCGCTTTCTGCGGCGATTTGGACCAGGGGTAGATTGGTTTGAGTGAGCATGCGGCACGCGCCTTTGAGCCGCACCCGTTTGAGGTAGGCAAAGGGGCTCATGTTGAAACGTTTTTGAAAAAGCCGTTCGAGCGTGCGCACCGTTGATCCGGCTCTTTCCGCCAGATCAGCAACGGTGATGCGGGAGGCGAAGTTTTGCTCCACGAAGTCGATCACGTTGGACAATTCCGGATAGGGACCCGCAGCCGCCCGCGCTGCTTTGAACTCACGGGTGAAACCTTCCAGTCCTACAATGGTGCCGGAAGCGTCATACAGCGGGAGTTTGGTGGTGGTATACCACTCCACCGACAAATCATTGTGGGTGACCAACTCGACTTTGTTCATGATCGGCTCCCCTGTGCACATGACATCTTCGTCATCCTTTTGGTAGGAGTCGGCGAGATAAGGGGCGATCAATTCGTAGTCAGTCTTGCCCAAAACTTCGTCTTGGTCGCGCCGACCGATCAGGTGGACGAGCGCATCATTGGCTGCGGTGAACCGATGGGCGCGGTCTTTGGTGAAATAGCAGATGTCTCGCAGATACGCGAAGAGTCCCAGCCGATGGGCGGAACTCTGGTCCACGTCGTTATTCGAGTTTTCCCCGACAATGATGGTGCTTTTTTGGACCATCAAACGGAACTGAGCGTCCTACGCGGGGGGGCGAGAAATGCGCAGGTTTTACAGTGGAAGGGGTTCACAAATAGGAATTTACTCCATTTGATAATCTCGACCAAGCGAAGCGGAAAGTATTTTTCGCAATCAGATCGATTATCATAAGGTGGAAATTAGAGACTGAGGTAGTGGTGAATGGGCCGATATTTTAAGCTCTTTCCGCGCGAGGTGATAGATATTCAACGTACCGGGTATTGTTTAAAAACGACACGATTCGTGGCGAAGCCCCAGTCCTAAGCCGCTGAATCAGTTAAACGCCTGGGCGTTTTTTGCGCGCAGGGCGGCGAGGTTTCTTGGCGGCACCCGGGGCGGTTTTACTGAGAGTGGAGCCTTCGTGCCACGTTCCGTCGACTTGAGTGCCGATGGCGGAGGGTTGGAGGCCCCGTTGATTGCGTTGGAGCAAACTGTTGAGCACGTCGATCGCGGTTGCGCCCATAACGTCGCGATGCTGATCGATCCCGGCAGCGCCCGGGACGTCATCAATGATATTCAGGCTCACAAACCCGATGTCTTCCGGTATGCGCAGACCCTCAGCTTCGGCCGCTTCAATGAAGTTTTCACAACGTCCGATGACGACTTGAGGACGATAGGTGCGGATCCAATGACGGATTTCATCCACCTGACTTTCAGGACTCAACTCGAGGGTCGGAACCGGCTCGAGGGGTATATCGGAATGAGATTGGGCGTAGTCATGGGCCGCCTCCCATTGATGACTGCATCGGATAGCGAGATCGCGCCGCACCGCCAGTCCTACTCGATTAAATCCGCGCTTACGCAGGTGTTCCCAGCACAGTAGTAGATCCTCGTAGTGATTCGGCACGAGGTGATGGAATTGTGAGTAGGGGTTGGCCCGTTCGACGGTTACGACGGAAAATGATTTCCAATCCAGCGGGAAGGGTTTGTCAGGATCTTCGAAGGGAGCAAGGATCAGGCCTCGAATGCCGCGGGCGTTGAGGATACGACTAAATCGACCGGGAGATGCGCCATCTTTTTGCGCCCAGAGATGTTGCAAACTGTAACCCAATTCTCGAGCCCGTGCGGTGGCGCCGGCCAAAAATTGTTGCGCACTGGGTCGATTGATCCAGGCCTCATGGGTCGTCCAATTTGAGACCAGACTGATAACTGAAAAATCCCGAAAAACGCGCACGCGACTGCGGTGGGCGGCGAGGGCGGAAAGAGCGGGATCGGGAGCGTAGCCCAGTTTTGCGGCGATACGTTTGACGCGTTTACGCGTCTTCTCGGGCAGTCGCGGATGGTCGCGCAGCGCGAGAGACACGGAAGCGATGCTCAGTTTTGCTTTTGCAGCTACGTCCTTGAGCGTGACGCGTCGGGAAAAGTGGTCGGCAGAGGGCTCAGCCATGGGGTTAGCGCGAAGGCGATCTAATCTTGGGGTGGTCGGTGGGTAACGTGAGGTAGGCTCACTTCCCCAGACTCTGAAAATTGCCCTTTGAGCGCAAGATGAGTTAAAATATTAAGCGCCTTGGGGGAGGAGAGAGGTTTTCGCATCACTCCGATCTGCGGTGATCGTCCGGGGTGATTCCCTCATTCTTGCGGCGGAGGAAGAGAACAGGGCACGAGCGGTAGCCCGGTGGTGTCAGTGCGCACTTGGAATATGCTTCCCGCGTGGGGTTGGGCGGCGAGTTGTTCGTCGCTCAACCCGCCTCGGGCGGAGGTGATGAAGAGGGTGCGATCGTCCTCGCCGCCAAAGGTGCAGGACGTCACTTGGGTGACGGGGAGCTCGACGCGATCGAGGATGTCGCCGGTTTCCCCATCGAGGTGCAGCACGACGGAACCGCCCCAGACTGCCAGCCAGATGTGGCCGTTGGCATCCACCTTGAGACCGTCGGGTACCGTGCCATCATCGGGAAATTCGCGCAGAATGCGGCGATTGCTGATTTGATGTGAGTTTGGGTCATATTCGAACACCGACAGGTTGTGGGCGAGTGAATCGACGTAGTAGAACTTGGTGTGATCGGGCGACCAGCCCAGGCCGTTGGAGAGCGTGATATGGGTTAGCGCGATATGGAGGGGGCCGGTGGAATCCGCTCGATAGAGGGAGGCGGTTTCGCGCGAATCATCGAGGGCGGCACTGCCCACCCAAGGGTGTCCGTCCGGGCCACAAAATCCGTCGTTGAAGCGATGGGCGGGTGGCAGGTTGGGAATGGGGGCATCGATTGGAACCACTTTACCGGTGGGTTCATGCAGCCAAGCGCAGTCGCGTTCACGAGCGGTCCACCACCAGCCGTTGCTGGCGGGTAGAGCGACGCCCAGAGCTGCGGAGTTCATGTCGAAGTGCGTAATATTTCCGCTGGCCGTGTCATGGCGATACAAGCGCCCTTCGGTGATATTGACCCAGTAGAGTGTGTTGTCGTGCCAGACGGGACCTTCGGCGAGAGCGTGTTGAACATCGAGGTAGAGAGAAGCTTGCATGGTGGTGAGACTGGAAATTTTACAGAAGGTAACGAAGAGAACTAAGCCGGGTGGATGGAATTGAATTTGAAAGTGGTAGGGCGCTGAGGGGCAGGGAGGGGAATTGCCCCAAAAAGGCACAAAAAACTCTTTGTTGAGGACGTTCGTTTGGTGTGAGCCTATAGGCTCATCGCGGCGGTTCGGTTTTGTGCCTTTTTGTGGCAAAAATCTTCGGTGGAGTTGCGGCTGCCTGAGGTGAATTGGCTCTGCTTCCTCCTGTGAAAACTAGCGGCGGCGTGGCTTTGTTTTCTTCGTTACCTTCTGTAAATGTCAGCGTTGGATCCACCGTCGTCTCGTAAAGCGGGACTATGGCGGACATTGTGGTTCCGTGGTCATTGGTTTTTGCCGCGGGCGTCGATGGGCCAGGTGGTGCGGATGGTTTGGTCGGTGGTGATAACTTTAACCTCGTCGGCTAGATTCACGACGGTGCAGACGTGAGCGGGGACAAAGAGAATTCGTTCGCCGACTTGGAGCTGGGCCACGTCTTCGCCGCGAACGTAACCGTGTTCCTCATTGACCGCGACGACGGCGATATCGCGGCCGTCGGCGGCGAGGGCGCTGATACCCTCGCGGGCGCGGTCGGATGAAAATGTTTTGGAACCGGCATCGATTAACGCGAGATCAGAGGTGGGCTTGTCGACCACGGTCGCGAGGACTTGCAGCGCCACGTGATCCCACGGCATCACATCGGCATTTTGGGTGAGAGAGAGATCTCCGAAAACGTAGGCCCCGGGGCGAACCGCTTGCACCCGCCCGTTGGACTGTTGGGTGATGGCGGTGGCACTGACACTGCAGCCGGGCCAAACCGGTAGGGCGGGATTGATGGCGTCCCGCACGGTGCAGATATGGGTGAGCAAGGCTTCCACGTCGGTGGTCCGGTTGGAGTGGTCCTTGCCGTAAAACTGTCCCTCGTGGGTGTAGAATCCGGCCAACTCGAGCAGAGGTTCAGCGTCGATCTTACTCGCCATGCGTTGAGCAGATTCGAGGGCACGCACGCCCTCGCGGTTGAGGCCGGTATCAATGGCCAACATCACCGGCAGATTGAGACCGACCTGGTGGATCAATGGAATCAATGCTTCGAGATGTGCTTCACTGGTGGTGGCGAGACGAAGTTCATCGAGCTGTTCGGCCAAAGCCGCGATACGTGGTGCCTGACGTTGATCAACGAGCGAGTGCGCTACGAAGATCTCGCGGACTCCGCTGGGGAGCATGGCTTCCGCTTCGCCGAGTTTGGCGCACGTGAGTCCCTTGGCACCGAGCTCGATTTGGCGCCGGGCGACGGGCACGAGTTTGTGGGTCTTGATGTGCGGGCGCAGATCGATGCCGGCCTCGTCACAGGTCGACTGCATGCGTTGCAGATTGGTCTCTAGTCGATCCTCGAAGACGAGGAGACTGGGGGTAAATAGTTCGTCCATGGAAGTCACGGTTCGATACGACCGAGTTGGCTGATACCCATGCCGCCGTCGATCGCGATGACTTGGCCGGTAATGTAACTCGCGGCGGGCGAGAGGAGGAAGGAGACGGCTCCAGCACAATCTTTCGGCGTGCCGAGGCGGTTGAGTAGCGTGCGTTTGGCGTAGAGCTCGGCTCCGGCCGGATCGGTGTTGAGCCACCGTTCGGTGAGCGGCGTGCGCATCATGCCGGGGGCGATACCATTGACCCGAATGTCGTGCGGGGCGAGGGCTTGAGCGAGGGTGCGAGTCATCATGACGAGCGCTCCTTTGGACGTGTCGTAGGCGCTGGAATCGATCTCCGCTTGCGAGCCGTTGATCGACGAGGTGATCACGACTGCACCGGGTCGCTTCCGGGCCGTCAGTTCACGGGCGAATGCCTGAACCGTAAAATAGGTCGCGCGAACGTTGAGGTTCTGGGTGCGGTCCCAGCGCTCGAGATCCATTTCGAGAAATGGGATGTCGAAGATGCTGCCTGCGTTGCAGACCAGCAGGTTGAGATCGACCTGAGCGTCGAATGCCGCGGCAATAAGTTTTGCCGGAGTGTCGGTGTCGGTCAGGTCGCCGGTGACATAATGCTCGGTCTCGGCGATTTCGGGTGGACGAGCGGTGTGGCCATGGAAGACGACGGAAGCACCGGATTCCTGCAGTCCGCGGGCGATCCCGAGACCCAGTCCTTGGGATGAACCCGTGACGAGGGCGGCGTTACCCGAGAGCGAGAGGGTTTTCATCTTTAAGTTGAAGAAGGTTGAGCAGATTATCGCAAGTCACGGCGCGGTGAAGTTCGGGTGGCAGCACCTTCAGGCAGTCGGTCTCTTCAGCGTAGGTGCTGCGCAACGACATCTGGTTGTCGACGTAGCTTTGAAACGGGGTGTCGGAGCCCCACATGAGTTTGGTGGGGTAAGCCTCCGCGAGTGCCAGGAGCACCGCGGCGGGATTGGTGTAATCGGCGGCGAATCGGCGTTCGGAGGGAGCGATGTTGGGGAATCCCTTGGTGGCGCATTCGCAGTGAATGCGGTGGGCGGAACAATCAAACCACGTGTTGGGCAGTTCGGCGACACGGTCGAGACATGCTCGGTCGAAGCGGCAGGAATGGGCGAGGCAGAATCGCACGGCGGGGGTGGCTTCAGCGATTTTGAGAATGCTGCTGGCCTGAGCCCAGGTGTCGGCTGGATCCACGCTGGAATGAATGATGAAGGGCAGGTCAAAATCGGCGGCGAATTCGAGGAAACCCCGACCGACGGTGAGCAGCGCTTCGACGTCTGCCTTAATCATGGTGGGCTGAATTTTCAGGCCATAGAAGGGATACTTCGCGTGGAGCTCGCGTAGTTTGACGAGTTGGGCCTCCGGTTCGCGCATCGGATCGAGAATGGCGAACGGGATCGTGTGGGCGCCGAGGTCGGGGTAGAGCTCGTAGATCTCGTGCAGCATACGCTCATTCTCAAAGGCGTAGGGGACCGTCTCGAGTCCACCGACCACGATTTCCTTCCGCCGCATGGCCTCCAAGTCGAAGCAAAGGTTGTTCACCATCGGAAAGACCACCCAACGATCTACACCGCAATGGCGGCCCTCGGTGACCAGGGCGGGCAGGTCTTGAGCGTAGGGGTGGTAGCTGTTGAGGTAGAAATAAGGATCTACCCCGAGGTGGTTGTGGCAATCGATGATCACAGGATTGGGAGAGTTGCGAGTGAATTTGACGTGGTTTGGAGAAACATCAATCCGATGCGGCCGACAGCGGGAAAAAGTTTTCAAAAATCGGGCGTAAAGCCCGACCCACGCCGAATTGTTTCATGAAGTATGGTGGGTCGGGCTTTATGCCCGACAGCGCCCAACAAGGGTTGCGCCGTCACCCGGATTTTGCTGCAGTGGAGATCTACGTTCGTGGCTGAAATTTCATTACTCCCCACCGTCCAACTCATGCCCTACACCTTTCCTAAATCCCAAGAGTTCTTCGCCCGCGCCAAGCACAGTATCGCTGGCGGCGTTAATAGCGGAATCCGTCTGCTCGAGCAGCCGGTGCCGTTGTATTTCGAAAGGGGAGAGGGGGCCCGAGTATGGGATGTGGATGGAAACGAGTATATCGATTTTCAACTCGGACAGGGCGCTCTGCTTTATGGTCACGCTCCGGCGGGGCTGGCCGATGCGATCGCGGCTCAAGCCAAACTGGGTCTTCATTGGGCGGCGCAATGCGAGCTCGAATTGGATGTCGCGGAACGCCTGCAGAAGATGGTGCCTTCCGCCGAGCTCGTTCGATTCAGTAATTCGGCGACGGAGGCCGTGATGGCGGCGTTTCGGTTGGCGCGAACGCAAACCGGCCGGAAATTGATCCTGAAATTCGAAGGCCACTATCACGGCTGGAGTGACGAAGGGTTGGTGGGTTTCGCTAATCCTCCCAGCACGTGGAATGATCCGGAGTCACCGGGGCACGCGCATCCCAGTAAGGGTATCATTGAGGAAGTTAAGGACCAGTTCGTGGTCGCGCGCTGGAATGATATCGAACATCTGCGGCGGCGGGTCGAGCAATTCAAGGGTCAGATCGCCGCGATCGTGTGCGAACCAGCCATGTGTAATACCTGCTGTATCGAGCCGGAGGAGGGCATGTTGGCCACGATCCGGGAACTCTGTGATCAGGAGGGCATGTTGATGATAGCTGACGAAACGATCACGGGATTCCGGTTCGGTGCGGCGGGCGCTCAAGGTTATTACAATGTGCGCCCGGATCTGACGGTGTTGGGCAAAGCCATCGGGGGAGGAACGCCGTTCGCGGCCCTCACCGGAACCCGGGAGGCCATGGCCAAGATCATCTCCGGCGAGTCGATGCATGCCGGCACCTTGAATGCGAATCCGTTGTGTCTGGCGGCGAGTCGCTGGTGTTTAGATGAAGTCCTGGCACAAGGTCCGGAGCTCCCGGCGAAGTTGAATCAACTGGGTCAAAAACTCATGGTGGGTTTACGCAAGCTGGCCGATGACCATGGCGTTCCCTTGCGGCCGCAAGGGCCGGGATTGGCGTTTCATTCGTTGATGTTGAAACCCGGTAAAGAAGAGCGGCCGGTGCGGAATTATCGGGATTACGCGGAACTGCAGGATGTCGCTCGCTGGACGCATTTACGGCGTTGTTTGCTGGAGGAAGGCGTGCGGGCGATCGAGCGCGGGTTGTGGTCGATCAGTCTGGCTCATACCGAGCAGGATATTGCTGACGCGCTGAAGCTGGCCGAGGTCGCATTTAAACGGCATGCGGAGAGTTGGACGGACGCCTGAAACGGGAATCTCGAATCGCCGACTGATCATGTGTGCCCGGATCCTCTTTGGTAGTTTCTTTCACGAGACGCATACGTTTCTCGGAGAGATGACGACATGGGCGGATTTTAACGTCACGCGGGATACGGACATCCTGGCCAAGATCGGCGACGGTTCGCCGACAGATGGATTTTTGACGACGGCCCAGGAGCTGGGTTTGACGGTGGTGCCCACGGTGGATGCGCGGGTATTCCCCAGTGGTATGGTGGCGGATGGAGCGCTGGAAATATTTTGGGCCGAGTTTGAGGAACGCGCGCGTCCGGCCTTAGTGGGCGGAATCGATGCGATCTATTTGGTCCTGCACGGGGCGATGGTCACGGAGACGATGACCGATCCAGAGGGCGAATTACTGGAGCGGCTCCGTGCACTGCCTAGAGCGGAAGAGTTACCGATTTTTGGCGTGTTCGATTTGCACGCGAACCTGTCCGAACGCCAGTGCCGGCTCGTCAACGGAATGGTGGCTTATCGGGAAAACCCCCACGCGGACGCTCGGGCTTCAGCTGTGCGAGCGACTGAGTTAATGGGCCGGGCGTTACGCGAAAATCAGACCACCAGAATGACCCTTTGCCGTCTGCCCCTGGTGTGGGCTCCGCCGGGCACGGGCACGGCGACGGATCCCATGCGCACTTTGGAGGAAGCCATGCGGGAACTCGAAACGAGCAATCCCGCCGTGTGGGCGGGCAATGTTGTGTCCGGATTTTCCTTCGCGGACACTCCGGACACCGGCGTTTCACTCAGTCTCGTTCATACGGGTGACCTCGAAACGGTGCGCGACGACCTCGAGCGGTTGGCGCGTATGGCTTGGGATCTCCGCGAGAAGGGCCGCGTGGATTACCCCTCGGTGGATGAGGTGCTGCAGCATTTTTCCGTATCGGTGGACGGGCCGATTATTCTGGTGGAGCCGGCGGACAACATCGGCGGTGGTGCGCCCGGTGATGGCACCGGCGTGCTGCGCGGTCTATTGCAGCGCGGCACGGCAAATGCGTTGGTGGCGATCAATGATCCCGCCGCGGTGCAGAAGCTGTCAGCCTGTGCGATCGGGGACGCGGCTGAGCTTTCGGTCGGAGGTAAAGGGTCGCCGTTGGATCGTGGCCCCGTGGACCTCGTTGTATCCTTGATTTCGCGGAGCGACGGAAACTTTGAACTCGAGGATCCGAACAGTCATCTGGCTTCGATGAACGGAACGTCGATTACGATGGGTCCGTGCGCGGTGGTGCGAACCGGAGGCATAACGATCCTGCTCACGAGTCGTAAAACCCCGCCGTTTGATCTGGGCCAGTATCGGAGTCAGGGCATTGAACCGACCGATTTCGCCGTGATCGGCGTGAAGGCCGCGGTAGCGCATCGGCGAGCTTATGATCCGATTATGGGAGGCACGTTTTTTGTCGATACCCCCGGCCCGTGCCGCAGTGATTTGACGACGTTTCCTTGGCAGCATCTGCATCGTCCGGTGTGGCCGCTCGACGATATCACCGACCCTCAATTCAAAATTTCATGAACCATCCCGCCGTATCCTATCCGCGCGAAGCCGGCACCCCGGTATCGCATCTTCCCTTCAGTCCCGCCGTGCAAGTTGGCGATCTGATTTTTGTTTCTGGTCAAGCTTCGGTTGATCTCACCGGTAAAATCGTTACCGATACTTTTGAGGGTGAATTCCGCCGTTCGATCGAAAACCTGCGGGCGGTTTTGGAGACATCCGGCAGTGACTTGGCCCACGTGGTGAAGACGCATAATTTCGTGCGTGAACCCGAAGACGTAGCGAAGTTCAACGAGCTCTACCGCGAGTATTTCACCGCGCCGTATCCGGCGCGCACGACGATCTGCAAATGCCTAGGGTCGAACCTGAAATTCGAAATGGACTGCATAGCCGTGCCAAAGACGAGCTGAGAGGCATCCGCCGTCGTCCCGCTTCGCGGGACTATGGCGAGACAGGGGAATGGTTTTAACCACAGATTGCGCAGATTACTCGGATTTTAGACTAAAGACTGAAACTCAACGGTGGAGTAGATCTGTGAAAATCTGAGCAATCTGTGGTTAAAAAAACAGCGGTGGAGTGGAACTGCCAGGTTAGTGGTTTTGCCTAGTGGATTTCCAAGTTTTGCGGAGGTCTTTGTTTAAGGCTTGGGCGTCTAGCCAGGTGTCGCCGAAACAGCTGAGGCCGTAGACGGGGGCGGCGTTGCCTAGCTCGGGGACGGCCAGAACGGGAGCCGTGGTCTTTTGCGTGTGGAGGTGCGTGAAGAGCCCGTTGAGGTAAGTGAGCCAATCCCGGTATTCCGGGGTGCGACGACCGGTGGATGTTAGCACGGGAATTTGGCAGTGATGGCCGTTGAAGGGGCGGAGGTGAAACTGGGTAGCCGCGTTGAGGTGCTCGACGGGTTTACGCAGCCGCTCCCAATAGGTGCCGGGGGCGTGATGCCGAACGACCGCGAAATGAGAGTGATCGAGGCAGAGCGGCAGGGTCGTCTTGCGTTGGCGTTTAAATCCTCGGGTCAGGGCGAGGGTCTTCTCGGGAGTTTCGGTAAAGGTGTCGCGATGCGTTTCGATGGCGTAAGGTAGATCAAAATCACGGGCGACCGCATCGATGTGAATCGCTAGTTTAACCATGTCGGCCAGCGAAGAATCCGTGTCACCGAGTTGAATGCCAAGAGCAACAGCGCCAAGTTTTTTGGCAGCACGAAACTGAGCTTTGACGGGACTGGGTTTACTGAAACTTGCGACGGCGAGATATTGCAGTGATCCCCGCTCAGCTAGTTCGGGAATCGGGGCGGAGAACAGTCCATCGCAACCGGCGTCAGCAACGGCCTCGAACTTCTTCGCCCACGACCACTCGCGCGACTTGGTGGGATATTGGCGCAGCGACCAAAGGGTGCCGAAAATGTGGAGCGGACGGGAAGGGAAGCTCATGACTAATCAGATGCGGCGTCGGACGGTTTACGGCGGACATGCCCGTCAAAGTCCCGCTCTGCGGGACGACGGCGGAAGCAGAACGATACGCCTAGCGTTACGATGAGTGAACCGGTGGCGACCCAGAGGTTGGAGACCGGGGAGAATGCGATCGACCAACCAGCGACGGTGCCGAGGCCCATGCCCAACAAAACGCCCATGGGGCGAATTTGCCATTTGTTCACCACAATCATCATGCAACCCACCATCGGACCGAAGAACGCTCCCATGATGGCTTGGGTGCTTTGAAACAACGAGCCCATGAGCGTAGCAAATCCAGCGGCGGCCATAGCGAGCACGCCGACTCCCACGGTGGCGTAGCGGCCGAAGCGCATGAGTTCGGCGGGGGTGCGGGGTCGTCCGAACCGTTGTAGCCAGTCATTGGTCAACGTGCCGGCCAATGCGATGATTCCGCTGGTCATGCTACTCATGGTCGCGGCAAGGATGGTGGCGATCAATAGGCCGGCGATACCGGGCGGCAGTTCGGTGGTGATAAAGTAGGCGAGGGCCTGATCGGCGTTCTCTGGCAAGTTGGGGTCGGGGTGATTTTGAAACCAGACCCACAACAATAGACCCGCCGAGACGAGCAGAACGCAGACGATGATTACGCCCCATGTATTGACCGCAAACGCCTTGGCTGCGGCCTGCGGTGACTCGGCGGCGTGGTAGCGTTGGAGCATCATCAGGTCGGCGGTGTAGCTGCCTAAGTTGCCGATCATAAGACCAATTACCACGGTCCAAAATGTGAGGTCGACGGTGAGGTCGAACGAGAAGTTAAAGAGGTTCAGCCGTTCGCCGACATCGAGCTGAGCGTAGATTTCGCCGATAGGGAGATCCAGTTTGTGGAGGATGAACCCAATGATGAATGCCATGCCTAGGGCCATGATGCAGAACTGGATGGCATCGGTAACGATAACACTGCGAATGCCGCCGATTGCGGTATAGGCCGTGCAGGTAACACCGATACTGATTACGATGGGCCAGAACCAGGAATCATCCAGACCGGTCGCACCGATGAGGACTAACGTAGGCGCGACCAGAATGGCAGCCATCCAACCAATTCGTAGGAGAATAAACATGGCCGACAGACAAAGTCGAACCGGTGTCCCGAGACGTTCTTCGATGATGTCGTAAGGATGATTGCCGCCTCCGGCGAGGTAGCGGGGCAGGAACCAAAATCGCAGCAGCGCCCACGTGAGCGGGAACCCCAGCATCCCCATCACAATGCCTGCGCCCGACGAGAACCCCACGCTCGTATAGATCACATAGCTGACCCCGCTAAACAGAGTCGCGGCCATACTGAAGCCGACCATGATCATACCGAGTCGGCCGGTAAAAGCACCCTTTGAAGTAAAGAACTCTTCGCTGTCTCCCTTCTTACCGCGACTGGCGAGACCCGCCCAGACGACACCGATGAGGTAGAGAATAATTACAGCAATATCGAGTGGTCGCATTAAGTAGGGGTAGGGTGGGGTTTCGAGTAAGTGAGGAGGGGGGGCAGCAACGGTAAAAGCGCGGTGCTAACCGTTATTAACGGTAAATGTCTTTTCGGTGCGCAATGCGGACCACCAATACGATCAGAACGTCGTCTTCAATTTCATAGATGACTCGGTAGTCGCCAATCCTGATTCGATAAATTCGGTCTGCTCCAACCAGTTTCCTCACTCCGTGAGGGCGGGGATCCTGCTGAAGGCGTTCAATCGCACGGTAAATTGTGCCCGTTTGTGATCGGTCGATTCTCTTCAGATCCTTCTCGGCTGAGCGGGTGAGTTCAACTCGGTAGAAGTCCATCGGCGATCAATCGCTTTTTCACATCTGCTAGACTGACGCGTTTCTCTTCTCGTCGCTCTGCCACGGCCGCGAGATCGGATACGTCCTGTAACAGTTCCTCGTATTCGGCGACGGGCAAAACGACCGACACACGCTGACCATCTTCGTCAGTGATAAACTGGGTGCTCATGGTTAAGTCACCTCAGGTTCGGTGAGGATACGCAACTCCCTTCACCAGCTGGTCCAGCCGCCGTCGATAACGAGACTGTGGCCTGTGACGTAGGATGCACTATCGGAAAGTAAAAATAATGTGGGTCCCACGATCTCTTCATTTACCCCGAGGCGATTAAGGGCGGTCTTGGCCAGTAGGTCTTCCGTGAATTTGGGGTTAGCCTCCTGCACCGCGGCGGGTGGAAAGGGTCCTGGAGTGATGGCGTTGAAGCGTAAGTTGGATGGGCCGTAGTGGACGGCTAAATATCGAGTCATCTGCAAGAGGGCCGCTTTGCTCGCGCCGTAGTCGATGGGATTGGGCGTCATCGGGTCGATATAGATCCGAGGGTCGGGTGCGACTACGCCATACATGCTGGAGAAAATCACAATGTTACCGGTGCCGCGTCCTTTCATCTTCTCGGCGAGAGCACGGCAAAACACAAACGTGGGCGTGAGTGTGCGATCAAACGTATTCTGAAATACCTCGGCCGGAAGATCCTCCAGTCGATGTCCACTGGAAGACGAGAAGGCGAGGTGGGCGACTCCATCGGGCAGGCCGTGTTCGGCCACCAGCTGGTCGATGGCAGCGGGCAGAGTGGACGGATCATTCACATCGAGCGTGACCGGAATGGTTCGCTTCAAACTGTGTTTTTGCACAAGGGCCTCGGCCCGGCCGGGCAAATCAATACAAACGACCTGAGCCGCTTCGGCATCGAGCGCCCGGGTGATCGCTGAGCCGAGGTAACCGGCACCGCCGGTGATCCAAATTGATTTACCAGTAAGGTTGCGGGCGTAACTCATTTGGCGGTGTAGCCTCCGTCGATGGCGAGGTTGGCGCCGGTGATGTAGGTCGATGCGTCACTGAGCAGGAACACGACACTGCCGCCGATTTCGGGGGCGTCGGCCATGCGGCCGAGCATGGTCATTTTGCCGTAGCGTTCGAGGAAGGCGTCGGCTTGGGGTTGGTCGGGGTTGTAGATTCCGCCCGGAGAAACGACGTTCACCCGCACGTTCATTTCGCCGTAGTGCGAGGCCAGGTAACGGGTTAGGTTGATCATGCCGCCCTTGTGGAAAAAGTAGTCGGGCGAGGCGGACATCGAAGTGCCTTCGTAGAGCCACGGGTTCATCCCGATGGTGCCCATTTGCGAGGCGATGTTGACGATGCTACCAGAGCCCTTATCCGCCATGGTATCGCCGAAGGTGCGCACGGTGGCGAAGAATCCGGTGGCATTGACGTCCATCGATTCGCGCCACTGATCGAGGTCGGCTGAGTAACCTTTCATGGGACGACTGACGGCGTTGAAGACGATACCATCGACGCGACCGTGTTCGGCCAGCACGCGATCGCGTAAGGCCTGCAATGATTCCTCGGAACCGATATCCACCTCGTCCACGTGCACGGTTCGCCCGCGGGCTTGTTCGGAGGCGGCAAGAGTCTCGAGGGCTTCACGATTACGGGAGGCAACGATCAACGTCGCGCCCGCCGCGCCCAAAGCGTCGACCAAGGCGCGGCCGAGCAGCCCAGTGCCGCCGAATTGGATGATGACTTTTCCGGCGAGAGAGAATGACAACGGATCAGGCATGCGGATTACAATGAGGGACGAATGTTTTCGGGTAATTCTGCGAGATCGCCTTGGAGGGTTTTGAGCCCGGCCTGCACGTAGGAACTGATGCCGACCACGTCGGCGCCGATATTGATAACGCGAACTCCTTCGGAGACCAAGTCGTCGAGCGGTGCGTAGCGGCCGGAAGCGATCAGAAACTTACCATTCGCGCGGGCGGCGGCGGCAACACGTTGGCGGGCTGCGATCACCTCGGGATCGGCGAGCTGGCCCACCTTGCCAATGCGATGGCTGAAGTCACCCGGACCAAACAGGAAGGCGTTGAAGCCGGGCACGGCCGCGATGGCTTCGACCTGTTCCAGTGCTTCGGGCGATTCGATCTGGAGAATGATGATACGTTCCTCGTTGGAGTTCCGCAGGTAGTCCTCGACAGGTTCGATGCAGAAATGACCGTCGATGTTACCACCATCCAAAGCCCGTTTCCCGAGAGGAAGGAATCGAGTCCATTCGACGATCTGGCAGGCTTCCTCAGCAGATTCGACGTGAGGCACGATGATACCGGCAGCCCCGGCTTCCAGCGGGCGCACATAGTCGCTGTATCCACCCTTGGATATGCGCACCAAGGCATCGATATTCTGGGTGCGGGCGGCTCGGACTTGATTCTCGATCGTGGCCCAATCGTTGGGCACATGTTCTTGGCAGAGCCAAACCCCATCGACGCCGCAGAGACCGGCCAATTCGATCGCCCGAGGATCGGCCAGATTGATTTTTAGAGTGGTAGCGATCTGGTTGTCGCGGATTTTTTGGAGGATGCGACTGGTGCGAAGTTTCATGATAGTTTGAAGTGAGTGATGGTAGGATTAGTTGAAAGTGATTTCAGAAAGGGAAACGCGACGACCGTCTTGTTCGCGGCTGAGTTTACCGGCGATGACGAGCTGCATCAGCTCGGCGGTTTCAGAAAAAGGGAAGGGGTGTTTGCCGGTGCGTAGGTATTCGGTGAACGCGACGAGCTGGGCTTTGAAAGCGAAGAAACTATCGGCCGAGGCGGTCTGGACCCGACCGGCGGTGCCGCAGAGCTGAAGGCAACCGAAGCCGCCGACCATATCCTGATTGGCAATCACCACGATATCGACGCCGCGGCGATGGGTGAGGTGCACGACGTTGCGCTCGAGCGTGCCGGTGTTTTGGGCGGTAAGAAATCCGGGACCAAGAATGGGATAAATTGCCTCGAGAGCGTGGATGCCGTAGGTCTCCCAGGACTTGGCGGTGGTGATGCTGACAAAACGAAGGTCACCAAGGTTTCGGGTCGAATGGCGGTAAGGCATGAATTCCTTGGTGTAGCGCATGCTGCTGGAGGACATGATGGCGCGACCGTCGGCGACCCACTGGTTGAAGGTGCGCAGATCGGGCGTGTTGTCGGCGAGTGGTTTGTCAATGAAGACCGGCACACCTGCTTCGACAAAAGGCCGGGCGCGTTCGACGTGTTCGCCCCCTATATCGGTGGCGATGATGACGGCATCCACCTCACCGATCACCGCCTCGGGTGAGTCCACCACGTGAGGAATGAGTGAACACTTCGCGACGTGTTCGGCGGTGAATCCGCCTTCACCAGCACAATGGATGTGGGTGACCTGCGCGCCCGGAATGGTGAGGCCCTCGGTGGGCTCTATGTTGAGGTAGGCCGGAATACCAGGGAAGGGGCACTCGGCAGTCATCGCTTCGCGGTCATAGCCGTTGAACATGGCACTCCACGAATAGGGGTGACCGTTGCCCGGCGTGGAACCGAGTATGGCGAGACGAATATTGGAGGGGTCGGGAACGAGACTCATAAGACGCTTACTCGATGGTGAAAGGGGGATTTTGGCCGGAGCGACGAGAGTCTAAGCAGGGGAATTGGAAAACAGATCGTGGCAGGAAATGCGGCGACCGGAGTCGGCCGAGGTGATGGCGGCGAGATTGAAACGCAGCGTTTGCGCAGCGGCCGAAAGCGAACAGAGCCGCGCGGGCTGGCTCTCAATTTGATCGAGGAAGGCGTGAGCTTGCGCTTCGAAATGGGAGTCGCGCTCGGGCACGGCGCCTTCGTGCCAGGTCCATTCGGTTTCCCCGAGTTGAAGGATGCCCCAGCGTTGTTGGTGGTATTCGATTTTTACCGAACCCAGGGCCGTGTGAAATTGCAGGGTGTTTTCGGACGGAGCCTGAAACTGATTCAGCGCGTAGTTGACCAGAATATCGCCGTGTCGGGCTGAGATGTTGACCGTGTCTTCGATGGTGACCTCAGGCAGCACCTGATGGGCACAGTCACAGTAGAGCGTGTCAGTCGGGCCGATGACGCTCTCGACGAAGTTCGCCGTGTGCGTGATCGCATCTTGGATGACGCCGCCGCCCGTGTGTCGGTGGGCGTAGTAGGTTTTACTGTAGTGGACGGTGTGAGCCGGACGCCCGCTGGGGAAATGACCGCCGCCGGTGAAGGTCACGTGTTTGATCGGACCCAATGAGCCCTTCTTTACAAAGGAACGAGCCGCTTGCAGGAATGGATAGACATGCTGCACGTAGGCGACCGAGACCTCTCGGTCCGATTCCTGATGCGCTCGGAGTAAATCAGCGACGCCGGTGAAATCGGCGGCGAGCGGTTTTTCAATCAGCACGTGTTTGCCGGCCGCGAGTGCGGCGAGGGCCATGGGCACGTGCAATTGCGGAGGTGTGCAGATCACGACCGCATCGATTTCCGGAGTCAGTGCTGTTTCGAAGTCCGCGCTTGTCTCCACATCGTAGGTTTGAGCGATGGTGTCGCGAAGCGTTTCGCTGGGGTCACAGCCACTCACCGACGCGCGGCCCGTTTGGAGAAAGCACCGCAAATGGCGTTCGCCGATACTGCCGCAGCCTACAACTAGAACTGAATGCATAAAAAAGAGGGGAGGAGAAGAGGCCGATGAGCGGTGAGTAACCCGGCGCGAGATTGAGCGTGTGAAAGCATGGGTTGCATCGAAGTCTCTAATTTGTATACACGCGTATCCGCAAGCAAATGAAAAGTGTTAACTCAGACGTCGCATACGACCACATCCGCTCGCAGATCCTAGGAGGAAGCTATGCGCCCGGTCATGCGCTCATGACGGAATCCTTGGCCGAGGAGATTGGCGTCAGTCGCACGCCGGTGCGGGATGCTTTACGGAAACTGGAGGCGGATGGCCTCGTGGTGATTCAACCGCGATTGGGCGCGCGCGTGAGAAAATTTGAAGCCAACGAGTTTCGGGAGATGTGCGAATTGCGGCTGGCGTTGGAGGCCCAGACGGCGGGCCTTGCGGCCAAGAATCGCACGGCGGTCGATCTGCATGAGATCGAAGCGCCGCTGATCGCCATGCGGCAACTTACGGCGGAATTGGAGACCGTCCGGTCGCGAGTCCCCAAGATCAATAAATTGATGCTGGAGGACGTGCGGTTTCATATTGCCATCATTTCCGCCGCCAAGAACGAACTGATGAAGAAGGAAATTCTAAGGCTGCATCTGATCCACCGCGTGACGCAGACGTCGGTGGGGCAGAATATTCTAGGATCAGATACACGGGAAGCGCAGGTCGCTAATGGTAGCCGTGTGTTGGCCGAGCATGAGGCAATTTATGCGGCGATCGCGAAGGGTGACGCCAAGGCCGCCAAATTCGCGATGGAGCAACACATTGAAAACCTCATTGAAATATCGCTTCGCCGGATAGCTCAACAAGAGCGGGAACGTTTTGCCCGCAGCCTGACCGCAGATGAACTCGTTTATACCGCCTAACGTTCAGACCGATATACCCTCTTTGGAAAAATACTTAGCGACCGAATTTTCACAGAAGGAAACGAAGATAACAAAGCCCTGATATCAAACTAGCTCCTGCTTCGTTCGCTTCGTTGCCTTCTGTAAAATCAAGACACCTATTTAAAATGAAATTACCCCGCTCGATTCTGATTGTGATACTCACAACGGTAGCTGCCACCGTGATGGCAGAGACGCTCGACCTGGGCTCAAAACGCGAGCTCATGGTGGACCACTGGTTGATCGATAAGTTGAGTGATGCGGAGCTGCGACTGCAAACGCCGCGCAATGAAGGCGTGTCCTTCGCCTTTGACCGATCCCACGAAGGAGCCTTTAGCGGCTACGTGTCGATCGTGACGCTACCGGATGATGGCGGATTTCGGGCGTATTATCGGGGTTTACCGGTGGCGGTGCGGGCTGGATCAGTCGAAGAAGTCACCGCCTATGCGGAATCGTCGGATGGGATTACGTGGTCCAAACCAATCGATAATGTGGCGTTGATCGGTATGCCGGAGGTGACCCACAATCTTTCGATCTTCTATGATTCCAAACCGGGCGTGCCGATGGATGAGCAGTGGAAGGGCATCGGAGGACTCAACGATGGCGGGTTGGTGCGGGTGGTGTCGGCGGACGGTCTCACCTGGCGGAAGTTGATGGGCAATACGCCGATGATGCCAAAAATACCAGAGTCGGAGAAGATGTATCGTTACGACTCCCAGAACTTGGCCTTCTGGTCAGAGTCGGAACAGCAGTATGTGTGTTACTTTCGCCACGTGAGGGCGGTTGAGGGAATGGGCCCGCGCGTGCGTTTGATTGGCCGAGCGACGAGTCCGGATTTCATCCATTGGACCGATCATGGGGAGATGGACTTTCATCGGGCCGATGGCTCGGCCGCGCCGGTGGAACATCTCTACACCAACCAAACGGGTCCCTACATGCGGGCGCCTCACCTCTACGTCGCGATCGCGGCCCGGTTCATGCCCGGGCGTCAGGTTTTGACCGACGCAGAAGCGGAGGAGGTGGGAGTGAATCCCGATTACTTCAATGACATCTCGGATAGCGTATTGATGACGACCCGAGGGGGCACCGTTTATGATCGCACCTTCATGGCAGGATTTGCTCGGCCCGGAATCGGGCTCAGTAATTGGACTTCGCGCTCGAACTACCCGGCGCTGAATGTCATCCAAACGGGCCCGGCGGAAATGTCGTTTTTTGTGCAGAAAGCTTACGGTCAACCGGATCACCGCATGGAACGCTACTCCCTGCGATTGGACGGTTTTGCATCACTCAACGCCGGCTATGCTGGTGGCGAGATGACAACCAGGCCGTTCCGTTTTTTAGGCAATGAACTGGAAATCAACTACGCCACCTCGGCGGCCGGCAGCCTGCGGTTCGAGCTCCAAGATGAAGCCGGCCACGTATTCCCCGGATTCGGACTGTCGAACTCACGAGAGATTATCGGTGATCAAATATCACGGGTCGTCGCATGGACCGGCGGCACCAGTCTGAAGGCGTTGGCCGGCAAGACCGTGCGGCTGCGGGTGGTGATGAAAGATGCGGATCTGTTTTCCCTCCAGTTTCGATGAATTTGCTGAAATACGGAATTCTCAACCGATGGGTGGTGGGGTGGATCTGGGCATTCTCAAGTCTGGTTTCGGCGGCTGAACGCAGCCCTGAGTTAACTCTCATGGAAACACCGTCAGGGGTGGAGTATGGCGTGTGGGGGTATGCTTCGGAGTCTCCCTCTCCGGTGTTGATCAATTTGGGTAACACGATCGAAGGCGTATTGGGTAGCGCCTATTTTCGTCAGTCCGGTAACGCCCTGGCCGAATTGGGTTATCTCAGTGTATCCATCGATATTCCCGGACACGGGAAACGACATCGGGAAGGCGAACCGGATGATTTGTCCGTATGGCGTTATCGATTGGAACGGGGAGAGGATTTTGTGGCGGAGAACAACCGACGTTTGTCGGAAGTGGTCGACCATCTCATTACAGCTGGCCTAGCGGATTCGGATCGTATCGCAATCTGCGGAACGTCCCGGGGCGGTTTTTTGGCGCTGCATTTTGCAGCCCATGATCGCCGGGTAAAGGCGGTCGCGGCTTATGCTCCGGTGACCGACCTGATGGTGTTGCGAGAATTTAAGGGCGCTGACAATGTGCCTCTGGTGGCCAAACTCTCAGTGGTGCGCTTGGCGAACCGGTTGGCGACTCAGTCGGTTTGGATCATAATCGGTGATCGTGATGAGCGGGTGGGCACGGATGAATCCATTGCGGTGGTCCGGGCGATTACGGCGGAGGCATTGCAGCGTGGAGAGCCGGGGGAGGTAGAGTTACATGTTTTGCCCGAGCCGAAAGGGCACACCACGCCGCAGGGTGCGGCGGATATGGCGGCAGAATGGATTGATCGACAGATCAGAATTAAAACGAAGGAATAACCATGGAATCTCGAAGAAAATTCATGCAGCAAATGATGGTGGGAGGCGCCGCGGCGTTGGCGCCGCCGTTGTGGGCGAAGGGTGATTTGGCATTGGGATATCAACGACCGGAAGATCATCCGATCCGGCGGCATTTTTCTGATTTCAGCCGGATGCCATCTCAGGCGAAGATTGACCAGATTGAACGGGTGACCTCGGCCTCCCGGGCCCATCCCAGCAATATCTTGGTTTGCATGCCAAAGGTGACGCCCGAAGCGATTCGGCAGGTTCGGGTGGCGGACTTCGATGGCATGGATCAGTTCTCCGATAATTTCGGACTGAAATTTGAATCGATCACGGATTTCTTTGATAATGAAAATTCGATCACAACTTCGGGCAGCCATTTAGCGGCGCAGAGTATCCGATATGCGGCGAGTGGTGATCAGGCGGCGTTGACGGCGGCGCGGCGGGCTTTCGCTTCGCTCCGCAAGATCTTCGAATTTGGGGTCGAGCAGGGACTCCCGGGATTTATGGGGAAACCCTACCATTTCAAATATTCCACGCATACAACCGGTGACCAATACCTCCACACCCTGTGGGGATTGTGGAGTTTCCATGCAGTCGCTTCGAAGCGGGAGCGCGGTGAAATCAAGGAGATGATCGTCGCGATTGCGGACCATCAAATCGCGGTCGACTTTACCCAGTATTATAAAGATGGGCGGAGTTGGAACATGCGGGAAGATACGACCGACTACAACGCGATCATGGCTGCGTTGGTGGCGTCGGCTTATAAACTGACCGGCGAACAGAAATACTTGGATTCGTATGAATTTGTGATGGAAGGCAGTCGTTGGCTGACGCATCGCCGGTTGGATGGTATCATTGCCGAGATCAAGGCGGGCACATGGGAAATTCCGCCTTGGGAAGTGTTGGTGGGAGATAGTAAACGGCCCGGAGAATTCGCGCATTGGGAGCAGATTCAGCACTGCCAATTCACGGCGATCGCGGCATCGATTATTCGCGAATGCGTGCCTGAACATTTTAGCCAACAACAGTTGAGTGATGTCGTGGGGTTTTGGTGGGAAGACAATGTGGTCGGCTTCGACCGGGAGTATTGGGGGTATCTTTATTGGTTTTTGGTTTCCGCGGAAGATCGCAGTTGGCGATCGTTTCCTCGGACGGAGAGAGTTCCGCGAGATCAGTGGTTTGGCGGTCATCCGATGCTCTCGTTCTCCTCGCCCTGGATCTACGGGGATTGTTTGGCGCGGTTCCAATGGACGGCGATGGTGGTGGCCCGACATTGTCCCCCCAAACGAGCGGAGGCCGTGGCCTTCGCGAGGGAGACGTTGGAGCGGTTGCAACCTCATCATCTCCTTTGGATTTCCGACCCGGACGGAAAGCAAATCCCGCCGGAATTGCGTTACTTTACCGAATTTCTTAGCAGTGAAGTCCCCGAGTGCATGATTGCATCCTACTGGGAAGGTCGGCGTCTCAACCTTTGGTCCTAAAGCCATCCAATATGAAAATCCCCTCAACCCTTGTTCGAGTCACTGCCCTGCTTTTTCTGGGAGTGGCCGTCGCGGTGACCCAAGGCGCTGACGCTCCGATGGGCGTTCGAAAAGTGAAGGACATTGTCATTTATGAGGACGACGGGTTTCACGCGGCATTTCCTTCGGTGGTGAAGCGTCCGGACGGAGAAGTCTGGGTGGCGTTTCGCCGCGCGCCTAACCGATTATTGTGGGGCGAAACGCACAACAATCACGTGGATCCCAATAGCTACCTGATGATGGTGCGTTCTTCGGATGGGGTGACGTTCTCTCCTGAGCCGGAATTGATTTACGCGGACGCTTGGGGCGGTTCGCAGGATCCGTGTATGTTGCAGCTACGTGACGGCACCTTGCTCTGCATGACTTATGGGTGGACGTTCGTGCGGCCTGAAGGCATCGCGAACCTGAAGGCTCCGGTGAGGAACGTAGGTTCGGGAGCGATATTTAACGGTGGGTATTATCTGCGCTCGGAGGATGGCGGAGAGCATTGGCAGGGCCCGATGCATGCGCCGCACATCGAACCAGAGTTGCTGCGTGATCCCTTCGGCGAACCGATCACGGCCTATAATCGGGGCGCGGCCGTGGAGGGTAAGGATGGACGACTCTTCTGGGTTGCGGCGGCGACCGATCGGATTTCGCCGCATCGCACCTCCAATCACCTGATGATCTCGGAGGATAAGGGACTGTCGTGGGAATATTCGACGTCAGTGGCGGTCGACGACGAGGTAACCTTTAACGAAGCTTCGATCTATGAAACGCCGCAGGGTGATCTAGTGGCATTTTTGCGCACGGCTAATTTCGAAGACCAAGCCTGTATCGCCCGCTCCACCGATGGTGGCCGTAGTTTCGAACCGTGGCAGGGCATGGGTTGGCAAGGTCACCCGCTGCACGCCACGCGGCTGCCCGATGATCGGGTCTTATTGGTTTATGGATACCGGCACGCTCCGATGGGTATTCGGGCCCGCGTGCTCAATGCCGAGTGCACCGATTTTGCGACGGCCCCTGAGATTGTGCTTCGCGATGATGGCACGACTTCGGATCTCGGTTATCCGTGGTCGGTGATGTTGGATGATAAGCGCGTTTTGGTAACCTATTATATTAACGTCGACGGCGGCCTGCAGCACATCGCGGGCACGATCTTGGCACTGGATTAAACTTCTTCAAAATCTCCCATGAAAAGACCTCAAATTCGAGCTGTGCTGGTAGCGGTGTTGTTAGTAGCAGCTCTACGCCCTGATATCATGGCGGCCGGGCTCAACCCGATCGGCCAGCAACGTCAGTTCTTCTTCGATGATGCTATTGTCGAAACGCTAGAGAACACCCGCCGGAAGTTAAACCCGGCGTTAAAACTGGCGGACAATCCCGTGATCAAACGGGACAAACCCTGGGAAGGGCCGGACATGCGTTTGGCGTGGGTGATTTTTGATCAGCGCATGGGTAAGTTTCGCATGCGTTATTCCTCCGGGGTATTTCGGGCGGCGGGGCGGGACGAGAAAGGGGACGTGATCGTAAAGGGAGAATATGATGAGGAGGCAGCCAAGCGCGTGGTGTGCGAGGCCTTCTCCGATGACGGCGTGAACTGGGTCAAACCCGAGTTGGGCTTGGTTGAGTTCGAGGGATCAACCGCGAACAACATCCTGCCCGATTCCGCGCTCTATTATTACCTCTTTGAAGATTTGCATGACCCCGACCCGGCCAAACGCTACAAGGCACAGGTGCGCACGGGCACCTTCGACGGCGATGGCATGACCTATGAGATGTATTACTCGGCTGACGCTTACACCTGGACGGCTTTCGGCGGTAATCCGATCATCGACACCGGCACGCAACATGGCCGCTGGGGGCCATCGGATTTCATGGGTTGGGATCCTATTCGGGAGACCTATGCGACGCACATGGAGAATAATTTCCACATGCATTCACCCACTCATCACCGGCGTTCGATTGGCCGGGCGGAGAGTCCGGACATGATCAATTGGACGGAACCGGAAACAATCATCGTGGTGGACGATGAAGACTACCCCGATACGGAGTTCTATCACTTTCCCGCTATCGCGCATGAGGGCTGGTATATGGGATTCCTGTGGATCTTTTCGACGACCAATACTCAGCACGAACCACACTTTGCGTTTAGTCGGGATGGAATTAACTACGATCGCACGTATCGAGAGCCGATCATTCGTCGCGGGGACAACGGGCGGTTTGATGCCGTATCGGTTTATGCCAACCGCCCGATCATTCACGGCGATGAAGTGCTCTGTTACTACACGGGCACAAATTGGCGTTCGCCCGAACAGTTGGTGGTGCTGGGCGATAAGGCGGAAGCTAAGATCGGCTTAGCCAAGCTACCGCTTGATGGGTTCGTATCTCTCGAAGGCGCGCGCCATGAATTCAGTCGCGTTACGACACGCACGTTTACCTTTGAAGGGGAAAAGTTGGAGCTGAACCTCCAGGCGGCATTGCAGCAATGGGGCGCCGAACCTTGCGAAGTGAAGGTGGAAATCCTCAACGGGCGCCATGCCCCGATCGAGGGCTTCGCTTTTGATGACGCCGATACGCTCTCGACCACCGCGGTTGATCACGTGGTGACCTGGCGTGGCGGTGATGCGGATGTCTCTGCTTTAGCCGGTCAATCGATTCGTCTAAAAATCCATTTCAAGAACGCCAAACTCTACACGTTTCAATTCCGATGAAAGGCCGTCTGATTACCGCCGCCGCGCTCGTTTGGGTCGCGGGACTTTCCGCTACGGAGCGTTTGCTCTTCGACGACTACTACCAGCATCCGCGGGTCAACGAGCAGTATGCCCAAGGCGTGGCGCGAGGTGGTGCCGATCTGCGTGGACTCTCCAACTTCTATGCGCCCCATGCCACGGGGATTCCGAATGGCACGTTTGTTTTCGCGGAGTTGATCGCCGAGAAATGGGCCACGGAAGTGAGCGACCAACCGATCTCGAGCGAATTGTTGGAGGGGGTGGGTGGTTACATGTTGGTGTGTCCGGTGCGCGAGGAGTTGGGCGGCCGGGCAAATTTGACCGAGCATGAGGCGGATATCCTGGAAGCATTTGTGGCCAACGGCGGCAGCCTGATGATGGTGGCCAACAGTGTTTCGGATCCGGATAAGATCGGTTTCGACTTTGCCGGCATGAATCTCATCGGGGCCCGCTTCGGTGCTCAGTTTTTACCGACCCAGACAGATACCATTTCGGTGCCGATCGCGCCGGATCATCCGGTGTTTGATGGCGTGTCGGATATCATCTTTGGCAATGGGGCGACCATCGCGATTGCGGAGAAACCATCGCTTGATGCCGTGGTGTTGATGGCCAGTCATCGCGAAGGCGCAGAAGGACCGGTCGCGGTGTTGATCACCCATGGGAAGGGCAAGGTGCTGATGCTCGGAGATGCCGGCACCTTGGGGAATGCCCACGCGTTTCGCGGCGATACGGGTCACGCGGAGGGTTTGCGCCAAATGATGTTTGCGCTCCTGCCGGACGGACCGATGCCGCATTACGGTTGGATAACGGGGACATCGCTGAGGGTGGAGGTGCGCGAAGAACAGGTGGTGTCCGGTTATCCGGAATTGATGGAGGTGTTTCGGCTCCCGCATCCGGTGGGCACTCAAGTATTTTCCAGCGGCATGCGGCAGATTGATTTGGAGGCGTCGGGCGCATCAGCGACCGCGGCGTCGAGTAAGGATTTTGTATCAGTCGTGGTCGAGCGGTCGGGCGAGTTCTTATTGATGGTCGGGGCCGCCTCAGGCGGTGGTTTTGCGGCCGATTGGCAGATCAGTGATCAGGGGATGGCGACCAAATTGATGCCCAATGGTCGACTGTTAGAGGGTGAGATGCCGCGTGATCAGGATGGGGTTAGTTGGTCGCCGGTATTGATGAATGAAATCATCGGCGGTCCGTTGCGGACTTACGCGCAGCCCGGTGAAACGTGGTCCGCGCAGACGTTGGTTCGTTGGCCGCAGTTGCAACTGGGTGCGGTGGCGCGCCATGAGTCGAAGGCGGCTACATTTCACTTTGTCGGCGAAGAGGATTACGCGGGGGAGCCGTGTTATCGAATTAAGCGGATCATCGAATTGGACGGTGGCAACTGGTCGCTGGGTGATCTGGTGGATGCAGAGTATGCGGTTTATATGGAATCGTTAGGTCTTACGGTGCAGGCCGGTGGAATGCTCACGGTATCGGAGTATTGGATTAGTCGGACCACGCAGTTGCCCGTGCATACGAAGGTAAGCACGACGGCGACGGTGTGGTGGGAAGATCCCCGATTCCCCGCGAAACACGTAGGGAGTCACGATTCCAAGAATTACGAAAATTGGGAGCGGACGAATTTTGTGGTGACCTACGGCCGGGTGCTTGAGGCGGATTTTGCGGACGGGCGGTGAGGCGGAGGTGGCGGATGGGGTCTGTCGTTCGCTCGGTTCGAAAGGGGTCACGTCGGAAAAAGTTAACGGCTCCCGCTTCGCGGGATTCGTTAACTTTTTAACGACATGACCCCGTGGGCTTCGAACGTCGTGGGGTTGGCGTCGCTAAAATGTGAATGAAGTCGGCTTGTCTCGCCGAAGCTTTAGCGAAGGCGGAAGACGTAATTCATCTTTTGCGACCCGACCCCTTACCCGCACAGTCGCACAGACTCGAGAACGAGAAAGAGAACGAGAACGATTACGAGGAAGAGCCGGAGAGGCTGATCGGGAGGAGCTTACTTCTTTGCACTCGCCGCTAGGATGACCCAGGCGGCGGAGGTGCGGGCGTCTTCATCGGGGTGATCGAGGAGGGGCGCGATGGCGGGGATATCGCTCGGCTTGTAGTAGGGCATGATGCCTTGGACGCTATGGAAGATGAGCAGTGGATCATTCGTGGCGATGGATGCTTCCAGAAATTTGCGCCACTTCGGCATGTCGGCGGGAGAGGCGTTCAGAAAGTGGGCGTTGGCGACGACGACCGTGTTCACGAGATCAACCTCTTCGGCGGTATTGGCCGCCGCGGCGAGTGCCGCTAAGATTGTCGGATCAGTGGGTTTTAGGCGGGCCAGCATGTAGGCGACGCGGAGCCGAGTATCTCCGTCGCCGGTCTTTAGCCATGTGACGATTTGCGGAGCGGCAGAAGCGGGGAGGTCGCGGGACCAATTGCACCAGAGGGCGAAGGCGGCGTCTTTATCAGGGGCGTCGGCGGCCCATGCTTCCATGTTTGACACCACGTGGGGCGGCGGTGGAGCCAACAGTTTGGCCGCGGACTCGGCGGCATGCACGCGATCGGGCAATCCGGGCATGGTGGCGATATTGAAGATTTTGTTGATCCAAATTTGGCGCGCTTGTGGGGTGCGATCGACCCGGGCGAGGGCGCGCCAGTTGGTGATACGCATGATGGGGGTATCGTCCTGAACAAACCGGATGGGATAATAGTGCTCCCAGACCAATCGACTATGCCCAAACGGAATTAGGACTTCCGCGGCGTGGATTTGATCGACGGGGGTGCCGACTTCGAGGACTTCTGCGAGCGTGGCGATAGCACGATCCGTGAGCGGACTAGCAACGGCGGAAGTCGCTAGGGTGAGGGTTAGGAGTAGGCCAGAAATCGAAGAGCGGAGAGACATGGTAGGTGACGAATGGTTTAAACTTTAGGAGGTCGTGGGATGTTGCCAAACGACGTTATGGTGCGGCGTGCCGTTGAGATGATGAGCGATGTTTTCGGCGATCACACCCCAGCGATAGTGCATGGTTTCGTGGGTGGGTTTATGCGGTGTCATGACCACGTTGTCCAACTCGTGGAAGGGAGCGGTGGCTGGATGGCAGGGCTGATCGTCGGTCGGGTAGGTCCACCAAACATCGAGTCCCGCGCCACCGATGCGCCGCTCGGCCAATGCGGTGTAGAGTGCGGCTTCATTGATGACAGGACCGCGACCGACATTGATGATGAAGGCCGATGCTTTCATGAGGGTGAGCTCAGTGGTGCTGATCAAATCAATCGTGCCCGCGGCGCTGGGGATTGCGATGATCACAAAGTCCGCCGACGGCAAGTGCATCGCCAATTCAGCCAACGGGCCAAACGCCGTGAGGTTGAGATCGGCAGCGCGTTCAGGTGAAGCGGAGCGGTTAAGCACGGTGACCTTCATGTCCAAAAACTGTCCCCAACGCACCAGCTCGCGTCCAATGTGACCGAGACCTAGCACGAGTAAATTCTTGCCGCTGACCTCGGGGAGGAAGGGGCGTTCGGGAGTCCAGTTACCTTGCCGGAGATTGCGGTCGAGTTTGAGCACGCCCTGTTGCAAGTTGAGCATGTGCGCGAAAGCCCGTTCCGCGACGGCGCGTTCGTGACCGTAGACGTTACACAGGGTGCTACCGGAAGGCAGGACTGGGATGCTGATGCCATCGACCCCAGCTCCCACACTCTGCACGAGGAGGGGGCGCTGAGTGGACGGAACGTGCCACTCGGATTTGAAGAGACCTGATACCACGGCGTCCAGATTCGGCAGCAGAGCCCGCACCGCTTCGTCGTCGAGGTGATCGAGTTCGATCAGCTTATGGGGCACCGTGAGTCGTGCGGCGAGAGCAGGCGCAAATCTGGCGTCGATTGCGATACGAACGGGATTGGTGGACATGGATATCGTGGATTGGGTTTATTCGAACAGGGCTTCGCCGGGAGCGAGATGGGCGCGGCAGACATCGAGGTCGAGCTCCACCCCGAGACCCGGCGCGTCGGATAGCGGAATATGGCCGTCGCGGAAGAGTGGCACATCACGTCGCACGTATTGGCCAATCCAGGGGGTTTCGATGAAGTGGTATTCAACGCCGAGAAAGCTGCGGCAGGTGGCGCCGACATTAGCCGCGGCGATGGTGGCGAGAGCTCCTCCGTTACCGTGGAAGGCGGCCGCACGGTGGTGGACTTCGGCGTATTGCGCGATTTTTTGCAATTCGTGCATGCCGCCACAAAACATCACGTCTGGATGAATGATATCGCAGGCCTGATGATCAATGAATTGACGGGCCTGTTCTAGGCAGAGCATCTCGCCGATACAGATGGGAATGGGACTGCCAGCGCGCACCTCCGCGCAGGAATCGGGATTCACAATCGGGGTCGGATCCTCCAGCCAAAGTAGATTGAGCGGCTCGAGGGCTTGGGCTAGCCGGATGGCGTCGGGCACGTTGTATTGCATGTGGCAATCGGCACAGAGCTCGAAGTCGGGTCCAGCGGTTTCGCGGACCACGGTGAGGCGTTCCACGATGCGGTTGATTTGAGTCAGGGTGAGGCTGCGGTTCCACACGTCGGTGTTCGCATCCGGGGCCATGAAATCGATGTCGAACTTGAGTTGGGAAAACCCTTCGGCGCAGCTGGACTCAGCCATCTCCTCCCAGGCATCGAGGTTGGTCACGTCGGCGGGCGTGCTGCGGTCGAGGTAGACTTTGACCTGATCGCGAAAACGACCACCGAGGAGATTGTAGGCCGGGGTTCCGAGTGTCTTGCCGATAAGATCACAGAGCGCGATTTCGACTCCGCTGACCGCCCAGATCGGAGTTCCCCAAGGGGTAGCGGTCGGCGAACAAAACGGGACGGCGTTCATGCCGGGCGTCATCTCGCCGAAGCGAGACGTGGCAGCATGGGGAGCGGCGGTGCCGTAGAGCATCTCGGACACAATCGCGTTCACCGCGAATACATCTCGACCTTCGAAGTAGGCGTGCAGGTATTCGATGCCGCGGCGAATGCCCATGAAATCGTCGCATTCCCCAAGGCCGAACTGTCCGTTGTCAGCGTCGATGCGCACGATGATTTTGGAAATTTTGGGTTCGTCTTCGCCACCGACGCCGTGCTCGCGGGGGCCACGAAGGCGCATCATGCGGATAGAGGATATTTTCATAGTGAGGTTCGAGAAATTCGGGAATTTCTCGGAAGTCGGCCAAATAGATTCAGCGGGTTCTCAAAGGGTAGAATGGTGGGGTAGGTAGGATGAATTTTCATCCCAAGGGTATTAACGTTTTCATAGTCGAGTCCGATTCGATCACGAATGTTTCAACGTTTCCGCAATGCATCAGATCTGCAATGTTCTTGTGGCTATTTGGGCGGAAAAACTACGGCGAAAATTGGGTGAATATTCAGGCATAAGATTTTACGGTGGGAGTCGCAGTGCTGTCCGAAAAGAAAGTGGTCGGTCGAGCAAATTGGTTCTAGCTCGGATCGGCGTTTGATGGTTTCTAGAACCCGATGTCATCACCCCGTGAAATCAAACTCTGGTCAGCATTGCCGACCCCGTTGCACGCCGACCTATCGGTGGATGATGCCGCCGTCGCGCGAACGATCACCGCATCCATTGCCGGAGGCATGACCGGCGTATTTCTGGCCGGGACGTGCGGAGAAGGCCCGTGGTTGCCGGAACGCGAAAAGGAGCGACTGATCAGAACAGCCAAAGCCACGGCGGGTGATCGGTTGAAACTGGCGGCGCAGGTCTCGGATAACTCCGTGCCGCGGGTGCTGGATAATATTTCGCGAGTAGCAGCAGCGGGCGCCGACATTGCGGTGATGGCCTCGCCTGCGACCTTCATGAATGCGACCCCGGACCGGGTGGTAGCGTTGTTTACGGACGTGGTGAACGCGAGTGCGTTGCCCATGTCGATTTACGATCTTGGGGCGCACCGACCGGTGATGATTCCGGTCGAGCGACTGCGAGACGTTTATGGACTGCCAAATGTGGTGATGGTTAAGGACAGCTCGGGTGATCCCGCGCGTCGAGCTGAGGCCATGGCGGTTCGGGACACTCATCCCGGCTTGCAGCTCTTCAACGGCGACGAGTTTCGTTGCGTCGAGTATCTTGAGGCTGGCTATGACGGTTGCATGTTCGGTGGGGCCGTTGCGATGATGCCGCAGCTGCGGCAAATTGTTGATTTAGTGGCGAAAGGGGACGGGGCGGCGGCGCGACTCGCTGACGCGGAGATGCGCCGGGTGCTGTTTGGTATTTATGGCGGTAAGTCGATTGCGTGTTGGTTGACGGGATTGAAGCACTGCTTGGTGCAGCAAGGGCTGTTTGAGTCTTCGGCCTCATTTTTTGAGTATCCGCTCACGGCTGAGTGTCGGGAGTTTATCGAAACCTACGCCGCGGAAAGTGCGGCATAACCCCGGGGAATCTTGCGATGATTACTGGTGCTAAACAAAATTCGGAAATGTTACGGGCAATTGTCACAGGAGGAGCGACTAACATTGGTCGAGCGATCACGGAGCGTTTGTTGGCCGACGGCGCACGTGTGGTCGTGGGTCAGCCAGATATAACTGTGGCGACCGCGTTGCGGGAGAAATATGGCGACCAGGTAGTGGCCTTGCAGGTGCACGTGGCGGACGCGGCCCAATGTCGGGCGTTTGTGGACGAAGCCGCCCGGGTGTTGGGTGGCTTGGATGGGTTGATCAATAACGCTGCGATCACGGGGGCCAAAGCTCTGACCACTTTGGGCGAACTATCGTCCGATGATTTCGACCGAATGATGAAGGTTAATTTGGGTGGCCCAATTTTCTGTGCTCAAGCCGCCCTGCCGCATTTGCGGGAAGCAGGCGGTGGCGTGATTGTGAACGTTTCTTCGGTGAATGCATTTAAACCGCAGGCTGGGGGGATGGTCTATGCTGCGACAAAAGCGGCGCTTGGATCGGTGACTCAATCCATGGCTCGGGAGCTGGCGTCCGATGGTATCCGGGTGGTGGCGGTAGCGCCGGGAGATATTCGCGTGGATACCTCGGAGGCGTCGGCGAAGACCATGGCCGAGCGCGGGCTCGATTCCGGAATCGCGGCTCAAACACCCTTAGGGCAAGGGGAGCCCAATGACATAGCGGAGACGGTGGCTTTTCTTTGCTCGGGCAAAGCCAAATTTGTGACTGGAACAACCTGGGTCGTTGACGGCGGCTTGCTCGCATGAATCGGCCGCCGATAGATGGTTGGTCCGGAGAATTTTGGGTGAAACTGTCGGGCGTAAAGCCCGATCCACCCGGCAGGGCGCAGACTCCGAAATGTGGGTCGGGCTTTATGCCCGAAATTCCGACCTCGTCAAAGCGGCACGATGACAAACAGGGCGTCGCCGGACTGCACCGCAGGCTCATACCGCCGCAGCACGATCGTGCCGCCGGTCTCCGCGTAGATCGCGGTAGACGGACCTCCATCGTCAGGTTGAACACTTCCGAGTTTTGCGGTGGCTTCGACCGTGTCCCGCAGTTCGACCAGCGGTTCGAAGGTTCCCGCGTGCGGCGCCGGATGATGCGCTTGCAGATGCGTCTCTTCGGCTTCGATCGATTGATGGAAGGGTTGGTCGGCCAAAGTCGGTTTCGGCCCGGTGACACAACCGAGTTCGATCAACAGATTTTGCAAACCGCGGTTCAACGCTGCGAGATCCTCGGGCAATACGCCGCCCGCGCCGCGACACTCCGTGTAGATGGCGGCGACCTTACGGGTGAACGCGGCACTCAGGGTGCGTCCTGGAAGGAATGGTCCGGCCCAGCACCAGAACGAATCAAAGCAGGCCGCCATCGCGCGCTGAGTCGCATTGCGTTCGGTCCCACCGCCGACGATGTAACCGACCCAGGGATGAAGCTCGAGGGCAAGACCGCCGCTGTGCAGGTCCACGTAGTGGGTCGCATGGGCGAGAACCTTGGTGTCGAAGAGATGAGCCAGTTGACTTGTCGAGCTGCCATCCCCCGTGCCGGGAAAGGCCCGGGCGAGATTTTCTCCGTCGACCGGATGGAAACGTTGCCTCGCGCCAAAGGCGGCTTCGTTGAGCACCGGAACGAGAATCACCGTGCCGCGCAGGTCGGTAGGGTTCCAGGTATCGATCCACTGACGGAGCAGGGTCGGCCCTTCGTATTCATCGCCGTGCGTCGCGCCATTGACGAGCAGCACGGGGCCGGGTGCGCCGCGCCAGATCCAAGCATCGAATCCGAGAGTCGCGTTGCCGAAACGGTGGCGATGTTGTCCGGTGGGCAGAGACGTCCAATCCAGGGGCGAAGAACTCGGAGAAACGTTTGTCATGATTGAGCCGGGAACCAACGGAGCACGTTTGCAGCAAACGGGGTGGGATCCGGAGGGGCAATCGCAGACCGAATATATGCGGACGACACGGAGGACGTTCCTCCCGGGAGGGACCGGCTCTGTCCGGTCCGGGCAGGCTGAATGGGTGTCGGGTGGAGTTTTTGAGAGGCAGGGAATGTCGGGCATAAAGCCCGACCCACAGCGAAGCGATGGAACTGAAATGTGGGTCGGGCTTTACGCCCGACATCGCGTTTGCCTCCCAGAATCTACCACGAGTGGAGGTCTCGCATGAGCATTTGGAAATACGCCGACAGGTGGCAGGCTCCGTCGCGCGAGATCGCGGTGACGATGGACGAAGGACAAACGCCGTTGATCCGGTCGACGCAGCTTGGCCCCGAATTGGGCCTGAAGAATCTTTGGTTCAAATATGAAGGAGGTAACCCGACGGGATCATACAAGGACCGGTTTGCGGCGGCGGCGGTGACACATCTACGGCAGGAGGAGAAACAGCTCTGTCTCGGCACTTCGAGCGGTAACACGGGTGCAGCGGTGGCGGCGTATTGCGCGCGGGCGGGCATCGCCTGTTATCTGGCGATCGTGGAAGGCGCGCCGGACGGGAAGCTTCGGCAGATGCGGGCCTATGGTGCCCATCTTTACCGGGTGAAGGATTTTGGTAAATCGCCGGAAGTGAATAACGCGGTGATGACGGGTTTACGGGAACTGGCCCAGGAGTTGGACGCTGGATTCGAGGTGAGTGCGTTTGCGCTTTCGCCGCGTGGCATGGCGGGGGTGAAGACGATCGGTTACGAAATCGCCGAGGCTTTGGCGGATGAATCGTTTGCGGTCTTCAGTCCGGCGGGCGGCGGGGGGCTCACGCTGGCGGTCGCTCGCGGCGTGAAGGAATTCGGTCGCGGTGGCCGCGTGCATTGTGTGCAGCCGCTGGGAAACGATACCATTGCAACGTCGTTGCGGAGTGGGGCGGATCGAGCCGAGGCGGTAGATTCGACTACGACCATCAGCGGCCTGCAGGTTGGCAGTGTGCTCGATGGTGATGAGGTAATCGCGGAATGCCGAAAGCAAGGCGGCACGGGTTACGTCGTGGCGGATGAATCAGTGCTCGAGTGGCAATCGCGATTAGCCCGCGAAGAAGGAATTTTTTGCGAGCCTGCCGGAGCTGTGGCGCTGGCAGGAGTAGCTGAGGCCTGTCGTCGTGGTGAAATAAATTCGGCTGAACATGTGGTGTGTCTCGTCACGGGAGTGGGCTTCAAAGACGAGCAATCGGTGATTGGTATGACCGGAGTCGAACCCACTCCGATGCTGACGTCCTTCAGTGAATTTTCTACGGCGGTGAAATCGGCGGTTTCTTAAAAGTGATGATGAAAAACAAAATAAAGATAAACGGGCGTAAGACGAACCATTGGGTGTTGGGACTCTTAGCGATGGTGGTCATCGGTGACGTGTTGATGGCGGCGGCTACCGACATTGGTTCGCGACGAGAGTTGTTTGTGGATGACGCGTTGATCGAGCGGTTGGAGGGTGGAGCGGAGCTCCGACTTCATCATCCCGTGCCGCAAGAGATCGTGCTCGAGCACGATGAACCGTGGGAGGGCACGGGCAGTGGCTACCACAGCGTGTTTCAGGATGGGGATCTTTACCGCATGTATTACAAGTCGTGGAATATCTCGTCGTTCGCCGAAGCCAAACCAGGTGAGAGTGAAGTGCATCCCCGCCTGTGCGCTTATGCGGAGAGTGATGATGGGATCCATTGGCGCAAACCGTCCCTCGGTCTGCATGAATTTCAAGGCTCCACCGATAACAACATCGTGCTCGTTCAGGAAAAAATGGGCGAACTGGAGCTTGATGCAGCGCACCCGGCGGTGTTCCTCGATACGAACCCTAACGCCCCGGCAGACGCGCGCTACAAGGCGATCATCCGTCAGATGGCTCATCCCGATACCACTCTCATTGCGCTCAAATCGCCTGATGGTATCCATTGGTCGCTGTTGCATGACGAGCCCATCATCACGGATGGTAAATTCGATTCCCAGAACCTGGCCTTTTGGGATGAAGTTGCGGGCTGCTATCGTGCCTATTGGCGTTACTTCATCCCGGATGAAGACGATTACTGGATGGGCAGTCGCGCGATTCGCACGGCGACTTCAAAGGATTTTATTCACTGGGAAAATCAGGCAGATCTGACCTACGAAGATTCCCCGTTGGAGCAACTCTACACCAACGTGGTCAAGCCCTACCATCGAGCCCCGCACCTACTGTTGGGATTTCCGGCTCGTTATCTCGAGCGTGGTCACGAGGACAAGACAGCGGAGGAGCGGGCGGAGCTCGGTGAATTGGAAGATCCTGAACGGGTGGCCCAATGGTCGGCCTCGATGTTGGCGCTGCCGGAGTTGGATGCGCGTCAGAGTCGAGGCCATGCTTCCGAACGTTATGGCGCAGCGCTTACGGATACTTTGCTTATGGCCAGTCGGAATGGGGTAAGCTTCAAACGTTGGAACGAAGCTTTCCTAAGCCCCGGCATGGAACGCCCCGGCACCTGGCACTATGGCCAACAATACATGGCGTGGCATGTCGTTGAAACGAAGTCAGCGCTCTTGGGCGCGCCGAACGAACTGTCGCTGTATGCGGTGGAAAGTTATTGGACCGCACCGGGTAGTGCGTTGCGGCGTTACACGTTGCGGTTGGACGGATTTGTATCGTTGCGCGCACCGAGTTCGGGCGGCGAACTCGTCACTACCCCCATTCGCTTTGAGGGCTCACAATTGGCGCTGAATTTCGCCACTTCGGCCGCCGGGAGCGTTCGGGTCGAGATTCAGGATGAGAGTGGACAGCCGTTACCGGGGTTTGCCCTGTCCGATTGTGCACCGCTCTACGGTAATACGATTGAACGGGCGGTGACTTGGACGGCAGGCCGCCGGTTAGCGGCCCTCGTGGGACGCACGGTGCGGCTGCGTTTCGTGCTGCAGGATGCCGATGTCTATGCCTACCAGTTTAAGCCGGTGCGGTGATTCTATTGAACTGTTTCACCGGGTCACCCGTTGCGGGGTGGCGGATGGGACGGGAGATTACGTTCGGTTCACTTGATGGAATGCATGGTTCCAAGGGTCCTGAATCGATCGGGTTCGATTCGGGATCCGAGGAGTGACACGCGGTTGGGCATTTGCTCAACTTAGGCTAATTACCCCCGGTTCCCTATGATCGATTCGCATCAACATTTTTGGCAATATTCCCCTGAGGAATACGATTGGATCGACGAGGACATGGCGGTCATCCGTCATGACTTCACTCCGACGGATCTCCGTGCGACTGCGGTTCAACTGGGCGTGACGGGTTCCGTGGCGGTGCAGGCGCGCCAAACGATTGAGGAGTCCCAGTGGCTGCTCGAGTCGGCGGCGTCGAACAACTTCATCCGTGGGGTGGTGGGTTGGGTGCCACTAGCTGAGCCAACCGTGGCCGATGATCTGGCCGCCTTGGCGGCCAACCCAATTTTCAAAGGCGTGCGTCATGTGGTGCAGGGGGAATCTGATCCGGAGTTTCTGGTCCGGCCAGAATTCAACGCCGGGATCCGGGCAGTTACGCAACAGGAGCTCGTCTACGATATTTTGATTACGGCACCTCAATTGCCGGCGAGCATCGATTTTGTAGACCGACACCCGCAGCAACGGTTCGTGCTCGATCATATCGCGAAACCAGTAATTGGCGTGGAGGGCCCGCCCTCCGCGTGGCGCGAAGATATCGCGGCCCTAGCGAAGCGTCCGAATGTGAGCTGCAAGTTCTCTGGCGTCGTTACCGAAATCGATGGTGAGTTGTGGGACGAAGAGCTGTTGCAACCCTACTGGGAAATCGTGCTCGAGGCCTTTGGGCCGCAGCGTTTGATGTTTGGATCGGATTGGCCCGTATGTCTGGTGCGCTCTGAATACGACCGATGGTTGGAGTTTGTGCAGTCCATGGCGGGCAAATTGTCCCCCTCCGAGCAAGAAAGGATCTTGGGTGGAACCGCCACCGATGTTTATCGTTTGGACTGACCTCAGATCCTACCCCTGAGAATCGTTCTCTTACTCGTTCTCGTTCTCATTCTCATTCTCTTTACTTAACCCCACCTCCTTCCACGGGAGAGCGTCCGTCGGCCTCCAGTAACTCCGCACCGGGCTCATCCTACTTCGCCAAGGCTTCGTCGGACATGACGAGCCGGCTATTACTTAGATCTAACCATTCTTCAATCCGCTGTAGCCGAGGTCGCTGACCTCGGTATCCTGCCGCCTTATTATATCCCCACCATGACTCGTCCATTTTTTGCTTTCTTATGCGGTGCCTTTCTGGCCCTCAATCTCGCTGCGGAGCGCCCCAACGTCGTAATCGTCATCACCGATGACCAAGGTTACGGTGACGTCTCCGCTCATGGTAACCCGATCCTGCAGACGCCCGAGATGGATCGCCTGCATGGGGAGTCCGTGAGGCTGACAAACTATCATGTGAGTCCCACCTGCGCACCGACGCGTGGCGCGCTCATGAGTGGCCATTATACGAATCGCGCCGGTCCGTGGCACACCATCATGGGGCGCTCCTTCTTGCGCGTTGGTGAGACTACTCTAGGTGAGGTGTTCTCTGCCAACGGTTATGCGACTGGCATGTTCGGCAAATGGCATCTGGGTGATAATTATCCTTATCGTCCCCAAGATCGCGGCTTCACGGAAGTCGTAGCTCACGGTGGTGGTGGTGTAGGTCAAACTCCCGACTATTGGGACAACGCTTACTTCGATGATACGCTCCACCACAACGGGGTGCCCAAGAAGTATGAAGGCTACTGCACCGACGTTTACTTCTCCGAAGCCAAGCGTTTCATGGCCGAGTCGCACTCTGCCGGGAAACCGTTTCTCACCTACATCTCGATGAATGCGCCGCATAGCCCGTTTCACGCGCCCGAGAAATATTGGAAACCCTACATCGATGCCGGGCTTCCTCAGAAGGAAGCGATCTTCTTTGGCATGATTGCCAATATCGACGAGAACTTAGGCACCCTGCGCACCTGGCTCGCCGATCGCGGGCTCGCGGATAATACCATCTTTATCTTCACCACCGACAACGGCACTGCTTCGGGGGACCAGGTGTTCAACTCCGGCATGAACGGCAAGAAGGGTAGCGCCTACGATGGTGGTCACCGCGTGCCGTTTTTCATGCACTGGCCGGACGGTGGCTTCACTCAAGCCCGAGATATTCCAGAGCTCACCGCCCACATCGATATTCTGCCTACGCTCATGGAACTGTGCAAAGTCGATGGCCCCGCCGATTACAAATACGATGGGCTGTCGCTCCGCCCGCTATTGCGCCCATCTAAAGGTTCCGCGCCCTGGAAAGACCGGGTGATCATCACCGATTCGCAACGGGTGGTGGATCCCATCAAGTGGAAGTCGTCCTCCACCATGAGCCAACGCTGGCGCCTAATTAACGGCAAAGAGCTCTACGACATGGACAACGACGCAGGGCAAACCACTGATATCGCCGGGCAATTTCCCGGCGTGGTCGCACATCTTCGTGGTGCCTACGATGCTTGGTGGGCCGATATTTCACCGTCTTTCGTGATCGATGAGCGTCCGGTTCTTGGCCACGACGCGGCCAACCCAACCCAACTTACCGGACACGATTGGCTCACGGATGGCAGAATATCTCCGTGGAACCAGGCGCATATCCGCAAAGGGCATACGGGAGTAGGTTATTGGGCCGTTCGGGTCGCGGAAGCAGGGCGTTACAAGATTTCGCTCCGTCGTTGGCCTCAAGAACTCTCCCGTGCCATCACCGCTGCGGTTGCGCCCGGCGAACCCGTTCCAGGCGGGACGGCGTTCCGTGAAACGCCCGGAATATCCCTCGCGATTAATCAAGCCACCTTGCGCATCGGAGGGCATGATTTAAAGGCGGTTGTCGGACCAAATGACGAAGCTGCCACCTTTACGGTCGAACTCGAAGTCGGTGATGCCGAACTGGAAGGAGCCTTCCAATTCTCTGATGATAGCCCGGCATTGGGCTCCTACTACGCCGTGGTCGAGCGGCTGTAGAGGCAGTGCGGACGACACGGAGGTCGTCCCTCCGAGGGGAGGGACCGGCCTCCGTCCGGTCCGAGCGGTTGTCGCACTTGTCGGGCGTTCCTCCATCGCCAAGGCTTTCTTGTCCGCCGTAGTCCCGTCCTGCGGGACGAAGGAGGAACGCCCGACAACTCCGCTTAGCGCATGAGAGTCTGCATCGTGGTCCAGTTCTCTCCGCCGGGAGTGAGTGGTATCAAACAGGGTTCAGTAAATTTCCACCAACGTTGGGTGACGGGATCCGCGGCGGTGGCGGCATCATCGGCGGCGTGATCGTCACCCACATATTCGCTGTAAGTGAAAAGCCAAATATCCTCACCGAGCTCGATCAGAAACGTCACCCAATAGCGTCGGTGACTGCGGGCCATTTGATCGACCACTCCCGGCCAGTTGGTCTGGTGCAAGGTGCGGTATTGCAGTTCGGAATCAGAGGTGAGACCAGACATCACGCCAGAGCGCTCAATGGCGCGGCCATCACTTGGTTCAGGCAGAGTAGGACCGATCACGTTGATCAGCTCCATGGGCAGCCAATCCATGCCGGACTCCCCCCGAGGGTGAGCCTGTAATAGATCTGAAAGGTGAGCGAACCAGGGATCCTGTTGCACGAGTTTAGCAGCGTCCCGTGGGTCGCTGCCGGCGTATTCAGTGAAAAGAAATACGAACGTAGATTTTTTCGTCTCTTGAAAATGGATACTGACGTTGGACAGCCCCAGGCTGGCCCAACGCTCCTTGGTGGTATCGTCCGGTGCTGCGGTTGCAGCGTCGAGGTCGGCCGCTTTTCCGGGACGAACGATGGAAATCAGGCCTACGCGGCGAAAGTTTTCGGAACGGATACGGTTTTCGTAAGGAGACATGAAGCGAGGAATAAAGAGAGCCTGTTTATTACAGGCGATGAATAGGGTTTAGACTGCGGCGACAGGATTACTGTCCATCAATGGATGAGGGGGACGTAGCTGGCTACGTCCCCCTCATTTAAACACTAAAGCAGTTTTAATTAACAACAACCGAGCCTAGCCGAGGATGTTTTCGCCCTTATTCTCCTGCTGATGAATCGTAACGGGCCATCCGGGGAATTGATTATTCGGATTTCCGTCCAACGCATCCACCGAGAATCGGAATGACTCAATGTGGTAGGTTTTGGCTTCGGTGTCGAATGTGACGAAACCGAACCCGCTGCCTTTCTCGTGCGCCTTGTCGTAGCGATTAGGGGCCTTGCCCGTCACGGGATTCCCGACGGCGTAGACGTAAACGAGGTTGCCGAACGAATCCACAAACTCGCCCGTATTCGCGAGGCCGTGGGCGGGGCGATTGGTGTGAGCCATGCCCACATCATCGGGGCGCCACCAACGGGGATAACCTGCAGAGATCGCCGGGGTGCAGAATGACCAGCTGCCGTTACGTTGTTCGGTGGAACCGTATTGCACGAGCGTCGTGAGATGCTGGTCACCGTTGATGTGGAGCGGCATGGCAGGGCGGAGTAAGTCGACGGCGCGATTGCGCGGGGTTTGAGGCCAAGCACCCGAGTCGAGGTCGCCCTTGAGGAACTTGTCGATGCCTCCGTGATGGGTCGCCACTGCGGCGAACACCGTTTGGGAGAGCACGGCCTTGAGGGTGTGACCTCGCCAATCCTTTGCCCAGGATTCGAGGAAATCTTCCTGCCGTTTTCCGAGGAGGTCCAAACCGGGTTTGTCCAGGGTCGTGCAATCGAAATTGGGATCCGACACATGGTCGGCCCGGCCTGACCCGGTGTCGACCTTCTCGGGACCACTCTTGAACATACGGTCCGCGAGGATCGCGAAGCCAACGCCACCGTAAACCATGTCGCCGTAGTAGGCGCTGATGTTCTGCAGGATCGGAGTGGGGTCGAAGGCGTCGGGATGGTGGGCGACGTGCGTGCGGTGCACGGCGTGAACCATGCGCGCGGGTTGAATGTATCCACCCTTCGAGGATGCACCACCGTCGGTCGTATTCATGGGTTTTCCGCCTTCGCCCCAAATGTTGCCCTGGAACACGTCGTGGTCATCGGGCAGAACGATTGTGGGCTGGTTGCGCATGGCATCACGGAAGGCCCAACCAAATTGGTAGTATTTGCGCAGGTAATTGAGGATGGCCGGACCGGCTTGGTCGCGGATGATACCGAAACCGCCATGAGATTCGTAGATCTGATCACCCGAGAAGAGGGCGATATCGGGATCCATATTGATGACGTTTTGGGCCACGGGTTCGTAGGGGAAACCGTAGTCGTTTTGGCAGGTGAGGGCGGCCATCCGCAATGGTCGTCCGACGGGATTTGCGCGGATGATACCCGTCCATTCGTCCGGTGTTTCGGTATCGTTGGTGTGGTCTTCGTTGTAGACCAGTTTGTAGGGCGTATCTACCGATTCGTCCCAGTTGGGGATCCGGAAGGTCGCGACCCAGGCGTCGCGGTCGAGTTGGGCTTCCCCGAGGCTTTCCCAGGCACCGTTGCGTTCGACGAGGAGTTCCACGTCGTGATTGTCTTTTTTGCCCATGGGGCCAGTCAGCGCGCTGATCTTCATCACGAAACCCTCAGGGCTGCGTGAGTCGCTCAGTGAATACATGGACCATAGCAGCGGGCCAAACCGTTGTTCCGGTTTTACGGAAAATGCGGTGCCCGACATGCGCCAACGGTTGAACCGGTGGCGCGATCCGTTCTTCTTATCGACGTCACGATTGCGCGGGATTGATTCGGCGTAGTTGCTGACGAGCGCTACGTTGCCGATGACCGATTCGGGGGGCGCCCAGAAAATGGTGCTGGCGATTGGGCGGTTCTTCTTGGGGTCATACGCGTCGAGTGTGAGTTGAAAATTGCGCCCCTGTTTCCGACCCTTCAGCTCCAAACGCACCATGTCGGGGATTTTGTTTCTGCCGAAACCGGCAGCGACATCACCCAGAGTCAGTCGACCATTGACGATCCCGGCGTTGATGCCTTTGCCGACAAAACAATTGCTGCGGTATTCGTTGAGTTCACTACGGAGGCCGAGTCGGAAACCGCTGCCACCGTCTTTGCCGGAACTATCGAGCGTCGTGACCTCGACTGACATGCTGATCGAGCCCTCCGAGTTAGTGAGTTGGTGGGTGAGGGAATGGATACTACGGTTAGTCCCCATGCTGAGGCACTCGGCGCCCCCGTCGGCCACTCGCCAGTCTTCCATTGGATTTGCCCAATATTCTCCGCCCAACCAGACACGATCGTGAGTGATGGCCCAGGAATCACTCGTATAGTTGGGGTCGGTCGTAACGGCCGCCAGACTCTTGTGAGCTTGAGTGCCGAGGCCCACCAAGGTGCCCGCGGTTACCAGCTTCAGCGCGGTGCGTCGCGAGATGGGGGCGTTGATGGGATTGGAAGAATCGGGTTTTGATTTCACGTTAAAGGGGGAGGGTTAATTAGAATATGCGACTTGGTCGGAAAGGGCCCAGGCGAAGTCGGCTTGAACTTGGAGGGAATCGAGATGCGGTTCCTGATTGGATTCCGCGTAGTTTTTGAGCGATTGGGCAAACTCGCGCACGATGTGGCGGTGAGCGGGCGAATCGATGAGATTGGTGAGCTCGTGCGGATCTTCGTAGAGATCGAACAACACGGGGGCAGCGTTGGATGCAAACACGAGTTTATAGCGGGAGCCAAAGGCACCGATCCAGCCATTGTCGGGGGTGTATTCGCCCGCAGCGGTCAGGGTGTGGCCGCCGTTGCGAATGAAGGTGAGGTGTTCCCAGTCAGTGGGAATCTCGCCGGCGGTAAAGAACGCGGAATAGTCGCGGCCTTCATTGGCGGAGAGATCTTCAACGCCCATTAGAGCCAAAAGGGTGGGTTTGAAATCGACGGTGCCGAAGGGTTCATGGACGATGGTGCCGGGTGTGACGATGCCGGGTGCGTGCATGATAAACGGGATGCGAGCGGAGCCTTCCATCGGCACGCCTTTGTTGTCGCGACCGTGTTCGCCGAGCAGGTCGCCGTGATCGGAGGTGAAGACGATGATGGTGTTTTCCAGGACGCCTTCCTCGCGGAGCGTTTCGATGATGCGGCCGATGTTGTCATCGATACACTTCACCATGCCGAAATACTGGGAAAGGATTTTGGGGTTAAACTTGTAGGGTTTGGTGGCGGCGTATTCAGGGAGATCATGGCCGGCCGATGCCGATTTTGGTAGTTCGAATTCGAGATCGGTATACATGGTATCATAGGGCGCTCGAACTGTGTTGGGGCCGTGGGGGTCGGGAATGCAGACGTGGTAGGCAAATTCCTCGTGACTGTGTTCGCGGATGAACTCGATGGTGCGATTGGTGAGAAAATCCGTGGTGAATGATTCCTCGTCGGCGCCGGCGAGCGCGTAGTCGGGGCCACCATTTTTATTCATAGCACCCACGCGCGGTCCGTCCTTTTCGATGGTGAGGTTTTTCCAGTGGCCGCGATTGAACATGTAGCGGTTGTCCTCCCAGCCGAAGCGTCGCTTCGGTTCCCATTGAGGTTTTCCGGGGCCATCGAGATGCCACTTCCCTGCGTAGCCGGTGGCGTATCCTTGGCGGCGCAGCACTTCGCCGTAGGTGACCATGTGATCCCACATAGGCCGGTCGTTTTTGATCGAGCCGGTGTTTTGCGGATAGTGCCCAGTCATCATCGCAGCGCGCGAGGGGGTGCAGACCGGGGTGGTCGCATAGGCGCGATCGGCGATGACGCCGTTCTGAGCGAGCCAATCAATATTGGGGGTTTCGACCTTGATGCCTTCGCCCCACATAAAGGATTGATCGTCGGAGAGGAGATCTCGGTAAGCGCCGAGCGTGCGGAAATTGTGCTCGTCGGTCTGGATAACGAGCAAGTTGGGTCGGATTGGCTTTTCAGCCACACTGCAGCCAGTCGTGGCGATGGAACAAATGGCAGCGAGGAAAACGCGAGCGAGGTTAAGGGGACTCATTGAATTGATAGTGGGGTGTTTTACGGAAAAATGATGATCCGCGTCTCTAGTCAGACGGGCAGCCGATGTCCGTAATATGGGTAAATATCTCTACATGAAAATCAGTCACGATGTCGATGATTTCGCCGTGAAGGCCGGCATGGATTCCGCTCTCTCTCTGCCGTTTCATCGCGGCCCCGAGTTCGGCTTGGTCGGCAAACTCAATCAGGGCGTGGTAGCGAGGGAGTTTCGATCGTGGCACCTCGCCGTTGTTGCGGAGTAACTTAAAGGTGTTGGCTTCATCTTCTGCACAGAGATTGGCCAAGAATCGTTTTACCGTGGGGAGGCCATTTTCCTCCTGCACTCCGGTCTTCAGATTAAACCAAACGTGATAGTGGATCATCTTCGATGCGGTGGTTGGTGACTCGAATTCAGACAACTCGTTAAAGTGACCAAACCTTTAGGTCATCCAAAAGCGGGGAGGATTTAGCGCTGATGCTGACTTTGTTGATCGTGTCGTGGGTGATGCCGGGAGACTGGAATTGGCCGAGGGTTTCACCGTCGAGCTGCACGGTGAGCGTGTCACCTCGTTTGATTAGTGAGGCCTCGTGCCAGGCTCCGTCGGCGAGATTGGCGCGTAGCATTTTACTGCTATTTTTGATCAACGTGGTGATGGCAGGAGTCTTGCGCCCGGCTTTTACTTCGGTGCGAATTTTTAGATTCATTGCGCCGGATTTGGAATCCTTGATGGTTACGCCATCGGGGCGGAACGCTACGTTGATGATGTGTCCGGAGTGAACCGTGCCGCATTCGGGATTGTTGAAATCGACCGCAAAGAACTCACCCGCTCGCATCCGGAACCGGATCTGAATTGCGCCATCCTCGAAGGCGGGACTGATGGGGTGATACGCCACGGCGTTGTGATCGGCACCAGGAGCGGTGGTGAGTTGGAAGACGCCGTCCCGTAGGGTCGCCTGCTTTTGTCCTGAGGCGCGACGGTCGCTGTTGGTGCCCCATTCGCGGCCGAGGCCGTCCTGGGCGGCTGATGCGTCGGCTCGATCGAAATAATCCGATAGCAGGAGCATGTGGTCGTGGTGAGCGGACCATCCGGTCGAGATAGACAACAGCAAAGCCATTAATCCTACCACTCGTTGAAATTTTATGGAAACACGCAGGGAATGGGATAGTGCAACCACCCTACGAGTTTCTGGAACACTCGGGGATACTCAACCCCAGAGCGGTGCTAGTTTCGTTTTGCGTTTAGAGGTAGTTCAGGAGGAGGAGCACCCGCCGGGCTCTTCCATAGCCGCCCGCTTTTGATCGAGCAGGGCGATGACCTCTGCCTGGGACAGTTTGTCGGCTGGAGTGAGCAAGGTGACGATGACACCGGCGACCGCCGAAACGGTCAGTGCCGGAATGATCGAACCACCCCAATATTCAGTCCAGTCCGGCTGCAGGCGGAATAGGAGCGCGGTGACGAATGCGCCCACCAGCGAAGCGATAGCACCTTCCGAGTTATAGCGGGCCCAGAGTCGACCGAGGATGGCGCAGACACACATGCCGGTGATGAACAGCGAAACCATGTCTCGGATATAGCCCAAAATGTCGTTAGCCGAGAAGGCCATGATTAGAGCGAACCCCGTGGTTGCGGCTAGGCCGATACGAGAGAACAGCACAACGTTCTCGGGTTTGGGCAGGCGCTTAAAGACGATCTCGAAGAGGTCTCGCACCGCGATGGTGACGCCGGCGATCGCATCAGAACTGGCGCTGGACATGGTCGCAGATAGTCCGGCCAACAAGGTTACGATGCCAATCCTCACGGGAAGCATCTCGGCGGCCATGAAAGGAAACGCCAGGTCTGGGTTGGTGAGATTCGGGTTATGCTTGTAGGCGGCCATACCGATGATCGCAGGCAGGAGCGCGAAGCTGATCGCGAGCACGGCAGAGAGGTAGAAGGCCTTGCGAATATCGCCGACCGAATTGCCAGAGTAAATGCGCTGTCGGAACGACGGAGTCGCCAAAACACCGACGGCGATCGTTATCACCAGCGATATGCTCGGTAAGAACGACGGTCCCGCTGTGGTGGTAGCCGCCTGGGCGGAAAGGATCGCGCTGGTTTCGCGGAGTCCCTCGATCCCGCCGATCGAACGGAAGGCGAAAAACGCGGTGAGCACGAAGCCGCTGAAGAGCACAATGGCCTGAATCGTATCGGTACAGACGACGGCGCGATAACCGCCAATGGTCGAGTAGACGGCGAATCCGAGGGCGATGAGCACCAAGGCGAAACTTAAATCGATCTGCGTGACGTATTGGAGGTAGCGCCCACCGCCGAGAATATGGGCGCCGAGCCAACCGACGCAGGCCATATACGTGAACACCGCGACGAGGTTGCTGACTACGCGACTCCCGCCGACGTAAGACGAGAGCTCCTCGGCCATCGTCATGAATTTGTGGCGACGAGCTGGCGCGAAAAGAATCGCGGTGAGGATCACGCCGATAAACGAACCCAGTCCGAAGAAGGAGCCCATCCAGGCGGAGGAGTAACCCTTGCCGACCGACCCCATCGATGAACCGGTGCCAATGATGGTGGCGATCGTGGTACCTAGGGTTAGGTAGAGAGGAAGGGACCGACCACCGAGAAGGAAGTCTTCGCCCGACTGTTTACGGCGCGACACCCATGCGCCAAAAATGGTCACGCCTACGATGTAGATTCCGAACCAGATAAGAAATAGCGTTGGGGTCATGGGGGAGGGGGCGGATGGGTGCGAGTAGGGACGTTCACCCGCGATCGGAGTTAACGTGATTGAGTCTCAGGTCTTTGGGGCAATTACCCAACATCCCTGTGCGTTTATTCACTTTAACACTTAAACCAATCCATCAAAGTTCGCTCGGCTTTTCAAAATCAAATCGTGTGCGGTATCGCTTAGTTGATTTTCATTCGGATAAATGGGTATTTTACGGCTTTGAATGACTTCACGAAGCACTTTGTTGAAGACTAGAGTATATCCTGCCCCTATAACGCTCAGTTCAATTCCCGGATATTCCGCTGCTGACCTATCAGTCGACCCTAGAATATGAAAAAACTACTCCTAACCTTAGGACTCAGCCTGGTCGCGGCGATTATCGGCTCTGCTGGCGTGACCCGCGAACGCGATGTCATTTACCAACACTCTGAAGGCGTCGCTCTGACGCTCGAAGTTTTCACCCCGGAAAACCCAAACGGCCTGGGCATCGTCAGTATCGTGAGCGCTGGTTGGAAATCCAATCACAGCAAAGTGAAGGACGATCATGGGAAATTGTATACGGACGCCGGATACACCGTCTTCGCCGTGGTGCATGGTTCGCAACCCCGCTACCAGGTGCGCGACGTCATGAGCTTTTTGCATCGGTCGGTCCGCTTCATTCGTTTCAACGCGGATCGTTGGAACGTCGACCCCGACCGCCTCGGCGTGACCGGGTCCAGCGCGGGTAGTCATTTGAGTCTCATCCTCGCCACCCAAGGCGCTCCCGGTGATCCGAAGTCCAAGGATCCCGTTGAGCGCACCAGCAGCGCGGTGCAGGCCGCCGCCGTCTTTTACCCACCAGTCGATTACTTAAACTGGCGTCACGCTGGCGATGATGCCGTAGGTGTCGGTCCTCAGTCCCGCTGGCAACCGGCTTTTGGCCCCGTATCAGCCACCGCAGAAGGCCGTCAGGATCTAGGCCGGGCGATGTCTTCGATCTATCACATCAATGCCGACACCGCGCCGACCCTGATCATTCACGGTGACAGTGATCCCATCGTGCCGCTTTATCAGGCCGAGCGTTTTATGGAGGTGGCCCATGAGCATGGCGTCACGGCCAAGCTCATCGTCAAAGCAGGCGGCAAACACAACTGGCCTGACCGTCACCAAGAAGAGGTGCATTTCCTCCACTGGTTCAATCAACAGCTCCAAACCTAGTTCGTCATGAGTAACCTCTATTCTCCCCGCTCCCCTTGGAGCCGTTTCGCACCCACCGGATTGCTGCTCGCTGCCGTCATGTGGTTCACCCCGTCTTCCCTCACCGCTGGGGAAGGTTACCAAGTCGGCACCTGTGACTGGACGATTCGCATGGCCGGTCAACTCGAGGCCTTTGATTTCGCCCAAGCGAACGGCTTGAAAGGCATTCAGTTCTCCTTCGCGGAAGCCGGTAACAACATCGACCTGCGCAATCGCGCCGATCGCGACAAGTTTCGCGCCGCCGTGAAACGCACCGGCGTCGCCTGTTCCTCGCTCGGGATCGCGGTCCTCAATAAAATCCCGCTTTCCAACACCGATGCCGGTGAACAGCTCGTGGTCGATTGCATCATTGCCATGGCCAAGCTTAAGGCCGAGGCGGCCGAGCTCGATGATCCGGAATTCGCCGCCATGGTGTCGCCGAACATCGTGCTGCTCGGTTTTTTCGGAAAGGGTGATATCAACGGTGAACCCGAGTTGATCGAGAGCGTCATCACCAAGCTCAAACGCCTGGCTCCGATGGCGGAGTCCCACGGCATGGTGCTCGGGTTGGAGACGCTACTCAGCGAAGCGGATCACCGTCACATTCTCGACAGCGTCGATTCCCCGGCGCTGAAGGTGTATTACGATACGGCTAATTCTGCCCGCATGGGCTACGATATTTACGCGGAAATGCAGAGTCTCGGCGCGGAGAATATCTGCCAACTCCACCTCAAGGAAAACGGTGCTCTGCTCGGCGGTGGCCCGATCGACTTCCCCCGCGTAAAACGCATCCTCCAAGAGATGAATTACGACGGTTGGCTTATTACAGAAGGCTCGATCCCCAAAGGCATGGACCGCTACGAGGCCAGTGCCCTGAGCGCTGCCTACGCCTTAAAACTCTTCGGCCACTAGAATCCCAACTCTTTCGATTACTCCATGAAACGTTACTTCCTTTCTCTCCTTTTGTTGCCGCTCAGCCTGTTCGCGGCGCAGCCCGCTCAGCCCAACATCATTCTCTTCCTTGTCGATGACATGGGGTTAATGGATACGTCGGCGCCGATGTTGGCGGACGATTCGGGTAACATTGTGTCACAACCCCTCAACGCCTGGTATCGCACGCCCAACATGGAGCGGTTGGCGAAGAAGGGTATTCGGTTTAGCCAGTTTTACGCCCACACTGTTTGCTCGCCGACCCGAGCATCGATCATGACGGGACAGAACTCTGCCCGCCATCGCACTACCCAGTTTATTAGTCCGCGCGGGAAGAACACCGGCGACCATGGACCCGAGGATTGGAACTGGGCTGGACTCACATCGGACGACGTCACCTTGCCCGGTCTTTTGCGGGACTTTGGGTATCGCACCATCCATGTGGGCAAAGCTCACTTCGCGCCGCCAGATCATGTCGGGGAAGATCCGTCTAACTTGGGTTTCGACGTGAATGTTGGGGGCGCTTCGATGGGCCAACCCGGTAGTTACTGGGGACAGGACGGCTACGGTAATCTGAACCCCAAGCGAGCGACCTGGGCGGTGCCCGGGATGGAGAAGTATTATGGGACTGATACGTTTTTAACTGAGGCCCTGACTATTGAAGCCAAAGCAGAAATCGATCGCTCGCTCGAAATCGATGCACCGTTTTATCTGTATATGTCGCACTATTCGGTGCACTCACCGTTCCAGTCCGACCCCCGATTTGAGGACAACTATGCGGGATCGGATAAAGACGAACGCAGTCGCGCCTACGCCACGCTGATCGAAGGCATGGACAAGTCGTTGGGCGATCTGATGGATCACCTCGAGGCCCGCGGCATCGCCGAAAACACGCTCATTATTTTCATGGGCGACAATGGATCCGATGCTCCCTTCGGCGGCGCGGATAACATTGCCAGCTCGGCCCCGTTTCGCGGCAAAAAAGCGTCGCGCTGGGAAGGCGGCATCCGCGTCCCGTTCATTGCGGCGTGGGGCGATCCACAGTCGGGTCATCCCGTCCAGCAGCAACTCCTCATCAAGGTGGGTGGGGTGCAGTCGCAGTTAGGCATCTGCTATGACGTGTTTCCCACTCTCCTAGCCGTCGCTACGGCTAAGCCTCCGATGGATCACGTGGTGGATGGTCAAAATTTGAAGCCTCTGTTGCAGGGAGATCGAGACCCGGAACGAAAGGAAGTATTTCTTTCTCACTTCCCGCATGAGCATCGTAATAACTACTTCACGTCTTACCGCGCGGGAAATTGGAAATTGATTTACCACTACCTGCCGGAGTCCGGCCGCGATGCCGATCGGTATGAACTCTACAACCTCCGTAAGGACCCGTCCGAGTCAGATAATCAAGCTGCGGTGCAACCTGAGCGACTCGCCCGTATGACCCGTGTCATGACCCGACAGTTGGATGCCATGGAGGCGCTTTATCCGGTCGTGGATGGCGTCGAGCAACGCCCCGTCGTTCCGAGTTCGTGAGTAAACCCAGGCCATGCCCGCACCGGCTAGAGTGCCGAGGATCAAACGGAGGACAGGAAAGAGGTTGGTCACGGCGACGTTGGGGGACGAAAAGGACGAACGCGTTAATATCAGCAAAATACCGTAGGGGAGTCAATCTGCCCGGAAGGGGCCCGGAAACTTCTGGGGAGGGGCTTAGGTCCAATTTGACCGTTACACATCTCGACTGATTTTCCATTGGGCTAGAGGAAAGGCCGGTTGTCCTTGCGTGAAAGGGAAACGAGAGGAGATTGGAGTCTTCGGGTTCCTCTAAACAACTGGTTACCTTCTTAGACTTATGGCAAATTCCTCATTTCCCTCCCCAGGAGACAACGGTCTCCCCTCACTCGATGTGATACTGCAACAGGCGAAGTCACTGCTCCTAGTTCCTGTTATCATGGTCCTCGGTTTCGGAGCCTTTAGCAGCTTTTACACCGTTCAACCCGAAGAAGAAGCGGTGGTTAAACGCTTCGGTAGCGTCATCGCTATCAAACAACCTGGCTTTCACTTCAAAATTCCATTTGGCGTCGATAGCGCTCAACTCGTGCCCACGGCTCGAGTGCTGAAAGAGGAGTTCGGTTTCCGTTCCCTCGATAACGGCGGTCGCACCCAATACGTGAAAACTCGCGATCACCGCGGTGAATCCCTCATGTTGACCGGCGATCTCAAAGTGATCGACGTCGAATGGGTGGTGCAGTTCCAAATCGCGGACGCGTCCAAATTCCTCCACGAAGCACGCAATCCGATTCAAACGATCCGAGACAACTCCGAAGCCGTGATGCGTCGGATCGTGGGTAATAGTCTCGGTAGTGATGTGTTGACCGAAAAGCGGGTGCAGGTCGCGACCTTGGCTCGCCTCGAATTACAAGAGCTGCTTAACAGCTTCAATATCGGGGTGCAGATTAACACCATCGAATTGCAGGATGTGACTCCGCCCGAGACGGTCAAACCCGCCTTCAATGAAGTCAATCAGGCTGAGCAGGAGCGCGAGCGCTTGATCAACGAAGCTGAAAAGCGCCGTAATCAAGTGATTCCTCGTGCCGAGGGTCAGGCCTTGCAAATCATCGCTGGAGCCGAGGCCTATCGGGCCGAACGGGTCAATCGATCCCGCGGCGAAGCGGGACGTTTCACGGCGATCTTGTCGGAGTATCAAAACGCTCCCGCCATCACGCGGCAGCGCATGTATTTGGAAATGATCGATCAGGTCCTGCCGAAGGCAGGCCCGGTTTACATCATGGAAGACGGCGTCAGCTCGCCGATCCCGTTACTCAATATTGGTCAATCTGGCAACGCGTTGCCGTTCGGAGGTGGAAAATGAATCGCTCAAGTCTAACCGTTCTTAGTCTCGTGCTCACGCTGGTCGTGGGTGCAGTCGTCATCTCCTCATCTGTCTACACCATTGATCAAGCCGAGCAGGCGATCATCGTGCAGCTCGGCGCCCCGGTGGGTGGTCCCATCACGGAACCTGGATTGCACTTCAAAGTGCCCTTCATCCAAGAGGTGCGTCGTTTCGATAAACGTCTGCTGTCGTGGGATGGTGATCCGAATCAAATCCCGACCCGCGGCGAACAATTCATCTCGGTCGATACGACTGCTCGCTGGCGCATCATTGATCCACTTACGTTCCTGAAGAGTGTGCAAAACGAACGCGGTGCGACGCTGCGCTTGAACGACATTCTGGATTCCGTGGTGCGAGATCATATCTCGGCTGCAGATCTAGTTGAAATCGTCCGGTCTAAAGATTGGGAGATTTCAGCAGAAGATCTCGCCCGTGCGGCGGCGGTCAGCGAAGGCGACGCCGAGATCCTAACGAAACGGGTCGTGAGTGGTCGTCAGGAGTTGGTGAAATCCGTCCTCGAAAAAGCCAGCGTGCAAATGCCCGACTATGGCATCGAGTTGGTGGACATCAGGATCAAGCGCATCGATTACGTCGAGGCCGTGCAGCAACGCGTGTTTGAACGTATGATCGCCGAGCGCCAACGCATCGCCGAACAATTCCGTTCCGAAGGCCAAGGCCGCGCCGCCGAGATCGACGGCAATACGGAACGTGAGCTCGCGCAGATCACCTCTGAAGCCCAGCGCCAAGCGGAGCTGGTTCGCGGTGAAGCCGATGCCGAAGCTACTCGGATCTACAACGAAGCTTTTGGCGCGGATCCGGAGTTCTTCTCGTTCTTCCGCTCATTGGAAAGTTACAGCCGATCGATCGGGAATAAGACCACCCTGTTCCTCGGTCCGGATTCGGACTACGTCCGTTACCTTCGAGACTCGAGTCCGAGCGCGGAAAAAACCAAGAGGTAAGCGACTCGCAGTAAACCTGCTTTAAGATGACCCGAACACTCACCGTGTTCGGGTCATTTGCGTTTTAATCTCCTTGGGTAAAATTCTTGGAAGCTTGCCTCGCTTGGTTGTAGCCGGGCTCGGTGAGCCCGGTGCGGTGGATTGAATCACTGCTGCTTAGAGGTAGAAACCGGGGTCAGCGACCCCAGCTACAGTTCCACATCTTTACTGCGTGCCGATTGAAACGGGAGAACTAAACGAAGCGGCGAGTGGGGGAGCCTCCTGTTGGGGGAAATGTTTGGTCCAGACCCTCTTCTGCCCACTTTTCAGGCAACCCGTTCAGAGTCCCCACCAGCGAGCCTTGTAGAACTTGACATCTGGTAAGGTCTTTTCCCACGTGCCATCGGCCGAACGGATGGTATCGGACCACCACTCGGTGGTGGCCTGCATCACGATGGTGTGAGGGGGCTGCGACAGGTGACTGATGCTTTTGACGTGGCGCAAATGGTGAGGGGGCAGCGGAGCGAACGCGTGTGATTTGGGATCAAATGTCCAGAGGTTGTCCGTGTCCGAGAGAGCCAGTTTTTCGCCCGACAGATCCCAAGTGAGGTCGTGGCCTCCGTGCCGGGGTTGCTGGAGTGTCTTCTCGTTGATCGGGAGGTCTAGGGTTGTTACGAGGGTTAAGCTGGATTGCTCGAGATCGTAATCGAATCGTTTGATCTGCTTGCCTCCCAGCGCCCAGACACAGCCGCGCGAGTCATCCCAGACCACGCCATGCGTATCGGTTAAGCTGAGTTTTTGGATGACCTGATATTTCGGTGAAGCGTCCTCTTGGTATTCAAAAAGTTGCACGAGGTCGCCGGTGCTGGAAACGGTGACGATATGGCCATCGGGTAGTAACGTTGCGGAATGGGGATTACCACCGACGTATCCGTAGCCCACGATTCTTCCCGAAGCCGTGTCGATCACGGCCATGCCACCGCCGGATGCCACGGTGAGCACACGCTGATCGCCACCGATGTATTTGGCGTCAGAAGGATTGGAAAACCACGAATGATGCTCGGGTGCGATGTGGGCGTCGTTACTGGCCTGCCATTGCCAAACGATCGCGTCGTCGTCGTTCCAGTCTGCCTGGACGTCGATTAATATGATCCGGGCTGAAGCCTGCTCACAGGCCAGAATGAAAGGCCCCGTATTGAGCAGAGTAGCTCCGGGAGCCTGCGTCTGGCCGATCACCGCGATGGCTCCAAATATGATTCCAATAATTGATCCTGTCACGATTCGCCGGAATGGGTTCGATGATGGCAGACGTGGATTCGGTGGACGTGAATTATTATCTCTCATCATGCTTGAAGGGGAAATTGATCGAAGGGTGATTTTCGATCACCACATGGGACCATCATTCGTGTGGAATGGGGGCATTTTTCCCGATGACTTCACCTTCCCAGACCGCTGACTTGTCGTAGTAAGTGAGCACGCGGGAGGCGCTCCCGGCTACGGGGCCGTTATTGATTTTTGGTATCCACTTTTTTAGATCGCGAGCTACGCCCTTTTTTTGCGATGCGAGATTCGTCCATTCGTGAGGGTCTCCAACAATGTCGTAGAGCTCTTCGGATCCGTCGACGTAGCGAATATAGCGCCACTTTTCCGTGACGACGGAGAAGTTGCCTTGGTTGTGGGAAGTGATCGCGGGTCGCTCGCGAGGCGCCTGCGGGTTTTCCAGCTGCGGCGTCAGACTGAGTCCTTCGAGATGGTCGAGAGTCGGCAGCTTGCAGAGATCAACGAGAGTGGGGTAGATGTCTAGGAGCTCAGCCGGTCGGTTTGACTTTCCGCCTTCATTCACGCCGGGTCCGGCGAAGATGAGCGGCACGCGAGTCGAGCGTCGCCAGAGGGTGTTTTTCCCAGTGATGAGCTTTTCGCCGAGGTGGTAGCCGTGGTCGCTCCAGAGAACGATGATGGTATTGTCCTTTTTACCGGATTTCTCGAGGGCCTCCAGAATGCGTCCGACTTGGCTGTCGACGAAGCTGGTCGAGGCCATGTAGGACCGGACAAGGTTGATGGCTTGGTCGTTTTCTTCGATCCACTTTTGGCGCGGTTCGGGCAGTCTCCAGTGTATCCACCAGGAGGAATGTGACGTGTCGTCGCGATCGTCCTTGGGCATGGGGGGTAGCACCGAGGCGTCATCGGGGTAGAGGTCGAACCATTTTTGGGTCGCGTAGCAGGGGACATGAGGGAGGAAAAATCCTGCAGCGAGGAAGAAGGGTTTATCGTCCGGCATATTTTCCAACTGCTCGATGGCCCGCGAAGCTACGTCGTAATCGCCTTTTTGGGTGTCGTCATTGTCGTCCGGCCAGACGCCCCAGTCCATGAGCGGGTGGTTGCCGAAAGGGGTATCGGGAATGAGCTTTTCAGGTGGTTTCGAACCGACGCCTCCTCGAGAGCCCCAGTGCTGGAATTCCGGATTTTCAGTATCGGCGGGTTGCGAGCGGATGCTGTGGTAGATTTTCCCGTTGCTGTAGCTTTCGTAACCGTTGGCGACGAAATGCTGCGGAAGGGCCACGTGGTCCGCCCATTGAGGCACGGTGCGAAACCAGGGTTTCAGTCCGTGAATCCCAGTCGTGCTGGGCCGTAGTCCGAGCATGAGGCTGGTCCGTGAAGGATTGCAAAGAGGGGCCTGGCAATGAGCGTTGGTGAAGAGCGTGCCCCGAGCAGCCAGTCGATCAATATTCGGCGTTTGGACCATGGGGTGTGAATCCAAGCATCCGATCCAATCGTTTTGATCATCAATCGCGATGAAGAGAACGTTAGGCTTGTCCTGTTGGGAGGAAGCGCTCTGGGCTGCTTGTGAGCCGAGGGTAATAGAGCACAGAGAGATCAGAAGGAGGGGTAACGATTTCACCTAGAAACCAAGTCCGAGGATTCCGGTAGGGACAACCCCAATGCTACCTGGGGTTACGGAGGGGATGAATTTTGGCAGACTGAAGGAAGGCGGGGTCAGCTTTGGTGGATAAGTCAGCTCTCGGGCGAAAGTCTTCTTGGAACTTGATACTTGATACTTGTTACTTCGCGCGCATCAGCGCGCGCTCGGCCTGACCCCGGCGGTCGGTTTCTGCGTCTTGTTACTTGTTACCTGATACTTGGCACTTCGCGTAGCGTTTGTTACTTCGCGCGCATCAGCGCGCGCTTGTTATTTCGCGGCAACGGTTTGAACCGTTGCGGGGGCGACATTTACATCGCCTTTGGCTAGGGTGACGAGGCGTTGGCATTCGGCGCGGAGTTCAGCGAGCTTGGCGATGTAGGCGGGTCGGTCGGCGAGGTTAGTGGTTTCCTTGGGGTCGGACGCTAGGTGGAAAAGTTCTTCGTAGACGGGTTGCTCTCCTTTGATCGAGGAGGTGAGCCATTGCGCATAGTGATCGGCCTGACTCGGGGTCACGACGTAAGGGGTTTTCGTGGTGACGTTAGCGAATTGGGTGCGGTCGTTTTTGAAGTAGCGGATGTATTTCCACGCTTTGGTGCGCACGCTTTCGATGCGGGGGTTGCCGAAGTAGGTGGACCACAGGTTTTCGGCGAAACTGGAGTTGCGTAGATCGGTGGACCGACCCTCGACAAGCGGGCGCAGACTGAGGCCTTGCATGGTCTCGGGAGCGTTGGCGCCGGCGTAGTCGAGGAGGGTGGGAGCAATGTCCACGGACTCGGTGAGAGCCATAGAACGGCGACCCCGTTGCGCGGCGGGAACACGAGGATCGTAGATGATGAGGGGCACCTTGAGGCAGGATTCGTAGTTGAGCGCCTTTCCGCCAAGGCCGAATTCGCCGCGCATCATCCCGTGATCGGAGGTGAAGACGATAATGGTATTTTCGGCTTCGTCGAGTTGCTCGAGGGTTTTGCGGATCGCTCCGACAAAGCGATCGATGCCGGTGATGGTTTGGGTTTTACGGACCAGTCTCTCGGTTAGTTTCTCAGGGGTGTCGACGTAGTCGTAGATGCCTTGTCGGAAGTCGGTGTGGAGCACCTCAACGGGCAACTTTGGGGTGTCGATGTGTTCGCGGGAGACGTAGGTGGAGGGGAATGTGAGCTCACCCAGTCGGTCGCGATAGGTGGTGCGGTAGAGCGCGTCGTCGGTGGGCCGCAGCTGCATGGTTCCCGTGCTGGAGCCGTGCGGTAGATTCAGTGCGATGGACAGGGCAAAGGGTTGATCCTGGGGTCGTTCTTGGAGGAACGATTTAGCGCCCGTGATGAAACCTTCGGCGGAGTTGAGGAAGCTTTGCACCCCTTCGCCGATCACCTCGAGTTGGGTGTCGGATTCCGCATGTTGGAAAATATCGTGTCGCTCTTTCGGGTAGAAACTAAGGTGGCCGTGGCCAGCATACCAGTAGTCGAAGCTGTTTTCGATGATGCCGGTTTTGTAGCCCTGTTCGCCGATTGGGACATGATTCTTACCGACGTAACCGGTGAAATAGCCGGCCTCGCGTAGCTTTACGGGATAGCTTTGGCCCCAGGCTTCGGGAGCCATCGCAGTGCCCGAGTTGAAGTTTACTCCGTGGTGGCGTTCGTATTGACCGAGGAAGTAACAGGTGCGGCTGGGCGTGCAGATGGCGCTGTTGACCGAAGCGTTGGTGAACAGCACACCGTCGGCCGCGAGTTGGTCGAGGCTGGGCGTGTTAACGAGTCCGTCGCCGGTCACCCCGAGGGTGTCGTAGCGTTGGTCATCGGTGAGGATGAAAATGATGTTCGGTCGTTCGGCGGTGGCGACAGTCCCAAGCGAGAGTGCTAGAATCAAGCAGTGGATGAGGTTGGGGGAGTGCCGAAAAAACGGAACGTTGGAAAGGTAACGCATGATGAGAGGAGATAAGGGGAACCGAATCGTGCAGAAGCGAAGATCGTGTTAAAAAAGTTCGTCCGACTTTTAGGAGTTAGAGGCTCAGTCTGAATCAACCGCAGGCTTTTGGACGCGGACGAGGACCTTTTCGATGATCTCTCGGGCGGTCGTGATCTCATCGAGATTGTAGTAAACGGGGCCGCTTTGTTGACTGTTGCTGCCGCCTTGGCCCGCCAGTTCCAGTAGGTAGTATTTTTGATCACCCTGCGGCTCGATAAACGCGCTGTAGTAAAGCGAAGGTTGGCCGATGCCGGGCCGGGTATAACCCGAGGCGGACTCCGCTTGGTCTGCGTGGTAAAACGCATTGGGATCGCCGGGCGCATTGACCTCGACGCAGAGGTAAAACCCCTCGGGCTCATCGACGAGGTTGTCTTGGATAGAGAAGCTGTGGTCCGGAGTAGCGCCGGCATAGGTATCGACTTCGCCGGAGGGCGAAACGCCGGAAAGAAGAGTGAATTGATTCCGCCAAATCGGCAAGATGTCGACGCGCGCTTGTCGGTTATCGGCCCATTGCGGGTCCTCGGAGTAGGCGCTGGTTTCGGAAAGGAAAAACGTTTCGATCAACGTGCCGGATCGGGTTTCCGCCCACACGGCAATTTGAGTGCGGCCCTCGGTGTCGGGGAAGGAGTGCTCGGGATCGAAGGCGCGTCCCCATTCAATCTCAATCATGAGTGACGCCTGATCCGTTGCCTGGCGTTTGATTTCCGATTTTGTCGGAAGGTGCCGAATGGCGGTGTCGTTTTCCGGACGGAAGATGATGGCCCGGTTTTTGGCCTCGTGACCGAGTGCCAACAGTTGCGGCACGGGCTTCCAGCGGAAGAAACACGCGAGCAGCAGATAGACACACGGGATGAGGGTGTAGAGGAGGTAGCGCCATGCTTGGCCGCGCGGTTGGGGAGCCGTTGCTTTTTTGGGCTGGGTCAGCATGCGTTTGAAGTAACCCAGTCGGGCTACTAAATGCATGCCGACGAGGAGTAGCACCACTGAGCCGAACACAACGTGGATACTCGTAACGACGAGACTGAACGGCTCGAAGAACCGCAGGAAGGCACTCCCTACCAGTATCGCGAATGCGAAGAGGAGGGCGAAATTGACGTAGTGCTTCATCGCGAAAGATTGGACCCACTGGCGACACGCCAAGCAGATCGATTCCTACGCTGGGTAGCCGCAGAGCTGACGCAATTCCGTTATGTGATCGGAGCCTACCTTGGCGGGGTCGACCGCGTGCTTTTTGCAAAGCGCGGCAGCGAAGCCCGTGGCAACGCCCATTTGGCCGCAGGTGTTCATCACGCGCGGGCCACCTAAGCCGACGTGCGAGCAACTGAAGCAGCGTCCGGCCATTTGCATGTTGGCAATGTTGGCCGAGTAGAGCGAGCGGTAGGGAATGTAGTAGAAACCATTTTTTGGTTTCAGGAACAGCGCCTCGGAAAGGAAATCCTCCGGTCGACCGAGTAGCTTCTCCTGATAGTGCACATCGATCGAGCGTTTTTCGGTCACGACGGCATCAGGGAATTCAACGGATTCGCGGGCGTCGACACCGGTGAAAATATGCGGGCCGATGAAGCGACGGGATTCCCGTTTGCCGGCGTTGAAGGCGATCCACACCAGTTCGAGGTTCCGATATTGGGGCCGTTGAATCGTGTTGGCGTAGGTGCCATAAATCGCCCGGAACATGTGGTCCCGAATCGTCTCGGCGTCTTCGATTTGGTGGAGGCTATCCTTGGAGAACTCCCATTGCCATTCACCCTTGGGGGAGACGTGGTCTTTGGCGACCGGTTTGGCCCAAGGAACCGAGGGGAACGAAACCCGGCGATTGGTCTCTTTCGTATTCCAAAGCACGCTGGATCCCATCACGCGGTTGTCGGGCTTTTCTGGTGACCATAACTCACCGTGCTGAGCCCATTCCTCGCCATACTTGTGTTTGGATTCGCGACCGTAGCTGAACTTCGCTCCCGCCTTCTCGCCGAGCCAACCATCGCCCGTGCAGTCGATGAACTGAGGGGCGGAGAATTTCCGCATGTTACCATTTGCCGCCTCATGGACCTCGATAGAGCGGATGCGATTTCCGTCGGTCTCTACGGAAACGAGACAGTGGTTGAGAAAAATATCCACGTGGGTCGCCGCCGACATGTTTTTCATGCGCTTCTGATCAGCGTCGATTGCTTCCGGATCCCCGTTGGGATAATGCGGCGTATCGATCTGCTTCATGATCTTTTCCGCCATGCCGTGAATACCCTCGGTGTGCACGCGGATCTCGCCACTCGCGTTGCCTCCGAGTACAGGGCGATTTTGGATGAGCGCGGTCTTTACCCCGCGTTCGTTGGCCGCGAGGGCAGCGGCGCAGCCCGAAATACCACCGCCGACGATGATCAAATCATAGGAGCCCTCGTCGATGACATCGGAGGAAAGCCCGACCTTACGGCGACGCCATCCGGGCAACACATCACGATCGATCGGCGGGGTGTCGTTGGCGTCTTTACTGAAATAGACGGCAGAGCAACGGCCCTCGAATCCGGTCAAATCTTGGAGTGAAATGGTGGAGTGAAGATGATCGTCTTCGCTGACGTCCACGGTTCCGCCGGATTGCCAAGTCCAACCCGGTTTCGTGCCGAACGTGGTATCGAGCGTGGTGTCGTTGAGTTTGACTTTAAATTGGCCGGGTGAGTCCCAGGCGCCGGGGCACCAATCCTTCGTTAGCACCCAAGTGTGGTAGCGACCGGCGGAGGGGAACTCGACGCTGGCGACCGCGTCCGGGACGGACTGACCGAGGCCGTGAGCGAGCAGATAACTGAAGCCGAGATAGTTCTCGAATTGGGTGTCCACTTTCCAGCCACCCAACCGGCCAAAGAACGCGGTTTCAACCAGCACAGATTTGCGGTCGAGAGATGAGGCGATTTGGCCGAAAAGAGGGTGGGAGGCGAGAAAGGCGGTCGATCCGGCGGCCATCTGGCCGATGAAGGCTCTGCGGGGTAGTGTCATAGGGCAAAAAAGGGTTGTGACTGATTAACTCTTCATTCGTCCGCCGGGGCCAGAGTTTATCATTTACACCGTTGACCTAGATCGGCCTCCCGAGGGTGAGATCATGTTCAATGACCTCGGGTAGATCGAGATGGTGCGATTGACCATTTCCTCCCAACGCGAGACGGAGGCGTGGATGGCCAGTTTTGGCGACGGTTTCGGTAAATCCGTTCGAACTTTCGCCGCTGCGGTTGTTTTGTGACATTGCCACCGGAGTGAACCCTCGCAGGCTGCTGTTTCTGTCCAGTGAACTCACCCCAGAACACTTCCTCCCGTCACCGTTTGAGCCGCATTCTCTTGGCGGTATTTTTCTTCGCCTTATTCATGGGGGCGGGGCCGGGATTGTATTTAGTCAATGACTACGCTGCCGGCGGCGGCACCCTTTTGGGCATGCCGGCGCTCTACGCTTGGGCGGTAGGTTGGTGCGCGGTGGAATCAGGCGTCATCATCGCGGCTTATCTAACCGTCTGGAAATCAGAATCATGATGATTGCTCTACCCTTATTGGCGGCGATGGAGATGGGGCGAATTCCCGTGGTGGTTCTGCTCATCTACATGGCCGTATTACTGGGTTTGGGCGTGTTGGGCTACCTGAAGAGTCGGTCCTCCGAGGAGGATTATTATTTGGCGGGCCGGGGGCAGGGGGTGCTCGTCACGGTCCTGACTATCATGGCCACGTTTTTTTCCAGTGCCGCTATGTTGGGGATTCCTGGACTGATTTATCGAGATGGCACCGCGTTTCTATTCTTTGCGCTCAATCTTCCGGTGTCGGGAGCGGCGATCTATTTCATCGGTTCCCGGGTTCGCCGAATTGGCCAAGCCCGAGGATATGTGACTCCGGGTGATCTGGTGGCCGACTACTACGGAGGTTCCCGTCTGCTCCGGATGCTCGTGGCGCTGGTAGGGTTTCTCTACGTGATTCCTTACATCATCATGCAGATCAAAGCGGGAGGGTATCTGGCTCAACGCCTGTTCCCGGACGCCGCCGGGCTCACCGTGTTCGGGCAGGAATACGGGGTGTTTGAGTTGGGCACGATCGCGCTCTCCGTCCTGACGATGTTGTATGTGTTGATCGGGGGCATGCGATCGGTGGCTTGGACCGATGTGATTCAAGGCGTGCTACTTTTGAGCGGCATGTTGGTTGCCGGTTTGGCGACGGTGATGGCGATGGGGGGAGTGTCGGAGTATTTCACCGCGGTGCGCAGTCTACCGTCGGAGGCGTTATCCTTGCCGGGAGTGAGCGGCGCCTGGTCACCTTGGAAGCTACTGACCATCTGCATATTCGCCTCGTTATCGACCATGATCCAGCCAGGCCAGTGGATGCGTTATTACGCGGCCCGTTCGTCGCAGACGCTGAAGCGGAGTGCGTTGATTTTTGCTACCGTATTGCCGGGCTGCTTTTTGTTCGGCGTCATGTTGGTCGGCTTGGGCGCTCATGTGCTTTATCCGCCAGCGTTGGTTGACGGGACATTGATGCCCCACGAAATGATCGGTGCGACCGCGGGAGACTTTGACCAAGTGGTGGTGGCGATGCTGCAGGAACATATTCCCCTGCTGTTGGGCGTGGGATTCGGCGCGGTTATGGTTTCGATCATTTTGGTTTCGGTCATGGCGGCCTCGATGAGCACGGCCGATAGTAACCTGCACGCACTGAGCGCGGTCTTAACGCGGGATATCTACGATCGGTTTATTCGACCCCAGGCCAGCGAACGGGAACGTGCTTGGTTCGGACGCGGAGTGATCGTGGTCGCGACCTTATTGGCACTTTGGCTGGTGGGGCTCGGTAGTGCGCCGGGGGAGTTCAATCCGCTCACGATGATCGCATCACTGATGTTTGTGGCCATGGCGTTTTCCGGTCAGCTGGTGCCTCTGGCGATCGATTGTTTGTTTCTACGCAAAGGGACTACGACGGGGGCGATCTGCGGGATATCCAGTGGAATTCTGGTCGTGCTGTTTTTTACCCCATTTCCGGCCATGATCGCGGGTGACGGGATCGCGAGTTCTTGGACAGGGCTGACCAAGTTGTTGAGTGGTTTGTTCGATATCGGATTTTGTGGAGCGGTGGTGAACACCCTGGTCTTTGTCGTGGTGAGCCGCTTTACGCGGCCATTACCGGCCGAGCATATCGCGGCCTTCGCGCGGGATGCCGATGGGTAGCGACGGCATATAAACTGTTCAGCATCTCGATGGTTGTGGGTGTTCGTTCAGGCTGATTCTTTGGGATGACCTCAAAACCAATGAAACCTTGGCGGACTTTCAGTTCGAACGGCTGGATGAGCTCTATTGGCGGTTTACCCAGCCCTTGATCGTAGGAATGCACGGGGCTCCGGTTGATTTCCGCGCGGGGCACTCCACTGTCTTATTTCTGGGCGAACCCCTCGCGGAAGGATCGCTCTACGAATTCCAAGTCTCACGACGGTTGGGGCAGATGCCTACAGATCTGAAGTAACTCGAATCAACCCTCAATTTCTGGTCGGGCTGTCGAGTGTTGTCTGTAACCAAGCGCGGGCTTGGTCACGGAATCGGCTGGGTTGGTGCATCCACAAGTCGGTATGAGGGTGGATGATTGGTCCTTCTGGGATGGTGAATATCTCGCCCACCGGAACTTCCAAAAAAGTAAAGTCAGCGAGTTCGAGATGATCGTCCAGGAATTGGGTGCGCGTTCGGGTGAGATCGCCCCCGGCCACCAAAAAGGGGCGACCTTCGAGACGGGCGAGTCGAGCGAGTGCAGCAGCGCGATCACTTTCGGGATAGGACCAGGACTTGGCTCCATCAAAATGATCATAGACCATAAACCCGCGCCAAAGAGCGGCAATCTCGTCGTCGGCTAGGCCGATGTAGCTCGTGCCGATGGCTCCCCGAGAGAATCCGACCACGAACACATTTTCGGAGTCTCCGCCGTATTCAGCGCAGATCCGAGGGAGGTTTACTTTGCAGTAGTCGACCGTCGCTTGTTTGTCGCCCCACCACGTTACAGCGTTTTCTCTGCGATTTTCTTCAATGTAAGGCATGACCACCCAAATGAAACCCTTCGGACCACCGAGCCCGTAGCCCAGATTGGCGTCCTCCGCCCGCCCGGTGGAACCGGCTGGAGGCCAGTAGTTTCCGGTGTATTCGACAATGACAGGATAGGAATGGCCCGGTTGCCAATCGGTTGGCAGATAGAGCGAATGATGCACGTCGGTGCCGGCGTATTCCGGTGCGGTGACGCGCACCCGATGGCCTGCGGCGGGCGGTCCGTCCGTCATAGTTGGGGTCCGCAACTCCCAGTCCGGAGTCGGTGCATCCGAGCTGATCAAGGGTGCGGCGATAATCGCTGCGATGCCGAGGAGTGATCCGACGCGTATCATCTTACGCTGGTTGTCTCGCTTCGATGGCACTCATTCGTGGATCAGTTCGAGTTTGTAGGGGTAGCGGTTGCCGGAATTCCATTCACCGACGTAAATGTCTCCTTCGGCGTCAACGTAGAGATCGTGCACATGTTTGAAGATCTTTTCGGCCTGGTGCATCGGTTGCAGCGTGCCGTCGACATAGGTCGGTTCGGTGCCGCCGGGCGCGGATACCACCCGTCGCGTTTTGTAGTCGAGCACGAGCACGAAACCAGACTCCGCGAGCTGCTTATCCACGCCGTTTTCGAGCGACCAGCATACGCCGGTGTAAAGCTTGTCGTCGCGGATGAAGGCTTGGCCGGCCCGGGCTCCGGGCAGGTCGATCGTTTCCAGCCATTTGCCCTCTAGGGGAAACGCTTTGAGTTTATTCTCCGCCCGTGAACTCACCCAAACCTTGGGGTTTTGTGGGTCGCTACTATCGATCGAGATACCGTGGGCATTTTTGAGATGGCCGGGATCACCGGGATTGGGCCCACCCCAGATGCGCACGAGCATGCCATCGGGTTTGTAATGGAGCACGCGATCTGAGGTGTAGCCATCGGCCACGAGGATATCGTTGTCGGGCGTGATGGCGACGTCGCAGGGCTGGTATCGTTCCTCCGCGTCGAATACGCCCAGTTCATGAGGCGAGGGCAGGCGGAGCCGGATGGTGCCATCCTTGCGCAGGATGGTGACACCACCATTAACGCGATCCCATTCCCACGCGCTGGGTTTGGTCTGCTGCCAACCACCGTCGACGTGGATCAAATGTTCTTCGCCGTCTAAGGTGATGAGGTGGATGCCGTGTCCGCCCTTTAGGTCTTCGCCGAATGAGCGCACGAAGGTGCCGTCTTTTTCGTAGACGATGAAGGCGTTGGCCATGTCGTCGGTGACGAGATAGATCTGGCCTTCGCTGTCCTCGATCATGGCATGCGCATTGGTGACAGGTGCGACGGCTCGGTCGGCCTGACTCCAGTCCCGATTGACCCGATATCGCAGTCCGTTGTGACCGATGACCTCCTGTCCCGTGGCAAGGTCAACGGCCGCTACAGGAGGGTAGGCGTCGCCATGATCGGGATGAGCGAACAGCGAAGCGGTCACGCCAAGTGCGCTGAGTGAAACCACGAATTTTTGAATGAGGTTTTGCATAGGGGGCTTGGAGGCAGCGTCATCGAGAACGAGAACGAGAAAGAGGGAGGAGATGGGACTGCGGGAGTTGTTGGAGGAAGGGATCAGGTCGTGACTAAATTGCTCGCGCAATGCGTCTACGACCCGACCCCGGTGAGCATGTCTTGTTACTTGTTACCTGATACTTGTTACTTCTGCGGAGCAGCTTGCTACTTGCTACTTTCGTCGTCTTCTGGGATGACGACGAAGCCCGTTTCGTTTTGGGCGTAGTCACGCTTGCTGGCGGCCTCGGGGTTCACGGCCGTGCTCCAAAGGAACGCTTGCTCCAAGTTGGGGAGTTTATCGAGTGAGGTCAGAGCCGCGTCTGTGATCTGAGTCGCGTGCAGATTGAGGGTCTCTAAGTTGGGCAGCGATCGGAGAGCAATGATTCCGGCATCCGTCACGGGATTCTTGGAGAGATCCAATTTTAAGAGATTCGATAGCTTTGCGATGGTTTCGATCTGATGATCTTGCAGGCCAGAATCACCTAGGTTTAGCCACGCGATGTGATCGCGCGCTTGGAGCAGAGCGGCGACGTGCTCGTCCGATATGCTTTCATCGACAATACGGTAGAAATCGATGTCGAGGTAACCCGACTTTTCGCTCACCGGAGTCGCGTCAAAACCGAGTGACTCAAGTTTCATGATCACATCGCGGGAGGCCGGGGTAACTATCGGTAGTCCAAGTTCGTCGAGATTTGTTACCGTGATTTTTACGGCTATAGCCTCGGCGATGAGGGCGAAGATGTCGGCGTCATTGCCAAAGTCAGCGAGGGCTCCCGATTCCGGAGCTCCGGATAGGATCCACCAATCCATGACTTGGGCTTGAGCGGCGGTTAAAGGCGTCTTTCCGCCCGAAGGCATATAGTCGTCGTGCTCGGGATCGTGATTGATACGGACACTCAGTTCACTGCCGGACAGATTCCTTGGAGTTACCGAGGCGCCGGATTCACCGCCAAGCATGATGTTGGCGTAGGTATCCAAGAGGAGTCCTCCTTTGATCTTCGACGGGTTGTGGCAGCTCACGCAGCGCAGCTCGAGCAGGGGCTGCACCACATCGAGAAAGACGTCTGCTTGGGCGAGATCCGACACCGGTGATCGCGGAGCCCCTTTGGCGGCAAACCCGGCCAGTGATCGAATGGGATTAGGCGCGTGCTCAAAGAGATATTCGGGGCCGTGAGTGAGATTGCCACCGAGGTGTCCGGCGGTGAAGAGCGAGACGAGTTGGAGCCCGGCGATGATCGAGACCCATCCTTTGCCTCGCTGTCCCTTGATACCAAAAGCGATCCAGCCGACGAGTGTCGTAGCCGAGGTGATGAGTCCCCAGATAAGGTGCAGTTCGAGCGTCTCCTCATTGTAACCGCCGGAAAGGGAAAGCAGGTAGCCGAGTCCGGCCGCGGTGATGGCACTGATAGCGCCCAACAACCAGATGGTGTTGATCAGAGCAGGTCGTGAAACCTTAGCGCGAAAACCGAAGTAAAGCTCCGCGATCGCGACGAACGCGAGGATGCCGATAGGCAAATGCAGGGCGAGGACGTGGAAACGCCCCAGGAACAGGATCAGGTCCTCCATTACGCGAGGATGGGCTTCACGACGTGGCCGTGCACATCGGTGAGACGGAAGTGACGCCCCTGATATTTAAACGTCAGGCGCTCATGATTGATGCCGAGCAGATGCATCATCGTGGCATGCAAGTCGTGCACGTGCACGCCGTCCTGCACGATGTTGTAGCAATAATCATCAGTGATGCCGTGCGAGTAACCCGGCTTCACGCCACCGCCAGCCATCCACATGGTGAAGCAACGCGGGTGGTGATCGCGGCCGAAGTTATCGGCCGTCATCTTGCCTTGGCAGTAATTGGTGCGACCGAATTCGCCGCCCCACACTACGAGGGTATCGTCGAGCATACCGCGTATTTTGAGATCCTTGATCAAGGCAGCGGAAGGCTGGTCGGTTTTCTTGGTTTGGTTGCGAATATTGGCGGGTAAATTGCCGTGGGCATCCCAGCCCTTTTCGAACACTTGAATAAACCGCACGCCCTTTTCGGCGAGACGACGGGCGAGCAAACAGTTCGCCGCGAAGGTGCCGGGCTCGGTGGCGTCGGGGCCGTAGAGATCGAGGACGGATTGAGGTTCGCCACTGAGGTCAGTGACCTCGGGCACGGACGCCTGCATCCGGAAGGCCATCTCGTATTGGGCGATGTGGTTTTCCAACGCGGGATCGCTGGTCTCGGCGAGTTGGCGCTCGTGAAATGCTTGCAGCGATTCGATGGCCGCGTGGCGACTGCGACGGCTGACACCTTGCGGGTTATTGAGGTAGAGCACGGCGTCCTTGTCGGCGCGGAATTGCACGCCGTTGTGCTTGCCGGGCAGGAAGCCAGCATCCCAGTAACGCGACGTGAGGGGCTGACCGCCGCCGGTCTTGGGTTTGAGCACCACGTAGGACGGCAGATTGTCGTTCATCGAACCGAGACCGTAGGACATCCACGAACCGAAACTTGGACGGCCGGGAATCTGTGATCCGGTCTGCATCATGGTGACACCGGGACCATGGTTGATCGCTTCGGTATACATCGACTTGACGAAACAAATTTCGTCGGCGACCTGAGCGGTGTAAGGCAGGGCGGAGCTGAGTAACGCACGGCTTTCGCCGTATTCATCGAACGTAAATGGCGACCCGGCGAGCGGCAGACTCGACTGATTGGTCGACATGCCAGTGAGCCGCTGACCTTGGCGCACGGAATCGGGCAACTCCTGGCCGTGCTCGGCATTGAGCCGGGGCTTGTAGTCGAACAAGTCCATCTGGGACGGACCGCCGGATTGATAGAGGAAAATGATTCGCTTGGCTTTGGGCGCGATGTGCGTGCTGGAAAGCAACGCGGAGGGATCGAGTGCGCTGACGGGGTTGACGAGATCGGTCAACGCGAGGCTGCCAAACCCCATACCGAGTTTGTTAAGAAACGAACGGCGAGAGAGTCCGGCGGTATCTTCGTAACCGGTGCAGAGTGGTTCGGGATCACTCATCGGTGCGTAATGGATTCGTGGAGATTCATGAGGGCGTTCACCACGATGGTGGCGGCGGCGAGTTGGTCGGGGGCAACGTGGTCGGGCACCGGAGCATGACCGATACTGATCAACGCCGCGGCCTCTTCGGGAAATTGGGAAAACTCCGCCAGTTGCACGTCGTAGAGGTCGGTCATCAGAGCGAGTTCTTCGGGGTCCGCTTTGCGACTGGTCAGGCGGTAAAATGCTTCGTTGATAACGTGGGCCGGGCTGCCATTGATCTGAGTCAGAAGCTCCTGTGCGAGCACGCGAGAGGCTTCGACAAATTGCGGGCCATTTAACGTGATTAGCGGCTGCAGCGGGGAAGCGACTTCGGAGCGCTGCACGGTGCAGATGTCACGCTTGGGTGCATCGAATGCCACCATGACTGGGGCCGGCGAATTGCGTTTGGTCCGCGTGTAGATGCTGCGCCGATAGACGCCATCGCCTGCGTCGGGTTCAATCGGTTCAAATCCGACCGCAAGTTCGTAGGGGTGAGCGGGTGGGCCGCCCACTTTGTCGACCAGTAGACCACTGACAGCGAGGGCATTGTCGCGAATCATTTCGGCCTGGAGACGTTTGGGTTGGCTGCGACAGAACGTGATGTTTTCGGGATCCTTTTCGCGCGTTTCGGGGGTGATCACGGTGCTCTGGCGATAGGTGGCGGAGAGGGCCATTTGGCGCAGCAGGTTTTTCAGGTCCCAGCCGTTGGACACGAAATCACGGGAGAGCCAATCAAGCAGTTCTGGATGCGTGGGCGGTTGACCTTGGCTTCCGAAATCTTCGGGCGTGCGCACGATACCTTTGCCGAACATGAGCTGCCAATAACGGTTCACGGCGACGCGCGCGGTGAGAGGGTGATCGGGCTGAAACATCCAGCGCGCGAGACCCAGCCGGTTGCGCGGTTGGTCGGAGGGGAAGGGAGGAAGGGCACTGGGGGTATCCGCAATCACGGGTTCGCCATGACCATCGTAGGCGCCGCGTTCGAGCACGTAGGCCGGTTTGGGCTCAGGCAGCTCGCGCATGATGGAGACGGTAGGGAGCACATCCATCTGCTGATTCCAGGTCCCTCGAGCGAGGCGCAGTTCGTGGCGGATTGTGCGGGCTTCAGCACTGGTGGTGGCGAGGAAGTATTCGAACAGCGCGGAGCGGTCGGCATCGGTAAGGATAGCGGTGTCCTTGGCGAGTAATTGCGCGAGATGATTGCCGTCGAACAACTGGCGCGCCTCTGCGGCGGTCAATTCCCGATCGAAGGCGCGGAACTCGTCCAGCTGCCCTTTCACAAATCCGCGGTCGCGGTAGCGTTGGCCGAAGACGATGTGGAAGCGGTGACTGCTTTCCTTGATCTTCATCCAGTCAGTGATGCCGCTGGTGAGGTGATCGGCGATGACCACGGTGTCGAGGAGTTCGCCATCCAAGAACAGCTTGAGCCCGGCGGCTTCACTGGACCCATCATAGGTGATGACGACGTGTTGCCATGCGTCGACGGTGAGCGGTTTCTTGGCCTGCACGCGTAGAGCATTACCCGGCCAGAAATGGATCAACGAGGCCGTCGGCTTGCCGTCGATGAGTAAAAATTCGTAACCCATGCTGGCGGCGTCATCGGCCCCGGCGCCGCGACTGAAAACGTTTTCACGGGCCGCGATATGATCAGGTTTTAGCCAGACCGAAAAGGAGAACGCATCTTCCCGCTTGAAGTGACCGACATTGGGCAAGTGAGTTAGAGCATCGCCTTCAAATTCCATAGCCTGGCCAAATCTGCCCGGCACGAGCTGGTTCAAAGGTTGAGGGGCGGGCGCAGCTTTGAGGTTCTCTCTTTCTTCCGACTGCTCGAGTGGGGTTAACTCTTCGAGTTGAGTGATGGCGGGGTTGTAAGGATCGACTGAGTTGGCGAGGGTTTCGTCGATGATTTCATCGAACGGCAGGTGGCCCACCAAACCCGGCCATTGTAAATCGGGGCGATGGAATTCGAGCCAGTCGGCAAAGACCTCAGACTGTTCGGCCTCGGTCCGGAAATCGGAGAGCGTGGTTTCGGCGTTGAGTTCTTCCGCTATTGCCTTGGCGAACACCGTATCGGCTTCCGGAGTGCTCATCGGCATCGCGGGAGTCGGGGTCTTTTCGGTAAAGAAGGAAATCAGCCCGGACTCGTCGATATTGGCGAAGAAGGAGGTGAGGGAGTAGTAGTCCTTGGTCGGGAGCGGATCGTATTTGTGATCGTGGCAACGCGCGCACTCCATGGTGAGGCCGAGAAAGGCGGTGCCAAAGGTGTGGGTGCGGTCGGCGACGTATTCGACGCGGTATTCTTCGAGCACGATTCCACCTTCCATCACGTGACCGTGAAGACGGTTGAAAGCGGTGGGCAACACTTCGGCCGGACCAGCGTCGGGGAGCAAATCCCCGGCAACCTGCAGCGTCACGAACTCGTCGTAGGGCATGTTCTGGTCGAACGACGAGATGACCCAGTCACGCCACGGCCAGACAAGGCGTTCACCGTCGCGTTGGTAACCGTTGGAGTCGGAGTAGCGGGCGACGTCGAGCCATTCAGTAGTCATGCGCTCGGCGTAAGCGGTGGAGCCTAAAAGACGATCGGCGACGACTTCGTAAGCGTCCTCGGCGGTGTCGGCTTGAAATGCTTCGATCTCCGCCGGGCTCGGCGGCAGGCCGGTGAGATCGAAGGTGACGCGGCGCAGCCATTTCGCTCGTGAGGATTCAGCGGCAGGGGTTACGTCGCGGTTACTGAAACCTTGTTCAATAAATTGATCGATGGGGTTCCGAGCCCAGGCCGATGACGGGGAGGGCAACGCTACCGATATCGGGAGTTTTTCTAGCGACCAATGTTTCTCGAATGTGGCGCCCTCGCGGATCCATTGCTCAAGCAAGTCCTTCTCTTCGGCGGTGAGAGATAGATTCGAGTCCACCGGCGGCATGAGGTCGTCCTCCTTTGTAGTATGGATGCGGTTGATGAGTTCGCTATTGGTGGTGTCGCCCGGGACGATACCGAAGTAACCGCCGAGATCGGCGTAGGCGCGCTCAGCCGTGTCCAGACGGAACTCCGAATCTTGATTCTTCGCGTCAGGGCCGTGGCACTTGAAACACTTGTCCGAGATGATCGGCCGGATCTGGTTATTGAACGATACTTCCGCGGATGCTTCGACGGCGAAGAGGAAGGCGGCACAAACAGAAAATTGGCGAAAGGGCAGGGGCATGGAAGAAGGACGAGACCGGGGGGAGTCCACGGCAGTCTTGGCGAGTATAACGACGGTTAAACTATAAACAGTCGGTTGAAGGAAAAGGTTAACAAGAGTTCTAGTGCAAATCTCAGTTCCCTTAATCAATTCACTGGTTTTACGGGGCTGATGGGAATGGGTAGGATTTTGGGGAGGGACGACCTCCGTGTCGTCCGCACCTGCCTCAAGTTTGTTATAGGGTAGAGGGATTCCAGCTCGACTGCGGACCGGACGGAGCCGGTCCCTCCCTTGCACTTTACGCCCATTTTCGTTGCTCGCGGCTGCGCAAGGCGTTGGCGGAGATGTGGTCGAACGACTCGGCCTGCGGGTCCCATTTCAGCGGACGGTCGACCTCCATGGCGATCGCCCCCATGTGCATAACGGTGCTGAGTTGGTGCAGGCTCTCGGCGTTGTAGGTGGGCTGTTCACCCGACTTGATACAATCGATAAAATTGCGATGCTCCGTGCGCGGACGGGGCCAGATCTGATCGGTGGCCGCATCGTATTTACGCCGGTATATTTCCATGTTACTGGACTCGAGTTTGCCGCGCCAACCCTTGTTGCCTACCCAACCGTCGGTTCCCTCGAAGCGGATCGAGGGCTGGTCGGATACCACCTGCAGGGTCACTCCGTTGGCGTAGGTGTAGTTAATCTCGTAAGTTTGAGGCACGGTATTCACGGAATCTTTGGGGGTCACGCCTTTGCCGGATACGGCGACAGGGGTGGTGTTTTCCGCGAAATTTCCCACTTGAGCGGTGTCGATGAGATGAGCGCCCCAATCGGTTAGGGAGCCGCCCGAGAAATCACGGATCTGCCGCCAGACCTGTGGGTCGGTGAGCTGAGGCGTGTAGTCACGTTCGGGCGCGGGACCAAGCCACAGGTTGAAATCGAAACCGGCGGGCACCGCCACGGGAGCTTCATGCGCGTAAATGGGTTTTTCCGGCAAACCCACTTGGATGTGTTTGAGTTCCCCAATCGCGCCGTTCCGCACGGCCTGGGCCATCATGTGGTAGTGTACGACCGAACGGTCTTCGAGTCCGGTGGCGAACACCGCGCCGGTGCGTTTTACGCGGTCGGCGAGTCGGCGGCCTTCAGCAATGGTCAGGGTCGGCTTCTCGCAAAACACTATCTTGCCGGCATCGAGAGCCATTTCCGTCATTGGCACGTGCCAGTGATCCGGGGTCGAGATAACGACCGCGTCAATGTCGGGTCGGGCAAGGAGGTCGCGGAAATCCGCAATGGTCGTGCAATCGGTGTTGTCGTAGCGCTCGTTTACGAGGCGGCGTGCGATCTGTCGGCGGTCAAAATACGCGTCACATACCGCTAGGACGCGGCAGTCGGGCTCCGCCAGAAACGAGACGAGATTCACCCGCTTGCCGTGATGTCCCACGCCGACACAGCCCAGCGTGATTTGATTGGACGGCGCATTGGCACCGAACAAACGGGAGGGTAAGACGAGTGGCGCAGTGCCTGCCACGAGCATGGATTTGAGGAAAGAGCGGCGGTGGGTTGGGGAGGGCATATACGAAGGGGCGAGTAGATGGGGTGGGTGCGACCGGTTTCCTTAGACGGTCGACACGAGGTAGTTTAAGCTCTGGATTAACATAATGTCTATTCCTTCATCGTCCCCATCGACTCGCCGTAGTTTTATCAAAAAATCCGCCGCGGCGGGCTTCGGTTTCACGTTCTTACCAGCCTACCTCACGAGTGCGCGGGCGGCAGACAATCCGCGGCTGCCCCCGAGTCAGCGGATCAATCTGGGCTGTATTGGAGTCGGGGGGCGCGCGAGGATTGTCATTCCCTCGTTGTGCGAAGAAGGCACCGCCGTGCCAGTAGCGTTTGCCGATGTGGATTATGTTACACCGCGAGAGGTAGGGAAAACTCTGAAAACGTTCCCCGACGTGAGGCGGTATCACGACTTCCGTTTGATGCTCGATGAAATGGGCGATGATATCGATGCCGTGAGCGTGGTGACACCCGATCACACCCACTTCACGGCGGCGATTCAGGCGATGGCGATGGGCAAACACGTCTACGTAGAGAAACCGCTGACGCATACTTTCGAGGAAGCGGCCATGTTGATGAGAGCGGAGAAGAAGTTCGGGGTGGTGACCCAAATGGGTAACCAAGGACACACGTCCCCGGGAGCCGAACAATTCAAACAGTTATTGGCGGCGGGAGTCGTCGATGACGTGGTTAAAATCGAGGCATGGAAAACGGCTTCGTTGTGGTTCATGAATGCGGAAGAACGGATCGAGGGCTTTCCGCCAACGGAGCAAGCTCCGGAGTCGCTCAAGAGTTGGGACTTGTGGTGCGGACCTCGGGAAAAAAGACCCTTCAGCGCGATGTATCATCCCATTGATTGGCGAGGCTTTCATCTTTACGGGGGCGGGATGCTTGGTGACTGGGGATGTCATATCATCGATTTCGTGCATCACTATTTAAAGCTAGGGTTGCCGACCAAAATTACCCCGATCGAACTGGCCGACTATAACCGGGTTAGTTTTCCGTTGAGTTCCGATATCCACTTTGAGTTTGCAGGACGCGGTGAAAAATTGCCGCCGGTGGAACTGAGATGGAAAGCCGGCGGGGATTGTAAACCGACGGTGGCAGATCAATATTGTGAGTCCGATAAGGAAGGTCAGCTCGTGCAGCCAAATATTGGTAAGGCCGGCACATTGCTCCATCGCGAGCAAAGTGACTACCTTGTTCAGCGAGGAAGTCATGAGGCAGCGTCCCGATTATACCCGAAAATCAAGATGGGGGACCATCGGACGGCCTTGAAGGCACCCCGAATTCCCCACTCACATCAAGAGAGTTTTGTGCAAGCGTGTATGGGTAATGGAACTACGGAATCACCGTTCAGTGTCGGTGGCGAACTGACTCAAGTGCTCAATATCGGCATGATCGCAGAGTATCTGAATGTTGAGTTGAATTTCGATCCGGCCACGAAACGTTTTGTGGGCAACGAAGCAGCAAACGCCTTACTCCGCGGTCCTGCACCGCGGGCCGAGTGGGCCGGACACTATCAGATCGTGTGATCGCTGTTCGAGCCCTGCACTATTGTTTAAGTGTAAGACGAGTGGGCTCGTGAAGTGAGGAGACCCTAAAAAGTGCTGCCCTATGCCAAATCCTACGCCTCAACCCGATTCCCAGCCGAGAGATTCCCGAGGGGAATGGCGCCCAGAGGAGCCGGCCGGGTTCGTTCCGTTGCTGACGCTGCCCGTGCGGATAAAGGCCATGTTTGGGTGGTTATTTGGGTATGGCGGCTACTTCTGGCCCACGAATATGTTCTTCCTCCTAGTTTCGACGGCGGCGTGGTTTTACACCCAACCGCCGATCGAAACCTGCACTGAGTTTCGATGGGATTGGATTAGCCATGTCTTCCTGCGTAACCAGCTCCTGATCTGGTTTTATTACGGCGGACTTCACTTGTATCTTTACGTGCTGAAACGCGAAGGCACGCGGAAGAAATACAACCGCAAATGGCCCGACGAGAAGAGCAAGCGGTTCCTCTTTGGGAACCAAGTTTGGGACAATATTTTTTGGACAGCCGGGCGCGCCGGAATCATTTGGACGACCTACGAAGTGATCTTCGTTTGGCTCTACGCCAATCAGCTGATCCCGTGGCTCACGTGGGTCGATAGCCCGGTGTTGTTTTTACTGTGGTTCTTCATGATTCCGCTGTGGCGGGAATTTTATTTTTATTGGGTGCACCGGCTCACCCATTGGAAGCCGCTGTATCGCTACGTGCATTACCTGCACCACAAGAATGTGAACCCAAATCCGTGGTCGGGATTGGCGATGCATCCCGTTGAAACGACGCTCTATTTCAGCGACGTTCTCATCCATTTGATCGTGCCGTCGCACCCGATCCATTTCCTATTCGCACTGCAGTATAACGGCATGGCTCCAGCGCACGGGCACTCGGGCTTCGATGGCCCGATTGCAGAAGGCACGGTGACGGCGGATTCCTATTTTCACTACCTCCATCACAAACACTTCGAGTGTAACTATGGTGGCAGTATTATCCCCCTCGACAAGTGGTTCGGCAGTTTTCGCGATGGCCAACCGCAAGGCGCGGGCGCGGCCTTACCGGAAGAGCAGCGCGACTAAGGAGCTGTCGGGCGTTCCTCCGTCCCTGAATCAATGTCGGGCTTTACGCCCGACACCCTCCTGATGGTATCCCTCCGGAATCGTTGGGGAGGGACCGGCTCTGTTCGGTCCGCTTTGCCTCAGGGTTTCGTCGCGTAGATCTTGATGTTGTCGAATTCGGTGTCGGAGCCGTTCACGGTGAAACCGAATTTGTTTTTGATGGGGTGGGCGAAACCGGGGGAGCGGAGACTGGTGACTTTTTCGCCGTCGATGTAGGCGCTCATCACGTCGTCTTCGATAGTCACACGCAGGTTATACCATTGGCCTTTTTTAAGGTCTAAGTCGGAGCTGGCTTGTTTGGTTTC
>OJCR01000012.1_pt1 | contig 104876 bp, 90 predicted proteins | sample 1591611 | NCBI WGS metagenome assembly OJCR01 (sample SAMN05416815, study PRJEB24817) | seawater metagenome | isolation source: Sea water | place: Canada:Atlantic | collected 2013-07
TGATGAGCACGTTGATGAGCACGTTGATGAGCACGTTGATGAGCACGTTGATGAGCACGTTGATGAGACAGGGGCAAAGCAAGTGGAGGAAACTTCAAACGATCCCCAAGAAATTGTTTCAGCAGAAGCAACGGAGAAGAAAGATCCCGTCGCAGATAGCGAATAGTTATTCATTTTAAAATATCCTGCTTCGATACAAGGTTCAGGCTCAACAACCTACGGGATGTTTGGCTTGAATCTTTGTTTTTATAGCCAGCTACTGGAGCCATGTAAGTTGAATGTGTTCGATCTTGAAAAGAATCAACAACATGTTTCGAATGCCCTATGTGATCACGGCCTTTCTATGGGCGCGCATCACCTTGAAAGCGAGCTCTGAATTGGCTTTGGGCCCCCTGGCTCAGTCGTTTGAGTCCACCTTACATCAGGGCCTGCGTCAGGAATTCTTTGGTCCATTGCTTTACCGAGAATCTTATGAATCCAAACGGACATGGAGCATTCCTTTCCTCTTCTCCCGCATTCAGGATAAAACCATCGATGCTGATGAGTGGGACTTGATGTATCCCGTATTGGGCTACGATCGGGTAGGAGAAGAATACCGCATTCAATTATTCCAATTCATCAGTGCACATGGTGGGCAGAAAGATTTGGATTCAAACGCTGACCGTCTGGCTATTTTTCCATTTTACTATCACCAACGCAGCAATCATCCAGAAAAGAACTACACTGCCTTCCTGCCATTCTATGGGCATATGAAGGATCGATTCCTGCGAGATGAGATCGATTTCATCTTGTGGCCGCTCTATGTAAAAACCCGAAAAAATGACCTCATCACTGAGAACTACATCGCCCCACTTGTTCACTATAGGACAGGTGATTCACTCAAAGGATGGCAATTCTGGCCTATCGCAGGATGGGAAACAAAAGGCATCACAACACGCAAGTTGCTGAGCGAAGGTGAAGAAATCGTAGGAGGCTATCAAAGGCTGATGCTATTTTGGCCGTTTTTCTTCCAGCACAAAGAACAAATTGGCACCTCAAATCCAACATACAAGGGATCTTTCATCCCATTCTACAGCTTTGAAAGATCAGTAAATCGCGATTCCACGACTATCCCCTGGCCATTGGGACTGACCATGACCCATGATCGAGTGAAACAATACAGAGAATACGGAGCACCCTGGCCTGTCATTGTTTGGGCAGAGGGAAAAGGAAAATACACTCGAAGATTATGGCCACTGTTCGGGGTGAGCCATAATGCCAGTTTGAGAAGTGATTTTTTCTTGTGGCCCTTATATCGTTACAGGGAAAGAACAAACAAGGTCTCAACTCGAAGGCGACATCAGATACTGGCCTATCTTTACAGTCATATTGAGGAACGGAATCTCTCCAACCTTGAAACAACATTTGAGCAATGGAATTTCTGGCCTTTTTTTTCAAAATATAAAAATAACGAAGGCGATCAACGTTTCCAGGCACTTGCAATTCTTGAACCTATCCTACCGGGGAACGAAAGTGTAGAACGTAACTATTCGCACGCCTGGTCTATTTGGCGATCAGAGACAAATGGAAGCACCGGCAAATCAAGTCAATCCTTATTCTGGAATCTATATCGTTCAGAAAAAACCGAGACAAACCGAAGGGTTTCATTCCTCTTCGGGCTTTTCCAATACGAAAGAAAAGAAGCCAATCGTCGCTATCGAATCTTTTTCATCCCCTTCAAAACCAACAAGCCAACATCTTGATTCACTGAGAATATCATGCTTAACTCAGAATGATTGAATTACTGATTTTTTTCAAATGATCCGATCCATTGGAGCCATGATCATGCTGGGTATCGATACCCTGCGAGCATTGCCTTACACCTGGCGTGAACGGGAGAAAGTCCTTGCCGCATTTTTTGAAATCGGGAACGCCTCATTGTTGATGAGTTGTATCTTGTCGATGTTTATTGGAGGTGTATTGGCTCTGCAATCCGGGCCGGTACTTGTAGAACGTGGCTTACCGTTTGTGATTGGCCAACTCGTCGGACTTTCCATGTGCAAAGAGCTTGGCCCCGTCATGATGGCCATACTCATTGCCGGACGAGTGGGATCGGCCATGACAGCTGAACTGGGATCCATGCGTGTTTATCAGGAAGTCGATGCGTTGAAAACCATGAAAATAAATCCCATTCATTATCTGGTCTTGCCTCGCATGATTGCCATTACTTTCGCCCTACCCATGCTGGTCATCTTTTCCATTCTAGTAGGCTGGCTCGGAGGTGGGCTGGTATCTATGACCAATAGTGAGATAGCAATCAGTTATCAGAACTATATGAATAATTTGAGAATCGCTGTTGAATGGCCGGACTTGGCACATGGAATCTCAAAAAGCATGGTCTTTGCAATCGTCATAGGATTGGTTAGTTGTTACGAGGGATTGCAAACATCAGGGGGCCCCAGGGCCATTGGGCAGGCTGTTACTCAATCCGTCGTCAAGTCCATCGTATTCATACTCATTCTGGATTATTTTGTTACTAGACTGTTTATTTTTATAGAATGACCTCAAACCAGGCAAAAAGTATTAACCTTAAAGTAACCGGGCTTAAAAAAGCCTATGATGGAAGTCCTGTATTGAATGGCATTCATTTTGAGGTCGATGCACATAGTATCTTTGTTATAATGGGACCCAGTGGCAGTGGTAAGAGTGTCTTGCTGCGTCATCTGATCGGTCTTGAGGTACCCGACGAAGGCAAGGTGCTTCTGAACAATGGTTCCATCAATGACCCAGTCGTTCGTGAAGAGCTTGAATTAGCCATCGTTTTTCAATCTGGAGGACTCCTTAACTCAATCTCAGTAGGAGAAAATATTGGATTGTATTTGAAAGAATACAAACGAATGCCTGCCCATGAAATAGAGATTATCGTTGATGATTCTCTTAGAAAAGTGGGCCTGAGCATCGAACATGACAAATACAAAATGCCCAGCACCCTATCAGGAGGAATGAAAAAAAGGGTCGCCATCGCCCGGGCATTGGCAATCAATCCACAGATGATTTTCTACGATGAACCTACAAGTGAATTGGATCCGCTCAGCGCAGTCACCGTAGGCAAACAAATCCTTCATCTCAATCAGGAGTTCGGAACCACTTCGATCATCGTCACACACGATAGGGATCTGGCTTTTGGCATCGGGCACAAGATTGCCATCATGCAGGAAGGAAAACTTTCCAAGCCAGAAACGCCCAATGAACTTCTGGAGAAGGCAGACGAGGATATTCAGCGCTTTTTGAATGCCGGAAAATTTGAAGACTACCAATCTGAAGCAACACATCCGACAGTTTAAAACTATGAGTGCAGATACAAAACAACAAGCATCCAAAGAAAAAACGAACGAATCGAACAGGTCATCTGAAGCTCAAGTAGGCTTATTTGTCATTTTTACACTGATCGCTGCATTCCTGCTGATGGAAGTGGCAGGATCTGTGAGTCTTTTTTCTGACAGTATCGCGGTAGATACCCGCTTTGAAAACATCAAGGATCTAAGGACTGGAGATCCAGTAAAAGTGGCGGGGGTTAAGGTAGGGCGTGTCGTGACAATCGCCTTTGATTCCAATAAAGTTCTGGTGAAGCTGGAGATTGACCAGGACAAGCAGGCGGCGATTCGCACAGACAGTGAAGCGTCAATTCAATTTGAAGGGTTGATGGGCCAACACTATGTGGCAATCAAGTTCGGTGACTCAGGACTCCCTATTGAGAATGGTACGGTGCTGACAACGCGAGAGCAACCCGACCTAAGCACGTTGATGGCCAAGCTCGAGGGTGTAGCTGATGGTGTGGAAAACATGAGCACCTCGTTTTCCGGAGATACATTCGGCGATATACTAGGCCCTCTCGGAGATTTGATTAAGGAAAATAAAGACAAGCTTACTGCCATGCTTTCTAATTTTGAAAAAGTCTCACGCGAAATTGCCAAAGGAGAAGGAACGATCGGCAAACTAATTTCTGACCCAGAATTTTACGAATCCGCAACAGCAACAGTCAACAAGCTTGAGCAAACCACAAATGAAATTAATCTGGCAGTTAAGGATGCAAGAAATATTGTAACAAGGCTGAATGAAGGTGTCGGAACTTTGGGAAAACTCACAACCGATGATACACTTTACAAAGAATCCACTGTTGCCATGAACAACCTAAAAGAGATTCTAGTTAAATTAAATCAAGGAAAAGGCAGTATCGGAATGTTGATCAACGACCCCTCACTGCTGAACAATGCCACTACCACTCTTCAAAAGGTCAACAAAGCAACTGAGAGCCTCGAAGATCAAGGACCAATGAGCGTGATCGGAATGGCTGTTGGGAATTTATTCTAGTTTTTGATAGTTTGATTTTTTCTGAAAAAACCATAAGTTAACATCTGTATATAATATGGAGTGGATTACATCACCAGAGATTTGGGTCAGCTTGCTGACACTGACATTGTTGGAAATTGTGCTAGGGATTGACAACATCGTCTTCATCTCAATTCTTGCAAGTAAACTTCCCAAAGAAGAACAAGACAAAGCGCGCAAAATTGGACTGGCACTGGCTCTTATCTCCAGGATCATATTACTGATGGGAATCGCCTGGATGGCCAAGCTAACCACACCATTGTTTACCATATTTGGCAAAACTTTTGGAGGTCGCGACCTGATTCTGCTTTTTGGCGGGTTGTTTCTGATTGGCAAGGCCACTCATGAAATCCACGATAAGCTCGAAGGAGAAGATGGACACAAAACCAGCGGAATGACGGCAACCATGGGTAGTGTCTTATTCCAAATCATGCTCCTGGATGTCGTATTTTCTCTGGATTCCGTTATCACGGCGGTCGGTATGGTGGATGAGGTGCCAGTAATGATCACCGCCGTCGTTATTGCGATGATCGTCATGCTCATTTTCGTTAACACCGTGAGTAGGTTCATCGACAAGCACCCTAGCCTGAAAGTCCTTGCACTCAGTTTCCTGATTCTGATCGGTTTTATCCTTACTCTGGAGGGATTCCATGTAAAAGTAGAAAAAGGCTACATCTATTTTGCCATGGCCTTTTCACTCGCGGTTGAAATAATCAATATGAAGCTACGTGCCCGACGAAAACAACCTAAGGTTGAACTTAATCAACCTTACCGATAAAAGCGGTCAGGTCTGAGAATTGAAGGCTTTGTAACACTACGAAGACCAGCTTCAAGAAGGGAACAATCCATTCTGGTAGAGCTGAATAAAACATCAATACCTCGTGTAATGCAACATTCAGCGCAGGCGTGAAGTTCTGGAGTAAACGCTCAGGTATTTACCAGGGCGGTCTTAAGCCTCAGGAAGCTTGATACTGACGACAGCCATGGCAGCCATACCCTCACCTCGCCCAATGAAACCGATGCGCTCGTTGGTAGTGGCTTTGACACACACCTTGCGAGGATTGATATCGAGGCATTCTGCGATGATCAATTTCATTGCATTGACGTGGGGATTTATTTTGGGTTCTTCCGCGATCACAGTAATATCTACATTAATCAATTTACCCTCACGAAGTTTGATGTGCTTGCCCGCTTCATCCAGAAACAGGCTACTGGGAGCGTCTTTCCATCTAGGATCAGTATTGGAGAAAAACTGACCAATGTCTTGCTCACCAAGTGCTCCAAAAATTGCATCGCATAAAGCGTGTAGGACTACATCAGCATCGGAATGACCGTCTAATCCCTTATCGTGCGGAATTTCTACACCCCCAAGGACAAGCTTGCGCCCTTCCTTGAGACGATGAACGTCATAACCTATACCAACATGAGACATGGATATTATTGATGGCGTAAGAAGCCCGTGATGTAAACTAGCGATTCTAACTTGAGCTAGATGACTCAGTGTTGACTACTGGACTTCAACTGAGAGGTTGAGTAATTCAGGGCTGGACCATGGGCGACCACGGTCAGCTGATTCTGATCGCACTAATGCTGCCTCTTCAGGAGTGCAAACACTCGCCTCGTTACCCCATGAATTACGGACATACGTTATCACAGCAGCCAGGTCTTCGTCAGAAGCAATCACATCGCCAAACCCGGGCATGGCACCAGACCAACTTTGCCCGTTGACTTCAACAGGACCGCTCAGACCGTTGATTACGATACGAAGCATGCGGTTGGGGCCTTCTACATTCACCCAATCGGAACCAGCAAGAGGAGGAAATTGCCCGGGAGCTCCCAAACCTGATGCTTGGTGACAGGGGAGGCAAATACTTTTGTAAACATCAGCACCACGCTTCATTGGGTCATCCGAACTACCCGGCTGGACGTCGGAAACCATGGCATATGACTCAAATGGGCCATAAACATAGCGATTGAAACCACCTGCATTGGTGTGCAGATACATCATTCCCCAAAAGGCAAGAAGCAGCAAAATGACAAATAACAGGACGGGAACCGGTTCCTGATGTACCCCAGGTTCACGTTCATCTGCGTGCTTTTTCTTGTGGACAGTTTTCTTAGGCTTTGCACTCATTCAGCCGGCTCCATTTCCGAATCGATGTTTTCACTGGGTTCAGCTTGGGTAAATATATAGGGGGCTTCAAAAACGGGGTGAAAGATTCGGAGGCTAAGCAGGTATTCAACCAACGCGTTTGCTTCCGGGGTGGGTATTACTTCCATGCCCTCTTCAGGGGCAAACTCACCTTTCAGCGCCAAGGCGTCTGGAGAAGGTGAATCGCCGATTTCGCGTGTTTCAAATAGATAGGGATAAGCGGGCATGATCGACTTTTCAACAACCGTGCGAGGATGGTAAAGATGCAGTAAATGCCAATTTCTATCTGCCAGACGAGAGCCAACATCTGCAAGGTCAGGACCAATACGTTGGCTGCCCATTAATACGGGTTCATCAAACAAATAATCCAGTCCAACGGTCTGGCGAGGTCCCCATCCACGATCAATATCCGGCCCTGTGGGTCGAATGTTCGCAGCAACTTTGCCACCGCTGTCCTTAAACAAAAAAGCGATACTGTCCACCGTTTGTTTCGACACACCCTCTAGGATTGTCTTCGGTGCATTGGCAACAATATCTGCGGCCTGTTGATCGGACAGATCACCATTGGCTTGTTGAACGAGTGAGGTAACCAAGTCGGTGAAATCGCCAGCATCAGTCAACACGATATCGAAGATGAAACCGGTTTGTCGGACCTGTTGGGTGTGACAAGACACACAGCCCGCAGCGCGGTAAACATCGTGACCTTTGACCGCTATGCCTCCACGCTCAGCAGGATAATGCCTGCCAATTTCCTTGACGAGTCGTGTGGACTGGTTACCGAGCTGAACCTGAGGCATCAGCACGAAGCCCATCCAAGAGGCAGCCATGGCGCAAAGCACGCTTAAAAAAAGTAAGGGGCCCTGATTCATTATTTGTTTTTCGAACTTTTTTTGGGTTGAGATTTCTTTGTTTCACTGGAAGTTCCAGCCTTGTTCTGTGAAAGGCCTCCCAAACACAAGCAGGAGCAGTAGGTTCTACAAAATAAGGTTGTGACGTTCCAACAGAGTAAGGCGGCTGCTACGAAAACTAGCAATTCACCGACGGTGCTCATTCGCACAAAAGGAGCAATACCTTCACGGACCACGTCCATGAAAGGGGTTTCTGGGTCGATTAAACCTTTACCGTGCTTCCATCCCCCAACCAGAAAGGCGATTCCCACCAAACTTGTCCCAATGGCATAAGTCCAGAAAATAGCGGTCCATTGCGCCGGTCTCGACCATTCAATTCCGGTAATTTTTGGAAGAAAATAGTGAATACACCCGAGTAATCCCATTCCAACAAACCCATAAAGGTGCAACCATTTCAAGCCAGGAAGAAATAGAGTAAACTGAACAACATCTGCAGCAGAAGATTGGGAAGCCCAGGCGGTCAACACGGCGGATAGCAGACCCGCAGCAGCGGAGAAATAAATGAATTTGTAAGAAAGACCAGCTGATTTACCGGAAGCACCTCCAATGGTTCGATAAATATTGTAGGCGAGAACCAACCAGGCAAATGCAACGAAGACACTGCATACAGCACTGAGCGATCCCACCCAGGATGGAAGTGATTGCCCTGGCAACAGACCCGTGAATCCACCAAAAAGCATAATGATCCAGAAGGAAAACAATGAAAGATAACCATTGTGCAAATCGCGCTTGGTTAACTTGGGCAACATATATTGAATGATGGCAATGCCGACGAAACCGAGCACGATGACGTTCAATCCGGATGCATACCAACCACCAATGATCATTTGAGTCACTCCCCTGACAGGGGAGATGACGAGCAAGTAACTGCCAGCGGTCAATATCCATGGAAACCAATAGAGGGCGGCAAAAATAAACCACTGGGATGGGTAAAGCTCGCGAACTTGTCGTTTGTGAAAGGTCACCAGCGCGATCCCTCCAATAAGCGTGTAGGCAGCAAATAGGATAGGCGAAACGAACCCGGGCATTTCAAGATAAGTGTGGCCAGAACTATGCCCTGCCATGATGCCGATGACCCCCAGAAGTACACCGATGTTCCAGAGCGCGGATCCAATAAAAAGGTAACCAGGTCCAACCAACTTGACTTGCCCCAATCGCATGGTGATCCAGAGTAAGGCGGCGAATGCACCTTGAAGCGCGAATCCATAAACGACCGCGTTCAAGGCAGCCGGAATCATGACCCCGTAGGTTACCCATGGGCAGCTTGCCAGAAAACTTGGTGAATGCATCTTGATGGATGCAATGAGAGAAAAGATACTTCCTAACAAAAGCCAAGCTACTGCTTTAGATGCAAGGAAGAGTGTTGGAAAACGATAAGATGAATCGATTTCCGTCCAGTCAGATGGTGATTTAGATGATTGAGTAACGTCCATACCGTTTACTTGTTCAGCAACGTCATTAATTTAATATTGACCGGCTTATTATTCAAAAGCACTGGGTTCTTCGGGTGGCGGTGGTGGGAGCGCCGTTGCCTTTTCCATTCTAGATATCAATTCCAATCTGGCTTTGGCAGGATTTTGCCACTCTTTCACCGTGAGTTCCATCGCGCGTTTGATGGGCACCCTTACAAATCCTTTTTCCTGATCTTGCCAACCGTATTCATTCAACAAAGGAGCCACGGCTTCTTTGACAGTCTGCAAATTTTCTGCACGCTCACTCGCGCGATTAGCAGAGATTGCTCTGGGCTGTGTGTATTCCTTGGTCATCCAAATAAGAAAGGCCATGATGAAAAACGTGGCCATGATCGCCACAAAATAAACGAAGGCAAAACCTCGCATATTCTGTTTGTTACTGGTGCTTGTTCTCATTAATCAGGAAATATTGTAAATTTGTGTCATCCTTTGAAAATCATGCGTCCGCAGATTTAGTATTACTTGCCGCCTCGGATTCCAATTCAACATAAACACCCATGGCCTCAGCGATGCGAGGGTCCTTCTGAGGGAAAGGAGGATGACTGATAAATGATTTCAAAAAGCCTTTGGATAAAACACCGCCCATGAAAACCAAGGCTGCGATACTTTGAACAAATCCACTCAGACTGATGTTACCACCTTCTGGGTCCAGCACGGGTTTGATGTTGTAAGTCATGTCTGCGTAATGCATCAGCCATGCCCAGATGGCAAGCGGCCCCATGATGGTCAGAGATTTCTTCACGTCTATGCGAAGCATCGCCAGGAAAGGAACAAAGAAATGTCCAAAAATAATCAAATAACCAAGGCTCTCCCAGATGCCATTCTCACGCTTCACATACCAGAAAGTTTCTTCAGGAATGGCTGCATTCCATATCAAGAAATACTGCGAAAAATGGATGTAGGCGTAGAAGACAGTGAATGCAAAAAACAATGTCCCGGTGTCTTTGTATGTATTGTTGGTGACGACAGGAGCAAGATGCCCCGTTCGCTGCAGGGTAGCGGTCAGCACATAAGTCGTCGCCAGGGTCACCCAGACACTGGCGGCAAAATAATACACGCCATACATGGTTGAAAACCACTGATGCTCCAGCGATTTCATCCAGAAAATAACTCCAAGTGTCAGTGTGAAGGCAAAAATGATCATCCCTGGTGCAGCTAATTTGCGCAGTGCATGAGTGTGCGAGGCTGCACCCGTTTCGTCTTGGGCCAGTGAATGCTTGCGTAGACTGTTGCTCAACCACCTCCAAATCACAAATAGTAGGATTGAAGTGATCCAGAAGGCGGGCTTGTTGAAGAGTGCCACCTTCACATGCAAGGCATGATCAGTATTCGGGTCAATCGACATCCAGGGGTATATTTGTGATGAAAAAATCAGGATGGGTAAAAACAACACGCCCATTGTGGGTGCAAGACATGCAATGTGTTCAAGAAACCTGCGAACAGGCACCAACCAGTAGGCATCAAATAAATGGTGCAAAAGAACCAAAAATAAAGAGCCGAGCGTCAAGCTCAAAAAGAACATGAAACCGGTCAGATAACTGTAGTAAAACTGATCTCGCCAACCAGGAAACAATAAACCGATCAGCAATAATATACCACCACCCAGGATGAGTTGGTTCGGAAGCTTGGCCCACTTGGCCAAATCCAGCTTGGGCTCAGATGCATTGGATGTTTCAGAACTCATAGGTCGTTAATTTTGAAAAGCTGCTTTTTGTGGTTCGGGCACATCGTCCATTGTGGACAACCGACTGCGCTGGAGCGCACGAAGATAGGCGATGATAGACCAACGATCTTCGATTTTGATATTGGCACCATAAGGGCCCATCAGATTCTTACCGTGGGTGATGGTATTGAATATTTCCCCATCGGTCATGGATACCAGACGTGCATCGTGAAAATTGGCCACGGCTACCATCCCATATTTGCTAGTGATGCCTTTACCATCACCACCAGCACCATGACAGGGTGTGCAATAAATATCGTAGCGCTGGTGTCCACGCTCCATGACAGCTTCAGTGATTTCAACCGGGCTGATTTCAACCCAGTTGGTTGAACCTGTTGTTCGACCAGTGTTTAGAGGGATATCCTTGTAGGGCATTCCACGAGCAATCGTGCCTGGAACGAATGGTTGAGAGCTTCTTCGGTTCCCAAAGAAACGATTTGGCTCCTGTGGACGCAACTTCATTTGCCGATCCATATCCGGGAATACCTCGATGGGAGGTTTACGAGAAATGGTGCCACGAAATCCGGCCACTCCTACGACGGCCACGATTAATAAAATGTAAAGGGTTAAAAAATATCGCATCTCAGTCCTCCACCATTTCCATATATTTACAGCCAGTCGATTCTAGCAGTTCGCGTGTCTCCGATTCGATGTAACGGGGATCCGACGTTTCGATAATCACGTAAAATTTGTCATGGGTCGCCCCCTTGAAACGACGGTTCTTTAACAAAGGATGATGTAGTTTAGGCAACCGATTCAAAAGTAACATTCCAAACAACGCTCCAAAAGCAGAGAGTAGAATGGTCATTTCATAGACAACCGGAAAGGGAAACATTGGACTAAACAATGGCTTGCCTCCCACAACGATTGGATAGTTGACGCTATTCATGAACCAAACCATCAAGTAACCCGCGGTAAAACCTGTCGCTCCGCCACAGAAAGAAAACCAGCCTACTTTAGAGTCTTTGAGCCCCATGGCATCATCCATTCCATGGATGGGGAATGGAGTGTGAACATCCCATCGAGAGTATCCAGCATCCCTGATTTTCTCCGCGGCATGCATGGCATCCGCAGGCGTCGTAAATTCAGCCAAAAGGCCGTATGTTTGAGAATTATCACTCATTAGTGGTGACCTCCTTTCGCACCACCCAGCGGATGATGTGGATCTGCCTGATTGGTGACCCCTTTCACTTCTGAAATGGCGATCAATGGCAGGAATCTGATGAACAAGAGAAACAGAACCATGAACAATCCAAAAGTACCGATGAAGGTCAACACATCTACTTTGGTTGGAGAATAATATCCCCAGTTAGCCGGCAGGTAGTCTCGATGCAGCGAAGTGACAACAATCACAAACCGCTCAAACCACATGCCAATATTCACAAAAATGGATAACACCCAAACGACCACAACGTTCGTTCGCAGTTTCTTGAACCAGAAAAACTGCGGGGTAATCACATTGCACGAAATCATGATCCAATAAGCCCACCAGTAAGGGCCAAAGGCACGATTCTGGAAAGCATAGGCTTCGTAAGGATTACCGCCATACCAGGCAATGAAAAATTCCATACCATAGGCGTATCCTACTATGGTGCCGGTGGCTAAGGTCACCTTACACATCAATTCGATATGTCGGATCGTCAGCAAATCTTCTAGCTTGAAAATCGAACGCAAGGGAATCATTAAAGTCAGCACCATACCAAAACCCGAGAAGATGGCTCCCGCCACAAAGTAAGGAGGGAAGATGGTAGTGTGCCAACCCGGCAACTGCGATACCGCAAAATCAAATGAAACGATACTGTGTACCGACAAAACAAGTGGTGTGGATAGGCCAGCCAAAAGGAGATAAGCCTTTTCGTAATTGCTCCAATGACGGTTCGATCCTGTCCATCCCAATGAGAACAAACCGTAGGCGAATTTCCGAATGAACCCTTTGCAACGATCTCGTATGGTTGCTAGATCAGGAATCAACCCCATATACCAGAAGAGAAATGAGACCGTGAAATAAGTGGATACCGCGAATACATCCCACAAGAGAGGGGATCTAAACTGCGGCCATATGGGCCCATTAGCGTTTGGCAAAGGAAACAACCACCATGCAAACCAGATACGTCCCACGTGGATGCCAGGGAAAATCCCCGCACACATCACTGCAAAAATTGTCATCGCCTCAGCTGCCCTGTTGATCGATGTCCTCCATTTCTGCCTCAATAGGAACAGCACCGCTGAAATCAAAGTTCCAGCATGACCAATACCAATCCAGAACACAAAATTCACAATAGCCCAGCCCCATGCGATCGGATGGTTCAAGCCCCATACTCCGACACCAGTGGAGATCAAATACCCGATCATGGCAAAGCACATGAGCATCAATGGAAGGCTGCAGGCCATCATCACCCACCACCACCTTGGTGTTTTACCTTCAATGATACCGGCGATTTGGTCGGAGATCCAAGCGAGGGACCGATTGTTCAGGACCAATGGTTCGCGCTCGATTTCTCGAGGCGGAGGTGCAATTTCAACTGAAGGATGTGTGCCAGGCGATGACATCAGTGTTGCCCTCCTTCTGAGTGAGTTTCAACCGCATGTCCACTCTCGTGGGCTTCCCCTCCGTGGGCTGAGCCATGTTCCTCAAACGGACTTCCCATGTTCTCTGTATACTCCAAGGTGCTCAATGGCATGGTATGATAGTCGGGCATGTTTTTGTTCGGATTACGAATCTTTGCCAGATAAGTCGTGCGTGGCCTGGTATCCAGAAATCCAAGTACGGCGTAGTTACGAGGGCTCTTCTTGAGTTTGGACACCTTGCTTTCAGGGTCTAGTAAATTACCGAATGCAATCGCATCTGCTGGACAAGCCTGTTGGCAGGCTGTTTTGATGGTCCCGTCAGCCACTTCAATGTCTCCAGAATCTCTGGCAGCAACCTTTTTGGCAATTTTAGCTTGCTCAATACGCTGAGTGCAAAAGGTGCATTTTTCCATCACACCACGCATACGAACAGTGACATCAGGGTTTTTGGCCATTTCTATCAGATCGATGTCCTCTTCAGGCCGAGATGCAAGCGGTCCTTCATAAAGCTGGTCGATAGGACGCTTGTTGTAGTCAAAATAGTTAAACCGACGCACTTTCCATGCACAGTTATTGGAGCAATAACGGGTTCCGACACAACGGTTGTACGCCATGACATTGAGTCCCTCGTGATCATGAACCGTCGCATTGACTGGGCAAACACTTTCGCATGGAGCACTTTCACAGTGCTGACAAATCATCGGTTGATTGACGACTTGAGGATCATCAATCCATTCCTGATAAGGCTGCTGATCATCCATGATCAGATTGCTTGCCTTACCGCGTGTTTCAGGATTACCACTGTAATACCTGTCAATACGCATCCAATGCATTTCACGACTGTTAGCTACTTGCTCCTTACCAACAATTGGAATGTTGTTTTCGCTCTGGCAAGCAACCACACAGGAAGAACAACCCACGCAGGTCTGCAGATCGATAGCCATTCCCCACTGATGAATGTCGCTGCTCGTGGATGGGCGGGCTTTGTATGGATGTTCGTAGATTTCTGCTGGATTCCCTTCATCATCGTGAGGGATGTGACTTGTATGCGCCTCCAGATCCATGTTCTGGGCAAAATCATGTTTTTCTTCGAATTGATCGAGGTTTGCCTCGCGAACAATCGCACGCCCTTCCATCGACCAGTGGTCCTGAGTGCATGAAATATCGAAAATGCGGTTCAAGCGGTTGAGCTTGGCTCCAGTTACAAAGTTGCTGTTTTTGGAGGCACGAATAGCATAAGCGTTGAAGCCAACCGACTCAGAGTCGATCCCACCAACACGGCCACTATGGGTACGCCCATAACCGAGGGCAAGCCCAAGAGAAAAATCTGCAAAACCTGGCTGGATCCAGACAGGACCTTGAACCTTGCGACCGTCAAGGACGATCTCTACCATCTCCTTGTTCTTGATTCCGCCCAGCTCTGCCGCAGTACGGCGACTCATCAACACCACATTATCCCAGGTAATCTTGGTCATTGGGTCGGGCATCTCCTGCATCCAACCGTTGTTATTGAAACGGCCGTCATCCATGCTGGAATCACGATGAAAAACAACTTCGAGAGAATCTTTGGATGCCGATGAGGATTGATCTGCTTCGGTGATCGCCTGACTCACTTCACGAGTCACTGCTGACCAATCGAAAGCATCCGCTTTCATGTCTACCTTTTCGGGCTTGAGAGATTCCAGATAACCATCATGCAGAAACTGTTTCCATTGACCTTCAAAACCAGCTTCCCCAACAGCTCCTTTAAGTGTTGTTCTAACGATATTGTAAGGCTTAATTTCATCATTGCCCGCGATGCGAGCAATTACCTCAAGCTCAGTCAGACCATCGAAAAGAGGCGCCATTAAAGGCTGGACGGGGAGGTAGCTTCCATCACCTGACCGCGCATCACCCCAGGACTCGAGGTAATGGGCCATTGGTAAGTGCCAGTCACAACCGTCAGAAGTTTCATCGTCGTAATAACCCAGACGCACCACAGTTTTAGCCTTGCGCTGAGTGATTTTCCAATCGAAGTCAGCAGGGGCGTCATAAACTGGATTTCCCCCCAAGACAACGAGTGTGTCCACACTACCCGCATCACATTCCCCCTTTAACGCCTCAAAAGAGTCGTAGGAGATAGAGTTATCCGAAACATAGGACACTGTTTCCCCGAGGTTACCGAGCAGAACATTGAGTGCAGTGGCTAGTTGATGAACAGATTCAGGCTGGCGGTATCCAGCAACTACGAGACATTCGCCTTGGTGAGCAACCAGATCTTTCACCGATTCTGTGATCCATTTGGGATCGACAGCAACTGCTTTGGCTTTTTCACGAAGTGAACTTCGCAAGGCGGTGATGGGACTGCCTGCATCGTCATCACTGTTTCCGATCTGATTGAAAATTTCTTCAACCATTGCAGCTGCAACGCTGAAAACCTGACCAGAGGTAACTCGCAGACGATGATCAGCATTTGAGCCAGTCAGTGTCATGAGGCTTTCGACTGCGTAAAGTCGATTCATCGTTGAGTGATGATCCTCTGTTTCTTTCAATCGACGACCATCAGCATAACCACGTATGTGGGAATAGGATTCCTGCTCAGCTCCAAGGAAGTCATTGTCCAGGGAGAAGATCACCTTGGCTTTGTCGAAATGAGGCATTGGGCGCAATGCCTTACCGAAGGACTTCAAGGAAGCTTTTGAAGCATTTCTGAAATCAACCGGCTCATGTCCGTGCCATTTAGCTTCAGGGAGCTGTTCGCGAATCATCGTTTCAAGACGATTGCGCGAAGGCGAACTTGTTGGCTGGACAAGGAAATGAAGTCCTTTTCCCTTGTTTCCTTGAAACTTGCTACTAATGGCTTTCAACCCACCGAGGGCAGCTGAACGGGTCGAGGCATTCCCGACCTTGAGAAATTTTTTGGAGCGATCCGGATCGTAAAGATTCAGTAATGAAGCTTGCGCGAAGGCATCTGTGCCTCCCTTTCCAAATGACAAATCGGGATTGCCCTCAACTTTGGTAGGCCTACCATCGTTGGACTTGGCCAGTAACGGCACGGCGGAATCACGCGTGGGCATGGAAGTTGCAAAATATTGCGGCACACCGTGCACGTAATTTTGAGGCATCTTGGAAAACGGCACAATCGTTTCCTCCGGACGCCTGCAACCGGTCAGCCCCACTCCCCCCAGAAGAAAGGAGGCTCCCATGATTTTGATGAAATCGCGACGAGACTGACCACTGGGAGCTTCCAAAGTGCTTTCGGGGAATTCTTTTTCCACCCATTGACGAAACTCAGGAGTCTCCGTCAGCTCGTCCAGACTGCGCCAGTAAGCAGGTCCAGATGTTTTTGGGGAATACGTTAGGTCTTTCATCGATGACAGGCAGAACAGTTTACAAGGGATTCAACTCTCCAATCATGAACCATTTGGTCTCCATGGGTTTGTTGTAATTCGGAAGCCTTCTGGGGATCCTCATCCCATTTCCAATCCAAGTCGGTAATCTTGTCCAAAGGCCGGATTTTGGCAGCAGGATTACGGTGGCATTCGAGACAAAAACTCATACCAAAAGGTTTCGCGTGGTATACTTCGTCCATTTTGTTGACCGGACCGTGACATTCAACGCAGGAGAACCCGCGATTCACATGTACCGAATGGTTGAAATAGACATAGTCTGGAACTTTATGTATCTGCACCCAAGGGATGGGCTCACCCGAGTCGTAGCTCTCTCTAACCATAGCCAGTTTGGGATCATCCTTTTTGACCTGATTGTGACAATTCATACAAACCGAAGCTGCAGGAACATTACTGTACCAGGACGATTCCACTGCGTTATGACAATAACGGCAGTCGAGGCCAAGCTGGTCTGCATGGATGGCATGCGAAAAAGCCACGGGTTGAACGGGTTGATAACCCACTCGCGTGTATTTCGGCGTCGCGTAATAAGTCAAGCCGACCACCGTTGCTCCACCCAGAAGGATGAGCCCGACGATAACGCGGATGGGCAATTTATTCGTCCATTTTGGAAAAACGTCCGACATTCAGATATCTATAGTTAATATTAAGTTAATAAAAGCGGAACAAAACTGTTGTTCACCAATGCTTTATGTTTCATTGAAACGAGCGGCCACAAAAAGAAGCGCCACTTCCTTCGCAAAAAAAGAGGCACCACTTTAGAATTAGCCACAAGCAAGGCAAGAAAAGAAACAAAAACTCTTTTCAAAACCAAATCCTGCAAGCATTGCCCCAGGAAAAACCACTCGTTGAGCATTAAGGGATGGAGGCGGAGGTCGGAATCGAACCGACGCATAGAGCTTTTGCAGAGCCCTGCCTTACCACTTGGCTACTCCGCCTAAACTTTTAAGCTACTGTTTTTCAGCAGCTTGCATGCTCAAGCACCCCAAAATGACGCAATGCATTATTAATGCTGGAAATATAATTATCAGAACCCATCCAGACTCGTCAATAACGCTTGTGAAAAAAATCACAAATTCACTTGCACCACTTTTAAGCTCTCGGTAGCTTGCAGGAAACTGGAAGGGCTTTCTGAATAAATCGCAATGAATCCATCACAAAAAGAAATAGGATACAACACTAAAGTCGAAGGCGATGTGATAGTCACCAAGGTCGATGCCGTGCTGAATTGGTTTAGGAAGAATTCCCTGTGGCCAATGCCGATGGGATTGGCTTGCTGCGCCATCGAATTGATGGCGGCGGGATCCAGTCGATTCGATATTTCGAGGTTCGGCTCAGAGGTGATGCGTTTTTCACCGCGTCAGTCCGATCTTATGATAGTTGCAGGCACTGTAACCTACAAAATGGCTCTGGCATTGAGGCGCATCTACGACCAGATGGCAGAACCCAAGTGGGTAATTGCCATGGGAGCATGCGCCTCCACTGGTGGTATGTATCGAAGCTATTCCGTCTTGCAAGGTGTGGACAAAATCGTGCCAGTGAATGTCTATGTGGCAGGATGCCCTCCCCGGCCAGAGGCTTTGCTGGATGCGTTGATGAAACTGCAGAAGCAGGTCGCAAAAGAGCCCTTGATAAGGACACACAAGGCACCTAAACCGGATGCCCTCGCAGGTGTTCACGTCAAGTGACTTGGGCAAGTATTCATTTGTAAAATTATGAGCGACGCAAGCATCGAGAAAACTTCAAAACTGGCGAACGACTTGAAAACCAAGTTCGGTGATTTGCTTTCGGAAATCCATGAGTTCAGGGGCGAATGCACGCTTATAGTCAATGACAACGCGAAAATCGCTGAAATCTGCAATTACGCGAAAAGTGAACTTGGTTTCGACTGCCTAACGGATCTATCAGGAGTGGATCATCTAGGAGAAGAGCCTCGGTTTTCTGTGGTCTACGAGCTCTACGGGTTGACCAGCAAGGCTTATCTACGTTTGAAAGTGCTTGTTGAAGAGGAGAATTGTGAAGTGCCTTCTGTGACAAAAATTTGGAAAACGGCTGATTGGCATGAACGCGAGGCATACGACATGATGGGTATTCGTTTCACGAACCACCCGGACCTGAGACGTATCCTCATGTGGGAAGGCTACCCTTACTTTCCATTGAGGAAGGATTTTCCTCTGGAAGGCAAAGAAACCGAGTTGCCTGATATTGCATTCACTGAAAAGGCCCCTATGGAAGGCGGACCTTTTGTAACTTCTCCAGGACAACCACATACTACTTTGCGTGAACCAAGGGCGCGCACAATAGAGTAACGACTGAAATTATCGTTTACTCAGAAACAAAGTATCACGTGCTCAATTCGAGGGTCAGGATCGGGAAAACTAGCAGAAGTAACATTTTAAAAGAAGATTAACATGGCACCAGAAATCAAAGACCTGGAAATAAAGGACGCCGCCGGCAGAACGCTGGATGGTATCGAGTCCGCTGAGGTGCAGGGTCAGGAAGAGATGATGGGCGAAAAACTCATCCTCAACATGGGCCCTTCTCACCCTTCGACCCATGGCGTGCTGCGCATTATCCTGGAGCTTGATGGTGAAATCATCACCAAGGCCAGTCCGGATGTGGGTTATCTGCACCGAGGCGATGAGAAAATCGCCGAAAACATGACTTACAACCAGTTTGTTCCCTATACAGACAGACTGGACTACCTCGCACCACTTGCCAACAACGTCGCCTACGCCCTTGCGGTTGAAAAACTGATGGGGATCGACAAACAGCTGCCTGAAAGGGGCCAATACATACGTGTTATCTGCTGCGAGTTAGCACGTATTTCAGCTCATTTGCTGGGACTTGGAGCCTTTGCAATGGACGTGGGAGCATTGACTGTGTTTCTTCATACGTTTACCGAACGTGAAAAAATTTATAATCTGTGTGAATCACTGACAGGAGCCAGATTCACTACTTCCTTTACAAGGATTGGAGGTATTGCACGTGACCTTCCGGATGGTTGGGTGGATCAATGCCGAAAATTCCTGGAAGAAGTGGAATTCAATTTCGATGAGACTGAAACACTCCTGACTCGAAATAGAATTTTTGTAGACCGCACGCAGGGGGTCGGAGTATTGCCAAGAGACATTGCTATTGATTACGGAATCACCGGCCCAAACCTGAGAGGATCCGGCGTGGAACACGACTTGAGGAAAAGCAACCCCTACCTCGTTTATCCTGAACTGGATTTTGAGGTTCCAGTCGGGACCAAGGGCGATTCCTATGACAGATACCTTGTGCGTATGGAAGAAATGCGTCAAAGCGCCAAAATCATACGTCAATGTCTGGACAAACTTCCGGGAGGCCCTGTTAGCATTGACGATGGCAAGACAGTTCTTCCTCCCAAGGATAAAGTGCTCAGCAGCATGGAAGAATTGATTCATCAATTCATGTTGGTAACTCAGGGAGTCAACGTCCCTTCAGGGGAAGTTTATTTTGGTGCTGAAAACCCAAAAGGGGAACTTGGATTTTACATACACAGTATCGGTGGAGGAACACCGAACCGCATGAAAATCCGTGCCCCGTCGTTCGTGAACCTCAGTGTGCTTCCTTACTTGTTGAAGGGAGAAATGATGAGTGATGTCGTGGCGATTTTGGGTTCAATCGATTTTGTAATGGGAGAAAGCGACAGATGAGTCTGAACATACCTCAAAAGCTGGAAAGCGAGATCGAAGAACTGATCACTCATTATCCAGAAAAGCGAAGTGCTTCGATGATGCTTCTGCACGCATTGCAGGAACACTTTGGTCATGTTTCCAAAGAAAGCATCGAATGGATTGCAAAGAAGCTTGAGCTAAAACCAATCAATGTTCACGAGCTTGTTACTTTCTACCCAATGTTCAGGCAGGAGCCAGCAGGTAAATACGTAGTGAAGGTTTGCCGTACATTGAGCTGCGCATTGGGTGGCTCAGGAAAACTCCACAAGCATGTATGCTCCAAATTGGGTTTGGATGCCGAGAATCATGGGCTTCAAACATCGAAAGACGGCAAATTTTCAGTGGAGTTCGTAGAGTGCCTGGCTAGTTGTGGCACAGCTCCTGTCATAATGTGCAATAATGAATTTCACGAAGGTGTCAGTCAGGAGAAAGCAGACACAATCATCAATCAATGCCCTTGATCAAAAGAAGAAACTACAGTTCGTAGACGAGGTGGCTGCCGGACATGGATTTGAACCATGACAAGCAGATTCAGAGACTGCTGTGCTACCATTACACCATCCGGCAATAAACTTAAGACGCGAAAACATAGCAAAACGATTTTTGGAGTCAAGCAACCAGAACGGATTTCAATGCCCAAAGAATTTCGACTCATATTGAAGAATGCAGACAAGCCCGGATACACACCGGACATTGATTGCTATATGGCTAACGGCGGCTACGAAGCGTTGAAAAAATCCATCGCGCTGAAGGCCAAAGAGACCGACGACGGTAAAACAAAAACCCCTCAGGAACAAATCCGAGACGAGGTCATGTCCAGTGGGCTCCGAGGGCGTGGTGGGGCAGGATTTTCTTGCGGTCTCAAATGGTCATTTGTGGACCGTCGGAGCGGTAAGCCCATTTACATGATTTGTAATGCGGATGAATCGGAGCCGGGTACTTTCAAGGACAGGCAGATCATCCATAAAGACCCTCACCAGTTAGTTGAGGGCATGATCATCAGTGCATTTGCAAATGACGTGCATCTTGCCTACATCTATATCCGCGGGGAGTTTCCCGAAGGTGCACGCATTCTGAACAAGGCGCTTGATGAGGCTCGAGAAAAAGGATTCCTCGGCAAGGATGTCCTGGGAACCGGATACGATCTGGAGATCCATGTGCATCGCGGAGCAGGCGCTTACATCTGCGGTGAGGAGACAGGACTGATCGAATCTCTGGAGGGAAAAAGAGCCTACCCCCGCATCAAACCTCCCTATTTCCCGGCGGTTTTGGGGCTTTACATGTGTCCAACAATCGTGAACAACGTCGAAACACTTTGCGCCGTGGGCCATATCATGAACATGGGTGGCTCTGAGTATGCGAAGTTAGGAACTCCCCGGAATACGGGCACTCGTATCGTGAGCTTGAGCGGCATGGTGAAGAAGCCGGGTTATTACGAAATCGAAGTAGGCAAGGCAACGATTGGTGAGTTGATTTTTGATGACGCTTTTGGTGGCGGTTTGCTCGAGGGCAGAACTTTGAAAGCGATCATTCCAGGTGGCTCATCTGCGAAAGTCTTGAAAGCGGGAGAAAAATTCCAGATGAAGCGCCCCAACAAGGACGGAGAACTGGAATCCGTAGAGGTGGATTTACTGGATCTGCCTTATGATTTTGATTCGCTCATGGCCGCAGGAACCATGTCGGGATCCAGTGCGATTATCGTGATGGATGACAGCGTGGACATCGTCGAAGCGCTGGCAAATGTCTCAGCCTTCTACGCGCATGAAAGCTGCGGCCAGTGCACGCCATGCAGGGAGGGCTCTCTCTGGATGAGCAAGGCATTGAATCGCATGACAAGCGGTAAAGGGAGAAAAGAGGATGCAGATTATCTGACACACATTGCAACGAACATTCAAGGCCGCACAATATGTGCTTTTGGCGAGGCTTGCTCATGGCCTGTGCTTAGTTTTGTCAAAAAATTCAAAGACGAATTCGAGGCTAGAGGTGCTGCAGATGAAGCAGCGCAACTGGAGTCCAACCAAAAAGGTACAGTAAACTCAGCGAATTAACTCCACATGGCGAACGAAACGACAAAAGCTGAAATCAAACCTGTCGAAACTGTCACTGTAAAAGTGGATGGCAGCACAGTGGAGGTCCCAAAGACGACACCAGACTGGCAGGGAAACCCAATACCAACCACCATTTTGCAGGCCTGCAAGATGGTTGGGAAAGAAATCCCACATTACTGCTACCATCCCAAGCTCCCGGTAGCTGGTAATTGTCGCATGTGCCTGGTTGAAGTCGGAATGCCAGCCATGGGCAGGGATCGCAAACCTATTTTAAACCAGGATGGAACACCCAAGATTCAGAAAGGTGTTCTTCCTTATGACCCATCATTGCCGCGGGGAGCCATCGCTTGTGCGACTCCAGTCGCCCCCAATATGGAGATTCACACTGATTCCGATAATACGAAGATGATGCGTGAGGGTATACTGGAATCTCTCCTGATAAATCACCCTTTGGATTGTACCATTTGTGATCAGGCAGGTGAGTGTAAACTTCAGGAGTATTCCATGGAGCACGGTCAGGCCAAAAGCCAGTTCGTAGAAACCAAAGTCAGCAAGCCCAAGCAGGTTGATCTGGGACCGCGTATCATGCTGGATGACGAACGATGTGTTTTGTGCACACGCTGCATTCGTTTCACCCGGGATGTGGCACATGATGATGCTCTGGGTATTGTCAATCGCGGCAGCTATAATACTATCGCCGCATACCCTGGCTCAAAGTTCGATAATAATTATACTTTGAATACGGTCGACCTTTGCCCTGTGGGCGCACTGACATCGAAAGATTTCCGCTTCCAGATGAGGGTTTGGTTCATGAAAGAGACCGAATCCATCTGCACGAGCTGCTCTACAGGGTGTAATATCAAGGTCGGTTCGCGTGAAAACAAAGTTTACCGTTACGAGCCCCGCGACAACGATGCGGTCAATGCGTCCTGGATGTGTGATGAAGGTCGGTTGAATTACAAGTGGGTTCATCGTGAAGATCGACTCAAGGAATGCCTCATCAGGAACCGCAACTCAGAATCACGCTCCGTCGAATGGGTCACTATCATTCAGGAACTGTCCGAAAGACTTTCCAAATGCGAAAAAGGTTCAGTCGCCATTATCGCATCAGCCCGAGCGAGCAACGAGGAGCTTTACCTCATCAAATTACTGGCAGATCATTTTGAGGCGATCACCGATTGCGTTCCGCGCAAGGGTGAGGGCGATGATTTCCTTGTGCAATCGGATAAAAACCCGAACAGCAATGGCGCTCGTGCAATAGGAATTGCTTTCAGCGAAATGGGCATTCAGATCCCGGAAATCGACGACGGTATTTCAGAGGGACGCATCAAGACTTTATTGTCTTTTGGTGAAAACGTCACTCGCGTTGGAATGAATGACGAACTGCTCGCCAAGCTGGATCTACTGGTCGTCAGCGACATACTCGGCAGCCATGCAGCAGATAAAGCTGACTTCCTGTTGCCGGGATGTGCTCATCTCGAGAAACGCGGTTCGTTCGTCAATGAAAAAGGCCGTGTGCAAAAATTCATGAAAGCCGTAGAAGCTCCGGGTAAGGCCAGGCCCGACTGGGAATGGTTGCGTGAGTTGGTAGTTCATGTCACAAACGAAAAACCAGCGGATACGCTTCCAGGCTTGTTTAACGAAATGAGCGCAAACAATGCTGCCTTTGGCGGCATCCAATGGAAGGACCTGGGAAGCCTGGGTACGGATATTAAAATTTAAGGGAAGAGCGAAGACAAAAAAATGGTATTTCACGATCCAACAATAGCCGCCGTCATGCACGATACAGTGCAGAACTCGCTATTGGGTCCCTGGGGCCCGTTCCTGATGTTCAGCGCCCTGAAGGTCGTCATGGCCATAGGGATACTTCTGCCAATGATCGCATACTCGGTCATGCTGGAAAGGCGTGTCAGTGCCGCGATTCAGGATCGCGTGGGGCCGAATCGTGTGGGCCCCTTCGGATTACTCCAGCCTATGGCTGACGGATTGAAGTCGATACTGAAGGAAGACTTCACTCCATTGCATGTTCGAAAGGCTTATTTCATACTCGCTCCGGCACTGAGTGTGATACCGGCTTTTCTGACCATTGCCGTGATCCCGTTCGGATCCAAACTCGGCAACCAATCCATGGTGATCGCCGATTTGAACGTGGGTATTCTTTATACCTTCAGCGTGGTGTCTCTGGGTGTTTATGGCATTGTCATCGCAGGCTACGCTTCCAACTCCAAATACCCATTCTTCGGTGGCGTTCGAGCAAGTGCACAGATGATTTCCTATGAGATTGCGATGGGAATGGCGGCAGTTCCGGTGTTCATGCTGGTGGGAGAACTGAATCTTGGCAAAGTGATCGAGTATCAGGCAAATGGAGCCTGGCTGATTTTCAAACAACCCATTGCTTTCGTCATCTTTCTGGTCTCTGCTTTTGCTGAAACCAACAGGCTGCCTTTCGATATGCCTGAATCCGAAACGGAGCTCGTATCCGGTTACAATACAGAATATAGTTCAATGAAGTTTGCTCTCTTCTTCATGGGGGAGTATGCCGCGATGATTTCCGTTTCAGCCCTGATGGTAGTGCTTTTCTTTGGTGGCTGGACATTACCTTTCTTCGGGCTGAATGAAACTGCTAGCACGTTTGGGGGAGGGCTGATTCACATTCTTGTTTTTCTCGCCAAAGTGGCAGTCTTCATGGGATTGTTCATATGGATTCGATGGATGCTTCCACGATTTCGATACGATCAATTAATGGACCTTGGGTGGAAAACGTTTTTACCACTTGCTCTAGCAAATATCATCATTACAGCCACCATATTGTGGATAAAACACCTTTAATCGAGAGGAGAACACACGCATGATCATTAAACGCAATCCCCTCACTTGGTTTGAAAAACTTTATATCCCCGCCCTCATAGGCGGATTCAAGGTCACCCTCTCTCATTTCTTCAAGAAGAAGGTGACCATGCAGTATCCTGAAGAAAAGTGGACAGTACCGGAGGGATATCGAGGCGCTCCGTATTTGGTCAAAGATGAAAAAGACCGGACCAAATGCGTGTCGTGTCAACTATGTGAGTTCGTGTGTCCCCCCAAAGCGATCAAAATCACCCCTCCGGGGCCGGAAGTGAACGCAGAGCGCGGCAACATCGAAAAAGAGCCTGAACAGTTTGAGATCAACATGCTCCGCTGCATTTTCTGCGGTTACTGTCAGGAGGTCTGCCCTGAAGAAGCTATTTTCCTTCAAAAAGATTATTCACTCACTGGTGAGTCAAGAGAAGAAATGATTTACGACAAGACCACGCTTCTTGAACTCGGCGGTGTGAAAGAAAGTAATATCAAAAAGTGGGACAAAAAGGCAGCGGATGCCAAGGCTCAACAATCGCACTGAATTAAGCAAGCTGCCCCATAGATTCAATGAGCACAATGTTCACAACAAGCAACAAAAGCAGTAAGGGACAACCGAACTACAAAGAATGATTTAAATCCATGGAAGCATTGTTGTTTTATATATTTTCTGCTCTGACGCTGGTCTGCGGCTTTTTGGTCGTGGCAAATCCCTTTACGCGGAATCCGGTGACAAGTGCCATGTTCCTGGTGCTAACCATTATTTCCATGGCTGGGCTGTTTGTTCTATTGAACGCTTTCTTTTTGGCAGCGGTGCAGATCATGGTTTATGCAGGAGCAGTGATTGTTCTGTTTCTGTTCGTCATCATGCTATTGGACATTCATGAAGTGGAGAAACGACCCGTGAATTATTTCAGTGTTGCGGTGGGTATGCTGGCATTGCTCAGCATTGGTGGCGTTTTGATCAAAGCCATCGTCACCTCCGGCGTTGGGGATGGTCTGGAGGCCGTGACGGTAGGCTCGACCAAAAAATTGGGTTTAAGTTTGTTTACCGATTATGTGTTACCCTTTGAAATCATGGGTGTGCTGCTGCTTGTGGGCATGATCGGTGTCATTTTATTAAGTAAAAAAACTTTGAGATAGGAACATATGATCGGACTAGAACATTACCTGATCGTAAGTGCGATCCTCTTCGGCCTGGGGCTGATGGGAGTCGTGATGCGAAGCAACCTGATCGTCATTTACATGAGCTTGGAACTCATGTTGAACGCGGCAAATCTGGCGCTGGTTTCCTTCTCACGATTTACAAACACCGTGGATGGACAGGTCATGGTTTTTTTCGTGATCACGGTGGCAGCAGCAGAAGTCGCAGTCGGTTTGGCGTTGATCGTAGCTCTTTACCGCAAGCGGCAAATATCGGAAGTCGATGAACTGACCTCCCTGAAACTTTAAAAATTTGATCGATCAAAAAATGAGTGGAGCATTTATTCTGGCTTGGATGGTTCTGTTGTTACCTCTGGTATCAACGGTGCTAATTTCATGCTTTACCCTCAAGAATGACAAGCTCAGCGCGAGGATTTCCATTGGAGCCGTGCTGGCGGGATTCGTAATGAGCTTACTCATTTTCCTGAGCGCAAGAGAAGCAGGAGAATCCAACATCACCTGGATATCAATCGGAAACTTCCAAGCCACCTTAGGGGTCAAACTGGATAACCTGAGTGCACTGATGCTATTGATTGTCACCGGAGTGGGTTCATTGATCCACTGGTATTCTCAGGGATACATGAGAGGGGACCGCTCTTACAGCCGCTATTTTGCCTGTCTGAGTTTGTTCACATTTTCGATGCTGGGTATCGTATTGGCTTCAAACTTCATGCAGATGTTCATCTTCTGGGAATTAGTAGGCGTTTCAAGCTACTTGCTGATTGGGTTTTGGTATGAGCGCCCAGCTGCTGCGGATGCCTCCAAGAAAGCTTTCCTGACCAATCGCATTGGTGATTTTGGATTTATCCTTGGTATCATTATGGTTTGGGCAGCAACAGGCTCTTTGAACTTTGCTGAACTGAAGGGTGTTTTTGAAGCCAATCCTGAAATCCTTGGAGCAACGGCAGGCATTGTGGGTGTGCTTTTATTCTGTGGAGCAGTCGGCAAGTCCGCACAGTTTCCATTGCATGTCTGGCTTCCAGACGCCATGGAGGGCCCTACCCCGGTCAGTGCTTTGATCCATGCCGCGACGATGGTTGCAGCGGGAGTTTTCATGCTTTGCCGGATCTTCTTTTTACTGAGTCCTGACGCCCTGCAAGTCATCGCTTGGACAGGTGGTATTACAGCACTGATGGCGGCCGTGATCGCACTCCAGCAGAATGACATCAAACGCATCCTTGCCTATTCAACGCTTTCTCAACTGGGATACATGGTCATGGCAGTTGGAGTGCACGCGCCTGGCGCTGCAATGTTTCACTTGACGACGCATGCCTTTTTCAAAGCCATGCTTTTCCTCGGAGCGGGATCCGTGATCCATGCGCTGCACCATGAACAGGATATCTGGAAAATGGGTGGATTGAAGGAAAAGATGCCAGCAACCTACAAGACATTCCTGATCGGCACTCTCGCACTTTGCGGAGTACCTCCTTTGAGTGGTTTCTTCAGCAAAGACGGTATCCTGGCTGCTGCGGCAGACTTCAGGCATCATGGCAATATGTTTCTTTTTGCCATTGGTGTATTGGCGGCAGTGTTGACCACGCTTTACATGGCGCGCCTAGTCCTCGTTGCATTTCACGGCAAACACCGTTCCGAGGCTGCCGATCACTCTCATGAATCTCCCTCGGTGATGACCGGCCCCCTCTGGATCCTGGTCATTCCCACATTATTTGCCGGTTTTCTACCGATTGAGTCTGCAGTGAACCATGTAGCCGGTTTGAATCATGCAGGGAGCCACACTCAGGCGCCTCTCGCAATGGCCTTCAGTGTTCTGGCTTTGCTCATCGGTGGAAGTGTTGCTTGGTCGCTTTATTCGAAAGCTGAGTCCGATCCAATTGCAAATCGTCTGCATGGCTTATCCACTGCTTTGAAGAATAGACTTTATTTTGATGAAATATTCAACGGCTTGATCTATGTCACTCACGAAGCTGTTTCCAAGCTTGCTGAATGGATAGATCGAATCCTTTTGAGCAGCTTCATTGTCAAAGGCTTGTCAAACGTAGTGGATGTCTTTGGTCGAGGTCTTCGATTGTTCCAAACTGGGAGCATTCACACTTACGCATTCCTGTTCGTGGTAGGCATCGCTCTGGTGATGTTTTTTGTGATGGGAGGAGTTCTGTAACACTCATGTCTATTTTAACCTTCATCCTGTTTTTACCCCTGCTCGGCGCCGGACTGGTTGCCTTGCTCCCTAAACCTGCAAAAGGACTCATCCGCGCGGTTGCACTTGCATCGACGGCGTTGCCCTTGCTCTGTGCCATCCTCGCATTTTTATCGTTCAACGGTGCTGAAGCAGGCCCTGGCGGTTACAAGTTTTACCAAAAGGTGGCCTGGGTCACTGCGTTGGATATCAATTATCAGGTCGGTGCGGATGGCATCAATATCGGTTTGATCCTCATGGCTTCCATTGTCAGCTTTGCAGCAGTTTGCGTTTCTCGAAGTATTCAGGATCGTACAAAGGAATTTCATTTCCTCATGCTCATCATGATCGCGGGCATCATGGGTACTTTCATGTCCATCGACATTTTCTTCTTCTACTTTTTCCATGAGCTAGCACTGGTTCCCACCTTCATCATGATTGGTGTCTGGGGCCGTGGTAAGAATAAGGATTATGCCACCTATAAAATGACGCTTTACCTGACTCTGGGTGCCTTGGTAGCTCTGGTTGGCTTGGTGCTGTTATACGTTCAGTCGGGTGCGAAAACCTTTGACTTGATCGCTCTTCAGGAGCAACTGCGCGACAACCCGATTTCAGCAGATGCTCAAACAACCATTTTCGGGTTCCTTTTGTTTGGCTTTGGCATCCTGGTTTCACTCTGGCCTTTTCACACGTGGGCACCTGTTGGTTATGATGCAGCGCCAACCGCAACGGCCATGTTGCATGCAGGTGTACTTAAGAAATTTGGTATTTATGGCCTGATCAGAATAGCCCTTCCTCTCGTGCCTCAGGGTGCGCAGGCCTGGCTGGAAGTACTCGCATGGTTATGCATGGGCAATATCCTTTATTGTGGTTGGGTCGCCATGCGCCAGAAAAACCTGAACAAGCTCATTGGTAATTCCAGCGTGGCTCACATGGGTTTTGTCTTTCTTGGCATTGCAAGCATGAACCTGATTGGAATCAGCGGTGCAGTACTCGTCATGATCGCGCATGGTTTTCTCGCCGCACTCTCTTTCGGACTGAGCGGATACCTTTACGACCAGAAGAAAACCTTGGATATGGATCAATACGGTGGTGCTCTCAGGCAGATGCCGTTCATGGGCACTTTACTTGTCATGGCCATGATGGCTGGATGCGGGTTACCCGGTTTCGCAAACTTTGCAGGAGAAATCACCGTTCTCTTCGGTGCCTGGAAATCTCTACCATGGTTCGTAACCGGCACCGCCTGGGGAGCTTTGATCATCGGTGCTATATATGCACTCAGAGCAGTGAGGAAGATGTTGCACGGCCCTGTGGCAAACGACACACCACCTTTACAAGATGCCGCAAATTACTGGATCAAACTTCCCTATGTTCTTCTGGTGGCTTCACTGTTATTATTTGGAATTTTCCCTAGCCTCTTGACAGATAAAATTCGCACTTCCGTAGCGGAGGTGGTGAAGTCAATAGAAGCTGGCACTCAAGATCAACAAACCAATCTGGCTGAAGAATCTGTGAAGACAGAATTGGATATCCAATTGGCCGGACAGGATTGAAACTTTAGATTGTATCCATTTTTTTCGATGAATATCGCAGCATCCATATTAGAAATAGCCGTGATCGGACTGGGCATCGCTGTCATGCTCGCTGATCTCTGGTTACCTCGAGAAAAAAAGATCTGGCTCGGATACGCCGCGGCCGCAGGTCTGGCCTTGATTCTGTTTGGCAGTTTCAGCATGTCCGGAAATCCCGCCACTTTGGCTTTTGGCGACATGTACATCCTTGACGCTTTCGCACTTTTCTTTAAGCGCTTCTTCCTGATAGCTGCCATTCTGGTGATGATTGTATCGATCGAATATTCCCCTAAATTCCAGACAGGCAAGGGAGAATACTTCACGCTCGTGCTCTTTGCATTGGCCGGCATGATGTTTTCAGCCTCTGCAAATCATTTTGCTCTGTTATTTGTCTCCATGGAGTTAATGACCATCACCTTTTATGTCCTGACGAGCTTCCTTCGCAACCAGTTACTCTCGCTTGAAGCCGGTATCAAATACCTCATCCTGGGAGCACTTTCGTCGGGATTCCTTGTCTACGGAATCGCGCTGGTTTATGGGACAACCAGCACGATGGATTTTGCCACTTTGAGAGAAAAATCAGCTCTCATGACCGATAATCCACTCCTACTTGTGGGACTGCTGATGATCATCGGTGGTCTTGGATTCAAGATTGCTGCCTTCCCTTTTCAATTTTGGGCGCCTGATGTTTACCAGGGGTCGCCTTCATCAACGACCGCGTTTCTCGCTGTCGGCTCAAAAGCTGCCGGATTTGCTCTTCTGATGCGTCTACTTTTTGTGGCAGTCCCTGAAATCACCTTGCAATGGGAGAAACTGTTGATGGTCATTGCGGGTATCACCATCCTGTATGGCAACCTCTGCGCCCTTCCCCAGCGTAATTTGAAGCGTTTGCTGGGTTACTCAAGCATTGCAAACGCTGGTTACTTGATGATGGGGATAGCAGCCATGAGCGCCTCTGGTTCAACCGCCATCCTGTATTATCTCTATAGTTATATGTTCACGGTTATTGCTGCATTCTTGATCATCATTCTGGTCATGAAGCACACAGGCGCTGAGGACATTGTTCACCTCGCCAAGCTGCACGAACGTGCACCGGGTCTGGCTGGCGTCATGACCCTTTCAATGGTTTCTTTGGCGGGCATTCCCCCACTGGCAGGTTTCTTCGGCAAATTCTTATTGTTTGAAGCAGTGATCGAACAAGCTTCCGTACAATCAAGTTATTATCTGCTCGCCGCCGTAGCCATCGTCGGAGTAGTGATTTCTTTGTATTATTACTTTGGCGTCATTCGGACGATCTACTGGGGAAAACAACAAATGATTCCAGAAGATATCCAGATTTCCCCTGCTTCCAAGGCCGCTCTTTGGGTATGCAGTGTAGTGATCATCTATCTAGGGATCATGCCTGAAAGATTGATGCAGGCTGCGACTGCTGCTGTGGAATCTTTGAAATTTTAGATTTTCAGCAGATTGATTGAAACTCGGCCGCAAGAATCATTCTTGCAATCTCCGCGATAATCTCATCGAGAGACGAGTCACGAGCGCTTCATTTCCAGGTGCAATATTTCTGGTTTCTTTTTCAGCGCTTGAATGATCATACAATTCCACGAAACCATCCTTGTGGAGGATCATTCGGTGCGAGCCATGACGAATTGTTCTGGCTCTTCCGGTGTAAGCAATGGCTGGATGACCGGGAGCATTTGGATCCTGCAATTGTGGTTTTAATGAGACTCCATTGACAAAATCAGGCATCGGCAGATCCGTTAATTCGCACAAGGTCGGGAAAAGGTCCAATGTTTCTACCATGGATTGAGTTACTTCACCCGGCTGGTTGATGCCCGGGTAGGACACGATCAATGGCGACCTGAGGGATTCTTCAAACAGAGCATGCTTCCCCCAAATTGAATGTTCTCCAAGATGCCACCCATGATCGCCCCATAGTATGACGATGGTGTTTTGAGATACGCTACTCTTTTCAAGCTGATTCAGAAGACGTCCCACCTGCGCATCGGCATAGGTCACACAGGCAGCATAATGCTTCCTGACCTCCAAGGCAAAATCAACATCCTTGTTGGGGTTTCGCCCCCATCGATTGTATTTCATGAACTCACCTGACCCATGCCAGGTTGTTTTGCCCAGGGGTTTTTCGGGGTGAGGTGTGGGAGGTAATTCAACATGTTCATAAGGCGCTAAATACTTAGCCGGGGCTCCGAACGGAAGATGAGGACGCAGGATGCCCACCGCCAGAAAAAAAGGTTGGGACGGATTCGAAGCAAGTTCTTCTATTTGCCTCAAGGATTCATCCACTGAAATTCCGTCTGGATAGATGGTGTCATCTCCTTCTATAGATTGGAAAACATCCATGTCTTGGGCTTTCACTCGTATTTCACCCTTGGCCAATCCGTGCATCCAACCTCTTGGATGCAGCCATGGTCCAGCTGGTAATAAATGACGATCCCATGAATTCGGCATTTCGAGTAGATCAGGATCATCCCAATCCGCACCACCCAGGCCTCCGGGGTGATGTGAAACTTTACCAACAGAAACAGACGTGTAACCGTTCATGCGAAACCAGGCAGGCATGTTAGGATGAATCGAATTCGCCTGATCCTTGAGTTTTTTTGCACGACGAAACAACGCATCATTTCCGGGCCAGCCATATCGTCCGGTTAACAGCGTATTCCTCGATGCGCCGCATGTGGGTGCTTGCACGTAGTGACTTAGGAATGCTCTCCCTTGAGATGCCAGTCGGTCGATGTTGGGGGAATGGATATAGGACTTACCAAAACAATTTAATTCAGGGCGTAGGTCATCAACACAGATGAGAAGAACGTTCGGGCGCGAACTTGCCTTCACTCCACTAAAAGAAATGCATATCAGAGCCAGAATGCTGATGGGTTTGGTCAATATATTCATGGGTTTGAAAAAGAATATGGCACAACGGATGATCCATGTGAAAGAACATATTCCGCGGATACATTGCACAGGCGCCCAAGAACCTTTAAGTTGTTTTTTCGTGAATGTTCACCGCAAAAGATTGGATCAGATTTTGGTGGATCGAGGTTTCTTTGGAAGCCGCGAACGCGCCAAGCGCGCCGTTATGGCTGGGCAGGTGATGATTGAAGATCAACCCGCAACCAAACCGGGGCAACAGGTACGCCCTGATGCGAATTTAAAGTTAAAAGAACAAGATCCGTTTGTTTCCAGAGGCGGTCTCAAGCTGGATCATGCACTCGAGCACTTTAAACTGAATGTTCAAGACGCAATGGCAGCCGACCTTGGCGCATCCACTGGTGGTTTCACCGATTGTTTACTGCAGCGCGGCGTCTCCAAAGTATTCGCCATAGATGTTGGTCAGGGACAATTAGCTTGGAAATTGAGAACAGATAATCGCGTAGTGGTGATGGAAAAAACCAACGCCCGGCACCTGAATAAAAAACATTTACCCGGTGAGATCGACCTGATTGTGGTGGACTGCTCGTTTATTTCACTCAAGCACATTCTTCCGCCAGCAGTTGCATTGCTGGAGCGTAATGGTAATGTCGTCGCATTGATCAAACCCCAATTTGAAGCAGGTAAAGAGGAAGCGGACAAGGGACGCGGCGTGATTAGAGATCCAAATATACATGATCAAATCATTCACTCACTTCATCAGTTTGCCACAGAAGAGCTGAGTTTGAATTGGAAGGGAATCGTCGAATCACCCATACTTGGCCCCGCAGGTAACAAAGAATTTTTAGTCTGGCTTGAAAAATACTGAATTCAAAACAGAGCGGATTGGATTGGTCGCAAATCCAGGAAAGCCCGTATGGAAGCAGGCCATTGAGCAAGCTCGCCATCTCATCCAGGCTTCCGGCAGAGAAGTCGTTTATGAAGACCATCTCTTGTCGGTTGATGCCTTTCAAACCGAGGGTATGGAGGTGATCAGGGAAACCGCTGAGCGTTCCGACGTCTTGATCGTGTTTGGCGGTGATGGCACAATGTTACACGCTGCAAGATCGTTACAGGGCACTCCGACCCCACTTCTGGGGATCAACACTGGAGGACTTGGTTTCTTGACCGCGGCCCCTGTCGAAGACTTGGAAGCCACGCTTCAGAAGGTATGGAAAGGTCAACTCAGTTTGGATAAACGACCATACATCCGATCTCATTTGACAGGTGAAAACGAAAGCACAACTGATCTGACAGCAGTCAATGATTTCGTGATCAGTCGAGGCATAGCTTCACGCATGATTGAACTTGAAGTCATTGTTGATGGTCAATTGCTGACCCAATACAGATGCGATGGATTCATCATCAGCACTCCCACAGGCTCGACCGCGTATTCCCTCTCCGCTGGCGGAGCCGTTGTATCCCCTGGCGCCAATGTGTTCACACTGACACCGATCTGCCCTCACACCCTCTCAAATCGATCCGTCATTGTGGGTATGCAATCAACCATTGAAGTTCGCATATTAAGCACTAGAGTCGAAACTGTTTTGACAGCAGATGGCCAAAAACAAATTGAACTCGCCCCCAATGACCAGGTGCGCATCCACGCCATTCCCGATCAGGTTCAAATACTTAACTTACCCGAAAATTCCTTTTTCAACACCCTTCGGCAGAAAATGCATTGGAGCGGATCCCATGTCACCCGTCCAAAGGAGTAGCTCAGCCAGCGCTTTGTATTACCCTCGACTCCGATCAGGTCGCTGGCATCAGACATCGTAAACAATTGCCGCTATCAGGGAGAGGCTTGATGCCAGTCAGTGCTTTGCTCGAAGGCGTAGGCTGACTTCAGCAATTTGGATTCTTCAAAGGATTTGCCCATGAGCTGCAATCCAATGGGCAATTCAGGGTTTTCGGAAAACCCACAGGGCAGACTGATCCCACAGTTGCCAACCAGATTGGAAGAAATCGTAAAGATATCAGTTAGGTACATCTGCAACGGATCCATGGATTTCTCACCTATTTTGAAAGCGGGTGTTGGGACTGTTGGCGTGAGCAGTATATCAACTTTTTCAAATGCTTTTTGAAAATCTTGTCGAATCAGCGTTCGTACCTTCTGAGCACGCAAGTAGTAAGCATCATAATAACCACTACTTAAAACATACGTTCCGAGCATAATACGACGCTTAACCTCTGATCCAAATCCGGCTCCACGCGTCTTGGAATACAATTCAACCGGATCTTTCCCATCAACCCTCGCCCCATAGCGAATACCATCAAACCGGGCGAGGTTGGCACTGGCCTCGGCGGTACAGATGATGTAATAGGTGGCGATGGCATAATCCGTATGAGGGAGAGAAACTTCTTCAATCTCAGCCCCCAGTTTACTGTATTGAACTACGGCAGCATCCACTGCGGACTTAACCTGCGGATCCATTCCATCCACAAAATATTCCTTCGGTAAACCTACCTTCAAACCTTTGATGTCCTCCCCCAGAGTTTGAGTAAAATCTTCAGCATTCTGAGGCACACTGGTGGAGTCAAGTTCATCATGGCCAGCAATGACGTTGAGCATGGTGGCTGCGTCTCGAACCCCCAAAGTGAGTGGGCCAATTTGATCCAGCGACGAGGCAAACGCGGTTAATCCAAAACGCGAAACCCTCCCGTAGCTGGGCTTCATTCCAACGCAACCACAAAACGAAGCTGGCTGCCTGATGGATCCCCCTGTATCTGACCCCAATGACCCTGCGCAGTAACCTGCAGATACCGCCGCGGCTGATCCGCCCGATGATCCACCAGGAATGTGCTCTTTGCTCCAAGGATTCCGAGTCACACCGCTGCTCGAATTCTCTGTCGAACTTCCCATGGCAAACTCGTCCAGATTAGCCCGCCCGATGATAACCGCACCTGCTTCCTTAAGCTTGCTGACTACCGTGGCGTCATAAGGTGCTACGAAGTTCTCCAGCATCTTGGAAGCACATGTCAATGGCTGCCCCTTCTCGGCAATGTTGGCTTTGATGGCCACCGGCAAACCAATCAAGGGTTTGTCACTGGTTTTTGGATTGGCTGCCAGGGCTTTATCAGCCGCATCCGCCTGAGCTAGGGCTCCATCCGTGTCCACATGGATGAGTGCGTTGAGCTCCGAATTGGATGCTTCAATACGGTTTAAGTAAGTAGAAACAATATCACGGGAGGTGGTTTCTCCTTGCTGGAGGCGGGCTTGAAGGGAAGAAATCGATTCGTGGGTATCCATGTTGTTTTTGGAAATAGGTCTGTGATCGGTTTACTCAACAATTTTGGGCACCATGAATAACCCGTTCCCTTTAACGGGCGCGTTCATCAATGCCTCGTCATTGGTCAGGGATTTCCTTACCTCATCAGGCCGTGTGACATTAGTCAGAGGGACAGGGTGAGCGGTAGGCTCCACATTGGTCACGTCCAATTGCTGTAATTGTTCAATGTAGTCAATGACCTTGCCAATTTGGCCTCCAAAAGTTCCCTCTTCCTCCTCGGTCAATTCCAAACGAGCTAACTTGGCCACATAATGAATATCAAAATCCGTCTTCGACATGAGCAAAGGTTGAAGAACGTCTTTCATTTCAGCAAGAGGAAACAGGCAAGAACTAGCCTGTTTCAGGGAGAATCACCACGAATGCTGAAACCAAGCCAAATTTTGTAACAATTCTGCGCTCGATTTGCTCGGGCAAGCACATTAAGTATTTATCAGGATACGTTGACAACAGCCGTGGGAAAATCGAGATCAAATTACAACTCCTGGTGTCAGGCTTTGCGTGATTCAGCGCTGCACTTGTCGACTGAGGCTTTGCAGCGCATGAAGGGCAAATACTTTTCAAGACATCAGTTATCGACTTCCACTCATTCCCCTGAAACGTCATTTTAAAATGGGCATAGAAATCGAACGCAAATTCCTCGTGGACCCCAAGGGAGCATGGCGACAATCAGACAAAAGCCTGGTGTGCCAGCAGGGTTACATTTCCACCCAATCGGCTTGTTCGGTAAGGGTACGACTCATGGGGGAAAAAGGATTCCTGACCATGAAGACCAAACGCGAAGGCATCCAACGCGATGAATTTGAATATGAAATCCCGTTAGCAGATGCAGATCACATGCTCAGTCATTATTGTGACTCGAGTATCGTCAAAAAAATCCGACATTACGTTCGCTACCAAGGCATGCTTTGGGAAATTGATGCCTTTGAAGGCGACAACAAAGGTCTTATCCTGGCCGAAGTGGAATTGGAAACAGTCGATCAACAAATCTCCCTGCCCGAATGGGTTACAAAGGAAGTTTCCGGCGACCCCCGCTACTTCAACGCCATGCTCGCCAAATATCCTTTCAAAGAATGGGCGAGGTAAGACTTGGAACCTTAACAATCTTTAAATGCACTGCGCGCGATGGACTCACTCCGGCAATGAAAACCTGAAACCTTATTGCCTGAAATAGACCGGAGGTGCGCATAAATAGGATTCACCCGTTGCAAGTTGCTTTTTATAGGGAATATTTGATAGTAAAGGATACAAATAGAATTTCATTTTACCTAGTTAATAACTAATAACATGCATGTTAGGCATTAAGAATAGAGAAGTTCAATCCCTCAAGAAATGGATAGGGAAAAAGAATGACGTGCGCCGATATCATGACTCTTGCTAGTGTATCCGAAGAATTAATGAAAACGGTTATCGAGCAACATTCTGGGCGTGCGATGCGCGCAATCTGCCGTGTGTCTCGAGAATTATTTACTCACTGCTCCCCATTCCGAAAAGTCGAGGAAGTATGGTGAAAATAGGAACGCAAATATTATCTTGAAAGAAATCACTGTTGAGACGCTTCTTCCATATAGAAAGAAGCTTGAAAATCACCCTGTCTACAAGGCTGTCGAGTCTTCTAAAGATTTGAGGTACTTCATGGAACACCACGTCTATTCAGTCTGGGATTTCATGTCGCTGCTCAAATATCTTCAATCAGTTATTGCTCCGGCACAATACCCTTGGGTTCCGATGGGTGATGCAAGTGTCAGGCGTTTTATCAATGAACTGGTCCTGGAAGAGGAATCAGATCAAACTCATGTTGAGGGAGAATTTTCCAGCCATTTTGAGCTGTATCAGCGATCCATGTTGGAAATTGGTGCTGACACTGACCCCATTGCTGATTTTGTGAGCAAGGCAGAAACTCAGGGTGTTGAGGTCGCTTTGAAACTACCATCTGTCCCCCCTCCTTCAGCTCGTTTTACATCGACAACTTTCCAACTGATAAAAGAAGGTAAGCCGCATAAGGTGGCCGCGGCTTTTGCTTTGGGTAGAGAACACATCATACCCTGTATGTTTCGCTCGATTCTCAAAGAAACCGGTGTCTCAGATAGGCAAGCACCCATATTTCATTTCTATCTCAACAGGCATGTCGACCTCGATGAGGGTTCGCACGCGCCATTGTCACTCAGATTGCTTAACGGGTTGTGCGACCATGATGAAACGAAAGTAAGAGAAGCCATTGACGCCGCAAAACTGGCAATTTCTGCAAGGCTTGAGTTGTGGGATGGCGTGTTGGAGTCGATCAACAAGCCTGAGCAAACACTCGCTGTAAACTCATTTGCAAGTTGAGTTCAGGGCGGTCATAGATAAAAAATTTGCCTACCCTTGCAACGAACGTTGCTTCGAGCCGCTTGCACTCAACGGCTTATCAGCCTCAATCAAGGCAAATCCACAGCTCTCATTCTGAGAAGCCGAGTGTTGCCCAGCGATTCAGCAAAGCCGTGTTCCAACCTTTTTGAAGCTCCAAATTCCTTTGCTAATCCTTGGGTTTTGAGGTTTATTGAGTGAATGTCTGCAAAGGAACCCATCATTCTGCTGGAGAAGGTTTCCAAGCGTTATGGATCATCTAATTCCAAAAGTACGACCAACGTCCTGACGGAGGTAGATCTTGAGGTATATGAAGGTGAATCCATGGCTATCATTGGTCCCTCCGGCTCAGGAAAAAGCACGCTGCTCAACATCATGGGTGCGCTGGACACCGCCTCCGATGGATTTGTTTGCATCGCGGGTAGACATCTGAATGAAGCAGGTGAAAATGAATTAGCGGAATTCCGCCGACGCACGGTGGGGTTTATCTTTCAGGCACATCATCTCCTCCCCCAGCTTTCTGTCATGGAAAATGTGCTTGTTCCACTCCTAGCAGAACCACAGCCCAAAGGCATGCAGGAGGCTGAGGAGCGCGGGCGTGTGCTACTGAAACGTGTTGGTCTTGACCACCGCCTTGATCACAAACCGGGACAACTTTCCGGTGGAGAGAAACAACGCGCTGCAGTCGTGCGCGCCCTTATATGCAAACCTCGCATACTTCTCGCCGATGAACCTACAGGGGCACTGGATCGCAAGTCATCTGAGAATCTTGCTCAGTTGTTAATGGAACTCAATCACGAGGAAGGCCTTACCTTGATAACTGTAACTCATTCAATGGAGCTGGCCCGCTTAACTGGCACTGTCCTGGAACTTGAGGACGGACATTTACAGACAAACAGAGCGTCATGACGGCCTGGAGATTCCTCATTCAAAGCCTGCGTTATTATGCACGATCCCATGCAGGTGCGTTCCTGGGGGCAACAGTCGCTTCCGCGGTTTTGATTGGAGCCCTTGTAGTTGGGGATTCAGTGAAAGGCAGCCTTTTTGAATTGGCCATGTCTCGACTAGGGCGCATTGATACCGTCATCACGGGTAATGATCGATTGTTTCGTGATAAACTCGCCAACGAAATGCAGGGAGAAGTTTTTGATGATGTATTACCTGCCATTCAACTCCCCGCTGTCGCCTCCGCGTCCGACGGATCGACACGTGCCAATCAAACTCAGATCATTGGGGTGACAAGCAAATTCTGGAATCTGGGACTCAAAGCAAATCCAAACATCCACCCGGGAGCTGATGAGGCAACACTGAGTCAGGCACTTGCCAGGCAGTTACAAGTTAGCCAGGGAGACCCGCTCATCCTGCGCATCCAAAAGCCTTCACGCATTTCACCAGACGCTCCGCTGGCTCCCGATGAAAATAACTCTGTAGCCCTGAGGCTTAAAGTAGCGCATATCGTCGAGGATACATCGATGGGCAGATTCAGCCTCAAAGCCAGCCAACTGCCTGCTCTCAATGCGTTCGTTGACCTGAAGTTCCTTCAGTCAGAGCTGGAAATCCCAGGTAAAGCCAATCTCCTGCTGTGCGCTCAAGCGGCAGATACGTCAGCCCCCGACTCGGATGGATCCACTGCTCTGGAAATATTGAATAAACAATGGACCATGGAGGACAGTCAGCTCGAATGGATTGACCTCAGTAAAAGAGAAGGCCGAGGACTAGAATTGAGAACCGAGCGCGTCTTCATGGATCATTATTCAGCAGAGGCAGCTGGGAAAACAGGGAAGGAATCGACCGGACTTTTGACCTATTTTGTCAATGCGATCACGAAAGACGATCGAATGACTCCCTACTCAATGGTCACCGCGATTGAAGCGCCGTATGTACCGGAAGATCTTCAGGAGAGTGAAATCATCCTCAATCAGTGGTTAGCTGACGATCTGGATGCCAAGCCGGGGGACTCGGTAGAGATGACCTATTTCGAAGTCGGACTGGGGCGTGATCTCAGAGAGGCCACGACAGCGTTTACAGTGAGGGCGATTGTCCCAATGCAAGCCCCTTACGATGACCCGGATCTGATGCCTGATTTCCCCGGGCTGAAGGAAGCGGATAATTGCCGGGATTGGGATACCGGTTTCCCAATTGATCTCGACCTGATTCGCGACAAGGACAACGCCTACTGGGAAGCACACAAAGGCACGCCCAAGGCGTTTATTTCGCTCAGCAAAGGACGAGAAATCTGGGAGAACAGATTCGGGGCTCTGACGGCTGTAAGATATCCAGAAATCACAACTCCCACTCAAAAAGAGGCTCTCGAATCAGCGATCCTGAGAAACCTGAAACCATCCACGCTCGGTGTCATGAGCATTCCAGTGAAAATGCAGGCATGGAATTCGGTGCTTCAGTCCCAGGATTTCGGTGGTCTGTTCATTGGGTTCAGTTTCTTTCTTATCATTGCAGCTCTGATTTTGATGAATCTGCTTTTTCAATTTGTTGTGGAGCAACGCACTCAGGAGTCGGGCATATTACTGGCGATGGGCATGACTCCAAAACGCTTGAAACAGTTTTTACTGCGAGAAGGAATGCTCATCAGCTTGCTCGGACACATAGCCGGGGTGGTTTTTGCCATTCTTTATGCCAAGGGAATGCTCTATGGCTTATCCACCATTTGGAGTGATGCCGTGGGCACGTCATCACTTGAGTTCCACTTTAATCCTGCTACCATTTCCGGAGCTGCGGTCGGATCGATAGCGTTGACTGGAATGACACTTTGGTGGGGGCTTCGAAAGCAGATTCAGAAACCTGCGCACGTCCTTTTGACCGAAAGTCAGGTGGAGGGTCAAGCAGTGGAGCAAGCGCCTAAAGGAGCCAATCGAAGATTCGTGGTAGGTATCGTTTGTGGGTTTGCAGCTCTGGGAATCGCAGCTATGGGCATGGAGGGTAATCCAAGCAAAGCAACAGGCGCTTTCTTCGGAGCTGGTTCCCTGTTATTGATCGCAGGCTTGAACCTGGCATCCGCTTACTTGCGTAAGGCCACTGATCAAGGATCATCAAAACCGCCCTCACTTTTCCAGTGGGGAATTAGAAATGCTTCGCGCCGCAGAAAGCGGAGTTTGGCTACGATCAGCATGCTGGCTTTCGGGTCCTTTCTGGTCATCGCCGTAGGAGCCAACAAACTGAACGCTTTGCGTGACGCCGAAAAACGTTCTTCCGGAACTGGCGGATTCGCTTTCTGGGGGGAATCAACGGCTCCTGTGGTCAGAAATCTGAACACAGCGGAAGGAGCGGAAGCATACGGATTATTCCAGGATGAACTCGAAGGTGTCCGTTTTGTGCCATTCAGGCGTCGTGACGGCGAACAAGCAAGTTGCCTGAATCTAAACCGAGCACAGCGACCACAGCTACTGGGAGTCGATCCAGAGGCACTTGCTTCCCGCAATGCGTTTACATTTGCGCAAGTCAGCGTAGAGATTCCAGAGGATTCGTCGGCATGGAATTTACTTTCAAACAATGCACCCGACGGAACAGTTCCTGGTATCGCTGATATTAATTCAATCATGTGGGCAATGGGGAAAAATCTTGGGGATATTCTTGAATTCCAGAACACACAAGGAGAAACATTCAGAGTAAGACTGGTTGCCGCAGTGGCCAATTCTATCCTGCAGGGAAATGTGATTATTTCTGAATCGGCGTTTCTGCAACATTACCCCAACGAACCCGGTTACAAAACATTCCTTGTCGATGCACCTGCCGAGCAGAAGAAACGCGTTGCAATTACTTTGACCCGAGCCATGGAAGATGATGGCCTTTCCCTCTCAGATACCATTGAACGCATGCGAGCATTCAATGCTGTTCAAAACACTTATTTGTCAACCTTTCAGTTACTTGGGGGCCTTGGCATGGTGCTTGGCAGCTTCGGCCTGGGAGTGGTCGTATTGAGGAATCTTCTCGATCGCAGGACTGAATTGGGGCTATTGGCCGCAGTCGGATTCACCCACAATCGCATCAGGATGCTGGTCTTGCTAGAGCATTTCGGGTTGCTTAGTGCAGGATTGTTCACGGGAAGCTTGAGTGCCTTGATAGCTGTCTTACCAAGCCTTCAATCACCCGGTGCCGACATCCCTTACGCCTCCCTGGCCTTGACGCTCTTTACCATTTTCGGCACAGGGTTCATCTGGATACTTTTTGCCACCCAATCCGCATTGAAGGGACAATTTTTGGATTCCTTGCGTGATCAGTGACAATACTTGAACCCCTTCGTGGGCCCTCTTCATGAAAATCCAATGTCCAACGGGCCTTTAACAGGCCACTTAAAAGTGAAAATAACTTTTCTGGACACCTCAGAGCAGGAGTATTTTAAGCAGGAAACCCATTTTCTTTATTTAGAATCATTCTAAGTATTGACACAATTAATAGCCACGTTACTTTTAACTCAACGAAAATGGAAACATCAGAAAACAAGGGCCTGGCCCGCAAGCTGGCAGACAGCGGTCTGCGTATGACTACACAGAGAGAGCATGTGTATAATACGCTACTTGAGCAGACAGACCACCCATCAGCAGATGACGTTTACCTTCGAGCCAAAGCCGACATGCCTGAAATATCCATGGCCACCGTTTACAACACGCTGGATGCTCTCGTGAAGTGCAGACTCATCAAACAAGTCAATGTTGAACGATCAGCGACGCGTTATTGCTCCAATCTCAAGGAGCATTGCCATTTTTTCTGTGAGGAATGCGGCAATATTCACGACGTGAATTTCAAGAAAGACAAGGGGGCACTTCCTTTAAGAATCCCTAAACATCTGATCCCAACTCAAGTGGATATTTCGATACGCGGGCATTGCAGCAACCCAGTCAACTGTCCCAATCGCGCTGAAAACTGAGCGATTGCTGGATCATCTATAACTTAACGAATTGAAAGACCGAATTTTGAGGTCTCACGTAAGATTTTCAACCAAACAAACTTTTTTACCATGAGTAGCGCAACAGAGACCATTGAAGGATTTGTAAAGAGTGAATACAAATATGGCTTCATCACTGATATTGAAGCCGAATCAGCTCCTCCCGGACTGAGTGAAGAAATAGTCCGATTCATTTCGGCCAAGAAAAACGAACCCGAGTTCATGCTGGAGTGGCGGTTGAAGGCTTACCGACATTGGTTGAAAATGTCCAATCCAACTTGGCCGAAAGCGGATTATCCACCGATTGATTTTCAGGATATTATTTATTATTCCGCTCCCAAAAAAAACACAGATGGTCCAAAAAGTCTGGATGAAGTCGACCCAAAACTTCTGGAAACATACGAAAAGCTGGGCATTCCTTTACATGAGCGAGCCCGCCTGGCCGGCGTTGCAGTAGATGCGGTGTTTGACAGCGTTTCCGTGGGGACCACCTATCAGGAAGCTCTGGCCGAAAAAGGCATTATCTTCTGTCCGATGTCAGAAGCCGTCCAGAAACACCCAGAGCTTATAGAAAAATATTTAGGCAGTGTGGTTCCCTACACGGACAACTTTTACGCAGCATTGAACTCCGCTGTCTTCAGCGATGGTTCATTCGTATACATACCCAAAGGGGTGCGGTGCCCGATGGATTTATCCACCTATTTCCGCATCAATGCCGCAAAATCGGGACAATTCGAACGAACGCTGATTGTAGCAGAGGAAGGTAGCTACGTGAGTTATCTGGAAGGATGCACCGCACCTATGCGTGATGAAAATCAATTGCATGCGGCGGTGGTCGAATTGGTCGTTCTTGATGACGCTGAAATCAAATACTCCACAGTCCAGAACTGGTATCCTGGTGATGAAAACGGCAAGGGTGGCATTTACAATTTCGTGACGAAGAGGGGACTTTGCAAGGGGCGCAACTCAAAGATTTCCTGGACTCAGGTTGAAACCGGATCAGCCATCACATGGAAGTATCCCAGTTGCGTACTTCTGGGGGAAAACAGCGTAGGGGAATTCTACTCTGTTGCGCTGACGAACAACCGTCAACAGGCTGACACAGGTACCAAGATGGTGCATATTGGTAAAAACACACGCAGTACCATCATCTCCAAGGGGATTTCTGCAGGGAAGGGGCAAAACAGTTACCGAGGCCTCGTGCAAGCACGTAAATCAGCTGAGCAAGCAAGGAACTTTTCACAGTGCGACTCCCTACTGATTGGTGATCAATGTGGAGCCCACACGTTTCCTTATATTGAAGTTAAAAACACGACTGCAAGCGTGGAACATGAGGCAACCACCAGCAAGATCGGGGAGGATCAGATCTTCTATTGTAACCAGCGCGGCATATCCACACAGGATGCCGTCAACATGATCGTCAACGGTTTTTGCAAGGAGGTCTTCCGCGAGCTTCCAATGGAGTTCGCGGTCGAAGCTCAAAAACTACTCGGCGTCAGCCTTGAAGGTAGCGTCGGTTAAACCTCCTCCAATCATTGAATAATTTTTAAGTATCATTTCATTTTTATGTCGAATAAATCACTGTTACGAATCAACAATCTGCAGGCTGGCGTGGAGGGGCGCACTATTCTCAAAGGGATCAACCTCGAAATCAATGCCGGAGAGGTCCATGCCATCATGGGCCCTAACGGCAGCGGAAAAAGCACTCTGGCATCAGTGATTGCCGGGCGTGAAGGATACAAAATCCTGGGTGGCGAAATTGAGTTCCGAGGTGAAGATCTCATGGATATGGAGGCAGACGAGCGCGCTCACCTGGGTCTCTTCCTCGCTTTTCAGTATCCTGTGGAAATCCCTGGAGTAAACACTACCTACTTCCTGAAGTCAGCGATCAACGAAACGCGCAAAGCCAGAGGTGAAAAGGAGCTGGATGCAGTTGAGTTCCTCAAATTCATAAAATCCAAAGCAAAGCTGCTGGATCTACCTGAAGATTTCTTAAAACGGTCATTGAACGTAGGGTTTTCAGGTGGCGAAAAGAAACGCAATGAAATTTTCCAGATGGCCGCCCTTGAACCTGTCATGGCCGTGTTGGATGAAACCGATTCGGGTCTGGACATTGACGCGCTCAAAGTGGTCGCCAACGGTGTAAACCAATTACGCGGTCCTGAATCTGCTCAGCTGGTTATCACACATTATCAACGTCTACTGGATTATATTGTGCCGGATGTGGTGCATGTTCTGCATGACGGACGCATTATCAAAACGGGCCCCAAGGAACTAGCTCATGAACTGGAGGACAAGGGCTACGATTGGGTCATCAAAGAGGCTGAGCAACCAGCGTAATCATTTCATCACCCTTTCAACACTATCATGACCGAAACTGTTCAAATAGAGGAGAGTGACTCATGGCTGGAAGCTTTCGAAGCTCTGGAGCATGCCGATAAGGATTCTCCAACCTGGCTGATCCCTTTCAGGAAGGCCGGACTGGCGCAATACGCCAAGACCGGATTACCCACTCTGCGTGATGAGGATTGGAGATTTACGAATATCGATCCAATTCGCAAGACAGCCTTCAGGCCCACCTTCGCTCCAGGCATCTTGGAGGCAGCCATGCTTGATGGCATTCCATACCCTCTCAAAACAGGGAATGCTGCAAGACTTGTATTCCTCGACGGCCATTTTCAGAGGGAACTATCTGATATGAGCAAACTTCCTCAAAACGTCACGTCTCTCTCCATGAAAGACGCAGTGGCCAGAGAGGAATTGAGATTGGACCAGCATCTGGGACAGTATACCTATCACCATGACAACCCATTTGCAGCACTGAATGCGGCCTTCTTTCAGGACGGCTTTTATCTGAACATACCAAAAAACCTGCAGGTAGAAACACCATTGCATATCATCCATCTTTCGAGTGGCAACGATGCTCAAGCGTCATTTGCCAGATTCTTTATTCGCGCCGGAGAATTTTCAAAATGCACCGTTCTTGAATCCCACCATGCGCTCAGTGAGGGGATTTACCTGAACGCTCCCACTACTGAATTTGTTGTGGAGAATGAAGCAAATATTGAACACATCAAAATCCAGGATGAATCCAAGCAGGCATTTCATCTTGCCAGTGTTTACGCTCAAGTTGGAAGGGCTGCTCAGTTCCATTCTCATTACCTGAATATGGGAGGCCGTATCAGCCGAAACAATATCCGCACCAAACTGAATGGAGAGGGTCTTGAGTGCGTGCTGAACGGACTATACCTTGCTGATGGTGATCAGTTGTCAGACAATCACATGATCGTGGACCATTCCAAGCCTCATTGTGATAGTCACGAATATTTCAACGGCATTCTAGACGATAAAGCGCGTGGTGTTTTCCATGGACGTATCCTCGTGCAACAAATCGCTCAGAAGACGGATGCTAAACAGACGAACAAAAACCTGTTACTCTCCAATGACGCGACCGCCGACACCAAACCTCAACTTGAAATTTATGCGGACGATGTCAAATGTACCCATGGCGCAACCATTGGGCAACTCGATGACGAAGCCATTTATTATCTGAGGACAAGAGGAGTACCCAAAACGGTAGCTCAACAAATGCTTGTTCATGCTTTTGCAGGTGAAATAATCGATCGCATCCATCACGACGTTATTCGAGAAGAACTGGATGAGATGGTTTGGACCCGCTTGGAAAAATTCGCTCACTTTCAAAACGTCACAACGACATAATTCAAACACGACGCATCCAATGCAGAATCAGGAATCCATCGAACTGACACGCGACGTTGAAGCCGCCATTGTTCCAGCCGGAGATCAAGTCACTCTGATCAAGGGAGAAACAGCTCAGATTACGCAGGAGCTGGGAGGCTCTTTCACCGTTTTGGTCAACGGTAATATGTTTCGTATACAGGGCAAAGACGCCGATGCACTGGGACGTGAGGTCACGGAAAGCCGCATCAAGGCAGCCATAGAGGGAGATGTTGCGACTCCTGAGGAGGTGGAGGCTCATGTATGGGAGCAGATGAAAACGTGTTTCGATCCTGAGATACCAGTCAACGTGGTTGATCTGGGCTTGATTTATGACTGCGTGGTAACGCCCGTAAAGGAAAAAAACAGTTATCATATACTGGTCAAAATGACGTTGACTGCGCCGGGCTGTGGAATGGGTCCGGTCATTCAGCAAGACGTTCAAAATAAGGTCATGTGCATTGAAGATGTGTCCGAAGCTGATGTCGAATTGGTCTGGGAGCCACAATGGAATCAAGGCATGATGACCGAAGCCGCCAAATTACAACTGGGTTTGATGTGACAATGAACACCGTGGACGAAACTGTTTCCACATCTGCAGGCGACAGGCTGAGCCTGGAAACGCGAAAAGACTTTCCTGTCCTGCATCAGGAAATCAATGGTCATCAATTGGTATACTTAGATAACGCTGCCACAAGCCAGAAACCTTCTCAGGTTCTGGATGCCATTCAGCATTACTATCGACATGATAATGCGAACGTGCATCGAGGCATCCATGAACTCAGCAATCGTGCTACACTTGCCTATGAATCCGCACGGGAGCGAACGGCTGAATTCATCAACGCAAACAGTGCCCGAGAAATTATTTTTACGCGGGGAACAACTGAGGCCGTAAACCTGCTGGCATCATCTCTGAGTCAGTCAGTCTTGAAGCCTGATGATACGATATTGATTACCGAAATGGAGCACCACAGCAATATGGTGCCCTGGCAAATGGTCGCCGAGCGAACAGGGGCCTCACTGAAATACCTACCGGTCAAGGATACTCAGGGTGCTTTGGACCTGGAGCATCTGGACAAGTGGATGACACCTGATGTTAAAATCTTTAGCTGCGTCCATATTTCGAATAGCCTCGGCACCATCAATCCGGTCAAACAACTGTGTGCAAAAGCCAGGTCGGTGGGAGCATTGTCGTTTATTGATGGAGCTCAGAGTGCGGGCCATTATCCCGTGGATGTTCAGGATATCGATTGTGATTTCTACGCCTTTTCCGGTCACAAGATCGTTGGACCAACGGGTATTGGAGTACTCTATGGGAAGAAAAACGTTCTGGAACAATTGCCTCCATATCAGGGCGGTGGTGAAATGATTTCTGAGGTTAGTTATGATGGCCCAAGCTTCAAGGATGCTCCTCATAAATTCGAAGCAGGAACACCTAACATGTCAGGAGCAGTTGGTTTGACTGCAGCCATGGATTACATTGATGCCATCGGACGTAAGGAAATCTTTGAACACGATCGCTCTTTGGCTGAATATTTTTACAGGGAAGTCAAATCGATTCCCGGAACTCAGGTGTATGGCCCCGAGCAAAATCGTGCTGGTCTGGTAAGCTTTCTACTTGGTGGAATGCACTCTCACGATGTGGTGACTTTGGCTGACCAAAAGGGAATAGCGCTCAGAGGAGGACATCATTGCACGCAGCCCCTGATGAAGAAATTTGGAGTCACAGGAACGACACGCGCGAGTTTTTATTTCTATAACAACCGCCAGGAAATCGACCGAAGTCTGGAGGTCCTGGCACATATACAGAAGCGCTTCGGAGACTGAAGGGGCTTTGGTAACCACACAAAGAGCACGAAGTTCAGGCCCAAAACTGATTTACCTATATGAGCAACCCATCCAGCATTACAGCAAAGTCCACCATGCATGAGCTTTTGGAGACCTACCCATGGGCTCAACGTGCTCTCTTCCGCCATTACCACATTGGTGGTTGCAGCAGCTGTGCTTTTCAGGTGGATGAAACTGTGGAGGACTTGTGCAAACGCAATGAGAATATTGATCCCAATGAACTCATCACAAAGGTCCAACAAAGCCATGATGAAGATCAGAAAGTGTTGATGAAGTCGACCGCTGTTTTTGAAGCTCTCCAGTCCAATGAACCGTGTCGTCTGGTGGATATCAGGACCAGTGAAGAATGGGAGGCAGTCAAACTGGTTGAAGCCATACATATGTCTCAGGAATCCATGCAGGAAATCCTTGCCCAATGGCCTCGTGAAGATTTGCTTGTCATCTACGATCATACCGGCAAAAGCAGTCTTGACGCTGCAACCTACTTTCAAGGCCAGGGATTCAAGAATGTTCGCTGCATGGACGGAGGGATCGACGCCTGGGCTCGCGAAGTCGACAAGGACGTCCCAAGATATCGACTTGAACCAGTAGAGGGTTGATTTAAGCCTGAAAACTCATAGGTTGAGTTAAAAGCTATATGACAGATGCCTTTCAACAAAAAGTAGAAGAAGCCATGCGCAACCCCAAGAATCTCGGGGAGATGAAAGATGCAGACACCATCGGTACGGTGGGTGGTGCGGGTTGTGGAGACATGCTGCGCATGTGGCTCAAGTTTGAAGATAAGGACGGCAAGAGGGTCATCGACAAAGCATCATTTCAATCCTTTGGATGCGAGACTGCCATTGCCGCCGCCAGTATGGCGACGGAAATGCTGAAAGGGAAAACGACCGAAGAAGCCGTTCGAATGTCTGGGGCAGAGTTAGCCGCCGATCTGGGACCTCTTCCGCCAACAAAAATTCATTGTACGACACTAGTGGAAGACGCAATTAGGAGCGCGATAGAGTCGCATGAGGGAAAACCCTGCACTTCTTCCGACCTTGAGCCGGAGCAGACAAAGAACAGCCAAAGCCTTCTCGACACAATGCATGCTTCGGGGAAAGGTGGCAAGGGATTGAAGGTGGTCCTGCTACCCACCGAAGACAGCTGAAACCTGCCTGACATGATGCAAGCCATGAGATGCAGGAAGATACAGGAAACTCTCAGCTTCGTAGTCATTGTATCGACATGGCCTCAAAAAGGTCATTCTGTTAACGAAACGATTCGCCCTTTCGATGAATATTTTATCAAGACAAAGCTCGTTCCTGTGGAAGGAACAAAGTTGTTCATCGAAAGTATCAGTCAGAAAACTCTCAACACACTGAGGCTTGGCAATGGGCGCATTGCTTTCACCCCACAGTCCCAACTAAGCCCAATCCCTTTCCCCGTAAAACCCAAGGCAATTCAAAAAGCCGAGAACCATGGCAATACCCGGCGTCTCAAGTATCAGGCTCTGAAAACAGCAGGCCCGGAAGCAGGTAAGATAAAACATGATTTAGTGAAAAGGTTGCAGGATGCCCGCTTCAAAGAAATGGGATTGTCGTTTGACGGTTGAATCAACATTCTGATCGGTTTTATTCAGCGAGCGGAAAAATAACGGAAATGTCATTAAACAATATACCGAGTTATCAACCTGAAGAAAGTATGAGGTATCGTATTGCAGGGTTCGTTTCGACCTGGCTGATTTTGATCGGTTTGGGAGCAAATCTGACACAGGCAGCAGAAACAAAACTTTCCCTTCTGCTGGACAAGACAGAGGCCACTCCAGGCGAAACTGTTCTTGCCGGAATTCGCCTTGAGCTCAAGGAAGGCTGGCACACTTACTGGCGCTACGGGGGTGATGCAGCCCAACCGCCCAAGATTACCTGGAAGTTACCACCCGGAATCACTGCGGGCAGTATTCGCTGGCCTCTTCCTGTAAAAGAAGAAAGCTCTGGTCTCTATTCCTATGCCTATCACGACGATATTGTACTGCTCGTTCCCTTGACGATAGGCTCTGACCTCAAAACGGGGTCTATCAAGCTAAATGCGGAAGTCTTCTGGCTGGAATGCAAAGAATCCTGCATACCTCGCAATGGAACAGTCAGCCGCACACTCAAGATTGGGACGACTGACAAATCGTCACCCGAAGCCCCTTCATTAGCCGCATGGAACAGTAAAGTCCCTCCACCAGCTGTTGACTTGCAATTCAAGGCTGATTGGTCGAAAAGTATAGCTGATGATGAACGTCAACTGACCATTGAGCTAGCTGAGAACCAAGGCTTCTATTTCAAAGATTTCTATCCCTTTGAAAACGAGGATTACGAAATCGGAGGAAAAACAACTTTTGAACAGGCCGAGAGCAAATCTTTGTCGCTGACCAAAATACTCCTCAATTGGGGAGAAACATGGCCTGATAAAATAAGTGGTGTTGCCGTGCTGGCAAAGCAGACCGGAGAAAACACCCGGGCTTATGAAATTTCAGTGAATTTGGGAGAGGGTTTTGAGACTGAAAAGGCAATCACTGCATTGACAATACCCGCATCCGCGAACGCAGCTCCGGATCGGGCGGAAGCGACCCCTGTCGAGGAATCAAGTGGGGGATGGCCCCTGATGCTGTTGTTCGCTTTTGTGGGTGGTTTCATCTTGAACTTCATGCCATGCGTACTACCGGTTATTTCCCTGAAGATCCTGGGGTTCGTGCATCAAAGCAAAGAACAACCCAGACGCATCTTTCAACTCGGACTACTTTACGGCGTAGGAGTACTATTCTCTTTTTGGATCCTCGCAGGGTTGGTGATCGGCGTACAATCGGCGGGTAACCTGGCGAACTGGGGCATGCAATTCCAAAACCCTCAATTCCTTGTCCTCATGACTCTTCTGGTCACACTGGTCGCCCTTAATTTTTTCGGTGTCTTTGAAATTACAGGCGGGCGTTTGACCAGCGCAGCCTCAAATGCAGCCTCACGCAATGGAAACATGGGAGCGTTTTTCAACGGCATACTGGCAACTGTGCTGGCAACGCCTTGCACCGCACCATTTTTAGGCACAGCCCTGGGATTTGCATTCACACAACCCCCAGTCGGCATCGTGGTCTTGTTCACAGCCGTCGCCATGGGTTTGGCGTTTCCTTATATCTTGTTAAGCTGGAACCCAGCCTGGCTCGGCATCCTCCCCAAACCAGGCGCATGGATGGAACGTTTTAAAGTCTTCATGGGCTTTCCCATGATAGGCACCGCCATCTGGCTCTATACCATTGCCCGCTTGCATTTCGGAGAAAAAGGGGATCTCTGGATGGGATTATTGCTTGTGTTCGTCGCCATGGCTGCATGGGTCTATGGAGAATTTGTGCAACGAGGAAACTCACGCAAAGGACTGGCTCTGGGAGTCAGCGCGGCATGCCTTTTATTTGCCTATGGGTGGATTCTTGAAAGAGAACTTAACTGGCGTGATCCTGTTGGCCCTGTAACAACAAATGCAGGAAACGTAAGCAAAGGTAAAAATGGGATACTCTGGCAACCATGGTCTGAGGAAGCCGTGGCCACAGCGCGTGCAGAGGGTAAGGTCGTCCTCGTAGATTTCACTGCCAAATGGTGCGCTAACTGCCAGATCAACAAAAAAACCAGCATCGAAATCGATAAAGTACGTCAAAAACTCGAGAGCATCAGCGGTGTCACTTTCAAAGGCGACTACACCTTTTACGATTCAAGAATCACGGCACAACTCCAGAAGTTTGGGCGCAGCGGGGTGCCTCTGGTGCTGGTCTATGCCCCCGGCGCAGAGCCCCCCATCCTCCTTCCCGAATTACTCACACCCGGCATTGTCCTCGAGGCCCTCGAAAAAGCTTCCGGAAAAAGTTAGTTCAAGTCGCCTGCCATGAGCAGCGAGAGTTGCCTGACGATGAGACAATCCATGTCAAACGTATGTCATGCTGAGCAGGGAGAAGACAGTAGAGAAGGGGAAAACCAAAGTAAGAGCCCGCAGCGCACTGAGCCAGATTCATTTGAATGGTTCCTGGTAGCCCATTGATATCGAGCTGGAAAAGCATGCGGGTTTCAATTTGGATAGTCCGAGAACTGTCGATGGATCATGAGCGCACCCTCAATGTTCAGGCTGCTCCCGAAGCTCCATGAAACATACGGTCATGATTGGATTCAGTTTGAGCTTCCAGTTCATCCATAGGACACCCCAGCCAACCTGAAACAAACCGATAGACAGAGCGCAGATTACCGGGATGATTGACAGGCGCATTTTTGTGATCCACCCCTCCATGATGTGTTTGCAAATGTTCAGGAAGATGCATATCCGGCGCGTCCGTTTCGATGAGTAAACGGTCAAATGGAATTTGCTCAAAAACTTTCTTTCTGGACGCTTTTCTCGGATGCGCAAAATAACCGGAAATTGAAAAACGGGCTCCCATCGCAACCCATTCCTGAATCATTTCAACCGGACCGCTGTATGAATGCAGAAGAAAACCCGGCCCCAGATGAGGGACGCGTCTCACCAGATCCAGAAGCCGCCCCCAGGCTTTCAAACAATGCACACTGACTGGCAAGCCCAGGCGGTTGGCCAACTCCCATTGCAGAAGGAACACCTCTTCCTGTTCCTCGATATTGTCCTTGCGAAACCAGCGATCAAGACCGATTTCACCCACAGCAGCTGGTAAAGTCGTTAAATGTTCCTCGAGATGATACAACCAATTCGAGGAACGTTCGTTCAACCACCAGGGATGCAATCCGAAGGAAGGTATCACTTGTGGGAACGAATCTGCACAATCAACTACCTTCCCCCAATCCCCTTCCCTCGTGCCATTGACGACTAATTGACGGATATTTTCAGATTCAATGAGCTTCGCCATCTGTGGACGAACTCCATCAAGCCGAACGTCCTGGAGATGTAGATGTGCATCAATGAGCATAGGAATTATTCAGAATCCTTCGGTGCCACCATTGACTCAGTTGATCTGCATACCTAACCGGCAAATGGAAGAATCCGGGAGAACACCAGAATCTCCACCAAACCTAAAAGCGAAATCGCAGTCAAAAGCACGCTCCATGTGCGGAGTGTTTCCTTTTCGGTAAAGCCGCTGAGACGCTGCACGACCCAGAATCCACTGTCATTCATCCAAGAAAGAGTGATACTTCCGAATCCTACGGCAAGGAAGATATACAAGGGGTGATAAGTCAGGCCCGCCCCATCCCCTATGACTGCTGCCATCAACCCCACACCGGTGATCATGGCAACTGTCGCAGAGCCTTGAGCAATACGTACGACTGCTGTCGCCAGCCAGGCGAGCAGGATATAGGAAATATTGAATTTGTCGGCAAGTGCCTGAATGGTTTCTCCAACTCCAGCCAGACGGATCATCCCGCCAAATGCACCACCCGCACCTGTGATCAGAATGATGACGCCAGCCATGTGCAAAGGAGCATCCAATTTTTCACTCAAGGTCTTTGAGAGATTCCCTTTGAGGGAAGGATTGTTTTTGATGAGCTGAGCAGCGTAAGTTGCGACAGCAAAAGCGGCAGCAATCAGCATGGCAATATTGGAATGCCCGACAAACTGAAGGTATGGGTATAATTTACCTTGATCCTTACCCAGCATGTCCAGCACGGACACCAAAGAAATAGCAACAACTGGAAATGCAACTGGAATGGATGACACAAACAATCCCGGCAGTTCGCTGTCTTTTTTATCAACAATGGATTTTAAATCCTGAGCTGAGGTGCCAGGTACGTCGCGCATGGGAATATTCAGTTTATCGTCAAACCTCTTGGCCATCACGAGCACCAACCATGCTGGGAGTATGCTGGCTGCCAACCCTGCCATGATGGCAACCCCAAGATCTATTTTCAGTGTATTCGCGATCATCAGCGGTCCAGGCGTAGGTGGCACCATGGAATGGGTAATGGCTCCCGCACCTGCCATGGCAATGACATACATCGTGTAGCTCTTGCCCGTGCGAAGGCTCAAGGCACGCGCAAGCGGTATGAGCAGAAAAAATACCGTATCAAAAAATACGGGGATCGACAGAAGAAACCCACTCATGAGCAGCACCATGCCAGCTCGTTTTTCTCCGCACACCTTGAGCAGGGATCTGACAATTCGATCTGCAGCCCCGCTTCCCATGAGACACGTTCCGATGATGGCAGCCAGCGCGATGACCAATCCAATCCCGCCGGCAGTATTTCCAAAGCCTTTGAGCGACCACTTGACGGATTTAATCAGGTTATTCCCTTCAATATCTGTCATATCCAGTGCCACTCTGGAATCAAAAAGCCCCTTGTTCAAGTCGTTCAGATTAGGTAGATCGCCAGTCAGAATCCCCGCAAGGACAGCCGCAAGGATCAATGCTAGAAATGCGTGAACTCGCAGCATGGTAATGGCGACGACGATGAAGACCACGCAGATGGACAAAATTGCAAATGGCCACATTGAAATGGAAGCCTCTACGCTTGCTTGTGCTAGTAAGGGTATCATAGTTACTACAGATGGGGTTTGCATAAGTCCCGCATAAATTGCTGCAAGGGTCAAGAGTTCTTGTGGGTGGTTCGGGAGCTGACGCGTGGCTTTTAGATCGAAAAAGCAATCGAGTCGCTAAAAAAAACACCACTCAACCTAAATTCGCAATCTTGTGATAAACCCTTCATTTCAGTCCCATGAAACAGACGAAATCATTATGCTTAAAATAGGACATTGCATACAAATTCACGACGTTTACCCCATAATAACGAACCTTCATTACATTTTTTTACATTTTTATTTTTAACTAATTTACTGTTGACTAACTACTTAGCACTTTATATTATTATATAAGGTGATCCACTCACCGTTATCAGGCACAAGAGTGATCGGGTTCAACTATGCTTCAGGTGGGGTGCACATGAAGCTTAACTCGGTCACTCTTCACCCTTTTACACTCTAGCCTTAAAAACCCTTTACTCCCGGCAGAATGACTTAATTTACATCTTGGTTCCTGCACTAAACTAGGGTAACCAAATTAAGTGTTTCTCGAGCGCAACATTAATAATCTGGCACTGACTGGTTTCATGGGAGTGGGCAAATCCACGGTGGGACGTCATCTTGCCGATTACCTGAGTTTCCAGTTCAAAGATACGGATGAGATCATTGAAGAAAGGAACAAAAGCACCATTTCAGAGATCTTTGATTCGCGTGGAGAATCCTATTTCCGTGAATTGGAGAAGAAGCTGATCGAGGAAATGCTGGGCTGGAACCAGTGTATCATATCCACCGGAGGGGGGTTGGTTGCATTTGAGGATAATATGCTTCAACTCAAGAAAAGTGCATTTGTTGTGTGTTTATGGGCAAAACCTGAAACCATTTTCAATCGCATCAAACGCCAATCGAACCGCCCATTGCTTCAGACGGATAATCCACTTGAAACCATCCGGACCATGCTGGAAAAGCGCAAATCCGCTTATCGTACTGCGGATCTGATGATTAACACAGATACACGTCCCATGAGACAAATCAGCCAGATCATCATTCGACAATTTCGCCAAGCGCAACAACAATCGGGAAAACAAAACCGCCCTACCCCTCTATCTTAACACTCTGAGAATGGGCCGATAAATGGTCGGTCAGTCATGCCGTGATTCCATCAAAAGAACAGATACGCAAAATCGCCCTCACTTTAGGCTTCGATGCATGCGGCTTTACGGGAGCAGAAAGTCCGGATACTTACCCAAACTATGTTGATTGGATTAACAATGAAAAGCACGGCAGGATGGAGTACCTGCGAAGGCATTCCGAAAAAAAAGGAGACATGGACAAGGTGTTACCAGGCATCAAATCCGTCATCAGCTTGGCAATTTCATATCAGATTCCGGAACCATCAAACCAATCCTTGGCAAACAAGGAGCGATCAATCCCCAGGGGATTGATCGCCCGCTATGCCCGACACGAAGACTACCACGATGCGCTCAAGAAGCCTCTTGAGGATTTGTGTGACCAACTCACCCGCCTGAATGACAAGGATCACCGACACCTTGCTTACCTGGACACAGGTCCCATCATGGAGCGTGATCTGGCTCAGCGAGCAGGCTTGGGATTCGTGGGTAAACACACCAACCTGATCAGCCGCTCCCTTGGCAACTGGTTTTTTATTGCTGAAATCCTGACAACGCTAAGTCTGGAACCCGATGAGCCAGAGCGTAACCGGTGCGGCACTTGTACACGATGCCTGCAGGCCTGTCCAACGGACGCCATTGAAGCCCCATTCAAACTGGATGCACGAAAATGTATCTCTTACCTCACCATCGAGTTGAAGGGTTCCATCCCCGAGGCGCTGCGCCCGGCTATCGGCAATCGTATATTCGGCTGCGATGATTGCCTGGAGGTTTGCCCCTGGAATCGATTCGCCAAAGAAGGCGCCCTGATGAAGAGATTTCGAAAAAACGATCTGGAGACTCCTGATTTGATTCACCTGCTGGGAATGGATCATCAAACATTTAAATCAACTTTTGCAGGAACTCCCATCTTGCGAAGCAAGCGAAAGGGGTTCCTCCGTAATGTATGTGTTGCTCTGGGCAACACAGGGACAAGGGAGGCAATTCCGTCACTTGAGCAGGCATGTATGGATCCTGAACCTCTCATTGCAGAACATGCTGAATGGGCAATTGAACGCATCAAGTCTCGGATAACGAAGTTAGCCAGCGAGTGAAAATCCCATTTACTTTGCGGAGGTTCTTACGTTAGGTTAGATTCATGGCAGAGTTCGTCCGTTTCGTAAACAATGGTGCTTCACTGATTACACCCGCAGTGGTGGAAAAAGTCATTCGGAAATTACCCGTTTGGAAAGCTGAGTTCACCCAGATTGATGCACCCAAATATCCGCATCTGGTCGATCAACTGGAGTTTCTGGCTGATGCGGTTGAGGATTGTTATGAAGGAGTATACAAGGATCTTCCTTATTTCGCCATGGCCGAAGCAGTTTTTGCGCTCACCTACGCACACAAGCAAGTAGACATTATCCCTGACTCCATTGTGGACTTGGGACATGCAGACGATTCGAGTGTTGTTCGAGCGGTCATCATGCAGAATGAACGGGCTTTTGAAAAATATGCCAAATCACAAGGAATCAGCTGGCAGCGAATTACTGTAAAACCCTGAACAAAGAAGTCTTGAGTTTGAGTCACAGAGAGCGTCGATATGTCGGTGTGTTTTCAACCCGGCAGACTTTACTGTCTGCAGCGGTTCATCGCATTCATGTGTGGCACATTGGCCTGCAGTCTCATGGTCATTAAAAAAAATACCAGAGGCAGGACAGCGCAGGTGGTCAATGACCTCGTCATGCCCTTGACGGCTCTTTTTCTCCCTCAAATTTGAAGAACACGGCCGCAAGCGGAGGAAGCGCAATAGTGAGGCAGTGGGGCCTCCAGTGCCAGCCGAATTCATCGGTATGCAACCCGCCCAGATTTCCTATGCCTCCACCCCCGTAAGCAGGAGCATCGCTGTTTAGGATTTCTTTCCAATAACCACTTTGCTTGACCCCGACACGATAGGTTTCCCTGACAATAGGCGTGTAGTTAAAGATAGCAACGATGGTTTCACCCGTTTCGGGGTCTATACGCTCCCAGCTGATGATACTTTCATCTGCGTTATCACAATCCACCCACATGAAACCGTCCGAATGGCAATCACCGACATGAAGGGCTTTCTCGCGGCGATAAGCATGGTTTAGATCACGCACCCATTGTTTCATCCCACGATGAAGCTCGTGATCGAGTAAATGCCAATCTAAACTGACATCATGGTTCCATTCACGCCACTGAGCTATTTCTCCTCCCATGAAGATCAGTTTCTTCGCTGGTTGGGCAAACATATTTGCGAACAATAACCTGAGATTGGCGAACTTCTGCCAGTTATCACCAGGCATTTTTTCGATAAGAGAGCCTTTGCCATGCACAACCTCGTCATGTGAAAGCGGCAACATGTAGTTTTCGGAAAACGCATATAAGCCCCTGAACGTCAATTGGTGGTGATGGAATTTACGATAGATGGTGTCCCTGCTGACATAATTCAATGAATCATGCATCCACCCCATATCCCATTTGTAACCGAATCCCAAGCCCCCCAGATAAAGAGGCCGTGAAACCATGGGCCAAGCGGTCGATTCTTCAGCAATCATCTGAACACCGGGAAATTGCTTGTAGACCTCTTCATTGAGTCGTTTCAGAAAGGAAATGGCTTCGAGGTTTTCGTTACCCCCATGCTCGTTGGGTATCCACTCACCTTCAGAACGCGAATAATCCAGGTACAACATGGAAGCCACGGCATCGACACGTAAACCATCCACATGAAACTGATCCAACCAATAAAAGGCACTGCTGATCAGAAAACTTTTCACCTCGTGACGACCGTAATTAAAAATGTGGCTTTTCCAATCAGGATGATAGCCTTGTTTGGGATCCGAATGTTCGAAGAGATGAGTGCCATCAAAATAGGCAAGGCCATGCTCATCATTCGGGAAATGGGAAGGCACCCAATCAAGGATCACGCCAATATCATTTTGATGCAGTAAATCCACTAGGTAGGCAAAATCATCCGGAGATCCATAGCGGCTTGACGGCGCAAAAAAACCAGTGAGCTGATAGCCCCATGAGGGATAAAAAGGATGCTCCATCACAGGAAGCAATTCCACATGAGTAAATCCTGTTTCCTTCACGTAATCCACCAGCATGGGAGCTAATTCGCGAAAAGATAAATGCCTTTCAGGATCTGATGGATCCCTCTTCCATGAACCGAGGTGAACTTCATAAACGCTGACCGGCGCTTTGTGGTCAAACTTGGAATCACGATTCTCCATCCACTCCGAATCATTCCACTCGTATTTGGAAGTGTGAACGACAGACCCTGTTTTGGGGGGAATTTCATATCGATTGGCAAATGGATCCGCCTTATCGACTTCAAAATGATTCCACTTGGAACGGATATGGTATTTATAACAGACACCTGTTTTGATACCTGGAACAAAAACCTCCCAAATGCCTGATTCTCCCTTAGGAGATAGCAAACATTCTGATTTTGACCAGTGATTGAAATCCCCCATCAGATAAACGCATTCGGCATTGGGAGCCCATACAGCAAAATAAACCCCTTGCTCACCATCGCGCTCCATGGGATGACTTCCGAGTTTGTCATAAAGATGAAAATGACTTCCTTCATTGAACAAATGAAGGTCATCATTGGTCAGTCTGGAAATGTCTGGCGTTTTGTTCCCCATACGGATTGGCCTATTTACTTAAAAGAATTGAACGGAGGGTCAAATCACTGTGCCATCAGGAATCACCGTGTTCTTCGGGATCACGATAATACCATCCCTGACGTGGAAAAGTTCACTATCCATTTCATTCGGTTTACCATCAGGTGAAATCACACAATCACTGCCTATACGGGCATTTTTATCAATAATGGCATTCACAACCCGAGTGCGAGGTCCGATGCCAACCGATGGTTCACCCTCCTCCTGATGCTTGGCGATTGATTGCTGTGATTCGTAGTAGTCTGCTCCCATCATCACGACCCGCTCCATCTCGGTATCTGCGCCCACAATACTCCTGATGCCAAGCATGCATTCTTTCAGTCGCGCCTTATGCACAATACAACCATCCGAAAGCAAGGTGTTTTCAATGACCCCACCGTTGACTTTACTTGCAGGCAGAAACCTTGGCCGGGTAAAGACCGGGGAATCCATGTCAAAAAAGTTGAATTTGGGAAGCATGGAGGTGAGATCAAGATTAGCATCAAAGAAGGCTTTGATGGTTCCAACGTCTTCCCAGTAGCCTTGAAATACGTAGGACGAAAGTTTATGCGTTTTGATGGCACCGGGAATAATGTGTTTACCAAAATCTGTATGCGCGTTGTCCAGCAGTTCTAGGATTGTTTGACGGTTGAAGACGTAAATCCCCATGGATGCCAGCCATAATTCCTTGTCCGAATGGATATCGAGTTTTGAATACCAATCTTTGGGTAATTTGAGCTCTTCCTGCAGAGATGGATCTTGAGGTTTTTCTTCGAAACGCGTGATTTCATTGGCGTCGTTCATCTGCATGATACCGAATCCGGGGACAGATTCCTTTTCGACCGGGATGGTTGCAACCGTCAGGTCAGCACCTTTTTCGATATGATGAGCCAGCATCTCAAGGTAATTCATGCGATAAAGCTGATCTCCACTGAGAATAATCAGGTATTCAAAGGGCTGACTTGTCAAATGAATGAGGTTTTTGCGCACCGCATCCGCTGTCCCTTCGTACCATGAAGTGCTCGTCGGGGTCTGCTCGGCAGCAAGGATTTCGACAAAACCCCGCGAAAAATGGTCAAATTTGTAGGACTGGGAAATATGCCGGTGCAAAGAAGCCGAAAGGAACTGGGTCATGACATAAATGCGCTGCATCCCCGAATTGATGCAATTGGATATTGGTACATCAACCAAGCGATATTTCCCCCCCAAGGGAACAGCCGGCTTGCTGCGCTCCTTGGTCAAGGGGTACAAGCGAGTACCGGCGCCACCCCCCAGAATCACACTGAGGACATTGCGAGAGAGAAACGATGCAGAAAAGATGGGGTTGGATGCCATAAAATTCCTTTAATAAACAACTGTCAGATTACTCATACTATGCTGCAATAGACGCAACAACAAGAGACAAACGGCACAGTAAGCAAGACAGGACAAAAATCAACTGAAGACCGACCGTTTATCTCGCATTGGAAGATGGCTCCATGCTCGAAGGCTTCTTATGAATCAATTGAAGAAACCACATTGCGTCATTACTGCAGGTCCAACTTATGAATCATTGGATCAAGTGAGGCGTTTGACCAATTTTTCAACAGGATCGCTGGGAGCCCAGCTATCTGGATTCCTGCGTTCTAAAGGTTTCTATGTCACCTTGTTGACTGGGCATTACACCACTTATGAGGGGATATTTGATGCCGACAGACGAATTCCATTTACGACCACGGAGGATCTTGCAGGGAAACTCAGGGATCTCTCCAAGCATCATACTGATGCCATTTTCCATGCTGCGGCAGTCAGTGACTTCACCTTTGGCAAGATCTGGGAGCGATCAGAGCGAGGCGAAATGAAAGCAATCAATTCAGGAAAAATCTCGACCCGCAGTGGCACCCTTTTGGCAGAACTCGTGCCGACTCCCAAGATTCTGGCGGAACTACGAAACTGGTATCCCAAGGCCTTGATTGGAGGGTGGAAATATGAGGTTGAAGGTTCTACAAAGCAAACAAACGAAAAAGCCTTGCAACAGCTGGCAAGCTGCAACACGGATATATGTGTATTGAACGGACCGTCCGTTGGAGAGGGATTTGAAGTTTTTTCAAGGAAAAAGCCAAACCCGACCAAGATCCTCAATCGTCAAAACCTATTTGAACACTTGTGGAAGTCACTTAAAAACTCAGTGAAGGGTGATCCATTTGACATGAGCTGACTCATGCAACCACAAACAGCTATCGCCTGCACTTGGCAAATTTAGATAAAGCAAAAGGCACGATGAAATTTGCACCTCCAAGGCAGGACCAAGTATTCTACATTTTCTCGGGCGTTTCAATTCCTAACAGAAAAAGACCTTTCTCCAAAACCTGCCTCGTCAAGGAACATAAGATCAATCGAGAGTTTCGTGTGGAGCCTTCGGATTTGAGTACGGGACAGTTTTCGTAGAATGAAGTGTAATGGCCGGCCAATTCGAAAAGGTAATTACAAAGATAATTGGGGCGTTGATCTTCCAGCACGGATTCCAGCACTAAACCGAAATTCAGGAGGTGCCTCACCAATTTCTTCTCAAAATCAGAATCCAGCTCCAGGATGTTCTCTGCATCAGATCCCAGTGATTTCAGAAATTCAGATTCATTGAGTGCTGCTTTGCGAAAAATACTTCTGATGCGAGTGCATGCGTATTGCAGATAAGGGGCAGTGTTACCGCTCAAAGACAAGAGCTTGTCCCAATCGAAGACATAGTCCGTTTGGCGATTTGGCAATAAATCAGCGTATTTCACCGCACCAATGCCAACTATTCTTGCGATCTCACGACTTATTTCAGAATCCAGATCTGGATTTTTCTCCGTAACCGCCTTGAAAGCGCGCTCCTCGGCTTCATCAAGTAGATCATTCAATTTGATGGTGTCACCCGCTCTTGTTTTGAAGGGTGTGCCATCAGGGCCCAATATGGAACCAAACCAGGTATGAACAAGTTCCACTTTGGCATCGGGCTGCCATCGACGGAATATTTCGAACAACTGTTTAAAGTGAAGCTGCTGACGTCCGTCCGTCACATAAATGATTTCATCCGGATTCCAGGTTTCCATCCTGTATTGAATAGTCGCCAGATCGGTCGTGGTATAATTGGCGCCCCCATCACTCTTCAGGATCAGGGCAGGATGGTCTTTCAATCCATCGATATCTTCAAAGAAAACGACTTTGGCTCCCTGACTTTCAGTGGCAATACCCTGCTCTGTTAAATCTCCAACTACGCCTTTGAGCTGATCATTGTAAAAACTCTCCCCGAGGGTATGATCGAAATGAATACCAAGGCGTTGATATACTTTATCAAACTGCACACGGGACACTTCCTGCATTTCATTCCAAATGGAAAGATTCTCCTCATCGCCCTGCTGAAGTTTGACTAATTCCTTACGCGCAGATTCAAGAACGGAGGCATCTTCGTCACAGGCACTGTTCACCTTACGGTAAAGTCGCTCCAATTCACCAAGCGCATCCTTCATCAAAGCATCTCGGTCGAGATGCTGCTTCCAACCGACAATCAATTTACCGAACTGGGTACCCCAATCGCCAATGTGATTGTCTGTGATTACCTGATGCCCGAGCAAAGTCAAAACACGCGCCAGACAATCTCCCAGAATGGTCGATCGTATGTGCCCCACATGCATCGGCTTGGCCACGTTTGGAGAACTGAAGTCAATGACTGCAGTTCGTGGTGAATCCGTTTTCTGGATAAAATACCCACCTAGCTGAGCCGCCTTGGACAAGGCTCGTTTGATGGCTTCCGGTTTCAGTCGAATATTGATGAATCCCGGACCGGCAAGCTGAACTTCATCGGCAATATCGGATAATTCCAGCTCATCAAGAACCTTTTGTGCCTGTTCGCGGGGATTCAATTTCCTCTTCTTGGCAATAGCCATGACAGAGGTGCATTGGTAATCACCAAACTTGGGATTAGCACAGACCTGAAGCTGTATCACCTCCGGATCGACGTCGGGAAAGACCTTTAAAATTGCTTCGCGAAGCCCTGCTTCGATCAACTTAGGGAGCACAAATACGGTGTCGTCCATGAATATAGGGTCGGTCATCTATGACCGGATTGGATAGAAAAGAAATGAAAGAAGGCGATCAGGATTTGGAGGCTGATTTGTTTCTGATGATTTGCTCCATCTCCTCAGCATTCACAGCCTGCTCGAGTGATTGCCTGAAATCGTTGTTATGCAATATTTTAGCAATATTAGCCAAGGTGTGCAGGTGTTTCTGGAATTGTCCCTGCGGAACAAGAAAAAGCATGACCAGATTCACAGGTTTGTTATCCAGAGCATCAAAATTAATACCTGATTTAGATCTTCCGAAAGCGCCTACGACATCGTAGATGAGATCCGTGGATGCATGTGGGATCCCAACGCCAAAACCTATTCCAGTGCTCATGGAGGTTTCACGCTTTTTCACCACATTGGCAATCGATTCCCTGTCCTGCGGTCGTATTTTATTGCAGGTAACAAGGTTATCAATCAACTCCTCAATGGCTTCCCAGCGCGTGGTAGCCTTCATTTCCGGAATGATTTGATCTTTGGTTAGGATTTCGCCAAGCAACATATCAATTCAATTTTAACTGCGGTTCATTTCGCACCATAACCGTTTGCATTTCAAGACCCAATTCAAAATCCACCCACGTTCTTCAATAGCTGCCTAGCTGCGTCATAGTCAGGCTGGATTTCCAGGGCACGTTGAGCCGCCCTCTTGGCGTCCTCAAGACGCCCCACCCCCATCAGAATGGTTGCTCTGGCGTAGGGGATCTGTGGATCAAACGGATTGGCAGATTCCCCCCGTATCAGACTGCTCAACGCATCCTCCCGCATGCCTTCGCCATTTTGGGCAAGTCCAAGGTTGTACCACGCACGAGAGTGGCGTGGATCAACTTGCACCGCCATTTTCAGTGATTCGATGACTTTTCCTATCTTACCCAGCTCATTCCAGGCCAGCCCTTGCTTATAGAAATATTCACCTTCCGTTGGATCGAGACGGCAGGCTTCCTGTATTTCTTTGAGTGCACTTTGCTGATCTCCGATCATGCTGAACACGACCGCAAGTTCGTGGCGAAGAGGCGCGGAGTTGGGATCCCACTCCACTGCCTTGCGATAATGCTTCAAAGCCGAAGTCACATCTTGCTGCCCCAGATGCCAGGCCCCCTTCTGCATTTGACCAGAAGGCTGATCCAAATGAAGGTTCAAAAAGTGCTGCAATTCCTGACCGGTCACCGAAGCTGGGTCCACTTGACTGCGAAGTGACCAAGCCGCATTGATCCTGACACTTCGCACGGGATCCTCCAAACGATCGACCAAGGCCTGGGCAGCATCTGTGTTCCCTGCCCGAACAGCAGGTCCCAAGGCCATGACAACCTGACTACGCAGGAGGGCATTGGTGCTCGTCGATGCAACCACCATGGATGGGATCACATCTCGCTCAAACCACCATGAATCCAGCAAACGGGCCGAGACAGCCTTCCAGAAATCCGGTGTTTGCTCGTCTTTCAACATCTTCAACAGAGGCTTGTGCGATCCTTCAGTAGACAAGCGAGCCTGAGCAATCCACCTTGCCCGATCACGCGTGGGACGTTCCATGCGCTCGCCATACCACTCATCCACCTTGGTAATAGCCCAATCGGTCGTCTGATCTTCATGACAACGATTACATGCATTGGGAATGCCCAGCTCCTTCGTCAACAAAGGATCTGGAATGGTGAAGCCATGGTCACGCCGCGGGTGGCGCTGCATGTAGGTGGTCTGCGGCATGTGACAATCCACACAATTACCCCCGGGAGTATCCGATGGATGAAACATATGTTTGGCTGGATCGATCACAGGGGATTTCGGATATCCGCCAGAATGACAGCGCATGCACAAGGCATTTCCGGGAAGAATCGTTTCGTTTGAATGCGGATTATGACAATCAAGGCAATGAACCCCAGATTGGTGCATCTTACTGCTGAGAAATGATGTATAAACGTAATCTTCATCCCTCACCTGTCCGTCTGCGTAGTAAAGATCGGATGCATCAGGTATGACCAGCGAGTAATGATCAAGATAGGATTCACCCGGGACGAAATCACCTGTCAGTTCAGTACGTCTCGAATGACAGGAACCGCATGTATCAAGAATTTGATTTGCATCCCTCTCACCCAGAGGGGCTTTGGGCGGTTTCCCGTATGTTTCCGGTGATTTGTAATACTGCACATGGGCCTTCAGAGGGCCGTGACACGATTCGCAACCGACAGACATTTCAGCCATGGCAGTATGGTAATGGTCCGTCTCTGGGTCATAATTCTTTCGCAATCGTGTGTTGTGACATCCCGCACACATGCTGTTCCAGTTCATACCTCGCCCGGTCCAATGCCCCCATTCGCCTGCCTGCCTGCCTTCTTCTCCATAAACGTTGAACCACTCATGGTGATGCGGATCATAGGAGGTATCCATCGCCTGCAAGCGGCCATTCCCTATGTCGGTGAGGTATTGCCTCAATGGTGTGTGCCCTATCACCCGCTCCAGGCGATGCGCCTGATTCGTACCACCCACCCCAAGTGTTTCAATGATATGGGTATCCGACTCCTTCTTGGCCGTGGATTTGATGGAGGCAACTTCAAATCCCTGGTCGGGATCGAATGCTTCCACATCGAATTCTGCCATCAACGGACGCTCGGCCATGCGATGGTTGGATGGCTTCCATTGCTCAAATTCAGATGCATGACACTCCTGACAACTGGCCGAACCTGCGTATTGCTTGTATACTTCCTCATCCTGTATCAGAAGACGGTCCATTGAGATATCTGGTGTCGAATCACCAGCTCCAGCTGATTGTTTCGAAGGGTCCTTGGCGCCTGTCCCTGCATTGAAATAAACAAAGAGCCCCACCAGAACCGCCAGTCCAGCAGCCCAAACCCAGAAAGGCAAACCGGCTTGAGGCGACGGTGCGGGCGACTTAGTTTTTTTTGCTGACTGTTTATGTTTACGATCGACCATGTGTTACTATCTTAGGCAAAGCCTGAGAGATGATCAACCGCCATGATTGGTGAGAACGGGCAAACAGCCTGTGGCTGAGAGGCCACACAGCTCAGGCGCATTACGGTTGACCGCGAGTCTGACGACAGAAGCCCCCCGATGAACAACGATCACAAAACAATTGGGAAAAGTCCCTTACCAGACCAGGTGTACCCTTTGAACATGACACAAGCGTCTTGATCTGGAACTATGTTCGGAAGATACATGAGATCATTGGATTCAGATTCATCAGAATCAGCAACACCTTGCGACAAGCATGACGCCTCTTTTCAACCGAGCATGAAAGGAGGGACGCTTTATGTCGTTCCAACTCCAATTGGGAATCTGGAGGATATCACACTGCGCGCTCTGAGGGTTTTAAAAGAGTGCGATCTCGTCCTTGCAGAAGACACACGTCATACGGGGCAATTACTGAAGCATTTTGAATTCAAGAAACCCATGCTGAGCTACCACAAATTTAATGAGGCAGCGCGGAAAGACCAGATTCTGGAACGCTTGAAGCAAGGCGAGCAACTGGCTTTGGTCAGTGACGCAGGCACCCCCGGGATCAGCGACCCCGGACAACGCATCATCACCGAAACCATTGCCCATGGCTTTCGAGTGGAGCCTTTGCCCGGAGCTTGCGCAATGACCACGGCTCTGAGTGCATGTGGTTTACCCACAGATGAATTTCATTTCATCGGCTTCCTCGACCGGAAGAGTGCCCGTCGCCGCCGTAGATTAGAGGCATGCATTGATATGAAGGGCACCTTGGTCCTTTATGAATCCCCTCACCGCATCGAAAAATTACTGGAGGAGCTGAATGACATTATGCCTGATCGAAATGTGGTGCTGGCCCGCGAGCTAACCAAAAAGTTTGAGCAATGGGTAAGAGGCACCGCAAAGGCATTATGGGCAAGAAGAAGCACCATTAAATCAAAAGGGGAATTTGTGGTTCTCATTCAATCGAGTTAAGACCTCAATAAAATTCACCAACCAAACATATAGCTTCCTTGTTAGGACAGTGATTGGACTCACTACAGCAGCTTCCAAACGTCGAAAAAGCTGGTCCGAAATTTAAAAACCAGACTCTGGATCTATCTGCAGTGTTGTTGTTTCAACAAAAACTACCTTCAACAAACAGTTGCAACTGATCAATCCAACGATTCTCTCACATGAATGCCTGTTGATTATTTCCTGGTTGCCTAGCACGATGGGTTGAGGCAACGTTTATGGCATGATGACTCGTATATTCACTCTCTGGGGACTTTTGCTGTCCGCAACAAGTATTTGCATTTTTGCGGCCGCTGCACCGGATCATTCCGCGGTCAAGGCCTCACCACGACAGGGAGGCTGGATGAAGCGGCACGAGCAATTCAATCAGAAGGTGAAAGCCAACCAGGGAAACATCGATCTTATTTTTGTGGGTGATTCGATTACTCAAGGCTGGGAGGGTCAGGGTAAGGATGTGTGGGAAAAATATTACAGCCATCGTAAACCTTTAAATCTAGGTATCGGAGGCGACCGCACTCAGCATGTGCTCTGGCGTTTGGACAATGGAAATATCGAAGGTATCCAACCAAAAGTGGCAGTCGTCATGATAGGTACCAACAATTCGGGGAATGACCGGAATTCAGCAGGTGAAATCGTCGATGGCATCAAAGCAATCGTGAATAAACTAAGAATGAAGCTTCCCGAAACCAAGGTCTTGTTACTGGCAGTGTTTCCTCGCGGAGAGGTGTTCAATGATCAGCGGGGAAATATCCTGCAAGTCAACCAGGTGATTCGAAAGCTACATGATGGCGAGCATGTGCACTTTTTGGATATCGGGTATCGTTTCATCGATAAGGATGGCATGATCCCCAGAGCCATCATGCCTGATTTTCTGCATTTTTCCACGCCCGGCTACGGCGTCTGGGCAAAAGCAATTGAAAACAAGCTTTCATCGCTGCTGGGCGATTCACCGGTCAATGTTCCCAATGCCAAGATCAACGGTGCATGGATTTTTTCAATCGGAGGCCCCAATGGCCAGGTCGATAGCAGTATGAAATTGAGGAAAAACGGAGCAAGGGTTTACGGTAATATTGCGATGGGAGAGGATCGCGAATTTGACCTGCTCAACGGAGGTATCTTTGCTAATCATATGGAATTCACGATTCGAAGAAATCGCCCTCAGGGAGGCGAGGCGATTTATCGATTTACCGGTAGCCTGGACGGGGAGCGTATTGAGGGAGAAATCACTGCAGAAATGGATGGTGGAAAAATAACTCAGGAATGGTCGGCTACGAAAAATTGATTCCCGGACATTCAAATTCGAATGAGCGTCAGCTGTGCTGGCGCTTTTTTTTGTGAAAACCATGAGTTTGCAAACAATGCTTTATGTCGGAAACAGATGCTCATAAAAGCCAGCCTTTTCATCGCACAATAACGCACTCGAGGTTTGCCATAACAGGCAGATGTTTGGCATGATCCTCATCACAATTGAACCCAGATAAATACTATGGCAGGTCATAACAAGTGGTCAAAGGTTAAGCACATCAAAGGTCCGGCAGATGCGAAACGCGCCAAGATTTTCTCCAAACTTTCACGAGAAATTTTTGTCGCTGTCAAAGAGGGAGCAAGTGACGACCCTGACCTCAACCCCCGCCTGCGCATGGTTCTCCTTAAAGCCAGGCAAGCCAACATGCCTTTGGATAATGTCCAAAGAGCCATTCAGAAAGCCACAGGAGAGGGAAATGGTGCCAGCTACCAGGATCTGACATACGAGATATATGGACCCCATGGCGTCGCTATAATGGCTGAGATTTCATCGGATAACAAAAACAGAACAGCTGCCGAAATCCGTCATATTCTCGGCAAAAATGGAGGAACCATCGCATCTGCGGGTGCCGTGACACGTCTCTTCCACCGAAAGGGTCAAATCATGATCGCCCGTGATTCGGCAGATGAAGAAAAAGTCATGGAAATTGCACTCGAAGCCGGAGCGGAGGATTTCAACTCCGAACTGGAGGGATATGAAATCATCACCGAACCCAATGCCTTTGAAGGTGTCCTGAAGCAAATTGACGATGCCAATATCCCAACGGAAACTGCAGGAATCACCTTTCTACCAGAGCTACTGTCACCCGTACCTGCCAATGCTGTAGAATCCATCCAAAAACTCATGGATACCCTTGAGGATCATGATGATGTTAAAGACGTTTACAGCAATGCCGAGTTTGCGAATGGTGACTGAAAAAGGTTCATCAAGAGTCAGCAGAAATGCTGACCATCAATCAAGTCACCCCTGATTTGCAATACTTACTCGAGCAATGTTGACCTTATGAAGCATGTATGGGTGGAACGATGGCTCGGACGCTTGGCAGATTGGATCTACAAGCATCCCAATGGGTTTATTTACCCACAGATTTTGTTGTTCGGCCTCTGCGTTTTTTACACAGTCACTCAGCTTGAGTTCAACACCCATCGAAGTGATCTCGTCGGCGCCGAAAAACGTTATCACCGTAATTTCCTTGATTATAAAAACACATTTCAGAATCAAGATGATCTGGTAACGATTGTCGAAAGTGAAGACATCGAAAAAAACAGAGAGTTTGTCGAACGCCTTGGTATCCGCCTGAACCAAGAGCACGATCTTTTCAGAGATGTCTTCTTCAAGGGTGACTTCAAAACACTTGGCAATAAATCATTGCAATTAATAAAGCGGATCGAGGACCTCAGAGCCCTGGATGAGAAACTCAAATCAGCACTCCCGTTAGTCAACCAATTTACTCAAGCAACCAACCTGACGGAACTGGTGCGGACGATTAACCGACAATTCCGACAAACCGCAAAACAAACATCACCAGAGAAAGCAGTGGAGGGAACACGCCCACTGACAAACTCACTTTCCTTGCTGACTTCATTATTACGTCAAGCGAGCCATAGCTTGCACCAGTCAGAACCGTTGATCCCGCCAGCTGTAGGCGGACTCCTGTCAACATCCGCTGCAAAAGCCGCTAAAGAATACATTCAATTTGATGAAGGCAGGCTTTTCCTGATCACCGCGCAACCCGTTTCAGACAAACTTGAAAAAACAGCAGTGCGCCGACTGCGGGCCTTGGTCAAGGAGACCAAGGTGATTGTCCCCGGGGTGAATGTCGGAATCACAGGCAAATCAGTAATTGAACTGGATGAGATGCAGCAATCCCGCAAAGACACCACCAAAGCCACGCTCATTTCCTTGTTGTTGGTCGTGTTGGTTTTTATCTTCGGCTATCAAGAAACAGGCCGCCCAGTCAAAGCCACTTTGTGCCTTTTGATTTCTCTGGGCTACACCATGGGATTCACCACGCTCGTTGTGGGACACCTTAACATCCTGACAATTGCCTTTGTCCCCATGCTGATTGGTCTTGCCATTGATTTCGGAGTCCACTTGATTACGAGATATGAGGAAGAGCTCGGTTATGGTAACCCTCGTAAGCTTAGCCTGAGGAATGCACTTACCTTGACTGGCGTTGGCATATTTACCGGATGCTTCACCACGGCTGGGGCATTCATTTCCATGGGGATCACCGAGTTCAAAGGCATTCAAGAAATGGGCATCATCACGGGTGGAGGAATGATCCTCTCATTGATTCCCATGATGACCATGCTGCCTGCCATGCTACTCAAGGGGAAACACCCCCTTCGCAATCTCCCAATTGAAGAAGTCAAGGATGGCAAGCGAGCGCGCTTGGAAAGCTTCTGGCTCGCACGCCCGAAGGCCGTGATCGGGTTAGCTCTTGGGTTATCCATCGCGGCAGCGAGCCAGATTCCAAAAGTTTACTTTGATTATAATCTGCTCAATCTTCAGTCGCACGGCCTGGAGTCGGTCAATTATGAACACAAACTGATTCACTCAGGGGAAAAGTCGATTTTATTTGGCGCTGTTATTGCCAATTCTTTGAAGGAGGCATGGGCAATCGAAACTCAGGTAGGTCAATTACCATCTGTCGCAAGTGTGGATTCGGTGGCAAGCTATGTGACGTCCAACGACCAGAAAAAGTTGGCTTTAATCGAATCCATTCGTTCAACAACTGATTCCATTCAGCTCCCAGCTCCAAATGAAGAATTTCTGGACATCGGCACGTTTCACCAATCACTTACCTTCCTTGCCAGTTACGCAAAGTTGGCCATTCGGTCCATTGAATCCAATGGGAAGGGTCAGTCCTTTTCTCCAGAATTGAACTCACTGCTTCAAGCAATTCAGCAGCTACAAAAAGAGATTCAGACAATGGAGGGCACATTCGTCCAGGCACGGCTCACACAATTTCAGCGGGGCCTCTTCGAAGAGCTGAAGGGAATGATTGGCAGTATCGCCAATCAAGACACACGGGCTGCAATCCAACTCTCTGAATTACCAGATATATTGAAAAACAGATTCATTGGGTCAGACGGCAGATTTCTTGTTCAAGTGTATCCAAAAAGCAATGTCTGGGAACGAGCGCATCAGAAAGTGTTTCTCAAGGACCTTCGAACGCTGGATCCCGAAGACGACAATACTCCAGTCATTACTGGGACTCCGGTTCAACTTTACGAATATACCGAGCTGCTCAAATTGAGTTACCAGGAAGCTGCTGTCTATGCACTTACCAGCATCATCGTAATGGTCTGGATTCATTTCCGGTCTTTATCTGCCGTCCTGTTAACTATGTTGCCCGTGTTTATCGGTACATTTTGGCTTCTAGGATTGATGGGCTCATTGGGAATTCCATTTAATCCCGCCAATATCATGACCCTACCACTCGTCATAGGCATTGGTGTCACCAATGGGATTCATATATTGAATCGATACCACGAAGACGCTCACCCAAGTATCTTTGCCAAAAGCACAGGAAAGGCAGTCCTGGTATCAGCACTGACAACCATAGCCGGATTTGGGAGCTTGATGCTGGCACAGCATCAAGGGATCGCAAGTCTGGGACATCTGATGTCCATCGGGGTGGCTACTTGCATGCTGGCAGGTTTAGGAGTTCTACCCTGCTTGCTAATAATTATGAAACCCAGATTATACAAAAAAACCCAGCAACAGCATGGCAATACTGTCACTGGGCAGCGAGGAACCGAGGCTTGATGCCTCATTTAAAACATATCTAATCAACACTTGAATCCCTTTAAAGTCAATGATTAATCCCTTTTGACGGCATTATTCGACTTAAATAAGAGCTTTAACGTTACATTTTCAATTATCTGGAAATGTCCCGAGCGACTATTGAGACCAATGCCTGAATGGATAGCGCTCTGAGGGCAGGTTTGGAAAAGCTTGGGAGCATTTTTTACACTGAATCGTGTAAGTTACAGATTATCAATGAATACAGATCCGATTCACCGATTGACGCCAGAGTGAGACAGATTATACTATTCTCCAGTGACTTCAAAAGTAGGTAAACAAGCAAAAGAGAGGTTTCTTGCATTCATTGAAGGCAAGGGTATGCGACTGACCTCTCAGCGCATGACCATCATTGACGTCGTTTTCAGCACGGAGGAACATTTCACAGCGGACCAACTGCTGGAATGGTCCAAGGCCAAAGATTCCTCCATTTCAAGAGCAACTGTTTACCGAACCCTCCCACTGCTAACTGAAAGCGATCTGGTGCACGAGATGGACTTTGGCAAGGATTACAAATACTACGATCCCAATTACGCTGAACACCCAAATCACCATCACATCATATGTGAAGATTGTGATCGTATCGTCGAATTCGAGAGTAAGAAGATCGAAAAAATCGAAGATGAAATCACCCAGAAACTTGGATTTGAGCTAAGGTCTCAAAATTTACGCATCACGGCCAATTGCGAATCATTTAAAAAGCACGGCAGTTGCAAGCAGAAGAGCTCCCTCAAGTAAGCGATCCTTTTGTTGAGGAGCGCATGTTTGCTTTCCTGGTCATTGCTGTAAGGAGCCGCTGCTTGCGTCCTTTAAATATTTGTGCAAGCCAGTTAGCCTGGGCAAAAGGACCCTGGTTCCTTTTTAACGGATTAATTTTTTTGATATATGGTCCTTTATGGCGTTAAATATCGCTAACAAATGCAAAAGTTATCCCAGGAAGAGGTAAATGCCGTCGCAACAATCAAGGAAGCATGCCATCGGATCGCTCATGAGATGATGACGCTGCAGCCCGCCATAGGCAAACTTTCTGATGAGGGCGTGCGATCAGGGCTGTATGAAACCATTTATCAACTCACCGCTCAGGTTGAATCAGTCAAAAAGCAGGTCATCCGCTATGAAAAAGGAGATGCATCAAAGATCCTTTGACCAAACCGGGTATGCGTCCCAAATTATAATTTATTCTGTTCTCACGTGCTGACTCCTGGTATTGCCATCCTATTGATCACTGTTTTTTCTGTGATGAGCTTTTTATTCGCTCTGGCGGAATCCTCCTTGTTTTCACTTGGCAAGTGGGAGATGCAGCAAATGAAAGAGGAATCTCCGACAGAAGCTGACTGGGTCACTCGCATACTCGAAAAACCTCAAGAACTGCTGGCCACGATTGTTTTTGGAAACATGTTCTTCAACTCAGCAATCTGGGCAACAGGACTATGGTTGGTATTTAAGGGAATCTGGACTCCTTCAGCCACGCTACCACTGCTGGCAATACTCATCCTGCTGGGCTGCGAAGTCGTCCCCAAAGCCCTGGCTGTTCGCCTGCCTGAAAAATGGGCTATTCGTGTGGTCCGACCTTTGACCACGCTACAGTTGGTCACGCATCCTCTCCATCGACTGGCAAATAATCTGGATGCCACTCTCATTCGTAAACTAACCCCTAAATCACTTCGTTCAGCAAACACACCAACAACGGATTCTGACTACGAAGAGTTACTTGAAATGGGTTATCAACAGGGAACTCTGGATCAGGATGAAAAAGAAATCATTCTGGAGATTATCGAGCTCGACCAAAAAAGTGCTACCGATGTCATGACGCCGCGCAGTCAGGTAGCCTGCCTCCCATTTGACATACCAATCGAGACGATGGTCATTGAAGCCCGCAAGCACCGTCACCGTCGCCTTCCACTTTATAACGAAACGCCTGATCAAATCATTGGAATTCTCGACACACGATCCTTGCTCATGCATCCAAAGGGTGATCTTTTTGAATTCACAGAGTTGCCTTCTCTGGTGCCTGAATCCATGAATCTACTCGAACTTTTCAAGAGTTTACAGAGACAACATCGCGGCATGGCAGTGATTGTCGATGAGTTTGGGGGGATCGCAGGAGTGGTGACGATGGAGGATATTCTGGAAGAAATCCTCGGGCAGATTCGCAACGAGGATGAGCCCGCGGCATTCGAGATTGAAACCCTTGCGCCTGGAAAATGGAGGATCAACGGCTTGATGGAAATTGAAGATTTCCTGACCTATTACCCCCAACTAGGCAGCATTGCCGAGGTGGATACCATGGGCGGCTTGTTTACCATGCAACTTGGTTACGTCCCTGAATCTGAAGAATCCATTCAATTCAGAGGCCTGACCATGACAGCTAAAGTGGTAGGTGAACGAAGAGTGAAAGAACTCATCGTTCAAAAAACATTATCAGGGGTATCCAGGGAAGGAGGCAAACAATGATTACAATCGCACTGCTGTTTGCATTCATCGCAGGCCTCGGATTATCGTTCCTTTTTTCAGGGATGGAATCAGGCATGCATTCCATGAACAAACTCCGGATCAGGCGTCAGGCCAAACAAGGAGATAAACATGCAAAAGCGCTGCTCCGTTACATGGAAGAAGCCGAACATTTCCTATGGACCATTCTTGTGGGAAACACGCTGGCAAATTTTTTGATCGTAGCACCACTGCTGATCGCTTTACGAAAGATGCTTTCAGGCCACCCATGGATATCCGCGCTGTCGCTGATCATAATGCTGCTCATTATTTACACTTTTTGTGACCTTTTACCGAAAATGATCTACCGGAGATATCCGAATCGACTCACCGTTGTTTCAGTGCGTCCTTACCGAGTCTTTCACTGGATGCTGGCTCCTATTGTCTTTCTCATCTCGGGCATCGCAGATCTGCTGCTGAAAATCGGTGGTGGAGAAATGCTGACCGGGGATATGTTTTCTAATCGTGAAGAAATGCGACGTGTCATGCGCTCCTCAGGACAGAATCTAACATCTGAGGAACGCTCGATGATTGACCGGGTCATGGACCTGCAACATCGCACCGTTTCAAGTGTGATGTTGCCACTCCAGAAAGTAGTTTCCATCGGTGCAGACGCCACGATTGAAGAAGCCATTGCTCTCTCGAGGGAAACATCCATTCTGCGCATGCCCGTTTTTGAGAAACAGTCTGGAAAGAGAGTTTTCCTGGGGGTGCTTAACCTCAAGCACCTTCTCTATGACTGGGAAGACAAACGTCATGAACTCGCCAGGAAACACGTCACGGGCGTGATGCATCTGCGAGCACAAATGAGTGTCGATGACGCACTTCACCAGATGCAGGAAGCCGGCCAGAGAGTTGGATTGGTCTTGAATGCGAAGCAGAAAGAAGTCGGCTGGATCAATATCAGGGATATCCTTAAAACCGTCTTTGGTGATGTCAACATCTGATCGCCATGGAACAATTCCAATTGATATGGATTTTACTGCAAATCGCGTTTGTCGGTTTCCTTGTCATTCTCAACGGCTTCTTTGTTGCTGCTGAATTTGCACTGGTTAAAATCCGTGATTCGCAGTTAAAGCCCCTCATTAGCGAAGGGAATCCGCAAGCCATCATGACGGGTAAGGTGCTCGATAATCTGGACACCTCTCTCAGCGCTTGCCAGCTTGGAATCACTCTGGCCAGTCTGGCTCTTGGCTGGGTAGGAGAACCCGTGTTTGCCGCATTACTGGAACCTGTCATGCACGCCATGGCGATCGAATCGGAAAAAGTGCAACACATGATGGCCTTTCTTTTTGGTTTCTCCGCAATTACTTTTCTGCATATAACAGCAGGCGAACAGGCCCCGAAACTGATGGCCATCCAGAAACCGCTCCCTACTTCGCTCTGGGTAGCCAAACCACTCTGGCTATTCTGCAAAATTTCCTACCCCTTCATTTGGGCTCTCAACAAGGCTTCAAACAGGATGCTTCACTGGGTAGGCATTGAGCCTGTTTCCGAGCATGAACTTCTGCATTCGGAGGAGGAATTACAAATGCTGATTTCTGATACACACCACCATCAGGGGGGCACCAATCTGGAGAAGGAAATCGTCTTCAATGCCATGGGACTTCGCCAGCGATTGGTCAGAGAAGTCATGCAACCAAGAACGGAAATCATCTTACTTTCGACTGATATGTCACTTGAGGAATGCTTGACGATTACAGAAAAAGAGCGTTATTCAAGATATCCGCTTTGCGATGAATCGGATCCCGACAAGGTCATTGGTGTGGTTCATTTCAAGGAACTCTACTCCTTACGCCACCGTCTTGACAGCGGGCTGGATTTAACGCAGATCACGCGCAAGATTCTTCACTTTTCGGAAACTTCACGACTGGAAAGAGCTCTTAGATTGTTCCTCAAACATCGACTCCACCTTGCCATGGTGGTTGATGAATATGGTTCCACCGTCGGCATGATCACTCTGGAGGATATCCTGGAAGAACTGGTCGGTGAAATTCAGGACGAATTCGACCAGGAGCAACCTCTGATCATACGGCATAGCGAAGGGAGTTATGACATCATGGGCCTGCTTCCGCTGCATGAACTGTCGGAATTGATCGAGACAAACATTCAGGAAGAAGGCATCAATACAGTCAGTGGATGGATGACTCACAAACTGGGAGAATTCCCTGAAATTGGCGATGTTGTCGAAGAAGAGAATTATATCTTGAAAGTGCTCGAAGTAGATAACCATCGCATCGAACGATTGCACTTGAAGCTCTCAGAAAAGCCGCGCGTTTCAGATCAGGGTGGAAGAGGGCAATAACATCATCCGATGACAAACAACCAAAACCTCATGAGATAATTCATGAGCGGGTCGGTATGAAATGTTGGAGATGTTCAAGAATTACCGTACAGAAATTCATTGCCCGCAATCTCACTCTGACATGTGATTACATCCTAACCGGCAAGCAGGCCTCTCTTTCGAGCGGAATGGGATACGCGCCCCAATAACCAAACCCAAAAAAACAGGCAAGCCATCTTGAGAACACCTCTCCCATGGCAAAGACTGGATTACCACGAGTAAGTATCCGATTCACCAAACCGGTCCAGAAATTGGCCGCTTTGTTGGAGAGTTAAGCGGCGGATCGTCTTTTCCATTTGAGTGGCTGCTTCTTTTGAATCAAGGTCCGCTTGGGAGCCTCCCATATCAGTACTTACCCAACCAGGACTCAGCGCAACGACCGTCAGATTCTGATCAAAAAACTCATTGGCTAACCCTCGAGTCATATGGTTCTGCGCGGCTTTGGAAGCCCCGTAGCAGTAACGACGACCTTCGCGCTTGGTGATCGATGAGGCACCTGAGGAAATATTCACAATACGTCCATTCGAACTTTTTTTGAGAAAAGGCAAACAGGCTTGAGTCACCATAGCAGTTCCCAGGAGGTTGACTGAGAATGCTTCATGAAACCAGGAAGGCTTGAGTGATTCAAACGGCGTATCGGTAGGTTCGGGAAATACACCTGCATTGTTGACCAATACATCAATATGAGAAAAAGATTGAGCAATAGATCGAAATGCTTTTTGCACCAAGTCTTCTCTTGAAACATCCAATTCAATTGCGTGACACGATGAGTCACAATTTGATCTTAACGTTCCAATCTCGCCTTTAACCTTACGTTGACATGCAATCACATTCCAACCTTGATCAAGACAAATATCCAGCAAAGAAGCACCAATGCCTCTACTGGTTCCGGTAATCAATATCGTTTCCCGACTCATATGTTTCCACTCACAATGAAAAAGAAAATCCAACAAGAGCTGGTGTCCTGAGCGCCCTAAGCACAGCGGACGTGAAAAAAACAAAAAACGAACACACTCGATTCACCACGCGATGCCATAATCATCCCCATGGTCACTTGCTCCCCCCCAAAAGGTCCCGTGTTTTTGATCAAAATAAATTGCGGTAATCGGCCCTGAAGTGCGTTCATCGAAATCGAGACGATAACCCATTTTCTCCAATTCATTCCTAACCCATGGCGGAACCTCCTTATGAAGTGTGAGTTTACCAGGCTCGAATTCATGCTGACCAAAAGATGCACGCATCTGATAACTGGTCATGTTCGGTGCTTCACTTGCTTCTTGAACATTCATTCCAAAATCCATCATGTTAACGAGAAACTGCACCAGGTTCTGCTCTTGGGTATCCCCTCCCTGCACGCCAAAAGCAAGGAATGGCTCCCCGTTTTTCAAAGCGATCGTAGGCGTCAACGTCGCTCGCGGACGTTTACCTGGTTCAACCACATTGTAGGGACCATCCTCTGGCAGCAGCACGAAACTCTGCATGCGTTGACTCATCCCAATCCCGGTCTTCCCCGCAATGCACGCCGGCAGCCAGCCACCGCTGGGCGTAATGGAAACAATCCAACCGTTTTTGTCGGCCGCCTGAATAGTGGTTGTTCCAGCTCGAAAATCACGATGATACTGATCCCAATAGGCGGCTGAATCGTCTCTTTGCAGCCTGCGTTGTGGACGTAGCCAACGATCCAATTCACGTTGAAATGGATGTGGTTTCCCTTGGAAGCCGAAGGGATCTCCAGGCGCAGCAAAAGGATCATTTTGAAATGGGTTGATTCCTCTTAATCGATCCATAGCGTATTCCTTGGACAGCAAGACCTCAAGGGGTTCAACGGGGGCAAAATAAGGATCTCCATAGTAAAAATCTCTATCTGCAAACGCCAGGTTCATGACTTGATACAAGGTGTGAATGTATCGACTACTGTTCAAACCCATCGCTTGCAAATCCAATGGCTCCAGCATATTCAAGATCTGCAACATACAAGGCCCTTGAACCCATGAGGTGAGTTTAAATACTTCCACTTCATGATACCGAGTGGAGACAGGTTCCTCGATGAGAGCCTTCCAATTGGCCAGATCAGCCGCCGTGTGCAAACCACCCTGCTCTCTGGATCCACGAATAAATTCTTCAGCGATGTCTCCTCGATAAAACCGATCATTCGCAGCCAGGATGGACTCCTTGCGCGACTTGCCTCTGACCAGCGCACGCTTCTCTGCAAGCACAAGCTTCTCGAGCGTTGCATGAAGGTCTGGTTGACGAAAAATCTCGCCCGGTTTGGGTGCCTCATATGGTTCACCCAGATGTGGAAGAAAGACCGCTTTGGAATAAGGCCACATTTTCAAGGATCCCTTGGAGGTTTCGATCCACTCAGAGGTTCCCGCTTCCATAGGGTAACCTTCGGCCATTTGAATGGCAGGCTCCAACACCTCTTCCAGGGACATCGTGCCATACTCCGCAAGCATTAACATCAGCCCGCCCGGCGTCCCGGGAGTCACGGCCGAAAGAGGGCCCTCTCCCGGCGGATAACGCATACCTCGCTTGAGAAAAAAATCTGCAGTTGCCCCTGTTGGAGCGACTCCGAGCGCATTGATGCCAATGATTTTTTTTAGCTTCGGATGATACACCAGCGCCTGGGTTTCTCCCCCCCAGCTCAAGGCGTCGTGCATGGTACAGGTCGCCGCCAGCATGGCGCAAGCCGCATCAACCGCATTTCCTCCCCTCGCAAAAACCTGGGCCCCCGCACTGGCCGCGAGTGGTTTTCCTGTGATGGCAATCCAGTGTTGACCATGCAGGATCGGTTTGTGAGGTTTGGATGCTGCGCGTGGACTGACAGGAATGAATAAAAGAACCAGTAGAAGAATGAGGATACATTTACTTTTCAGCAATAAAGCGTTACACACTGGTGATTGAAAAAAACCCGTAACCATGCCCTTATCATGTCGTTTTCTGACGAGGGACCAAGGATATTTTAAAATTCACAAATGGCAGAACAGAATACTTCCGCAAGAGCTCACGCCTTTTTCCTGAGGCGCCACCGAGCAACGAACATTCCGTTCGATTTCCATTGATCTGGCTGAACAGTATAACCATGAACAGGCTTCCCAAAATCAAGTTCACATACTTCGGGCACTGCTGGTTTGGTGCCATCCCAGGTCCAGGGCTCCATTTCTGGAAAGGCTTTTTCAAAACGGCGCATGACACGTGTCGTTTCCTGCTTGGTCAGCGTGCAGACTGAATACACTAATTTCCCACCGGGTTTCAGGCGTGCGACGGCGGACTCAAGTAACTTGAATTGAAGCTCCATCAACTCTTTCACATCCTCAAAGCTAGTGGTCCAGCGCGCGTTCGGATTCCTCTGCCAGGTTCCCAAACCACTGCAAGGTGCATCCAATAAAATACCGTCAAATGGCTTGCGAAAAGGTGGCTTGGATTTCCCGTCCCAGAGTGCCGATTGATAATTGAAAATCTTGGCACGAGCCGCACGACGTTTCAACCGCTGTAATCGCCAGGCAGCTCGATCCGTGGCCCAGACACAGCCTTTTTGCTGAAGTAAATCAGCCAGATGGACCGTCTTGCCCCCCTCACCCGCACACATGTCCCACCAGTTTTCTCCAGGTTCAGGCTGACAGAAATTCCCAACAAATTGGGATGCAAGATCCTGAATCTCAAAGTGACCATGCTGGAAATGGGGCATTTGAAAGAGATCTTCCTTACCGAAATATCGGAACGAGTTGCGCCAGCACCCCTCGCCGGCAGGTTGCAGCTCCTTTTTCATGGCCAGTTCTACACGCTTCCCAGATGCCTTCGGAGCACGCAGCCAAAGCGTGACCGGCCGTTGAATCTGGCAGAGCCATTCCCGAGTTACCTTCATTGTTTCAGCGGTCCACTCAGGCACGACCTTTCGAAGCACTTCGGACTTAATCTTCCCGGCGTAGGATAAAAAGTCCGCGTCCAGTTCACGGGCCATGCGCACCTGACGATTTAATGTCCGCTCTGCATCCAAGCAACCTTTCCAGCGAAAATATGTGTAAACACGCTCCACCACGGCCGCTTTGTGACGAGGAAGCATTTCCTTCTCGTTTTTTAAGGCTTGCCTCAATAGCTGATCGGCGGGATGCCTGGCATCACATTGCTCAATGATTTCATCGGCCAATGCCGTGATACCGTTTTTTTTGCGTTTGGACATAGTTTGTTAATTTGGTTTTTGCCACCAAAACATACGTTCCAACCCCTTACGATTCGGATAAGACCGCGGTACCCATTCTTTGACTAATTCGAAATCGGTTGAAAATCGGTTAAAGACCTCATCTCGCGTCGTGCCAAAAGGCGGCCCGTCTTCATCTGGAATCAGATAATGAACCGCCAGCAGGAATCCACTTGGCTTGATCCAACGTTTCATGGCTTCCAGATAATCGGGGCGGCGTTCAGGCTTGATGGCACAATAGAACGTATGTTCGAAGACCCAATCAAAAGGTAACTTCGGAGAATCATCGAGGAAATTCGCAGATTCAAAAGAGCATGCATGCGGTTGGTCACTGGCATTGACGCGCGCACCTTCCACTGCAGTGGGAGCAAGGTCAACTCCAGTGACTTGAAAACCTTTCGCAGCCCAAGCCAGCGCATCGTGCCCCATGCCGCAACCTGGCACACATACAGAACCCTGATCAAGCCTGTCCTGACCTTGAAGAAAATCCACCAACCCTGGAGACGGCTCCCCCTTGTCCCAAGGAGTGTCCTTTTTCTGATAACAATCTTCCCAATGCTCCAAACCGCTCATGCTGGCCACACCATCTGGATTCTCAGCCAAAGATCAAGTTCAATCGGTGTCTTAAGACTTTAGAATCCCGAAAGCTCCAGATTTTCCAGGCATATGGATCAATCTTAATTTGGAATGCACCCTGAAGGATGCTTAGTAGAAGCGAAGCGATCCGAACACAAGCATCAGCGTGGAAGGAATTGCCAGAGACGAGGAATCATCTATTACGATTCATGACTCGCCTGGTCGACCTGCGGACTTATGCCTGAACTCCGGAGGGCTTGTCCCTTCAATCCCTGTCGTCGCTTTTTATGTCTTCGTTGAGACGCTGGAACAGACGTTTGAGATCACGAAACCCACCGATGCTTACCCATACGGACATAAGTGAGAAAATGGATATGGAGAGAAAAAAAAGAATGGTCCAGAGTGTTTGCCACATATTGTTGATCTTTCTTGTAAAAAGGTTCTTTGAGCCAAATGCTATACGGCAGCGGCTTGGGCTGTTTTAGGTTTGTCTGGAAAAATAAGTGATCCAAGCACAAAGACCACCACGGTTAAAGCAACAGTGGATAAACCAATTTGATCGGCTGTCATGGTCTGGCGTAACATTTCACCGGTCTCTGCATCCACCACTTTGAGGCCCACAAGCCGCTGGATAGGGTCAAGCCCCAGAACAGCCGTCAATCCGCTTAACAAAGCCATGAACGCGCCGCTTGAGCTGGCTCCTTTCCAGTAGAGACCGCCGACCAATAATGAAAATGCGCCTGTAAAATAAATGGCGCCCGTCACCGACATATAATCCCAGATATCGTCGTTACCCTCGTAAACAAGCCCCCAGTATAGGATGTAAAGCCCTATGACCACGATAAGAATACGGGTCCATTTAATCCGACTGGCAGTCGAAAATTCCTTACCCATGATAGGAGCAATCACATCCTGGGTAATGACCGAGCTCCAGCAAAGCAGATAGCTGTCATGGGTAGACATGAATGCCGCAATCATGGCTGCAGTAATAATGCCAATCAACCCAGCAGGAAGTATCCGACCGAGAAAAATCGGCATGGCATAAAGATTATTCACCTCCGTGACCGAGGAATCGGCAGGAAAAAAGATTGCCTTAAGATCAGGAGCCATGGTCATGATGAAGACAAAGGCGCAGATACCCCAAAAACTGGGAATAAGAAATCGAATCATGAAGGAAACAGAAGACCACATATACTGTCTCTTCACCGCTTGAGGACTTTCCATTGCCAAGGCACGCGCTACGGCGGTAGGCCAGATGGCACAGCTCACGAGTCCAGCCGTAAAAAACATCCACATGACATAGGAGGCGCCAAAACCACCTCCCTCCGCCAAGGGGTTCATGCTGGAAACCCCTTTCAAGGCTTGAACGGTTTCCATGATCTGCCCCCATCCCATTTTATTGAGGCAAATCAAAGTAGTAACAACCATTCCGAACGATAAGACCACGAACTGAATGTAGTCCGTAACGACCACCGAAATCATCCCACCAAGCACAGTGTAAATAAGCACAAGCACCAGAAGGACCGTCATGACGGCAGGCAGGGCACGACTGTCCTGCGACATGCCAGTGATACCCACAATGAACATGGATCCTACTTTGAGAAACAATCCCATGTTCAGTATGCCCCCCAGAGTAAGCATGATCCCTCCCAGGATGCGCGTTTTGCGATCGAATCGTTTTTCGTAAAATTCAGGAATAGTCAAGACTTCCATCTCCCTCAATCGGCAAACAATGAATCCGGTCACACCAACGATGAAAGTGACAATCATGGCAGCGAGGGCAATATGGAAGGTTGCAAATCCTTCCTTGAACCCTTTCTGAGCGTTATACATGACCGTGATAAGCCCCATTTCAGTACCGGTCATTGTCGCTACTCCCAACCATGTCCCGATGGCACGGCCAGCCCCGAGATACGTCGTCATGTTACGCACGTATTTTTTAACAAACAGACCGATGACAACGGAAATGGACAGATAGATGACGACAATCACCCAGTCAAAGGAGGTGAAATTGGTACGGCTCAACGCCTGTGTGAATTCAGTTCCCATATTGAAGTTTTTATATTTTCCATGATCTCAGCCAAAAGACCAGCTTGATTTTACGCAGCGATAGCACTCAGCTGGCTTGCAATGTTTTTTACCTGGCCGATCGGGCATGAGCGCTTACTTCAAGGCTATCTATTCCAAATGCCACCTGTCATCAATGGCCTTGAGCCCGCACGTAATTGGGGACACAAGCTTTGAATCCAATTCATCCTTGAGGTGCCTGCTTGCCAAAGGGCGTATTGGACATTATAAAAGAAGCACTCCTAATAGTGATGATCACTGACAAGGCAAATAAAACCCTGTGCTCAGGTCAAGCAACCGTACCATTGGCGAAAGCCATGCTGCTGACAGCCATGGCAGGCGGCATGGGATGGGGCATCCGTGGCCAATACGGGCATGAGACCGGGGCTATGATCGCCGGAGTGCTTGTCGCAAGTGTCCTGGTGATGCTTTTCTGCTCGAGATTCAACACCCTTTCCAGTGCCCGCGCTATTGCCTGGGTGACCATCGCGATTTCATTTGGAGGTTGCATGACCTACGGCCAGACCGTTGGATTGACCCACGATGAACCTCTGGTAGGAAACACCGAAGCCTTGCGCTGGGGCTTGCTGGGACTGTTCATCAAAGGAGGCATCTGGATAGGATTTGCTGGGGTGACCCTCGGCTTAGCACTGGGAGGGCAGCGTTATACAGCGGGTGAATTAGCCATGATGTTCGGTGGCATGATCTTCTTGATGTTTCTGGGTATTTATTTATTGAACGAACCTTATCAACCCGCAGAAAACTCTCTACCTCGATTTTACTTTTCAGACCACTGGGATTGGGAACCGGATGTGGAACTCAAGCCGAGGCGTGAGAAATGGGGAGGGTTACTTTTCGCCTTGGCTGGATTATGGGTTTACACCGGTGTCATCAAACGAGATGCACTTGCACTTCGAATGGGGGTTTGGGGTTTCCTAGGAGGCGGTTTGGGTTTTTCAATGGGACAAAGTCTTCAAGCCTTTCACGCATGGCATCCTGAATGGTTTGTGGATGGATTTCTAATGAAGATGGATCGGGTCATCAACTGGTGGAACATGATGGAAACATCCTTTGGAGTTATTTTTGGAGCCGTTTTGGCTCTGGGACTCTGGGCTAACCGTCATTTGATCAAGACGCCTCAAGCCGAACCGGAGACCACAGAAATCAATGCCCCATTGGAGTGGGGATTACTGGTGATTTATTTGCTTGCGCTTGCCAGCTGGAGTTTCGTCTCCTTTTCCGCGTTGGATCAATTTGCTGATCTGGCCATTACCATGGGATTTCTACCATTTATCGCGGTGAGAGCGGGAAGGTTATGGCCCTTGTGGGTTTGCCTTCCAATCACACTACTCCCGATTGCCGGGAAAACCGTGAACAATCTTGTCTACGATACCAGATTGCTCAGTTGGCCCGCAGGATGGCTATGCTGCTTGATTATTCCTATGACAATCGCTTTTTTTGTAAGCCTTTACTGGTCGGAAAGACCACGTCTGTTCAGCAACGGAAATGTTTTTTGCAAATCAATACTGATCATCACAGCCTGGACTTACTTTCTGCTCAATTTCGCATTTTTCCAATTCCCTTGGCCATGGGCTGATTTCCCGTCATGGACCGCAAGGACACCCAACAATCTGATCTTCTCAGTTTGCGTGCTGGGCCTCACTCTTGGGGCTCTCTTTACTCGAAAGGAAAAGGAAATAGAGGTACTGCCTGATTCGGATTGAATCACGCCGCAGACGTTCGATATCTTTCCAAAGAATTGCTTGTCATCAGTGTCTTTCTTCAGCTTAATTTCGAGATAAAGATGAAGATCTATATCGACGGTGAGTATTACGATAAGGAGAACGCAAAAATATCCGTTTTTGACCATGGACTCCTCTATGGGGACGGAGTTTTTGAGGGCATTCGAGCATACCACAAGCGCGTCTTCAAATTGCAGGAACATATCGAAAGGCTGTTTTACTCTGCAAAGGCTATTTTACTTGAAATCCCGATGTCGCAGGAAGAAATGTGTGATGCAGTGGTTGAAACATGCAGGGCAAATCAAATCGAAAATGGTTATATTCGCCTGATTGTGACTCGTGGAGCAGGGTCACTGGGACTAAGCCCCGACTCATGCCCTAAACCGGGTGTGATCATCATCGCCAACACCATTCAGCTTTACCCCAGAGAAATCTACGAAAATGGAATGGAAATTATTACCGCAGCCACATCCCGCAATTATGTGAATGCAGTTAATCCAGCCATTAAATCATTGAACTATCTCAACAACATCCTTGCGAAGATAGAAGCGAGCAACGCGGGCTGCGAGGAAGCTATCATGCTCAACAGCGAGGGCTTTGTAGCTGAATGTACCGGAGACAATATATTTATCCTGCACAAAGGCACCATATACACACCACCATTGGCCGCGGGCGCTCTTTATGGAATCACAAGGAATACCGTGATTGATCTCGCCAGAGAGGCAGGATTCAAAGTTGAGGAAAAAAATCTGACACGTTATGATCTTTTTATAGCCGAGGAATGCTTTCTGACCGGCAGTGGAGCTGAAATTGTGCCAGTGGTGATGATTGACAAACGAATCATTGGTACGGGTAAACCGGGCGATGTGACTCGCAAGCTCGAAGAAAAATATCATGCGCTGACCCGTGTCTCAGGCGAGCCAATATAACTACCGGCTGATGTGAAAGGTTGGGACTTTCCGATATTAATAAAAATTGGTGAATTGCATTCAGGTATAAGTCACCTTACTTTGAAGAAGTTTAAGTAAGGAGCCTAATTACCACTTCTTGTCTGAAATATATGCTTTGTAACGTTTGCAATAAAAATAAAGCCACGGTCCACCTGACCCAGATGCTGGAGGGTGAGATCAAAAAGATGGATATGTGCGAATCATGCGCCCAGAATCAGGGTGTCGATGAGCCAGGCATATCTTTGGTCGATTTATTGGTGGGCTTGGGTCCCGCTGAATCGGAAGCCGCTTCCGGTACGTCTAGAGAGCAAAAGCCATCCAAATGCCCAACCTGCGGTTACTCTCACGCTGATTTCAAAAAATCAGGTCGGTTGGGTTGCTCAGACTGTTACGTAACGTTTGAAGATGGATTGAATCAAATGCTTCGTTCCATGCACAAAGGCCTGAAACACACAGGGAAAACTCCAAAAAACTATCGCAACACCCGCGAGCTGGAGGCCAAGTCAAAGAAACTGGAAAAGGAATTGAAAAAGGCCATTGGGGAAGAACGTTACGAGGATGCTGCTGTGATTAGGGATTCACTGAAAGCGATGGCAGAAACTTTGCAAAGCGCTGAAAAAGAGACAGCAACCACATCATGAATCTCAACGACTTCCTGATCCCTACCGGAGATGTCTGTCGAAGACCGGGCCCTTTTGATAGAATTGTGTTATCGAGCAGGGTACGTCTTGCTCGCAATTTGCAGGACACCCCATTTCCTGGCCGCGCAAACAAGTCGGAGCGCCAGAACCTCCTTGAGACCATGAAACCCGTCATCGAATCACTCAGATCGATGAAGGAAGGGTTTTCAGAGGAACTTTCCAAACTGAAACGTCTGGAAAAGCAAATCCTGGTTGAACGACATCTGATCAGCAGGGAACTTGCCTCGAAAAGTCAGGGAAGTGCGATTGTCCTGAGCATGGACGAAACTTTTTGCGTGATGATCAACGAGGAAGATCATTTGCGCATGCAGGCCATTCTTCCCGGACTGCAGATCAAGGAAGCATGGAAGTCCATGAATAAAATGGATACCATGCTTGAATCCAAATTACCCATCGCCTTTTCGAGTGACTTTGGATACCTGACTGCCTGCCCAACTAACTTGGGCACCGGCATTCGGGTCAGCGCCATGCTACATTTGCCTGGTTTGGTCATGGCTGAGCACATGCAGCAAACCATCACGGCAGTGAACAAACTTGGTCTGGCGGTCAGAGGGCTTTATGGAGAAGGCACCGAAGCGCTGGGAAATGTATTTCAAGTCTCCAATCAAATGACTCTCGGAGAATCTGAAATCCAAATTATCGAACGCCTTAACAAGGTGGTGCTACAGATTATTGAAAACGAGGAGAACGCGCGGGCCAAGCTTCTGGAGACCAAGCCCAAAACGGTATTCAATCAGGTTGGACGGGCATACGGTATCCTGATCAATGCCCACATTATCTCATCCAAAGAAGCTAAAAACCTGCTTTCCCTGGTGAGACTTGGCGTGGATCTTGGATATTTTCCCGATGTGGATGCGGCGGTGATTGATGAGCTGTTTATTGTCACCGAACCCGCCCATATTCAATACAGAGAAGCTAAAGCCAAGTCGCCGGAGGAAAGGGATATCATGCGCTCCAACCTGCTTCGTGAACGCCTGTCAAACATACCTCGCCCAGTAATGACTGCTCCTGACATACCCCAGAAAACAAGCGACCCAAAGGAAGACGGCGTCGAGGGCCAAGAAGAGTAATTCTCTTTTGTTTCCCTTGGCAATGGTGAGGTCCCAGGTTTGAGTCGACTACAAATTATCCAATGCGGATGCCAGACCGGACAAACCGTTTTCTCCTGCATCAGCAATATTATTGGGTGCGAGTAGCTGCCGAATATATTCAACCCCGGTCGTAACCGACTTCACCGATTTAGGCAATGTAGCTCCAGCGGCGTTGGCATGGCCTCCCCCCTGAAGTTTGCTGGCTACTTCACGTGCTTTCCCATTGCGACTGCGCAAGCTGACTCCGAATTGGTAAGGAGCTCTTCGTGAGACAGAAATCAACACGTGATCCGACAGCTCAGGCTCCTTGAGGAGCTGGTTCATGATCACGTTGTTGTTGCCGATCGACAAGTCGACTACGGAAATCCCCGGTGCCAGTTCTTCCAGATGCCGCTTTGCCCAATCCAGGCCAATCGGGTCTTCAATATCCCGCTTGGACTTCATGACGGTGAGCAGGGGATGATCCAGCAATGTCTCTAATTTGCCTTCGAGCAGTTTGACCAACGGGTGAAAGTGATAGGATTTAACTAATTCGGCATAATCACATGCCAGTTGAAATTCCGGATCGGATTCGAGAAATAAGTCGGCAACGTTTGTCATATGAACGAGCCGCTCCAGTTCAGGATTCCCAAGCCCGTTTGCCACCAGTAATTCATAGCACAGTAAAGCAGCGGATTTTTCGGTTGAAAAAACATACTGGGCTTTCTTTGGTGAGTGCTCAGATGGATGATGGTCCACAATCATCCAGTCATCGCGATCGACTCGAGCATCCATGGAAAGATCACACACCCAGGCTGCTCTTTCGGTCATCTGGCGATTCTGCCATTGCGGAAGATGATAGGCAGCCAGCGGAATTTCTGTTTCAAACAAATGCTGCGCCAGGCGCTTTAAAAGGCACCCCGCTACCAATCCGTCCAAGTCACTCTCATGCGTCAGTATGATATCAGGCTTCGAAAATCGATCCATGCGCAGGAACCTAACAGCGACTTTTGTGGAGACCAATCCAAAATCGATAGATTTTTAATAGCAGCGTCCCAAGAATATCTCATGTAGAGAAAGACCGATTTAAACAACAGTCATGGTTTTCAGAAAAAAGGAGCCAGACTTGAGGTCATTTTTTCATGTTGTAAGATTGTTTCCATGGACACGCGCTATGATCGCACTCAATTGATTTCCTTTGCAACAAAACTGATGCTTGAGGCTGGGATGGAAGCTGAAAAAGCACTAGACGTCGCCAACATTCTGATGGAAGGCGATCTGATGGGACATACCACACATGGCCTTCAAATGCTGGTTCCATATTTGAAAAGCATGGAATCAGGAGAAATGACGCTGAGTGGAAACTACTCAGTGATCAAGGATACAGGCAATAACATCGTCATCGAAGGGCATTTTCTACCTGGCCCATGGCTTGTCAAAACAGCCATCGAAAAGGCGGCAACACGCATGCAAGAGCATGGAGTAGTCACGACGGCCATCACACACAGTCACCACATCGCGTGCTTGCAGGCCTATCTTCCGTTAGCGACATCTCAAGGGTGGATGATCACATTGATGAGTTCAGATCCATCAGTTGCTACGGTGGCGCCTTTCGGGGGAAAGACACCATTGCTCACACCGAACCCCATTGCGGTAGGCATTCCGACTTCCGGAACTCCCATTTTGTTCGATTTCTGCACTTCAATCACAAGCAACGGACAATGCATGCGATCCCATAAACAAGGCAATCCCTTGCCGGGAGAATGGATCCAGAATGCTGATGGACAAGCGACGAGTGATCCGGGTGCCCTTTTCACAACCCCCCCAGGCACCATCTACCCTGTTGGCGGAGCCTCTTATGGACATAAGGGATTTGCATTGGGATTGTGGGTGGAAATGATGACAGCTGCACTCACAGGCCATGGTCGCTCAGAAAGCCCGAAAAAATGGGGGGCCTCCGTTTATATTCAATTGATGGATCCGGCAGCGTTCGGAGGAACCGAAGCTTTTATCAGGGAATCAGATTTTCTGGTCCATGCCAGTCAGGCATCCGAGCCGATCGCCACGGATGAACCGGTGAGGTTACCCGGCGAAATGGCCTGGAAACGTCGAAAGGATCAGCTCGAAAATGGCATTCGACTTCATCCGGAAATCCTTGGCTCTTTAAAAGCGTGGGCTGAAAAATGGCATATTGAGATGCCTCAATCAAAATAAGCGAGTGTGATGAAAAAAGCCTTAACTCTTACCATACCTCCACAGGCCCTTTGGGCACTGGAATATGCTTTCTCTTTGCAACAGCAGGCTGATCGTCCATGAAACTTGGCTGCATGGATTGAGGTCGATATTGTGGTTTTAGCTGACCATCATTCCCTAGAAACTGCTCTCGCCAGTCCAGATAATCGGTCAGGATCGACTCAAATTCATCCCTCGTCTCCAACATGACAACACGCTTGTTAAACTGGTTCACAGGGCCAAATCGTTTGGTATACCAGGGGGCTACTTTGCGGAACATCATGCAGCCCTTGCTTTCGCCGAACACTTCGACCATTAGATCCAGATGGCGTCTCATGACTTGAATGCGTTCTTCGAAGGCAGGTTCATCGGGCAGCACTCCTGTTGCCAGGTAGTCCAAGGTATGCTTGAAAATCCATGGGTGATAAAAGGCGCCACGTCCAATAGAAACACCCTGACAACCTGTTCGTTCGAACATATGCTTGGCAGATTCAGGCGTGGTCACATCGCCATTACCGATCACCGGAATATCTCTGACGGCCTCCACAACCTTGGCAATTCCGGGTAAATTAACCACTCCGCTGAACCCTTGCTCTCGTGTGCGGCCATGCACGAACACTGCAGACACTCCAGCGTCTTCCAATACCTGTGCCAGTCGAGGGGCCGTCAAGTTCTGATCATCCCAGCCAAGTCGCATCTTGGCTGTCACAGGGATCTTCAAGGCATTCACCATGGTTCTGACCAAATGAGCGGTTTTATCCAGTTCGGTCATCATCGCTGAACCTCCCCCCACCTTGACCACTTTACGAACAGGGCATCCCATGTTGATATCAACTGAATCCACTCCTTGCTCCTGCAACCAGACTGCCGCATCTCGCATCTCTTCAGGAACGGCTCCAAAAAGCTGAACGGCTAACGGGGTATCTGCTTCGTTGGTCTCGATCAGCTCAAGGGCTTTTCGATTACGTTCGATCAAGGACCGAGCATTCACGAGATCAGTGGTGGCAAGATCCAAGCCACCGATCTCACGCGCTGTTAAGCGGAAAGGTAGGTTGGTGTACCCCGCCAATGGCGAAAGAAACAAATTTGATTTAAGATTTAACGATCCAAACTGCATGCGCTGTATACAGAAATCCACAAAACAGGACTCAATTCAAGACTGGATCACCAATGACCTCCTCCGGCCCGGATACATGACCAATGTATATGAAATAAGCATACTATGTTCTCACTGAATAAGGGTTTTGAAAAATTCCATGATTTGACACTTGAAATACATACCAACTCGTGGATAAGGTCATTCCCCTGTCAAACACGTGGCAGCTGAATATGGATGGGCGAATGGCGCAGTGGCTAGCGCAGCTGATTTACACTCAGTAGGTCGGGGGTTCGAGTCCCTCTTCGCCCACCATTCCTTTCTAACAAAATGGGCACCAACTGCCAACGTTCACCACCGAAGCAATCGCAGGCAACTCAGATACCCCAATAACAACAAATCCTCACGTATTTACAGTTGCTTACCCCTGTCATTGGTGTCTTTTCAGTGTTCATTATTTCGCCTTCCAACACGCCAAATATCCCATCAATGACCTCATCCTTGTCTGAGAACACAGCTTCCGGTCCTCTTGCGTCGATATCGGTAAATGGAAATTCATAGAGTGCCGATGCTTCGATAACTCCAAGGGTGGTCAATTGATCCACGATCAATTCTATGAACCGGATCTGGTTGGGTGATTGTTGAATAGACCTGGCCCCTAAAAACACGCCCGAGTTTCATTCTTTGCAAGACGTATTGGGCTTGATAATTTTACCGCAAATTAACTGACTGGGCTGCAGAGTTTTTGACTTTTTCGCAGGCGGTCAGGATCAGGAATCTTACATTACCCCTATGTTTGATGAGGTATTTACCAATATCGACCATGTGCTTTTTAAAGACCCGGATGTGCGTCTGAGCTCGACTAAGTCGAGCAGACCTCGTGGATCATTATCCTGTGGCCGCCGCCTGAAAAAGTCAAGAGCGACTTCTCCTTTACTCGGGCCGAACGAATACCGGGAAAGCGCCTTTATGCTAAGATCCATAGTCTTTGAGGGAACCCATGTCGCCTTCGATGGAACGCAGAATATTTGCACAGAATTGCTCGAAACGGTGAGCCAGTGAAATTCACAATTAAAGGACGTGATCTGCTTTTCGACACTGAAGAATTGTATGACCTAGGAAGCATAGGGCCATGAATAAGATAAGAACAATGTTGTGTATACGATAACATATGGCGGTGCGGGACTCGATATGAAGCTCGACGATCTCAAAACAACACCGATTTTCTGGGACCATTCGCGTCAATTAAGGTTCAGCCTACGAAAAAAATCGGTAGGACGCTTCTTTTCCCAAGATATCTCACAAAGCAATCATCCCACAATTTTATGAAGAACCTCATTCTCATTATGGCGGCAGTATTCGCCATCACTCTCTCGGCACAGGCCCAGCGTAGCGCAACGCCTTCTGAGCAGATCCATCTGCCCGACGATTTCAAAATCGAGCTGTTGTATTCCGTGCCGCGAGATGATCAAGGCTCATGGGTTGCCATGTGCCAGGACGATAAGGGTCGCTTAATCGTCAGCGACCAGCACGGTGGGCTGTACCGCTTTCCAATTCCGAAGTTGGGCGAACCGGTCGATCCTGCCAGTATCCAGCCGATCACTTACTCTATTGTCGGGGCAAAGGAACGGAGAATGATGAAAGGGACTGACCCCAAGCCATTGACGGAAGAGCTCGCCAAGCTCCCCAAGACTGGCCATGCGCAAGGAATCTGTTACGCATTCGACAGCCTCTACGTTGTTGTCAGCTCGCGCAATAGCGCCATGGGTTGTGGCGTCATTCGCCTCCTCGATACGGATGGCGACGATAACTTTGATAAGCTGGTAAAGCTCAAGTCCCTGGGTGACACGGCCGGCGAACATGGCCCGCACGCCATCGTACCTGCCCCGAACGGCAAGCACCTCTACGTCGTCATCGGTAACCAGACGAAAGTTCCGGCGGATTACACACATTCACTGGTGCCCGCAGTGTGGGGAGAAGATCAGCTTCTGCCGCCTCTGCAACGATATCCTTATCACCCGGGCTTTCTCCTACATCCCACTCTATGTGCTCGGGTTTTCCATGCCAGTTTTCTATGCGTATGTTGCGATTGTGGCCTTACAGGCAGTCGCAGCCCATGCCAATACCCGCATTGGTTTCGGGTTACTGAAGTACCTTGTCGTCACTCCTCAATATCACCACTGGCATCACGCAGACGATCCTAAGTACTATAACAAAAACTTTGCCATCCATTTACCCATCATTGATCGAGTTTTGGTACCTACTACCTTCCAGGCCATGAATGGCCAGAATCCATGGGGCTTGGAAATGAGCAATTCCCTAGGGGTTTTGTCAGGCAATTTCTTTTCCCTTTCTTCAGCGACCCTCAAAAAGCTAAACTAAAGGAACCTAGCCAGCGGTGAACCAGACGCATGGGTCATCAACCATATAATCAGGAAGCTTTGCTCAGGGAATTCATTTCACAATTCAAATCTGCTGTTTATCTTTAAAAAAAAGTAAACTTGAGGTCCATTCTTTGAGCGTCAGGCATTCCATGGCATTTTTGAGAGAAAGGTAGCCATACCGCAGGTGTCTGTGACACCGGAGAAAGTAAGGCCAAGACCAATAAGACCAGGTATTAACAGAAAACCATGATGGGTTTTCCAACTCAGGATCACCCCCAAGAAAACAATTAAGCCAGCAGCAATACGGACTTGACGATCAAGCGAAACTGCTTTTTTACCATAAACCATTGGCAGGCCAGATTTGCTCGCAGCCAGCGTGCCGCCATCTATGTTGATCACGTGTTTGTAGCCACAATCAATAAATTTCTGGCATGCTTCCATACCCCGACTACCACTGCGACAAATGATATAAAATGGCTGCGATTTGCGCCCTTTTCGTCCACTTACAACAGCATCAGGGTTGAGTTTATCCAGTGGTATATTCTGCGCGATATCCAGATGAAGCTCACGAAATTCGACTGGTGTTCTCACGTCGATGACTTCTATTTGTTCACCTTTGTCTCGAAGGGCTTGTAAACCTGTCGGCGAGATCGTTTGTTTTTTATTTTTCACTTGGCAATGCCTAATCCTTGGTGTCGCACGAATGATTGATTAAGACGCTTAAAGAGCTTGCACTACTAATCGTTTTATCGATACATAGATATTTAACGATATGTTTACGCTTATTTTTATTCGCTTAGCTAGCGGGTTCATTAGTTTAATGCTGAGTTACAAAACGCTCCTCGATACACGCCATGATTTTGGACAGATGGGGCTCTATGATGTAGTAGTAAGTTCGCCTGCCCTCTTTATCATTTGAAAGAAAGCCACATCGCTGCATGAACCTTAAATGTTCTGATGCCATATTGCTCGGAATACCACATGCATCTGCAAGCTCTCCGACAGTATAACACTCCTTTAGCAACATCTGTATTATTCTCAGACGATGTGGATGCGCCAACGCTTATAAGCACTCGGCAGCTTGCTCAAGTGAATCAAGGTTAGTGAGGTGAACAGTTGTATTCATAAGTTTGATTTATTTAGCTTATATATCGATATGTAACGATATATCAACTCTTTTTTAGAAGGAAATAATATCTGAGTTTTTCTGACTTTCTTTAATATTATAACATTTTCGCCTGCACTTCCATTTAATTCATAAACGAATCCTGACACAAAAAGGGGCCAGAAAAATGATCTTTTTTTTCTAAGAAAGCGCAGATATTGGTTTTGAATCAAATACAATGAATCTGAGTGTGTTCATAAACACGCAGAAATGAGTTTTCTGAACCTTGAAAACAATGTTCAGCAGCTCACTTGGACCAAACACTTGAACACCTCCCTGAAGAGGTTCAAGAACAATGATATGTATTCAATAAGGACTATTAAATGGCTACGGTACTCTGGGATTGCGGAAGGTATCTCGAGTCTGTTGCTGTTTTTCGTTGGGATGCCCTTGAAGTATCTTGCAGACAAACCTGAAGCAGTCCGCATCACAGGAACAATTCATGGAATACTTTTTGTCATTTACGTCGTTACGCTCATGCAAGCAGCTCTGGTGTTGAGACGACCATTGAGCTGGTCTGTAAAAAATTTTGTCGCTGCCATCATTCCAATGGGCCCCTTTATGATAGAGCCAAGCCTAAAGCGGGAGCAGAAAGAATTGCTTAAAGAGTGAAGAGTCTAACTGAATCCCCTCTTGGCATCGAGATTGATTGCAGGAAACTGTCGCTTTCGCCCCATTTTGCTGCAGCGCAGCTAAATGGATTTCCAGTGAACAAATCGTTTTCGGCTAGGTAAAAGCCTTCATGAATTTCGATTGTTCCTTTAAGACAAGAATCTCAGCGTCGGGGAGGAGTCCTTCTGGAATCTCCGGGAAACCATTGAAGGTCCTTTTGAATGAATTCCTGATCCTCAAAGGCAGAGTGCCCATCGACATAAGTAATAACACTCCCTGGTTTAGATCCGCTTCCAGAGCCATGCCTTGCATGCGTTTTTTGGGGAGGGTTGACCGTAGATCCAATCGGATGAGGCCCCCCTGCATTGTATACACGCTCGTGGTCCCAATCCGGAGCAATGAAGTAAGTAGAGCAGCCGAAAAAGAAGATAGCAGTTGGTTCGGTGACTGTCTGGAATTTAGGCATTTTGATGCCCGCGGGACCGGCGAGGCGCTCGTTGATTCCATAAGACAATGTATGCTTTTCTCTGGGACCATTATCCATCTGCACCATGAACTCGCGTAACTTGCTATGATTGTACGGCCCCTCCTTTTCTGCTGGATCAGCAAACACTTTCAGCTCCTGAAAATAACCACTTCGAATCATGCTCTTGATCCACATGGTGTGATCACTGCCAGTGGCTTTGGGGAAGTTCCCATCATAATCATCTCCATACATCATCGTAGCAAGAGCAATTTGCTTTTGGTTGTTCATACACAAGATTTTCCTTGCTGATACTTTGGCTCCTGCGAGTGCTGGTAAGAGCATGGATGCGAGGATTGCAATGATTGCCACAACAACCAAAAGCTCGATCAATGTAAATGCCCTGTTCGTTTTTTTCATTGTTACAAATAATAAGATTACGGGTGAATACCTACGGTTGTGAATCGGATTCATACAATACCAAAGGCAGGAAATTGCGAGCTTTTTATCCCTGAAAATCTGATTGATATCGGTAATTTTACAGGATGATGTTTGGGTTATCCTTTCAATCAGAACAATAACGTCCCTCATACTCGTTTTAAGCAGATCAAATGATCCATTGCGGTTTATTTGGGAAAAATCTGATGCGGTGGCAGTTCGTGCATGAAAATAGTCGTACGCATCAAGTTGAGTTCAAAAAACGGTTACATATTGGGTCCGCCATGTGAGAAGCATTTTTGTAATATTTGATTTCAGCAATAGTGCAAAGCGTTGTTGGTGAGTCATGAATTAGAAATTATTTTCTTTCCATTAAAGCCAGAACCTTGATCTCTTGTATTGATGAGAGTGAAATATGCCATCATATCTGTTGTATTCTTAATGCTCTATGCGTTCGTACACATAGGCTTTTATTCAACATATTTTAAGCATTTCCCAAATTTTGAACCCTTCAAACTCATGCATCATATTCATGGAGGGATCATGTCAGGCTGGCTTTTTTTACTTATTGCACAACCTCTGTTTTTGGCTATCAAAAAACCTGAGTGGCATGTTGTTACAGGAAGACTTTCATACGTATATGCGCCGATTGTCATTCTCTCATTGTTTCAAGTAACCAAGTTTTCCTACAATCGGTGGGTGGATGAGGTAGGGCACGCCCAAGCCATTTCAGACCAGGCTTTGAGTTTAGGCCAGATAGCAACCTTCGGCACCTTTTATGCTCTGGCGATGTTGTTCCGCAGGAAGCTTTTTTTGCATGTCCGCTTCATATGCGCAACAGGCTTGCTCGCGCTGCTTCCGGCTGCCAACAGGCTCATGCGAGCCTACACAGAGTTGGATCCTTCTCAATGTCTTTTCATTTCAAGCATGCTGACGATTTGCACTGCATTTTTATTTTTGGTGTATGATATTTTAAAAAGGAAAAACCCTGTACCTTGTATCGTGATTTCAGTTTGGTATGTGTTATTTTTTCTTTTTGTCGAGGCACGCGATACGGACCTTTACCAAACCTTTGGAAGCTTCGTTGCTACGCACTTATTCTAGCAAAAACCCCGCGCGTCATTGACGCGCGGGGTATTGGCTCTAAACAGCATCACCGCAACCTGTCATTGCGGTTTCCAAAAACCATATGACAAGAGTGTGTTTGGTGGTAGAGATCTTCAATGCCCTGCCAAGATAGAAATCTCATCGGTATCAAGGCAAAACTTTCATAAACCATTTAAAATCTGTCAATTACTTGAGGACATTTCTAAGAAAGTGGCAAAGCATGATCAAGCGGCGCTGTATCGAAAGTAAAAATTGTGGCAATGGATCCAGTGGGGGCAGAGAAGACTGTGGAGAATACAAATCCCCTGAAATTACAACTCAAGCCACCAGTCTTGCTCTTTGGCATAGAATACTTCAGTTCGAATTTTTCATAGTACAACTTGCTCGCAAAATCCATACTTTTACCATAAATTTTGCATCATGTCGCTTTGCTCAGATCAAACACACCCTTACGGTTTAAATATCATTATAGCTTCATTGCTCATCTTATTAGCTGCGCCCATTTCTATCCAATCCCAGACAACCACTACCTACGCAGAGCGGCTCGGTTGGGGGCCTAAAGACGTCGTGGTGATTCTTCACGTCGATGATGTTGGTATGTCACATTCTTCAAACGTTGGAGCGATTCAGGCTGTCGAAGATGGGGTTGCCACTTCATGGGCGGTAATGATGCCCTGCGCCTGGGTATCTGAGATTGCATATTACTTGGGTGAGAACCCTGATATCGACAGTGGTTTGCACCTGACGCTGACCTCTGAGTGGAAATCTTATCGCTGGGGGCCTCTGGCTGGTATATCCGTAGTGCCAGGGTTGGTGGATAACGAAGGATGCCTTTGGCGAAGTGTCCCACAGGTCCTCGCCAAAGCGAGCGCAGATGAGATTGAGTTGGAAATCAGAGCACAAGTAGATCGCGCGGAAACAATGGGTATGCCTATCACTCATTTGGATAGTCACATGGGAACTTTGTTTGCGCATCCAGAATACTTCAAGAGGTATGTCAAAATCGGTATCGAGAAACAAATCCCCATCCTGGCCCCTGGAGGTCATTTGACTTACGCGACCAAGGAAAATGGAGCCTCTGTTCAGGCACTCAAACCCTTTATTGATCAGGTTTGGAGCGCGGGACTTCCTGTAATCGACGACCTACATACCGACAGTTACGGGTGGCCTGCAGACAGCAAACCTGAACGTCTTTCTCAATTGCTCAAGGCTCTGAAACCTGGCATTACCGAAATCCTTTTTCATGCATCTGAACCTTCTGATGTGTTTCCCTTGATCACGGGCTCCAGTGAATCACGCAAGGGAGATCTGGAAGCTTTGACCAGTGACTTGGTCCGCAACACCATCAAGGAAGAAAACATCATTCTCACGACATGGAAGGAACTCATGGATCGTCGAAGAAAGGTGCAGCCATGAGCCGACTCATCTTGATCACAGGTGTTTCAAAAGGACTTGGCCGCGCCATGGCAATGGGATTTGCAAAAGAAGGACACACCGTGATCGGGTGTGGACGAGATTCGACGGCTTTATCCGCATTAGGTAAGGTAATTGGAGCTCCCCATGATTTTCAGACTGTCGATATTTCCGTCAACAGTGCTGTGTCAGATTGGATCGAGCATGTGCTTGCCCAACATGGAACACCCGATCTCGTCCTGAACAATGCAGCAATCATCAATGCCAATGCGCCTCTGTGGGAAATCAGCGCACCTGAGTTTGATCGTGTCATTGATATCAATATCAAAGGAGTCCAAAACGTCATCCGACATGTGGTTCCCCCAATGATAGAGCGGGGGTCTGGAGTCATTGTGAATTTCAGCTCAGGATGGGGACGTTCAACCAGTCCGGATGTGGCTCCTTATTGCGCAACCAAATGGGCCATGGAAGGTCTCACACAAGCGCTTGCTCAGGAACTCCCACACGGGATGGCTGCCATTCCATTAAACCCCGGAGTCATCAATACAAACATGCTGCAGAGCTGCCTCAGTTCGATGGCATCCCAATACCAGGACACCGAAGCATGGGTCAGAAAAGCAGTGCCGTTTATCCTGAAACTCAGCTCAGCAGACAATGGTCAGTCATTGAGTGTGCCCTGACCATTCATAAGGGCCCCGAGAAACCCTGATCTTTCCCTCTACTGAGCGGCGGAATGGAATGCATCAGAGTTGAGTTCGGCGCGAAGTCGAATTGCACGTGAACCTCAGTAGACTGGCAGTCTGGAGGGAGAACCCGGTTGAGCAGCGCAAACCAGCTCTACCATATTTCAACAAACAGTGATCATGGTGCTTAGCGTGAGGGCACAGACAACAGAGCAAAAGATTCTTTCTGGACTCGTTGTTCAATGGATTCTTGTTCGAGAAGAATAATCTTACCGGGTTCAAAAGCCAGAGCTCGGAATTTGTGTTGGATACAGTTCTCAATGGTTTGCAATCCGATGCAGGGAATATCGAAACGCATGTCATGGTCCAATTTCGCTACTTTGACACCGATGGCTTCGCCTTTTTTACCTGCTAATTGACCGCCGCGACTCAGGCAATCATCCGTGCCCTCAAATCCTTCTACAGCCAACACCGTTCCATTTTTAACAACCACACTCTGGCCTATATCCAGCCGGGAAACTTCTTTGGCAAGTTTGAACCCGTATGCAATATCATCGAGCTGCTTGGCCTTCAATGGGCTCCCCATCAGGAATCCTTCTCCAGGCATGATGTCCTGAATCCAAGGCACAGCTTCAATCAGATCGATTCCATCCTTTTTGAGTTCATCGCCAATACCGCCGAAAATAGTGTGTGCATTCTTTTCCTTGAGTCGGAATAAAAGGGAGGCTGCACGTAAATCAGGTTTGATATCGAATAAGTTTTTAGGAGCAATCCGTCCGGCCATGATGCATTCCCCAACACCGTGCGATTTGAAGTAACGGATCATCTTCGACAGTTGCCCCACCCTGAGCCATACAAGCTCGTCCACCATGACTTCCAAGGCTGGATCGGTTTCTCCCTCGAAAGCAACGACGACGAGCTTCCTTACTCCAGCCGAACGGAGCAGTTGAACCATTTCCAAGGGCAAAGACAGGCCTCCGGCAATAAGCCCAAGTGTCGGAGGAACGGATGAAAACAATTCTTGCGTCAAAATTCAATCTACAGTGACTGTGGGTTCGGTTTTCGATGAAGCGGTCAGCCGCTTATCAAGCATGGACCTGAGTCCCTTGATAGTGGTAGAGCCGGTGTAACGCATGACTTCTTCTCCTTGATGGAAAACAATAAAGGTTGGAATAGCGGAGATGTCATATTTTTTGGAAATATCGGGATTTTTGTCCACGTCGACTTTGGCAACAATCGCACGGTCTTTGTATTCATCAGCCAATTGCGAAACAGCAGGAGCCATCTGTAAACAAGGCCCACACCAGGTGGCCCAGAAATCCACCAGAACGGGCTTGTCAGCCCCTAAAACAGATCCAGCGAAATTGGCATCGGTGACAACTTGAATAGCATCGGAGTGATTGGCCCCGTCATCAGCAATGTATGGATTTCCAAACCCACAACCGTAGCCAAAAAGCGTCAAGGCAGCGAGCAACACAAACGAAGACGCCTTGATCCACTTGTTTTTCAATACATTCATAAAAGGTAATTCAGACAGAAACATGTTCTCAGGCCATGATGATCAGTGAGCGATTCAACTCCCAATGCGAGCGATCCAAATCGCCAAACCGATGATCAAAAAGCATATCGCAAATGTGCCGAGAAATCCACAAATGTCCAGCAACTTGGGTTTTTCTATTTCGAGGTCACTCCCTGGAAACCATTTCCTCGCCTCACGAGATGCTTTGTCTTTCAGCGAATTCTCCAGAGCCTCCTCATCAGCCTGCGGATCAGGCAGGACCGGTGTCTTCATCTTGCTGTAGTATCGATCCAGTGCTTCCTTTGAGTTACGCCTGGTAAAAAAACTAGATGCAATCATGACAAGGAATGGCAGCACAATTTTAGTCGGTAACTCCATGGTGGCTAACATGGAATCATTACGATTTTTCAACCCGACGCCCAACAGATCATAAATCAGAAAATCCAGTCTGAAAGATCCACTGGCTTCCATGGAACCTTCATAGTTCTCAACAAGAACCGTTGCCCCCTCTTCTTCACGCTTCTCTATCTCCACACGCTTTGCTCCTTCCAAAGGCTTGACACTACCGGTCCAGTAAATCGATTTACCTCCTGAAACAATCGTGTCGGAAATGATTTGACCCTCGCGAATTGGATCTGGACGATCTCCCAAGCGCAACAAAAGATCCGAGTCAGAACTGAGCAAAAGCAAGGATTTGTCATACTCCTCAATCTCCATGCTCCTGCGCCTGATGTCGGATGGCGCTGCAGGCCGTTCGACGCGCGTTGTCACGATATGTGTCACCTGTGCAAATCGGTCAGATGTCTTGAGCCCTGGGGCAAGCATGGGAATCAACCAGGGAATGATGAAGAAAAACAGAGCTGTGAACCCAATGGTAAACCATGCCGAACCGGTGGAAGCGCGTCGCCAATACATACCAATCCAGAACGGAGCGGCAAAAACGATGGGAACAATCCAAGTCAGTTGAAGCAACACAAAAACGTCCTGAACCATGAGTGACATGATCGTTGCCCCGACAATCACGATCATTCCGGTTGTACGCCCAATCATGAGACAAGAGGACTCGGAAGCATTCTTGTTCACAAATGGGATATAGATATTGCGCACGATGAGCGCAGAGCTTACCAGCATGTAGGTATCCGCCGAACTCATCAGCGCAGCGAGCAAACAGGCCAGCATCAATCCCCGCAGACCAGGTAACAACAATTCACGGGAAGCAATGCCCCATGCCTTCCCTGGATCTTGCATCACTTCCGCATTGTCCGCATACAAAGCAAGTACGATCAATGCTGTGATCGCCCAACCAATGGTACAAAACCGTTTGGCCAAATTCCCAGCTACCAGGCCGACACGTGCATTGAGCTCGGTTTTTGCAGAGCCACCGCCCGTCGCGATAAAATGCGGTTGAACTACCACTCCAACCAATGAGATCAATGTCACTGCGATGATTCGATACAAGGGAAATTCACTGGCATTGGCAGAACCTACCAACTGAAACATACCCGCAGGCAGCTGCTCATGCATGATCTTGAATCCGGTCATCAGCCCATCAGTTTCAGGATTCCCAAATCGCTCGATCAAGGCTTCGAGACCGAATGGAACCAGCATGACCGAAAGAATGATGATAAAGATTCCCTGAATCATGTCAGTCCAGTAGGCCGCCGTGAGTCCCCCCAGCACACCATACACAATCACGATCAGCGCAATGATGGGAACCAGAAAGAACTCCAATTTCCAGGTCTGACCGCCTATGACAACAACATCTCCAAGCAAGGGAGCCGCGACTTTTCCAATGGCAGAAAAAAACATCGAACCATAGACAATATAGAAAATAATCCCGAAAACCGTGTAGGCAGCACCCATTGCCTTGGATTCATAGCGCTCCGCAAACCAATCCCCCAAGGTCATATGACGCATGCGTCGATACCAGACACCTGTGATCCAATAAAAAGGAGTCACGAACAACCACGACATGGTACTCCATATACCGCTCATACCACTGGTGAAGCTGGTGCGGGCGGTATTGACCCTGTCTCTTATACACATCTCCGAGCCCACGAGACCGAGGCTGATC
>OJCR01000013.1_pt1 | contig 102940 bp, 86 predicted proteins | sample 1591611 | NCBI WGS metagenome assembly OJCR01 (sample SAMN05416815, study PRJEB24817) | seawater metagenome | isolation source: Sea water | place: Canada:Atlantic | collected 2013-07
TGAGCCGCTGATGGCAACATCGCCTGGGCTACACCGGTTATTTCCAACTCTATAGTGTCCCCTTCCGTCGACTGCCTTGGCTCGACTATACCGAAAAACGCGACCTCTACGAACCAGGTGGAATCATCGGTGGACAACCCGCCATCTTTGCCGCGTGGGAAAAATCCGGCAAAGCATGGTCGCGCTCGGACTGGCGACAAAACGACCAAACCAATGTCGCACGCTTGTTGGATGAGGTGCGCACTGGCGACATCGAGCTCAGCTATCTCTTCACTTCTCAACTCGACGCCATCATGCACGCCCACGGCACCACTGGACCCGAGGTGGATGCCGCCTTAGAGCGATTCGGCAACTGGATGCGTGAGATCGTCAGCGCGGCCGAGGAGAACTACGACGAAGTGCGAGTGCACTTGTTCAGCGATCACGGCATGACCGATACCACTGGAAAAGTTGCATGTTGGTGGATTTCGAATCGCTAGGATTACGCTACGGCGAAGACTACGCTGCAGTGTGGGATTCGACGATGGTGCGGTTCTGGTTTCCTGGCGGAGCGGAGGTTGAGGCAAAAGTATCCGCGTGGTTAGCGGAGCGCAACGAAGGACAAATCTTGGACGATGCCGCTCTCAAGGACAATGCCTGCCTCTTCCCCGATCGGCGCTACGGTAAACTTTGGTATTTACTCAATACCGGGCACGATCTTCGCCCCTTCCTTCATGAATCAACGGCACGTGCACGGCATGCATGGATTTGACCCTCAGGACGCCGATAGTGCGGCTTGTTGGTTGACCAATCATGACCATTACATCGCGCCCACCCGGATCGAAAAGATCCACGACGTGATGCTTGCCGCGTCCCGCACCTAAGGAATCGCACTTCGTTGCCGGTTCGAGCGTGATTTTGGTCTCCGATCCTGCCACACGTTGGGACGTTGATGAACACCGCCGAGATCGCCGCTGCCCTTCCCGCCCATGCTGTTACCTCTATCGAGGGACTTTCGTTTCCGCTCCTCGCCTCTGGCAAGGTGCGCGAGATCTACGATCTGGGGGACGCGTTACTCCTCATCGCAACGGATCGGCTCTCGGCCTACGACGTGATCTTGCCCGATGGTATTCCGGGCAAAGGTATCCTGCTCAATCAACTGAGTCTGTGGTGGTTTGAACGCACGACCGATCTGATCGACAATCACCTGCTCCCTGATCAATCCGGCGAATTCGATCGTCGGGGCATCACCGACTCCGACCTGCGTCTGCGCAGTATGATCGTGCGTAAACTCAATCCACTTACCATCGAATGTGTGGTTCGGGGATATTTGGTGGGATCGGGTTGGGCCTCTTATCAGGAATCCGGCCAGGTCTGCGGCCACCATCTTCCTGTTGGTCTCGCTCAAGCCGCGAAACTGCCTGAGCCCCTCTTCACTCCCACGACCAAGGCCGCAGTGGGGGATCACGACGAACCCATCAACGACGCGCAAGGTGCCGCTGCTGTCGGTGCAGCGCGCTACGACCAGGTCAAGGCGATCAGCCTAGCGATTTATCAGCGCGGTCACGATCTGACCACGAAAGCCGGTATGATCCTGGCCGACACCAAATTTGAATTTGGCACCGATGATTCCGGCAACCTCATCCTCATCGACGAAGTGTTAACACCCGATTCATCCCGCTACTGGCCGGCCGACGAATACCGCACTGATTGCTCACCCCCGAGCTACGACAAACAATTCGTGCGCGACCACCTCACCGCCATTGCCTGGAACAAACAGCCTCCAGCGCCTACCCTCCCCGCCGATATCATCAGCCGCACCCAGGCCAAATACCTCGCCGCTCTGCGCAATCTGATCGGTTAGAAATCGAGCGAGGTCAGCGACCTCGGCTACAGCGACACTCCGTCCGGCTACCAGTCGTCCAAGCCAATTGAACGGGCCGGGATTTCGGGCTGGTTTTTGACCTTCATCAATTCGCGGCGCAACCAGTCCAACGCCGCGTTTACCGCTCGGCGTTTCACCGTTGGGCGAGGTCCTGGGTAACGTAGCCGTTTCGACCACACGCCTTGCGGAGAATAAAGGGCCAAGAACATCGTGCCGACCGGGTTCTCACTATTCCCGCCACACGGCCCCGCGAATCCCGTGATCGCTAGACCGTAATCAGCTCCGAGCTTCTCAGCCGCACCGGCTGCCATCGCGACCGCATTTTCTGCGCTCACCGCCCCGTGCTGCATCAGAATCTCTTCCGGGACTTCCAGCAGCTGCATCTTAGATTGGTTCGAATAGCACACCGCTCCTCCGGCAAAAAATTTCGTAGCGCCCGCCAAATCGGTGAAACTACTCGCCAATATACCACCCGTCGCCGTCTCCGCGACTGCCAGCATGCGATCCGCTTTACGCAACATGTCGGCGCACACCTTGGCCAACCCGTCGTGCCCGAAACACATGAAGTCTTCGCCCAACAATCCGGCGCACTCCGCCGCGATCTTTTCCAATTCGGCGTGATTGAGCCCGTCGTTCACCGCACTCAATCGACAATCGCACTGTCCTTGATGGGCACAGAACGCGACCTCCAGGTCCGGCGCATGACGGTCAAACACCGGCTGCAACAACGTCTCCAGCGCCGACTCCCCGATCCCCGCTGTGCGCAGTTGCACGTAGCTTTCACCCTCTTCGAGCAGCCCCAGCTTAGCCAAGCGCGGCAAGACCTGATCGGTGATCATGGGCTGCAACTCATTGGGCGGCCCCGGCAACATGATCAAAACCCGATCCCCTTCGGCATACCAAAGCCCCGGTGCTGTGCCATTCGCATTCGGGATGATCTCCCCGTCGGCAAATCGATAGGCCTGTTTCAAATTGTTTTCCGTCATCGGACGATTAAAGGTCCGGAAACGATCCCTGATCGCCTTCTCAATCTCCGGATCAAACACCAGTTCCTGCCCCAGCACCGCCGCCACCACTTCGCGCGTCCGGTCGTCACAGGTCGGACCGAGCCCTCCCGTGGTGATCACCACCTGCGCTCGGGCCCAGCTTTCCCGAAATTGGGCGGCAATCGCATCCGCGTTGTCGGTGATCGTGACGTTGCGCGTCAGGGTCGCACCATGACGCCTCAATTGACCACCCACGTAGGTGAGATGTCCGTTGGCGGTGAGGCCAAGTAGGAGTTCATCACCCAGAGTGATCAGTTCAAAAGTTGGTTGTGAAGGAATTACGTCAGACAAAACGTCGAAGAAAGGAACCGGTCCAAACGAGAAACCGTTTGCGGATACTGAAAGTAAGCTAAACTGCCGGAATATCCAGTCTGTCGGGCAATTCAGTAAAGATTTCCGTAATCTCAACCTACTGCCCCAGCATTCCCACCCATGAGCGCCTCTCCCGAACTCAAAGAAAAAGTCCGCCATCTGCCGGACACGCCAGGGGTGTATCTCATGAAAGACCGCCTCGGCCGCATCCTTTATGTGGGGAAAGCCAAGGCGCTCAAAAAGCGAGTCTCGACCTACTTCACGCTATCTCGCCGTAATCTTCATTCCCCCAAGATTCGCGCCCTCGTCGAGCTCATCACGGATTTTGACACCATCGAAGTGAAGTCCGAACCCGAAGCGCTGCTGCTGGAAGGCCGGCTGATCAAGCAGTGGAAGCCCAAATACAACACCGACTTCATCGACGACAAACGTTTCCTCCAGGTCCGCGTCGATCCCAAGGAAACCCTCTCCCGCTTCCGCCTCACCCGTATTCGCAAGGACAGCAACTCCCGCTATTTCGGCCCCTTCGCTCACAGTAATCTGCTGCGGCGCACCCTCGCGCAAATGCGGCGGCAATACGGTGTCCTTCTCAGCGATGCCAATCCCCGACGTTTACCTGATGGTCGCTGGCGCCTTTACGATGATGTGCGCCAAGAAATCTACGGTCACGCCAACGAGATCACCGCCGATGAATACCGCGAACGCGTCGAAGAAGCCTGCGCGTTTCTCGACGGTAAATCCCGCGAATGGCTCGATACGCTGACCAACGAGATGCAGGCGGCCGCCACCGAGCAACGTTTCGAAAAGGCCGCCGAACTACGTGACATCGTATTCGCCCTCAAGAAAACCCTCGAAAAAGCCCGCCGGTTCGAACGCGACCACCCCACGATTCGTCCCGACGAAGATGCGCTTAGCACGCTCCAAGAGGCCCTCGCGTTGCCCGTCTTGCCAGAGCACATGGAGTGTTTCGATATCTCGCACATCAGCGGCACGTTCGTCGTCGCCTCGATGGTGCACTTCACCGCCGGCCGACCCGACAAAGCGCAATACCGCCGCTTCAAAATCAAGAGCTTCATCGGCAACGACGACTTCCGCGCCATGGAGGAAGTTGTCGGCCGGCGCTACCGTCGCCTCCGCGACGAAGGCAAGGCGCTCCCCGACCTCATCGTAGTCGATGGCGGCCAAGGTCAAGTCGGCGCGGCCCTCAAGGCCTTCTACGCCCTCGACCTCGAGCCCCCGGCGATGATCGGCTTGGCCAAGAAAAACGAGACCGTCATCTTCGCCGACGCGCGCCCTCCGCTCAACCTCGGCCTCAGGCACCCTGGTCTGCAATTGCTCCAACGCATGCGCGACGAAGCCCATCGCTTCGCCAACACCTTCAACGCCGACCTGCGTTCGCGGAAAATCCGCGAATCCATCCTCGAAGACTTCCCCGGGCTCGGTCCCGTCCGACGCACCGCGCTGTTGGATCACTTCGGCTCTATCGAGCGGCTCCGCGGCGCGAGCGTGACCGCCCTCAACGAGGTTCCTGGTATCGGTTCAAAATTCGCAGTGGAACTGCACCGCTTTCTGGCCCCTGATAACCCGACCTCGACTCCCTCAGCATAACCCTCCCCTTTTTTCCATGCCCTCTACCCCTTCCTCCCGTCGCACCTTTCTCAAAACCGCCGCGTTGGCCTCTGCCGGTGCGGCTTGGGTCGCGCCCACCTCCGCTAAGTCGGTCCACCCTCCAATGCCGGGCAGTCCGCTCCAACTTGGCATCGCGAGTTACTCCACACGTAAACTCTCCCGTCAGGACACCTTCAAACTCGCCCGCGAACTGGGCACGCCCAACGTCAACATCAAGTCGTTCCATCTTGATTATGACGCCGACATTCTCGAGGTAGCGGCCTTCCAGCAGGACGTAGCCGACGCGGGAATTCGCATCACCGGTGGCGGCGTCGTAACTCTGAAGGAAGACGCCGATGCCCCGATCGAAGATGCCTTCAACTACGCCCGGGCTGCCGGCATGCCGATGATGGTGATCGCCCCTACCTTCGAAACGCTTCCGCGCATCGAACACTTCGTCAAAAAATTTGATATCGCCGTCGCGATTCACAATCACGGCCCCGAGGATAAACTGTTCCCCACGGGGGCTTCGGCCCTACCCCATATTTCAAAACTGGATGCCCGGGTCGGCGTCTGTCTCGACATCGGCCACTCCGCTCGATCCGGATCCGATCTCGTTGCCGAGGTCGCCGAACTCGGCCCGCGCTTGCTCGACCTGCACGTCAAAGACCTGACCGATCTCAGCGACAAAACGTCCATTTGTGTTGTGGGCGATGGCGTCCTACCGATCGCCCCATTCATGCGTCAGTTGATGGCGGTCGAATACCGAGGCTACGTGAATCTCGAATACGAAATTGACGCCGAAAACCCGCGCCATGGCATGCACCGATCCTTTGCCTTCATGCGCGGCGTCGCCGCCGGACTCGTCGCCTGATTCGCTGCTCCGCGCCCTGTCCCAACTTTGTCGATTCTCTGATGCACTTTTGCCCCCGCTTGTTCCTCATCTGTAGCCTGACCGCCTGCAGCCTCCCAACGCTCTCCAACGCCGAAACCATTCCGGGGGCCAACGGCCTCGAGTTAACCGAGTTCGCACGGGAGCCCCTCGTGCGCAACGCCGTCGCCGTGACGGTCGATGAACGGGACAATGTCTTCGTGACTTCGGTGGTTCGCCGCCAAGCCGCCGATCTCGACATTCGCCGTTTCCGTGAGTGGATCGAAACCGAACTGGGCTTCACTTCGGTCGAAGAAAAGCGCGCGTGGTTCAAGGTGAATCTCACCCCCGAAAACTCAGCCAAATTCACTGGCCGCTTTGAAGATCACAACGGCGATGGGAGCTGGGATTTCGCTGATCTCTCCTTACTCTCGGACAAGATCACCCGCCTTACCGACACCGATGGGGTAGGCCTAGCGGATGAGTTTATAAAATTCAACGCCGCCGAGAACTCTGAGGTTACCGGCATCGCCGCCGGCCTCGCGGCTTGGGACGGCGCCATTTACGCCACGGTGGAGCCCGATCTCGTCAAGCTCACCGACCCCGACGGCGACGGAATTTTCGATCATCGCGATGTGCTCGCGACCGGCTTCTCTGTTCACATTGGCTATGGCGGTCACAACTTCAGTGGCGCGATTATCGGACCCGACGGCCGTCTCTACGCCTCCGTAGCAGATCGGGGAATGAACGTCACCGATCGCGCGGGGGTGAATCACTACAACCCCCATAGCGGCGCGATCGTTCGCTGCGAACTCGATGGCTCCAATTTCGAAATCTTCGCCTACGGTTTACGCAATACCCAAGAACCGGCATTCGATGCGTTCGGCAACCTCTTCGGCGTGGACAACGATGGAGATTTTAAGACTGAAAAAGAACGGCTCGTTTACATCACCGAGGGATCCGACACCGGCTGGCGCACGAACTGGCAATACCGCGGCGACGATTGGCTGCCCTGGATGGACGAGCGGCTCGCGTTCCCTGCGCACGACGAGCAACCGTCCTACATCACGCCCGCGCTCCAACTTTATAAGGATGGGCCCGCCGGATTCGCATTCAACCCCGGCACCGCGCTCAACCCCTTCTATCGTGATCACTTCTTCATGACGGCCTTTCCATCGCGAAACCTTTACGCCTTCCAACTCGAGCCCGACGGCGCCGCCTACCGGATGACTGGCGAGCACAACGTAGCGCAAGGCGCCCTGATGGTGGGCATGAGCTTCAGCCCTAGTGGAGCGCTCTACATCGCCGACTGGTCGTCATCCGGTTACGACATGAATGAAAAGGGCGCCGTATGGAAACTCGACGACCCGACTCAGGCTAATTCGATTGTGCGACAAAAAACGGCCCAGCTCTTCGCTCAGAATTGGGCGGATGAAACCTCGTCAGGCCTACGACAACACCTTTCATATCCCGACCAACGCGTCCGCATGAAAGCGCAATTTGAAATAGTCAAACGAAACGACGCCCAGGGGTTACTCTCGCAGGCCACCAATCGTGCCGTTCCTCAATTAGGTCGCATTCACGCCATCTGGGGACTCGGTCAACTTCACCGCCGCGGCGACCACGTATCTACCAAATCGATCCAAATATTACTAAGCGATCCAAACGCGGAAGTTCGCGCCCAAACCGCCAAAATAATCAGCGATGGAGGCATCGCTGATTCCGAGGTGCGCAAAACACTGCGGGTCCTGTTAAACGATCCCGCCGACCGGCCGCGGTTCTTCGCCGCGATCGCACTGGGGAAACTCGGAGACGAGTCTTCCCGGGACGCGTTGGTCGACTATCTCAATCGAGACGGCTCCGATCGATTCCACCGTCACGCCGCGGTCATGGGACTCGCCGGAGGGGTTGCTCCCGCCGAGATCGCTGCACTCTCTGCCCACCCGAATCGACATGTCCGCTTGGCGGCGATCGTCGCGTTGCGTCGGCTGCGGAGCACCGAGGTGACCGCCTTCCTTAATGATTCCGACGCTCTCGTTGTCGCCGAGGCTGCCAGTGCGATTCATGACGATGAATCCATCCCCGACGCTCTGCCCGCCTTAGCTCAGTTACTGAGCTCCTCGCAGACCCTGCACGAACGCACTCAACGGCGAGCACTCAGTGCCGCGCTTCGACTTCGAGATGCCCCGTTTGCTCAGCTCGTTGCCGATTTCGCTGCCGTCGACACCCATTCGTCCGCGATTCGGTTGCACGCGTTGACTCTGCTCAACGACTGGTTGACCCCCGCCCGGCTCGACACCGTCGAAGGTCGCTACCGCCCACTGAAACAGGCTTGGCCCGAACGTCTGGCTCTCTCGGTTGAAACGAGCCTGACCGCTCTCAGCAAATCAGCTGATCCAGAAATCGCTCAAGCCGCCTGGGAAGCCGCGGCTAAGTTTGGGATTCAGCAGACCCCGGCAGACTTGATTGCGATTTTCAATCAGGACACTCCGCTTTCCGCGGCCGCTCTCGCGCAACTGAGTAATATGAATGTTGCCGGTATCAGACAGTATACCAATCAGGCGATGGATTCCCACCACAGTAGTGTTAAGCAACAGGCCCTGCGGGTTATCGCCAAAATCGCCGCCGCTGATCTCGCCGGTTACGTCCGGAAATTTATCGATGATCAAGCCATTGCCGAGGCCCGCACCGGGATCGAGCTGATGAGCCGCTCTACTCAGACATCCGCCATTGTTGGTGTGCGCACTGCGATTAATAAATTGTTACGCGGCGAACTGGACTCCGCACTTAGCTTGGACGCACTAACCGCAGCCAGCAAATCGCAAGACCGAGACACCTTGGCCATCTTGGAGTTGTATCGTAAATCCAAGGACTCCTCGGACCCCTTGAGTCCATATCTGGAAACACTCCACGGTGGAGATGCCGTAAAAGGCCAAACCGTGTTTGAAACCTCAGTCGCCGCTCAATGCACCCTGTGCCACCGCATCGGCCGACGAGGCAGCAACGTGGGACCCGCTCTCACCGAAATCGGTGAGCGAGATTCCCGTTACATTCTCGAATCACTCGTCGACCCCGGAGCGGTCGTCGCGCCCGGATTCGGGATGACCAGCGTCACGCTAAAATCGGGGGAGTCTATCGCCGGAACCCTCATGGGCTCAACGGACGAAGGCATTAAGGTAAAAGCTCCGGATGGAAAAGTTCACCGCATCAAAACAGGAGACATCGCAAATCGCACCCCCGCCATGTCATCGATGCCTCCCATGGGCACGCTCATGTCCCGCTACGAACTCCGTGACCTGATCACTTACCTCCAAACCTTGGTAGCCGACAAAAACTAGCATCCTCCCCCCTCTCTCCACCTCTTACTCGTTCTCGTTCTCGAACACTCAGACGGCTCCCTCCACCATGCGATTCGTAAACACCGACCTCGTCCTCCTCGCCGCCCTCACCACCTTGGGCTCGCTCCAGGCCGAAGTCTCCCTCGCTCCCATCTTCACCGACCACGCGGTGTTACAACGCAACCAACCCATTCCTGTCTGGGGTTGGTCTGATCCCGGAGAAAAAATCACCGTAAAATTTTCCGGTAAAACCACGAAAACTGTCGGCGACGAAAATGGTCAATGGCGGGTCGAACTTCCCGCGCTTCCCGCGAAGTCTAAAGGCCAAAATCTCACTGCGATCGGCACCAACGAAATCAGACTACACGACATCCTGATCGGCGACGTTTGGCTCTGCGGCGGCCAGTCCAACATGGAGATGGTCGTGCGTAACTCACGGGATGCCGCCGCCGAAATCGCCGCCGCTGATTTCGCTCAAATCCGGCACATCAAGGTTGCCAAGAATATCGCCGCAGATCCCATCACTGAGATGTCTGGAGAGTGGACCGTTTGTTCGCCCGAAACCGTCGGGGATTACACCGCCGCCGGTTACTTTTTTGCCCGGCGCCTTCATCAAGATCTCAACGTTCCCATCGGCCTACTGAACAGCAACTGGGGCGGCACGCCGGTCGAATCATGGTTACCTCCGAGCGTGATGAGCGACCCCGACCTCGCGGTGACCGTCGCCTCTCACCAAGTCGTCATCAACGACGGTATCCTCGCGCAAAACATCACTTACCGCGACAACCTCGCCGCGTGGAATGCGTCAAAGGCAATGGCCGCCGAAAACGGTGAAGCATTTTCCGAGATAGCACCTAATATGCCGTGGCAACCCGGCGCATTTAAAACCGCCTCGCTTCTCTACAATGCCATGATCGAACCGGTCATCCCCTACGCGCTGACCGGCTTCATTTGGTATCAAGGTGAAGGCAACGCCAACCAGCCCGAAACCTACCGAGACATGTTCGTCGCGCTGATTGAATCATGGCGCGAAAAATTCGATGCCCCCGCCGCGCCCTTTTATTGGGCCCAGCTCGCTTCGTGGGATTCGGGCGGCGGTGAAAACCTCGACTGGCCGCTCCTGCGAGAAGCCCAACACCATACGTTAGCGCTGCCCCACACCGGACAAGCCATCCTCACGGATATCGGGGAGGCGTTCGATATCCACCCCAAGAACAAACAGGACGTCGGCGATAGACTCGCCCGCATTGCCCTCGCCGAACACTACGGCCAAGACGTCAAGTTCCGGGGACCCGTTCACCGTTCGATCACGTTCGAGGGTAACCAAATTTCAGTGGCATTCGATCACGCCGAGGGGCTGACCACCAGCGACGGCGAATCACCCCGCGAATTCGAGATCGCCGGCGTCGACGGCGTATTCCATTCCGCCAACGCCACCCTCTCCGGCGCCACCATCACTCTCACATCCGAGTCGGTTCCCGTCCCTCGCGATGTGCGACACGCTTGGCACCGCTGGATCGAACCCAACTTGCAGAACGCCGCCGGTCTCCCCGCCGAACCCTTCCGCACCGATGGAGAGTAGTTAATGGTGCCTGGCCGAGACCCTACCGCCCTATTTCTGCGCCGGCGGCTCGCTGAAAGTAACCATTATGGTTACTAACGTCTAAATAGTCTGCCAAGAGTTGGGCGCCCGCGGCGGAGTGAACTACTCGTTGGTCGGTTTGGCGTATTCCGCGTATTCCGGCAAGCGCTTCGCCAGATAAGGTAGCCACTGCCCTTCCTTGATGTAGTACTCCCGCATACGAGGATGGTTCACGAATGAGGGAAAGGATCGGCACCACACGGCCATAGCATCGGTCGCCAGCCACTGGGATTCGGTCGGATCTTGTTCGAACGCCAGGTCCACCGCGCGATCCAGAGCAACCAGACTGAGGCCCCTGATCTTGTCTAAAACGATCGAAGTAAGCCGATCTTCTGGCATCGCCTCCAAATGCTCGATGTGTTTCATCATTTCGGCTTCATTGCCCAGAATGTAATGAACGGTCGTCATATCGCTGCTGACCCAACCTTCATGGTCATACAGCCTCTGAATCCGCTCCGACTGGAGCTCCGCCAAGGCCCGCCGGGCGTAATACTGCGCTTTGGGGAGATCCCCCTTTAGTCGCCAATGCCCCGCAGCCGTTAACTGAGTCCAAATCCAAGAGCCCGAGGCGTCGACGGCGGAGCCTTCAGCGACCGCACTCCAATCGTCTGCAATGGCCACCACCCGATCCCAATCGTCTTCCCAGCAACGCAAATGCCTTTCCGCCCAAAGCTTCATATGCGGATTCTGATTGGCCCAATTTTCAGAATTGTCGAAGAGGCGTTGAAAATCAGTGACCACCGCGAGGCGGAATGCGGTCCGTAGCGCATTCACCCGACGATTGATGGGCAAATTCGTCAGCTCAGAGCCTTCGGCGAGTTCCGGCACGATCTGGGTGAGGCGCTGCGCCAACCGTTCCACGTTGGGTTCATCGAGCAACTGTCGGTAACATTCCAAGACCGCCCTCACGATGCGGGCGTTAAAGGGATCATGTTTCAGGGCTTCCTCGAGCGCCACCATCGACCCGGCATCATCGATCGGTTCGAGATGCCGATACCACCATCCTAGGTGATACCAGGCCATGGCATGGTCGGGATTCGCGCTCAGAATTTCGTCAAGCAACGCCTTCTGTTCCGCCATGACCAACTCGGACTGGGGCCAGATATGATTCATTGCGCGGGCCAGTTTGGTTTCCAGATTGTCGGGGTCGAGTGCCTCGGCCTTGGCCCTGGCACGGGCTGATTTCTCCCACAACACCTTTCGTCGTTCTTCCGGCGAACTTCCGTCAGCCGCCAACCAATCCCGGATCAACACCCGGTGGGCCATGTAGTCATACCGTCGCTTCAGGACCGCCCAGGCTTCGACAAATTCAGGATCAATTTGCACCGCTTCTTCCAGCAATTCGATTTGGCGGCGCAGGTTGTCTTCGGTGGTGTCCTCCGTCTTCTCAATACTGGCGGCTTTGAGAAAAAGGTCGTAGGCCCGCACACTCTTGGTCGACATGTCGGACAACTGGCCCACCGTTTCCGGCTGAATCTCGAGGTGAAGCGAGTCACTGATCTGTTTGGCCAGCTCACTCTGGGTGGCGAATACGTCGATGAGTTCCCGCTCAAAATTACTGGCCCAAAGATGGCAATCGTTTCGCGCATCGATCAACTGCACCGTGACCCGCACGTGGTTGCCGATTCGCCTCACCGACCCCTCAACCACATACCGCACCTGCAAACGTTCGCCAATTTGACGCAAGGTCAGCGCCTCCGCGGCGATGCGCAGGGCGGTGGTGCGTGACACCACCTCCATGCCGTCAATATGCGTCAGGTTGGTGAGCACATCCTCATGCACCCCGCCGGCGAAATATTCGTTCTCAGTATTGGAACTCATGTTCACAAACGGCATCACCGCGATGGAAAGGCTGTTCGACTCCGGGACCGCAGCGACGATCGATTCAGTGGAAACTGGCGTGGCGGCCGGAGCAGGCGCGGTGACGCCTGCGTCTCGAGATTGGCCGAGCCAATAGGCCCCTCCCCCCACGAGAATGATCGCCACCAATCCCAACGCCCATGATGGAATCTTCGCTTTGGCGGTGCTGGCTTGCGAACGCGAGATCGAAGGCCCCCGAGTCGCTGCAGAGGCCGCTTCACCGGGCTCATCATTGAGCAAGCGTTGCACCGTATCGACGAATTCGGGGCCCGGCAGACCATGCGGTAAGTTCACCCACTGGACGTCGCGGAATGCCCCCGGCACCAATGCCGCCCCCTCGTGGGTATCATCGATCACGATGGGCAGCAGGAACGGGATACCTTCCGCCATGTCGTGCGTGCGATCCACCGCCAGTCTCCACTCGCGACGGAAATAGCCCTCCACCCGGGCGTCCGTCTGCTGCGAAATGACCGGCAGGAACAGCGCGCATTCGCGAATCTGCTGCCGGATCTTGGCATCCTAGGAATCGCCCCCCCCCCGCAATTCGTGTTCATCGAACCAAACCTCACAGCCAACCCCCCGCAAGGCATCCGCCAAGCGTCGAGCCACCACCACATCTTCATGCGCATAACTCAGGAAAATAGCTTTGCCGGAATCACTCATCGAGAGGTCGCCAAACCCTTGGGGCAACCGAGTTCATTTAATACCAAGGGTCAGTGATGCCCTCGAACTTTAAAAATGTCACGTCCGGAACTGGTTACACAATAAAGCCAGTGTCGCGACCAGATCCGATCTCACCAACTGAAGCGAAGCAATCCGATCAGCTCAAGTCAGCTCCGGCTCTATTCTGAAAACGCAGATCATATTCCCCTCTGACCAAAGTAACCAAATAGGTTACTTTGGTCAGGAGATCGAACCACTAGCCGGGATCGGTTTTAGCCAACCAGATCCTTGAATCGCTTACGCCAAGGCCGCGGCGATGCGTTCCATTGCGGTGACCACGTTCTCGCGGGAGTTGAAGGCGCTGATGCGCACATGACCTTCGCCGCAGGTGCCGAATCCGGCGCCGGGAGTGCAGACCACACCGGCTTCATTGAGCAGACGATCGAAGAACGCCCAAGAGTCGGTCCCTGTATTGATCCAGATGTATGGGGCATTGTCACCGCCTACACAGCTTAGGCCGAGCTTGGTGATCGCTTCGCGGATGATCGCGGCGTTCGCCAGATACATGTCGGTCTTGGCCTTCACTTGCGCTTGGCCTTCCGCGGTGTAGATCGCCTCCGCGGCTTTTTGCACGGGGTAGGAAACCCCGTTGAACTTGGTCGCTTGGCGGCGATTCCACAGTCCGTGCACGGAGTGGGTGTTACCCGCATTGTCGAAAGCCTTCAGCTTCTTCGGCACGACGGTGTAAGCGCAGCGGGTGCCGGTGAACCCGGCGGTCTTGGAAAAACTGCGCATCTCGATGGCGACTTCGTCGGCGCCCGGAATCTCGTAGATGGACTTCGGAATCGACTCGTCGCGGATGAATGCCACGTAGGCCACATCGTAGAGGATAATGGCTTGGTTGGCTTTCGCGTAGGCCACCCAAGCAGCGAGCTGCTCGCGCGTGGCGACCGCTCCGGTAGGATTATTTGGGAAGCACAGGTAGATCAGATCGGTCGGCTCGGATGGAATCGCGGGCACGTAGTTGTTCTCCGGCGTGCATTCGAGGTAGGTGATCCCTTGGTAACGGTCATCAACATTCTCACCGGTGCGTCCGGCCATCACGTTGGTGTCGATGTAGACGGGATAAACGGGATCAGGAATGGCGAGCTTCAGGCCGTCTTCGGCAAAGATCTCCTGAATGTTCGCGCTGTCACATTTGGCCCCATCGGACACAAAAATCTCGTCGGCCGAAATGGGGCAGTCGCTGTAGTCGCCCTTCGCGATGGCTTCGCGGAGAAACGCGTAGCCCTGTTCGGGACCATAACCCTTAAACGTCTCCCGCTTCGACAGTTCGTCGGCGCCATCATGGAGTGCTTGCACACAAACTTCCGGCAGCGGCTCGGTGACGTCACCGATGCCGAGTTTAATGACGGGCTTGTCCGGATTGGCGGCGGTGAAGTCGTTCACCCGCTTGGCGATATCCGCAAAAAGGTAGGATGCTTTGAGTTTTAGGTAGTTTTCGTTGATGCGAATCATGGGAAATTGAGTTAATCAGGGTCGGGTTGAGTGAAGGTTGTCGCCCGAAGAGTCGGGCAAAACCTTGAATAAGCGCGGCTGAAGTAATTTGATCAAGCCCACTTCGGACGCTACCTCCTACTTTTAATCATGCAGACCCATGACACCGTTTCAGACATGCAAACCCTCGCCCGCGGCGCTCGTGCCGGTGGGCGGACGATCGCATTCGTCCCCACCATGGGCGCATTGCACGAAGGTCATCTGAATCTCATCCGCCTTGCCGCTACCAAAGGTGACGTCGTGGTTGTCTCGATTTTCGTGAATCCCATCCAATTCGGCCCCAACGAAGACTTCGATCACTACCCTCGAGATCTGGACGGCGATTTAGCCAAATGCCGGGAAGCCGGCGCCCACCACGCGTTTTTACCCGCACGCGCCACCCTATTCCCCGACGACTACTCCACCTACGTCACGGAGGAGGCTGTCGCAGAACCACTTGAAGCCGTTTCTCGGCCCACCTTCTTCCGCGGTGTGACTACGGTCGTAGCTAAACTCTTCAATATCGTGCAACCGCACGTCGCCATCTTTGGCCAAAAGGACGCCCAACAACTCGCCGTGGTGCGCAAGATGGTGGCCGATCTCCATTTTCCGGTGGAAATCATCGCAGGTGAAACCACCCGTGACGCGGACGGACTAGCCCTTAGCTCCCGCAACGCCTACCTCACTCCTGGTCAGCGCGAAGCCGCCCTCGGGATCAACCGGGCCCTCGAACAAATCAAATCGATGGTAGCTCTAGGCGAACGCCGGGCAGAGCGACTCGTCGCCGAAACCACTCACCTGCTCTCGGATGATCGACGCCTCCGCGTGATCTACGTAGCCGTCGTCAATCCGGCGACCATGCACAAACAAACCGATGTCGAACCGGGCAATTCGTTGCTCACCCTCGCGGTCTGGCTCGACCAGACCCGCCTGATCGACAACGCCCTTCTATAAATTCAATGATGACACCCACCTTAAGATCCGCCACCGCGGAAGACATTTCAGCCGTTCAAGCGATCTACGCCCATCACGTGTTGCACGGCACCGGCACCTTCGAAATCGACCCACCTTCGGTCGAGTCGATGCGAAGCCGCTGGCTCACCCTTTCGAGTCAAGGCTACCCCTACCTCGTCGTCGAAGTGGAAGGCGAAGTGATCGGGTTCGGCTACCTCGGTCCCTTCCGTGAACGTCCTGCCTATCGGCACACCGTAGAAGATTCGATTTACCTTCATCCCGACAAACGCGGAAAAGGCGTCGGCAACAAACTCCTCACTGCTCTGATCGAGGCCGCAACAAAACTGGGATTCACTCAGATGATCGCCCTCATCGGCGACTCCGACAACCGCGCCTCTGTCGCGGTTCACGCGCGCTGCGGATTCGAAACCACCGGCACCATGCGCCAAGTCGGTCAAAAATTCGACCGCTGGCTCGACGTCGTCATCATGCAGCGAGCCTTGGGAAACAACTAGACCCTCTTCGACTAATTTTTAGTCATCGTCCCCATCGCCTCTTGGAGAGAAAGCTGATCCATCCTTCTTCCCAGCTCAATATCAGTGTTTATCGGTGGTTAGAAAAACCGACCGCTAAACCCGTAATTTTCCCATGAACTCCTCCTACGACATTCTTGTTCTCGGTAGCGGCATCGCTGGTCTCAGTTTCGCACTGAAGGCCGCTCAAGCGGGGCAATCGGTCGCCATCCTCACTAAGAAGACCAAGGCCGATTCGAACACCAATTGGGCGCAGGGTGGTATCGCCGCTGTCACCGATCCGACCGACGACGTCGAGAAACACATCCGAGATACCCTTATAGCCGGCGATGGTCTTTGTCGCGAAAAGGCGGTCCGTGAAATCTTGCGCGATGGACCTGCCCGCGTGCAGGAGCTCGTCGAACTAGGGCTTAAGTTTTCCCGCGAAGCCGATGGCACTTACGACCTCGGTCGCGAAGGTGGCCACAGCGAACGCCGTATTCTTCACGTCAAGGACATGACGGGCAAAGCGATCGAAGATGCCCTCCTGCGTGCCCTCGGGCGCGAACCCCGTATCGCCCTCTTCGAACATCTGTTCGGCATTGATCTCATCACGTCGGGTCGCGGTAAACAGAAGCGACTTCGCGGTCTCTATGCTCTCGATGTTCATGACAGCCGAGTCATGACGTTCCGTGCGCCAGTCATCATGCTTTCTACCGGTGGAGCGGGTCGCGTCTATCAATACTCGACCAACCCTGAGATCGCGACCGGCGATGGCATCGCCATGGCTTACCGTGCCGGGGTCGAAGTGCGTAACTTGGAGTTCATCCAATTTCACCCCACCACTCTTTTTACGGCCGATCAAAAACGTTTCCTCATCAGTGAGGCCGTGCGTGGTGAAGGCGCGGTGCTGCGCAATCTCGAGGGCGAAGCTTTCATGGGTCGCTATCACCAACAGGCCGACCTCGCGCCGCGTGATATCGTCGCCCGAGCGATCGACACCGAAATGAAATCGAGCGGCTCTCCTCACGTGTGGTTGGATATCACGCACCGCAACGCAACCTACCTTCGAAAGCGTTTCCCCAAAATTTACCGAACCTGCAAACAAGCGGGATTCGATCTCGCCAAAGATTACCTGCCCGTCGTACCCGCCGCCCACTACACTTGCGGAGGCGTCGCCACCAACCTTGCGGGCGAGACCGCGTTGCCCGGTCTCTACGCTTGCGGCGAAGTAGCGTGCACCGGCTTGCACGGCGCCAATCGGCTGGCCAGTAATTCGCTATTGGAAGCCGTGGTGATTGCCCATCGAGCCGCCCACTCGGTTAGCCAATACCTCGCAAAATCCAAAACCTCCCGAGCTACGCCCATCCCGGAATGGCGTGATCTCGGCGGCACCGATGACGATGAGCGCGTGGTCGTCAGCCACAACTGGGACGAGCTGCGCCGCACAATGTGGGACTATGTCGGGATCATGCGCACCACCAAGCGACTCGAACGCGCTCGAACCCGCATCGCCACTCTCGAACGAGAGATCCAAGACTACTATTGGAATTTCAGCGTAGACCCGCAACTCTTGGAGCTGCGTAACCTCGTGACGGTCGCCCATCTCATCGTTGAGAGCGCGCTCTCGCGAAAAGAGTCACGCGGTCTCCACGCGATCACCGACTACCCGAAGACCATAAAACGCGCGACCGATTCTAAGGTGCAACTTTCGCCGAGATCCTAGCCTCATAGTTTTACTTCCATGATGACTCCGTCACTAACCGGTATCGATATCGGTTCTCCTCTTCCATCCGGCTCCACCACGATCTCCAGCTCGCGCGTAGACATCACCGCCGGGGGCGCAGACATATGGGAAACGCGTGACGAATTCCACTTCGCCAACACCGAGGTCACGGGAGACTTCGAAGTTAGCGTCCGGGTGGAATCCCTCGCCATGGCCGACGCCTACACCAAAGCGGGCCTGATGCTACGGACGTCGCTCGCGGCCGGCTCACCTCATGCCATGCTCTTGGTCTTCGGCGACAATCAAGCCCGCAACCATAACAACGGCGGTTTGGAGTTCCAGTCCCGGCTCACCCTCGACCAATCCTGCTCCGGAATCTACCCACCACAGCCACTCCCGACCGAGCCTGACTTTCCCGTTAACTATCCCAACGTGTGGCTCAAACTCGTGCGCCGCGGAGACAAAATCACCGGCCTCTCGAGCTCCGACGGGCAAGAGTGGAAAACCTTCAGCGTGCTCGAGCATGCATTCCCTGAAAAAGGGTTCATCGGTCTCGCGGTCACATCCCACAATCCCGACCAAACGGTGGACGCCGTCTTCAGCCAGCTCATCGTCAGCAGTCCTAAAGATTAACGGGTAGGTGCACAAAGCATCCCGTTCCGCTGTGCGTTTCTCCCTCCACCTTTTACTACCACTTGCGAGTAGCGTAGGCTACGTCGCCGGCGTGCTGCTCCTTAAGCGCAGCGCGGCCTTTGGCGTAGGCGTGTGGCGCACCACCTTCATCGCCAACCTGTGTCTCGCCATCTGCGTTGCACCGTTCTGGCTACTAGGTGGCGCCGGAGGAGGCATCTTTTGGCAACCACTGGTAACCGCTTCGCTGTTCTTCATAGGTCAAGTGGCGACATTCATCGCCATCGATCGCGGAGACGTCTCAGTCGCGACTCCAGTTCTAGGCGCGAAAATCATCCTCGTGGCCTTGATCAGTGCCCTACTGCTTCCCGACCCCACTCCGTTGAAATGGTGGATCGCCGCGGCTCTCAGCACGGCCGCGATCATTCTACTCAATCGTCGCCCCAGCGGCACCGCTACCTCTATTCAAAACCGAAACATCGGCGCTACCATCATCGCCGCATTGGCCGCCGCCCTCGCCTTCGCCATCTGCGATGTGCTCGTGCAGAAATGGGCCCCGGGTTGGGGCGTTGGCCATTTTCTGCCCATCATGTTTGGCACGGTTGGCCTGCTCTCCTTCGGCCTAATTCCATTTTTCAGCGCCTCAGTTCGGCAAATCGAGCGCCCAGCCTGGCCCTGGCTCATCGGCGGTTCGGTGCTACTCGGCCTTCAAGCCGCCGCCGTCGGTATCGCAATCGGAGCCTTCGGCGACGCCACTGCCGTAAACATCGTCTATAGCTCACGCGGACTCTGGTCCGTCCTAGCCGTCTGGTGGATTGGTCACTGGTTCTACAACGACGAACAAAAGCTCGGGCCCGCCGTCCTCCGACTACGACTTTGGGGAGCAGGGCTCATGCTCCTGGCCATCGCCCTAGTCCTCGTTTGAGCCCATCAACCAAACCCCGTGACTAAAACCACGCTCAACTTCCTGTCTCCTCGACATAAAGCAGCTACAGAGGGTCAGCCCCAAGTTGCCTAATCGGTATCCCGCCTTGCGGGACTTTTGGGTTCATGTCATACCATTCACTTCGTTCATAGACGTGGTTAAAAAAACTCTCTCCCTTAACACCTCACAGCCATGAGTGCCGAACAACTCACCGGTGTGCTCGAGCGCATCATTTTCTCGAACGAGGAAAATCACTATACCATCGCCGATTTTCGCGCGGGTGATGGTGCCGAAAAAACGACCATCGTCGGCACGCTCCCAGGTGTGCAATGCGGCGAGACCCTGCACCTCCAGGGCGAATGGAGTCGTCACAGCCAACATGGGCCGCAGTTCAAGATCACTGATTTCAAATCGACGCTGCCCGCCACCGTCTACGGTATCCGCAAGTATCTCGGCAGTGGCCTCGTGCCCGGCATCGGCAAGGTCTACGCCAACAAGATCGTCGACGCATTTGGGACGGATACCTTCCGCACCCTCACCGAAGAAAGCGCCCGTCTGCGCAATGTGCCTGGGATCGGCAAAAAACGCGCCATGTCGATCAAGTCTGCTTGGGACGATCAACGCGCATTCCGCGAGCTCTACATTTTTCTCCAGACCTACGGCGTAACCACCGGCCAATGCGTGAAGCTCAACAAAGCTTTCGGCGCTCAGGCCAAAACGGTGCTCACCACCGAACCCTATCGGGCTGCTCGTGAAATCGACGGCATCGGGTTTAAGACCGCCGACAAGATCGCCATCAACCTCGGCTTCGCCAACGATGCTCCGCCTCGACTCGATGCGGGACTTATCTATGCGATGGAAACACTGCAGGAGGAAGGCCACACCGCGATCCGTGAAGCCGATCTGATCGCTCACGCCGCCGAGCTCCTCGAGACCACCACCGATCGACTTGAGACCCGAGTTGAGGCACTGCTCGAGCAACGCGCATTGGTGCGTCATTGGGCCGACGATTCCCCGGACCCATTGCCCGGGTCGGGATTCATCCAACTGCCCATTCTGGATCGCGCCGAACGCAAGATTGCCGCAGTCGTGAAACGCGTGACCGCCGTGCCGTCTGGCTTGCCGCCCATCAAAATCGACGCCGCCGTCGCATGGGCGCAGGACAAAGCCGACATCGAGTTCGCCGCCAAACAAGCCGAAGCCATCCGCACTTCCCTTGCCTCCAAGATGAGTATCCTCACCGGCGGACCAGGAACGGGTAAAACCACGATCTTGCGAGCGCTCGTCGATATCCTGCGCGCCAAGAAAGTGAAGCTGCACCTGGCCGCTCCGACGGGACGCGCCGCCCAACGACTGGCCGAAACCACCGGTGGTTTCGCCTCCACGATTCATCGCTTGCTCAAGTTCGACCCGGCTCGCGGTCACTTCACCACCAACGAGGATCACCCCCTCACGACCGATTACCTCGTCGTCGATGAAGCTTCGATGCTCGATACCAGGCTCGCGGCTGCCTTACTCCAAGCCGTGCCGGCCAAGGCCCACCTGTTGCTCGTCGGCGATACCGATCAATTACCTTCAGTCGGCGCCGGCAATGTGCTGCAGGATCTCATAGCCACCGGCGAAGTCCCAGTCACTCGCCTTGATGTAATTCACCGGCAAAAAGGCCAAAGCGGCATCGTCACCACGGCCCACGGCATCAATGAGGGTGACCCTTCGATGCCACCGTCACATCCGGACCTCGCGACGATTCCAGCTTGGAGCGACTTGAATTTCATTCCGGTGGAGAGTCAGGAAGACTGCGTGCGTCAAGTGGTGGAGCTTTGCCGCCAACACATCCCCCGAACCCACCGGTGGGTGAACCCACGCCAAGACATCCAAGTGCTCGCCCCCATGCACCGCGGCACTGCGGGGGTCGTAAACCTAAATGCCCGATTGCAAGAAGCGCTCAATCCAGGGCAGGCCGGCGTCAAATTCGCGGCAGGCGAATTCCGGCCGGGCGACAAAATCATCCAACTGCGTAACAACTACGACAAAGGTCTCTTCAACGGCGATATCGGCACGGTCACCTCAGTGGATGTGAAAGCCAGCAAGCTAACTGCTGATTTCGACAAAGAGTCCCATGAGTTCGAGCGCAGCGAGTTCAATAATCTCGGCCTCGCCTACGCCATCAGTATCCACAAATCACAGGGCTCCGAATACCCCTTCGTGGTGATCCCGCTCTTGAAGGCACATTTCATGATGCTGCAGCGCAACCTACTCTACACCGCCATCACCCGCGGAAAGAGAAAGGTTTATCTCGTTGGTGAACCAACAGCCTACGGTATGGCCGTGCGCAATCACGAAGCGAAAACGCGCAGCACCCATCTGAAGCAGAAAGTGGCGGCAGAGACGGTTTAAGTTGGAGCCTCAACCGAAGCCCGCTGTCTCCCCAAAAAATAAGAAACCGGTATCACAGACTAATCTCCGCAATACCGGCTCTAGGGCCAGCTTGATTAACAAACTGGAAATTTTTGCAACCCCAACGTCGAGGGCGCGAACCTTCTGTGAACCACTGACAATCACTATGCCCAGATGTTGATTAATTTTTGATTAACGCTCGCTGGTTTTTGGTAAATAGATCCCCAACGCGACCGACGTCGTGGCCTAATCTCCACAACGCCGGTCTGGGATGTGATCCACCACTCGTGGATCAACAAAGGGTTGAATTCAGCCGACCGGTCATGCCCGGCTGCCCATCAAGTTTCTAAACAAACTCGGTTTGCTCGCTGTCTGACATAGGATGTAAAGACGCTTCTTCGCTCGGCGGTGTTTTACGTCGGCCAAGGGGTTTTAAAAAGGGAGCATGGAATCGCTCACAGTCGCACCATACACGGTCTTCTTGGCAAAATCGCAACCTTTGGACAAACGGTGCTCCCTCCGGGACGAGCGGTAACGTCCCCTGCAGTTCTGACTTCAACCCGGGAGCATCTTGCCTAAGCTGCTGCCATGCCTACTCCCCAAGTTGTTGTCGTTGGAAGCTACGTCGAAGACCTCTGCTTCTATTGTGAAAACTTTCCTCGCCCCGGCGAAACCCTCATGGCCACCTCCAAAACCGGCCCCGGAGGCAAGGGTTCCAACCAGGCCGTGGCCGCGGGCCGCGCCGGCGCTCCCACCCTCTATGTCGGTGCCATCGGCCACGACGCCTTCGGTCGTAACGCCAAGGCCTTCTACAAATCCGAAGGTATTGCCGCGAAATGGGCGATGAAGACCACCCAACCCACCGGCTCCGCCGCTATCATGGTCAATGCTCAGGGCCAGAACGAGATCCTCGTCTGCCTAGCCGCCAACGCCCGGCTCAGCAAAGCAGATTTGCCCTCCAAGGCCCTGGGTGATGCTGAGATCGTTATCACTCAGCTCGAAGCCAACCTCACCGCCGCCGCTGAAGCCCTGCGTATCGGTCGGGCTGGCGCAGCGCTCACCATTCTCAACCCCGCGCCGATGAGGCCCGATTTCAAGCCGTCGATTCTCAAACACGTCGATATCCTGATTCCTAACGAAACCGAATTCGTCGAGTTGACCAACCGCCTCGCCAAATCCGACGCCAAGCCTCTCACCGAAAAAGCGCTGCTCAAACTCTCCCCGGCCAAGCTCCATCAACTCTGCAGCGCGTTCGGCGTGCCCGTCGTCATCATCACCCTCGGCCAACTTGGCTGCTTCATCTCGCGCGCCGACGGCTATCTCGAAGTTCCCGCATTCAAAGTTGAAGCCGTGGACACCACCGGAGCCGGTGACGCCTTCGTCGGTGGGTTTGCCGCTGGCCTACTCGCCAACGACGGTGATCTCGCCGCGGCGGCCCGCCACGGCTGCGCCGTCGCCGGCCTCTCCGTCACCAAACCCGGCACGGCGCCCTCCATGCCCAAAGCCACGGCCGTGAAACGCTTCCTCAAAAAACACTCATGATGATTTTGAAGCACTGGGCGACCCTGCTCATCCTCGGTCTCGTCTGCAACGGCCTCGGTATCTTTCTTCACCGCCGGGGCGCCGAAAACCCAGCCATCGCCCTCGTCGTGCTAGGCATCGTCAACGTGGCGGCTTCCATGTGGGTTCACCACAAGTCGACCAAGTCCCAAGGATAAAAGATTTCAACGGGAGTGACCAATCCCAAAGAAATCGATCAACTGTGGTCGATTCATGAACCTTGGGAGGGGATGGTCTATTAGCAGAGTCATTCGGCGACTGGCACAATCTACGCGCCTCCCCCGACTCAATCGCCTTACTGGACTAAACGTATGTCGGACATAAAGCCCGACCCACCTTATTTACCCGCCTTACCCGTGGGTCGGGCTTTGTGCCCGACATCCCCGCTACTCGCTAATAAAAAATGGAAGCCTACACTCTTATCGCCATTATCCTGTTCGTTACGACTGGGGCTGCGCTGTTCAACAAGCGCCTGCTTCGCCTGCCGGAAATTGTCGGACTCATGGGCACGGCCTTGCTGGTCTCGATTCTGTTTCTGGCTTTCGGATTGATCTTTCCGGAGATCGTCCAACCGGTTTGTCACCGCGTTATCGGGATCGATTTCTCGTTTGTGGTGCTCAAGTTGTTACTCGGGTTTTTGATCTTCGCCGGAGCTTTTTCCCCCGACACCTCAGCGATGGCGATGCAGCGCTAGCCAATTCTGATCTTCGCTACGGCGGGCATAATCATCTCCACGTTCGCGGTGGGCGGAGCCATGTGGGCCATCCTAGATGCGATTGGATTGGGCATCCCGTTCCTGCATTGCTTGCTTTTCGGCGCGCTGATCTCGCCCACCGATCCCATTCCCGTCTTAGCCATTCTTAAAACGACCGGCGTGCCGCGATCGCTCCAAGCTGACATCGCCAGAGAGTCGCTTCTTAACGATGGTGTCGCGGTCGTTGTTTTCCTCGCCCTCTTTCAACTCGCCGGTGGCATGATCGGCGAATACGGCCACGCGGGAGGGTTTGGCGTAACCGAGGTGCTCGCTCTATTCGGTCGAGAAGTGATCGGCGGCGTAATTCCCGGCGCCATCGGGGGCTGGTTGGCCTGCCTCGCGCTGCGTATCGCCAAGAATGACGCGATCGATATACTCATCACCGTTGCCACGGTCATGACCGTCTACGCCGCCGCTTGGAAACTACACGTCTCCGGACCACTCGCGTTGGTCGTGGTCGGCATCATGGTCGCACTCGCGATGAACAACGATCGCACGGACCCCGAGGAACGCGACCACCTCGAAACCTTCTGGGAAGCCATCGATCACCTGCTCAATGCCGTGCTCTTCACGCTCATGGGATTTGTGCTCCTCAGTTTAGTCGAGTCATTCGAGCTCGGTTACCTGCTGGCCGGACTCATCGCCATCCCGGTCGTGCTCGGTGCCCGACTCGTTTCACTCGGCATCACTTTGCCGCTCACCAGTCTAAGGTGTGGTAACGTCAAATCGACCATCTCTATCCTCACCTGGGGCGGCCTGCGCGGCGGCATATCCATCGCGTTGGCCCTGTCGCTTCAGCCCGATATGTCCCGCGAACTCATTGTTTTCATCACCTACATCGTCGTCGTATTCTCCATTCTCGTGCAGGCCCTGAGTATCGGAAAACTGGTGAAGAAACTCGGCGTGAACAGTTGAGTTCCCATCAGGCATTCCGTTTGACTGCGAACTCAACATGAGTTCATCCCCGCTACCTTTTGATCCCACCCAATTTCCTCGGATCGGAATCGTGAGCAGCTTCGACGAACTGGTGACCGCTCGGCTCGAGGGCGGGGTAAATGCCTTGTGCTGGCCGCGTGTGCTCGACGGAGATTTCGGCGAAGTCGAACGCAGCCTTCCCGCCATCGATGGCATCACCACGCTCGACGAGGAGGACCTCGGTGGACTCAACCTGAACCCGGCCGGTCAACGGGCGCGCGAACACCTCATCAACGACCAGCGCCTACTCACCGCTCGCGGATTGCAGCCATCACTGGACATCGTTCCTTCAGGTGAACCCGATCTTGGCGACAGTCCCGTGCGCACGGACGTTGCGGATTGGCACGTCGATAGCGCCACCGTCAAAGCGGACACGTATTTGTGCACCTATTTCGGGGAGGCCACCGAAGGGGTCCTCAACGAAGATACCCTCGGTCAAGTCCATGTCCCGGGGACGCGAGCGAAGTTACTCCAACTCTACGGCGGAGCCGACGACGCCAACTTTCGATCGTATCTGGCCGAGCACTTTTACGACCTGCACTACGCCGCCAACTCCGAGGCCCGCATCTACTCCTTTGGCATCGGTCACCTCTGGCGTATCGCCACCCAGTATCCCGGCAGCCCCGTCCCGCCTTGCATCCATCGGGCGCCGACGACCGGCAGCGATCAGACTCGCCGCTTGCTCCTTATCAGCTAGCAAGCCGAAGTCCTTCCCGAGCGGTCCGGTAGAAATAGCATCAGCATTTGTCCGCAAATCAGTATACGGATGCCTTCGCGGTAGTGTAGAGTGTTTCACGATTCGCTATCCCTTACCCCATGAAAATTACCCCTAGCCTCATACTACTGTTTATGGCTGTGTCCGCCGGACTAGCCGCGGCAGCCTCTCCCCCCGCCAAACCCAACATCATTGTCATCTTCACCGATGATCAGGGTTACAACGACTTGGGGTGTTTCGGCTCCCAGAAAATCAAGACGCCTCATCTCGATCAGATGGCGCGCGAGGGACTGATGCTCACTCACTTTTACGCCCAACCGGTCTGTGGGGTGTCCCGGGCTTCATTGATGACCGGCTCGTATCCCATCCGCGTCGGCGAGCCCGACAATATGAAGCGGCTCCACACCGTATTGCATCCCGAGGAGATCACCATGGCCGAGATGCTCAAAGATGCCGGTTACGCCACCGCGCTCATCGGCAAATGGCACCTCGCCGGCAATCCGCGCAAACCCAATAATGACTTCGATCCCGCCCTCATGCCCAACGCCCAGGGTTTCGATTACTTCTATGGCACTCCCCGCTTCAACGGCTTCACGGTTTATGTCGAGGACACCCCGGTTCGCAGCCGACTCCTGCGCAACGAAGAGGTGATCGTCGAAGCTGTCCAGAGTTGGGACCACATCACCCAGGACTACACCCGCGAAGCCTTGCAATGGATCGAGCAGAACCAATCCGAGCCGTTCTTCCTCTACCTCGCCCACAACTTACCGCACGTCCCCGTTGGCGCTTCGGAAAACTTCAAAGGTAAATCCGACTACGGTCCCTACGGGGATACGATCGAAGAGATCGATTGGTCGAGTGGAGAGATTTTTGCGAAGCTCAAAGAGCTCGGCCTCGACGAAAACACTCTCGTCATCTTCACCTCCGACAACGGTCCTTGGATCGAACCCACGCATGCACCCATGGGCTCCAAACGTGACGGCGAGCCTTTCATCCCCCTCGATCACTCCGGCAGCGCACTTCCCCTCAAAGGCTGGAAGATGAGCGCATGGGAGGGCGGCTCGCGCGTGCCGTTTATTGCCCGTTGGCCGGGGCAAATCCCCGCCGGTCGCCAATCCGCCGAACTGCTCTCGACCATGGATCTGCTGCCCACCTTTGCCCACCTCTCCGGCGCAAAACTACCGACGTGGGAAATCGATGGCCACGATGCCTCCGCCTTCCTCCGCGGTGAAACTGCCACCAGTCCCCGCGAGGACTATTTCTACTACGCCGGCTGCATGCTCACCGGGGTTCGCGCCGGAAAATGGAAACTCGTGCTCCCCCGTGAGGGCAATCCCGCCGGCACAGGTTGGTGGGGCCGTCTAATCGAGCAGATTCCGGAAACCCTACTCTTCGACCTCGATCAGGATCCCGCCGAAGCCAGCAACCTGGCCAACGTCCACTCCGACATCGTGCAGTCCCTGCTGCAACGCATCGACGCCGCTCGCGAGGAACTGGGTGATCTCGAAAATACCGGAAACGGTGTCCGCTTTTTCGACGAGGGCCCCCGCCGTCTACAGGTGCCTCTTCCCTCTCCAAAATCATGAATCGAACCCGATTCACCCTCGCATCGCTGGTCCTGATTTTTGTCGGTGTCATTCTCAGTCTGACCGCCGCGGAATCGACCGATCGTCCGCCCAACTTCATTATCATCTTCATCGATGATATGGGTTACGCCGACATCGGCCCGTTCGGTTCTACGCTCAATCGCACGCCGCATCTAGATCGACTCGCCAAGGGCGGCATGCGCCTCACCAGTTTCTACGCCGCCGCCCTCTGCACCCCGTCACGTGCCGCGCTCCTGACCGGCAGTTACCCGAAACGCATCGGGCTCATGACCGGCTCATTCCACCCCGTTATCATGCCCGGCGATGAACACGGACTAAACCCCGACGAGGTCACCATCGCTGAAATCCTTAAGACTCAGAACTACGCCACCGCCTGCATCGGTAAGTGGCACCTTGGTGATCAACCCGATTTCCTCCCCACCAATCACGGATTCGATGAGTATTATGGCATTCCCTATTCAAACGACATGTATCCCGGGAACAACGCGAAGGGCTGGAACTTCCCGCCCCTCCCTCTCCTGCGGGACACCGAGGTCATCGGCGAACTCACGGATCAATCCACCATCACCGCCGACCTCACTCGAGAAGCACTAAGGTTCATTCGCCAAAACAAGAGCCAACCCTTCTTTCTCTACCTACCCCATGTCATGGTCCACGTGCCGCTCCAAGCCGGTGAGCCTTTTAAGGACCAAAGCGCCAACGGCATTCTCGGCGATGCGATCGAAGAACTCGACGAGTCCGTGGGTCAAATCATGGCAACACTTCAACAGCTCGATTTGGACGATAATACTCTCGTTATATTCACGTCTGACAACGGCCCTGCTCGCGGTATCGCCACGCCCCTCCGCGGCAGAAAAGGCAGCACGTATGAGGGCGGTGTGCGGGTGCCCACTATCGTCCATTGGCCTGGCAGAATCCCCGCGGGAAGCAGCTCAGATGAGATCACTTCGACCATGGATTTACTTCCGACCCTGGCCCGCCTCGCCAATTCGAAAGCTCCCACCGATCGCATCCTCGATGGTCATGACATCTGGCCGATTCTGAGTGCTGCGCCCAACGCTAGGACCCAGCACGACGCGTTCTACTATTACCGTAAGGAGGAGCTAGAGGCAGTGCGCAGCGGGCCTTGGAAACTCCACCTGAAGGCGGACAATGGCCAACCGGCGCTCTACAACCTTTCCGCCGATATATCCGAAACCACCAACCTCATTAACCAACACCCCAATGTGGCAACTCGTCTCGAAACGCTACTCGATCAGGCGCGAACCGACATCGGCGATGGCGTCACGCACCCGGGAGCCAACGTCCGCCCGGTTGGCTACTGGCACAACCCGAGGGCCCTCCTCGCCCGCCCCGACGGCAAACCACTCAACCGCGGAACCTATAAATACATCCCCGAAAAGTGGACCGAACGGAAGCGGGTAAATTGAAGCCTCGTTCTATTTCACTATCCTGCGGTTCGTAACCATTATGGTTACGAACTGACCAGCGCCGGAGGCGCTTTTCATTTCCGTTGAGCTGCTCGATGCCAGTGCTACGTTGGCCGTATAACTGTCATGCGTGCTTTCCCTCCAATCCTTCTCGTCGGGTTTCTACTTCCGCTCGGTATAGCCAAAGCCGACACCCTCCCCACTGCGCTACCCATTCCCGATACTGATTCCGGTCGCGCGGGATATTCCGTATCCGGGCGCGCTCACGGTTTCGGTCGATGCGACCGATCTCAGGCAACGCATCTACTACGTCGAACAGACTGTGCCCGTCGCCGGTGCCGGACCGCTCACCCTGATGCTCCCCAAGTGGATCCCGGCCAAGCATCGCGTCTTCGGATCCATCCGCGCACTCGCCGGCTTGAAGATCCGCGCCGGTGACAAAATCATCCCATGGCGACGCGATGATGTGGAGGTTTACGCGTTCCACATCGAGGTGCCTGCGGGCGTCGACTCGCTCGATCTCGAATTTCAATTCCTCTCCCCGACCGAGCCCAACCAAGGCCGCGTCGTCACGACCCCCGACATGCTCAATCTGCAATGGTGGGACATGATCCTGTATCCGGCGGGATACTATACCCGCCAAATCCGGGTCACGCCCACTGTCACGTTTCCTGAAGACTGGGCCGCCGCCAGCGCCCTCGATCTGAAATCACAGACCGGTAATCGATTTGTCTACGAAACCACCACGATCGACGTGCTAGTCGATAGCCCGATGTTTGCCGGCCGCCACTACCGCAAGGAAGCCCTGACGGATTCGGTCGACCTCCACCTCTTTGCCGATCAGCCCGAAGATCTCGCCGCCACCGAAGAGCAAATCGAAATCCACCGAGAACTCGTCAATCAAGCATCGCTCCTTTTCGGCGGCCAACACTACGGCGAATATGAATTCCTCGTCGCGATCAGTGACACCATTGGTGGCATCGGTCTGGAGCACCAAAGCAGTTCGGAAAATCAAGTCGACCCCGGCTACTTCACCGAATGGGAAGGTGCTCTCTTTGATCGTGACCTACTATCCCACGAAATGGTGCACAGCTGGAACGGCAAATATCGGCGTCCCGCCGACATGTGGACCGCCGACTTCCGCACCCCCATTCGCGACAACCTGCTCTGGGTCTACGAAGGCCAAACCCAATTCTGGGGCTACATTCTCGCCGCTCGATCGGGACTCATGACCAAAGAAGAGGTCCTCGGTATGCTCGGCTCAACGGCAGCCCGTTACGACGATGGTCGTCCCGGCCGGACCTGGCGTCCCCTAGCCGACACCACCCTCGCTCCGGTGATCTCCGCGCGGCAACCGATCGGATGGTCCAGTTGGCAACGTGGGAAAGACTACTACAGTGAAGGTCTCTTGATCTGGCTCGATGCAGACAGTCTGATTCGCGAACGCACTGACGGGAGAAGATCGCTCGACGACTTCGCTCGAAACTTCTTCGGCGTGAACGACGGCGATCTCGGCCAGCTCACCTATACTTTCGACGATGTGGTCACGGAGCTCAACAAGGTGCTCACCTTCGACTGGGAGCCTTGGTTGCGCCAGCGCGTTGAGCAAACCAACACCCACGCGCCGCTCGATGGTTTTGAGCGCGGCGGTTACCGGCTCATCTTCACCGAAGAGCCCTCCGCTTATTTCAAAAAGGCCGAGAGTGAATTCAAATACACGGAGCTTTCTTATTCGATCGGCATGTCGATCGAAAACAACGGCGACGTTAGCAACGTCATTTGGGACAGCCTCGCCTTCGAAGCCGGCCTCGCCAAGGGCAACAAAATCCTCGCAGTGAACGGTCGCGGCTACGATGCCGACGCGTTGAAGAAACTCATCAAGACCAAGTCCACGCCGCTCAAGCTGCTCGTCAAAGCGGGCGACGTTTTTCGCACGATCGAAATCGATTACGTCGGCGGTCTGAACTACCCGACACTCGAGAAAATCGGCAAAGATGAGGGTTGGTTAGATATCTTGCTCACGCCGAGAGACTAAGAACTGGCGACAGCCAAACAACTTTCAATGTCGGGCGTAAAGCCCGACCCACCCACTCCATCCACTGCACTCGCCATGTGGATCCGGCCCTTTACGCCCGACATCAACACAGCCCGACCGCTCCGACTATCCCTCCAACACTTGCTGCAAGCGTTCGCGGAGTTGCTTCTCGCCGAACGGTTTGGGCAGAACGCCCGCCAGGTGAATAGCGGTCGGCGGTAGGTCTGCTAGTTTTTTAACAACTTTCAGCCTCACCGTTAAAACTCACGGACGAATAGCGATTTTACTGCAGAAATCGACGTGCAACGGAGTCACTATCGGACAGTTTATTGATTCTTATGCGTCTTACCCTGCGTTTGTTCACCACCCTTGTTCTCGGAGTCTCCACGCTATCGGCTCAAACTTCCTCCAACCAACACTCGGAACCTCTCGCCGATGCCAGCCCAGTCTCGGTCGGACTCTCTCCCGAACGGCTCGACCGCATTGACACTATGATCGAAGACGCGATCGCGGCCGAGCAAATCCCCGGGGCGGTGGCGCTGATCGCGCGGGATGGGAAGATCGCCTATCATCGCGCCTTTGGCACGGCAGATCCTGACGGCCGGGAACTGCAGGTCGACTCGATCTTCCGCATCGCCTCGCAGACCAAGGCCATCACCTCCACCGCCATCATGATGCTGTGGGAAGAGGGACACTTTAAACTCGATGATAAGCTCTCGAAATTCCTGCCCGAATTCGCCAACCCCACTGTGCTGGTCGCATACGGCCATGATACCCGTCGCTACTCCACTCGCCCGGCGAATAACGAAATCACCATCCGCCAACTCATCACCCACAACTCCGGCATCGGTTACGGTATCATCGATCGGGACCCACGGATGAAACAGATCTACATCGACGCGGGTATCACCGATCTCTTCGCGACCGAACCGGTCGTGCTAGCCGACAACGTCAAGAAGCTCGCCGCGCTCCCCCTACTCTTCGAGCCGGGAAAAGAATTTCACTACTCGGAGGGACTCGACGTTGCCGGCCGTTTGGTGGAAGTCCTCTCGGGCCTTCCCTACGATGAGTTTCTGCGCACGCGTATCTTTGAACCACTCGGCATGAAAGATACTCAATTCTACCTGTCCGACGATCAGGTGGACCGCCTCGTGACAGTGCAAAGACCCGGCAAAGAAGGATGGTTAAAATACGAGGGCACGGAGCACTACGACGCCGACTACCCCATCAAAGGTGCCCGCACCTGGTTTAGCGGTGGCGCCGGACTCACCAGCACGGTGCGTGATTACGCCGCATTTTTGCAGATGTATTTGAATGGCGGTGAATACCAAGGCACCCGCCTCCTCAGCCGCACCACCATCAAAACCATCATGGCATTCCAAAGTGAACTCGCAGACACCAAATACTATGGTTTGGCCTTCAGTGTGCTCACGCCCGAGGGCGTCTCGCACGGCGGTCTGGGTGGTATCAACACCTTCAACGGAGGTGGCTATTTCAACACCTCCTACTTCGCCGATCCCGAGGAACGCCTGCTCGCCATGATCTTTAAACAAACCCGGGGGAACGTAGGCGACGAAACCGGCGCGAAGTTCTCCCAGCTCACCTTTGCTGCGATTGACGACTAAGGATGGTGAGGCTCGCCCGACCAAACGCACCTAAAGGGTGGGCTGTTTCGTCGAAACCCTAAACCTTCGTGCGGTTATCGCTCTTAAAGTGAGACTTGCGGCGGTTCTCCGCTTGTTGGCGCTGTGATGCGGCCTCACGGGCATCTTGCCTCACCAAACGCGAATCACCGCGCTTGACCTGAACATTTGCGGCCTCGACCAGGGCAGAAAGTAAAACCAGCTGCTCCGCCCACGGCTCTAGTCGGCGTCCGGGGAACCCCGCATAACGCACCAACCACTGCATAGCAGCCGGCGGAATTGAGGTGGCGGGAGTTGATTTAGAATCGCTGATACCTCAACCCAACCTACCCGGAACGCCGTGGCGAGGACGGAACCCAACCGGCCAAAACGCGTCCCTACCCTAAGTCCACTGCTTCATCCGGTCGTAATGAGCGATCTAGCCATCACCGGTCCAATCCCCTAGCTTCTCCTCCCATGTCATCCCGATTTACGCGCTTTCTCACCTCAATCCTCGTCGGCTTGTGCTTCACCTCCACCCTCGCGGCCGAGGTTCCGGAGCTGCCACCCCGCATCGTCGCGACGACCGACCAGGCCGAATTTCGCCGGTTCGTGCTCGATAACGGCCTGCGCGTGCTCCTCGTCTCAGATTCCAATTTCAACAAGTCTGGTGCGGCGCTCGCGGTCGGCATTGGCCAGATTGACGACCCCTTTGAACACGCCGGCCTCGCTCACTTTTTGGAGCACATGCTCTTTCTCGGCACCGAAAAATATCCCGATGTCTCCGACTATAGCACCTTCATCAACACCAACGGCGGCTACAACAACGCCTACACGTCCACCGATCTGACCAACTACCAACTTGAGGTGCGCCACGAAGCGCTGCCCGGCGCACTCGATCGCTTCGCCCAGTTTTTCATCGCTCCACTCTTCAACCCCGACTTCACCGATCGGGAGGTCAACGCCGTCAACAATGAGGCCATGCGCCACGTCCAAAACGATCTGCGTCGCATGCTCAATGTCCGCCGCGAACTTTACAATCCCGCCGCCGGTGAATCGAAGTTTTCCACCGGTAATCTGAAGACCCTCGCCCATGCCGACGCCGACGTCGTGCGCGCTTTCTATGAGGCCAACTACAGTGCCGATCGCATGGCCCTCGCCATCGCCAGTAATGCCTCCCTCGACGAACTCGAGAAACACGCTCGCGAGAAATTCGGGCCTATCCTCAACCGCTCTCTCGACACCATCGAACGTGAGCCGATATTCCTTCCGCGTAAAGAGGCCCTGCGCCTTGCTACCATCGAACCCGTCAAAGAGATCCGTGAATTATGGCTCGAATTTGTCATCCCGCCAACCCGTCCCAACTTCGCGAGTAAGCCCGACGAACTTCTCCTCTCCCTGATCAACTACCCCGGCAAAGGCGGCCTGATTGAAGCGCTCAAAGAAGCCGACCTCGCCACCCAAGTCGGCGGATTCACTTGGACCCGCACCACCGGCTACGAATCCCTCTTCCTGTCCGCCGACCTCACGCCTCACGGCGCGGAGAATGTGCAGCAGGTCATGGAGTTGTTTTACGCGTATCTGAACCACCTGCGCGCCGCACCTTTTCCCGCGGACTTTTACGCCGACCAAGCGCGCATCGCATCCCTGCAAGAGTCCTATGAAGATCGCGGCGAAGGCGCCGCCCTCGCCACCGAGCTCGCTAACAACGCTCTATATTATCCCCTCTCCATCGCGGAACGCGCGCCCCTCGTTTGGGGTGAGCCCGACGAAGCCGCCTACCGGGAACTTCTGAACGCCCTCACGCCCGACAATATGTTGGCCACCTTCCAAGCCAAGGGCGTGCCCGCAGATCGCACCGAGGAAATTTACGAGACCGCATATGCTTACACCGAAACCACCGGCGAAACCTACGACCGTCTCGTGACCCCGCCCGCCGTCGATGGCTTTGCCTTGCCGGCCGCCAACCCGTTCATTCCGAAGGAAACCGCCCTCCTCGCCGAACAACCGCTCCTGCTCATCGACGAACCTGCGCTGCAACTTTACTACGCCCAAGACGTCGAATTCGAGCGCCCGCAAACTACGATCAAATTCCGCTTCGTGACGACGCGCGCGAACGCCACCGCCGAGATGGATCTACTCCTGCGTCTCTACGAAATGTGCCTCGAAGACAGCATCGAACCCGCGGCGGGCGACGCCTCCATCGCGGGCGTGGACTACGCGCTCAATGTTGGTCTCGAGGGCATCACGCTCACCGTCACCGGATTCGGCGACTCTCCCGTGCGCTTCGCCGAATACGTAGCTGAGCAAATGCTGACGTTTACCATAAACGACGAACGCTTTGCATCGCTGAGCGAGCTCGTGCAACGCAACCTGCAAAGCTACGCCCAAACCGAAGCCTACGCGCTCGCCCGCGACCGCTACACCACCCTATTTCGCGAGTCTTACTTCCTGCCCGATCACTCCCTTGATCAAGCTGCCAAGGTGACGTTGGCCGAAGTCAAAACCGCCGCCCAAACCTTCTTCGCCAAGGGTAAACTCGAAGCGCTTATCCACGGCCATCTCTCCCCCCATGCCTCCAGGCAAGCGGTCCGCCGAATCGAAGCGGCCTTGGTCCCCACGGCTGTCGGCGAGGATGACCTGCTTTACCGACGCCACCTCACCACCACCCCCGGAGAAACGATCACCGATGTCGCCGCGATCGAAGGGGTAAACTCCACCTATCGCGCCGTCTATCGATTCACCGGTGAAGCGCCCAAAACTCGGGCCGCTGCAGCGGTGATCGGTAACTTCATGAATACTCCGTATTTTGAGGAAATGCGCACCCGCCAACAACTCGGCTACATCGTCGGCTCGGCTGCCAGTGCCTCCCTCCGCGAACGCGTGATTCTGTTCGTGATCCAATCCAGTGAATATCCCGCCGACGAACAACGCACGCGCTCGGAAAAGAGGATCAGTGAATTGCCTGGAATGCTGGCTGAGCTCTCCGTGGAAGATTGGCAAACGCTGATCGCAGGAGTCCGCTCCCAACTCGAAGAGAAACCCAAGAGCATCGCCGAAAAATCCGCCAAATTCTTCACCCTTGGATTCGATTTTGACGGCGAATGGAGCCGCACTCAAGAGGTCCTCGCCGAACTCGATCAGTTGGATCAAGCGGAAGTCGCCCAGTTCTTTGCCGACACCATCGATCCGCAAAAAGCCCACGTATTCATTACGCTGCTTTCCAGCTCCAATCACGATAAAAGTGCTACTGAGCCCACCTTCACCGATCGCGAAATCTGGCAGAAGCAGCAAACTTACCGTTAAAGCGAATCGGCTGCGCCCAGCCAACCGGTATTCCCGGCAGGGTATTTCGCCGAAACAATTCCGACTGCATTCGCCCAAAAGTAAGCCCGGCAGCCGCTACGGCTACCGGGCATCTCCTACTACTTGCAATCAGGCGGTTACCTGAGCCGCCCAAAGTTACTTAGGCATTTTCAAACCATGGGCGGTATCCGCATAGAAAGTGACCTTGCCGGTGCTGAAGTCATACATGCCACCGATGACGCCAAGGTCGCCTGACTTGACCATATCGCGCAGGACTTCGCTCTTGGCGAGCACGCGATCAACGGTGAGACGCACGTTGGCATCGGCTACATTTTGCACAAAATCCGGGTTCTTGGCATTACGCGGTTGCACCGAGGCAGCCACCGCATCGAGTGCGGGTGAGAGCTGAGCCAGCGTATGCGTAAGGTTACCCAACTTAGCACCGTCGCAGGCACCTTTTACTGCGCCGCAGGAAGAGTGCCCGACCACGGCGAGAACCCTGGCTCCGGCCAACTTATGCGCGAATTCGAAACTACCGATCATGTAGTCTGCGGCAAAATTACCGGCGATGCGACCCACGAAGAGATCGCCGATCCCTTGATCGAACATAGTCTCAGGGGCAGTGCGGGAATCGAGGCAGGTCAGCACCACGCCGAGGGGTATTGGCCCGAGCGTTTGCCAAATTTGATCGGGATTCCACGTCGGAAATCGCGACTGTTCACAAAGGCGAGAAGGCCTTCGTCTACGAAATTCGCCGCGGCATCTCAGAGATGGAAGATCAGTTCAAGGACCGCACTAGCGGTGATCCCTCCGTCGACGGAGCCTGGGACAGTTCCCGCCTCCGCGAAAAGGAGGTCAGGTCGTGATTATCCAATTTTTCTGCAATCAGCACCGTCCTGAGACGTTTTAACGGCCTCCACTAAACGGGATTAGATCGTGTTTCCATGATTTTGGAACCTCTGAGGGTCTTAAAATGTCAATTTAGCTCAGTTATCGCCAATTGATATATAAAACAGGACCTGACCCTCTTTGGTTAGGGATCCCCCAGATTCGGTGGCAGAATTGGTCATGGAGGGCGATTTTTTGATGAAATATCATTGAAAAACGAGGCCAACGAACCCTTTGTCAGACCTCGTTCGTCCATCCCTATCTTCGCCCCGATGGGTATTCACCATCACCTATCGTGAATCGCACCCTACCCCGCCTCCTCACCTTATTGCTCATCGCGCTTTTCGCCGCCTTGACTCCCGCACTGGCCGAACGGCCGCCTAATATCGTTGTTATATTCTTGGACGACTCTGGATGGGCCGACTTCAAGCCGTTTGGGGATCCTGCCTACGCAACACCCAACGTCGAACGCCTCGCCGCCGAGGGCACCCGTTTCGATAACGTTTATGTGCCGCAGGCCGTCTGCTCCTCCTCGCGCGCGGCGCTTCTCAGCGGCACCGTTCCAGGTCGCAACCAAGTCTTCGGCGCCCACGGTCCCTTCGGCCGTGGCCTAACTCCGGATATCAAAATCCTCTCCGAGCTGCTCAAGCCACGGGGCTACGCCACCGGGCACTTCGGCAAGTGGCACATCGGCGACCAACCCGAGACCCGTCCTCTCGCCCGCGGTTTCGATGAGCACGCCGGGTTGATGTATTCCAACGACATGTGGCGTTTCCACCCCGGCAACCCCGAGCACTGGGGCAAGCACCCCCTGCAATTCTGGGACAACGGTGAAGTCACGATCGAGGACATGGACAAACCCGACCAGACGTTACTCACCGTTTGGGCGACCGAAAATTCTGTCGATTTCATCAACCGCCATCACGACGAACCATTCTTTCTTTACCTCGCCCACTCCATGCCGCACGTCCCGCTTTTTGTCAGCGATCGTTTTGCCGGTAAATCTGGTATGGGCCTCTACGGCGACGTGATGATGGAGTTGGATTGGTCGGTGGGCGAAGTGATGAAGGCTCTCGAAGCACACCACATCGCCGATGATACCATCATCATATTCACCTCGGACAACGGTCCCTGGCACAGCTACGGAAACCACGCCGGTGCGACCCCATTCCGTGAGGCCAAAGCGACCGGATTCGACGGCGGCCTACGCAGTGCGACCGTCGTGCGTTATCCACCCGCGATTCCCGCCGGTCACCGCTCCACCACGATGTTTGGCACCATCGATTTCATGCCAACTCTCGCCCGTCTCGCCGGCGCTGATTTACCCGACCACGAAATCGACGGACACGATATCTGGCCCATTCTCACCAGCCAGCCTCTCGCGACCAATCCGCACCGTTATTATCCCTTTTCGACCAGCAAAGAATTTGAAGGAATCATCTCCGGCGACGGCCGCTGGAAAGTCCACCTTCCCCACAGCTATCGACACCTGATCAAAGCCGGCAACGACGGGGTTGATGGCACGTTTGAAAAAAGAGAAATCGGTCTATCTCTCTTCGACCTGAAAGCAGACCCCAATGAGCTGATTAACCTCATCGACGAGGAGCCTGAGATTGCCGCCGAACTCATCTCCTGGGCCGAGAACCATCGCGATCGCTTTTACTCCAAGTCTAAAAAATAGTCCACCCGCCTTCATGAGCGAAGAGACCCCGCATCATCATCCGCTTCAAAAAAGTGTGATCGTGCCTGCCTCTCAGCTCCAACGCATCATTCGCTAACGACTTCAATACTCCCCCAATACCCGAACTCGTTCTGCCAATTATTCGCCTGATTCTCGATGATGATTTCAGCACTCGCTCCGGCAAACTCGGAGAGATTGACCTCAACCTCGAGCCACTCATCCTGCACGGTTTCGTAGCTCACAATTTGGTTTAACAACAGTTTGCGAGCCACCGTCACTTTGAGTCGCCAGTCGCCATGCGGATGGTAGCTCGCGCGGATTTTGAGCGTCGTTTTCTTGTCCGCTGGTACGCTTAAATTACGCACCAACCGCGCACTTGCCTTCTCGCTGACCGGATGGGTCTGCAGCGCGACTTCGTTGCGGAAGCTACTCAACAACTCCACCGCTTCGCCGCGGGATAGTTTAAACCCGGGGGCCACTTTTTGAATCAGTTCATCGAAGTTCACATCCGCAATCTCAGCGCCACCTAGCATCCGCCGAGCGACAAACTCCTGCAGGTTTCCGGCTCCACTGTTTACGGCTAAGGACAAGGCTTTCTCCGCATGGTCCGGAACCATCGGTTCGAGCGCGAACCACAACATCCGCGGAATGTTCGCGTCTTCACGGTCTTCCTCTCGGGAGGCCAACGCCTCCAGCAACGGCCAGCGGTCTTCAAACTCCATACGTTGCAAGACCGACGCCAAATAGAGCCGGACCACCGGCGAGCTGTCCGTCTTCGCGAGTTGCGTAAACTTCGCCAACGTTGCGGCTGAAAACTCGCGGTCTTCGCCCATCAGTTGCACCGCCCAAGCCCGGCAATATTCATCCTCATGATCGAGCAACCAATGAAACGCTTCCTGCCCGTCGTATCCATCGAAGTAACCGGTCACCCAGCCAGCCCACATCATACGCAGGCGTTTGCCGCTGGTCGTCGCCTGGTTGAACTGCTTCACCAGCTTTTTGTGCACTGTCCGTTTATCCAACCAGCCTTCGGCGGTGCGTTGTTGCAGCAAGGTGCGCGAATGACGCACATACCAGTCGTTGGAGTGCAGCTGCATCTCCACGAGCTCCAGGTCGGATAGGTCCCGCAAATTTGGCCGTGCGATTGGAGCGACGCCTTCCGGCATGATCCGATAGATCCGACCACTGTCCGGAAAATTGATGGCGTTGCCGCAAATATCCGTATCGTGCCAATCGAGGATATACACCCCGCCCTCCGGACCGATCTCCACGCTGAACCCGACCCACGCCAAATCGTTGGTGGGCATGAAATCCTCACCATGATGACCGATATAGCCCGATCCACTGCGCGACATTTTGTCCGTCAACACCTCGTGTTGGTGGATGTTGCACATGAATAATTGATCCCGGTATTTCGCTGGAAACGTGTCGGCCAAATAGAACCGAGCACCCCCATGCGCGGAACGATGCGCGTGATCGCGGATCGTTTTGATATCGTCGTAAATGTAGGGGTTCACGTGCTTCTTGCTCTGCTTGTGATACACCCCGCCTTGCGACACGTGGAAGAGATGCGGAATCACACAACACGTCGCGAAACCTTGTCCCTCGTCGTTGAAATCGAAACCCCATGGGTTCGATAAACCGCGCGCAAAGATCTCGAACTCATCCTTCACCGGATGATAGCGCCAAATGCCCGCATCGATAAACTGACGCTCGTCATCACTGGCACCGGGTTTGCCCACATTCGAATTTGTGAACACGCCGTGACAACCGTAGAGCCAACCGTCCGGTCCCCAGATGAAACTATTCAGGGTCTCATGCCGGTCATCGATCCCCCAGCCATCGAGCAACACCTCGGGTGGTCCGTCCGGCACATCGTCGCCGTTACGATCCGGAATGAAACTCAAGTTGGGAGGCGACCCAATATACACACCGCCAAACCCCACCGCGATCCCCGAGCTAAACGTGATGTCGTCGGCAAAAAGCGTCATCTTATCGAAGACGCCGTCGCCATCGGTATCGTCTAGAATCTTGATCCGGCTCACCTCTTCATACGTGTGCGAGCGGCGGTTCAGATAATTGAGGTTCTCCACCACCCACATCCGACCCCGGTCATCGAAGCAGAACGCAATGGGTTCCGCGAGGTCGGGCTCCGCCGCGAATATGGACACCTCAAACCCCTCCGGGATATCCATCTTGGCGACGGCTTCGGTGGGAGTGAGAAACGGCGCGTTACTTGTTTTCGCTTCCTGCGCAAACGCGGCAGATGCGAAGCTCAACGCCAGCGCTAGCGCCGTCAGGGCGCTGCGGCTGTGATTTGATTTTGAAGTAAAAGAGATCATTGGATTCAGGGTAAAATTCATGGGGTAAACTCCACTTGTTCGGTCGTTTTCAAATACTCGATCAAATGAACTACTTGGTTGTCATTCATGGTCGACAGTAGACCTTCCGGCATCATGGAAATGTCTGATGTCACTCGTGACGCCAGATCACCCGCGGCAATCACGTGCTTTTGTCCCACCGCATTGAGGGTAAGGCGTTGGGTATCTTCCGCGACGATCGTCCCCACCAGCACGCGGCCATCCTTTAGGGTGAGTGTGACCATTTTGTAGCTATCCGGAATATCGTCACTGGGGTCCAAAATATTGAGCAAGATATAATCAAGATCCGCTCGATTCGATCCGGTCAGATCCGGGCCAATCTCGCCCCCTTTCCCATACAACACATGGCAGGCTCCACAGGTCCGTTCGTAAATTTCACGACCAGTAAATAGGTTCGCGCGTTTCACCCGATCCGAAGTGAGTAACTTCTGATATTTGGTAAATAAGACGCTCTTGTCCTCGGTCATTTCACCCACTTCTCCATAAACGGCGGTGAACGATTCCCCCAAAAGCGACTCCATCGCCCGGGCCGCATGAGTTGGAATATCGCGCTTCGAAATTTGCCCCGACCTCACGGCGCCGACCAACGATTCCGCCGTCTTCTTGCGCGTCGCTAACGTCTCCACCACTGCCCGCCGCGAAAGCTCTGGCAGCGCAGGGTAGGATTCCAACAACTGCGACGTCGCGCTCGGGTGCGCCACCGCGCCCATCGCTCGGATCACATCGATTTGTAGCGCTTCATCATTCAGCAGCCCCTCGAGCGTTTCGCCCAAGTTGGGATGCAACTGCGCCACCAATACCCTCAGCGAAGCCTGCCGATCGGCCAACGGTGCGCCTCGATCAATCAATCGAGCCAACGCTCTTTCCGCCGCCCGGTCATCCCCGAAGATCTGCGCCACTTCCTCCGCCAGCAAACGCACCGCTTGATCACCGCTCTGTAATAATTTCTCTCCCGCTTCCTCCCACATCGCCGGAGCCGCGACATCACGCCTGCCGGCCAATCCATCGCGCATGCCTTGCAGCAATCGCAACTGCACCGCCGCGTCATCGGTTTGATTCAAAGCCTTGGCCAACAAATCAAGAGCCGCCTCTTCGCGATTCATCGTCGTGAAGGCCACGCCACTGTAATCCTCCCACTGCGCGTTCATCTTATTCGCATCTAGTTCACCGCCGTAGACCACGAGTTGGTGACGGTAAACCGCGGTCTCACCTTCTTTGATCTCCCAATCACCCATTCGGGCCGGAGCGGGACCAATTCCCATTTGTCCATCGACACGCCAGGCTTGAGGGAAATTGCGGTTCTCCGGATGATCCAGCACCGCAATATGACCCCAGTCGTCGCGTCCTTCGATGTCCATGCCCACATCCACCCAACTCGCCCGCTGCCCTTCCCCTTCGGCATTCACCTGTCCGGCGCTGTTTACCACTCGGCCCTTGGTAAAACCCCGTTTCCAGGGCATGCGAATAAACAGTCCTCCATATTTATATTCCGCCATCGCGAGATCGACCACCGCCCGACCCGACCAAGTTAGGTCCAACAGATATTGACCGCCCGTCGCCCGCATCGTCCAACGCTGCGTTTCAATCATCACCGGTGAACTCGCCTCGTCATTCAATTCATAAACCGTCTCCCACGTCACGACGTCACCGGCAGCCTCAATCACCCGATAGCTATCTCGGCTCCAATAACCCTCCGCCGGATGATGGAAGTAGTCGCGCCCATTGATCCGTGTAAACCCCCAATAGATTCCCGTCTGATGCAAGTGATGCCCCGGACTGTATTCTGTCAAAATTCCGTTCCCGTCGGGCGCCACCATCGGATGCAAATAAGGCCGGTGATCAGCCCGCGCCGCCTGCACCAAAATCGCCTCAGCTCCGCCTTCACGGAAAACCGAAATCGTCTGGGCATCCCCATCCTGCACCACCCGCAGCCCGTCCGCCTGAGCAACCGCAGCAAACAATCCTAATATCCCAATAGTCCTTAGTATCATCATAATCATTTTCTTACTCTTACTCTTACTCGTTCTCGTTCTCAAAAATCCTGCCTCTAAGCGTTTCATCCTAATTCAGCCCTCCGTCATAATCAGGATTCGGCCCCGGCATGCGAGCTCCCACCGAGTCTCTCCAAGCATGTAATTTCGCCCGCAACTCAACGGCTTTCTCGGGCTGCGTTTGGGCCAGGTCGTGCTGTTCGCCGATATCGTTCTTCAGATCAAACAACTGCACGGTGTCGTTTTCAAAATACTCCAGCAATTTAAAATCTCCGGCGCGAATCGCCCCCGCAGGGCTCTGCATGCCGTGATTACTGTAGTGCGGAAAGTGCCAGAAAATTGCCTCGCGATCGAATCCGTCGCTTCCGGTCACCAGCGGCGCCAAACTCACGCCATCACGATGTTGTTTGGGCATCGCAGGCAAACCTGCCATCTCCAAGATCGTCGGATAAAAATCGGTGCTGATGATCGGCTCATCCACCACGCTTCCCGACTGCCCGTGGCCGGGCCACTTCACGATGCACGGCACCCGAATCCCTCCTTCGTAGAGCCAACCCTTGGCTCCGCGCAGCGGGAGATTCGACGTCGAGAACGCACGGTCGAGCTGCGCTTCAGTAATGCTCCGGGTTGGGTTACCCAGATTCATCCCCGACATGCCGCCGTTATCGGCGAAGAAAATCACCACGGTGTCGTCGGCGAGACCGAGTGATTCGAGTTTCGTCAAGATGCGACCCAAGCTTTGATCAATCGCTTCCACCATGCCGGCAAACTCCACGTTATCTTGATGCTGTTTGATTTTCACGGTGCGCTGCGGCAGCACTTTGTAGCCGGCGTAGGCCTCATCTTCAATGAGTTCATCGAGCTCAGCGCGGCTCAACGGGTTCGCGTCATCCGGATTTCCCTCCAACACAAATCGGTCCGTCGTCGAAGCAGGGTTTACCTTTAGTTTCGCTTGATACTTCTCGACCAAATCTCCGCGGCCTTCGATCGGATCATGCACCGCAAAATGGGCCATGTAGAGGAAGAAGGGTTGGTCCTGGTTTCGCTCCATAAAACAGAGCGCTTCCTCGGTCAGCCGATCCGTGAGATACTCTCCTTCCGGCCCCTCGAGTCCGTCCAAATTATAAGGCGCATAAAACGTGCGATTTGGCGCACCTCGACTCCAATTTTGCGGCGCATGCTCGTCAAAGCCATGGGCGTCAGGGGTGGAGGGCGCCTCACCTAGATGCCACTTGCCCAGCGCAGCGGTTCGATAACCGTGGGACTGCATCGCCTCTGCCAACGTCGTCTCCTCAAAGGCCAGCTGCTGCACACTGGGCACGTTCTTCAGCTTCTGAAACGGAAAATCTCGCCGACCGCGTAACCAATCCGACAGCCCCGTTCGAGCCGGATATTTTCCGGTCAAAATACTCGATCGCGTCGGCGAGCACACGTGACACGCCGCATAGGCTGACGTGAATTTTACGCCCTCTTGGGTGAAACGATCGATATGCGGAGTCTCATAAAATGTGCTTCCAAAGCTACCGACATCCGCCCAGCCCAAATCGTCCACGAGAAAAAAGACTACGTTAGGCGGACGAGCCTCCAGCGCGGTGGTCAACATAAGACCTAGCGTCAGCAGCGAAAATGAGGAGATGCGGTTTTTTTTCATGGATCGAGGGGTCGGCGGTTTTCCGCGGGCAACGCACGCTTCAGCTTCGCAATCACTCCGGCATGTTGCGACTGACTGGCGAGGTTATGCCATTCGTTGGGATCGTTGGAATGATCGTAGAGTTCTTCACCGCCGTCTTCGTAGCGAATGTAGCGCCACCGTTCGGTGCGCACGGCGTGATTCTGATAGCCGAAGGTCGTCAACACCGGTCGCGTCCACTCGCGTTGAGGGTCGCGCAGCAAGGGCACCAAACTCTGCCCATCGAGCCCTTCGCGCGCAGGAACCACGCAGAGTTCAATCAACGTGGGATAAAGATCGATGAGGCTAACCATACGCGCACTCCGTTGACCCCGTCCGAGACCGTCCGGTGTCGTGATGATCAGCGGCGTGCGGGTGGTGGTTTCCCACAGAGCATGCTTCCGCCAGTGCTGCTTCTCGCCGAGGTGCCAACCGTGGTCTCCCCACAATACGATGATGGTGTTATCGGCGTGAGGGCTGCGGTCCAGGGCGTCGAGTAGCCGACCGATTTGGGCATCCACAAAACTGATCGTCGCGAGATAACTCTGCACCGCATGCGACCACTGGCCGTGTTTCAGCACGATGTCATGGTCTTCCCCCAACGTCGCAAAATTTCGGGCGTTCGAAACATCGTGCACCTCCCGGGCGAATCGTTGGCCCCACTCCGGCAGGTCGTCTCGGTCATGGTCCAACGTATCCGGTAATACAATACTCTCAATCGGATGCAGGTCGAAATATTTTTGCGGCGCATACCATGGCAGGTGCGGTTTCGTAAATCCGCAGGCGAGGAAGAACGGTTGGTCGACGGGTTTGCCCAGCTCGTCGATCGTCCAATTTACCACTTTGCCGTCATACATGTCATCGTCGTCGCCCGCGACCGCTCCCCACGGTGCCCAGGGTGAGTCCGGCGGGTCGATGGGCTGCGAGCGGATGCGCTCCGGCTTGTGGTAATAATCCCAGGCGTCCACGTCGCCTTCCCGGCCCGCGCCATGAAAAATCTTCCCCCCGCCTTTCGCGGTGTATCCATTGGCGCGTAGATGAGCCATGAGCGTGACCGCATCGGGCAGCTTGTCCCGTAGCTGCTCACCATTGCCATACACGCCGGAGTTCGACGGCTGGATGCCGGTCAACAAACTGATCCGCGACGGATTGCAAAGCGGCGCGGAGCAATAAGCCCGCGTGAATGATACCCCGCGTTGCGCGAGCCGATCAATGTTGGGCGTCTTCGCCTGCGGATGTCCGTCCAGATGGCCGACCCAATCATTGAGATCGTCCACCGCAATGAAGAGCACGTTGGGTTTCTCCGCTGCACTCGCCAGCCCGACGGCCCAAAATAGGGCCACCAAACTACGAGGAATTTTTAAGTTCAATATCATCAATTTTAATTACTTCCGGGTCACATAAACATAGTAGGAACCGAGAATAACATCATCGCCCCGAAACCACGTGTGCAGCGCCACGGGACCTTCCTCGAGAGTGGCCGTAAACGTCACCGCCGTATCCTCCGGCTTCACACGCTGCTGATAACTTCCCGAACCGTAACTACGGGTCCGACTGACCTCTTCCGTGTGATGATGGTCACTCAGGTATAGATTCGCGAAGTTGATGGCCAGACCGCCTCGACCGTCCTCGGCTGGAGCGGATAGCGGCCGATCAATCTCGCGCGGCCAGCGTCGCATTTCGAATTCGTATTCACCCGCCTCCGCCACCTCGAGCATCCAATAACCCGCCTTCTGTTGGCCGATGCGAATCTGGCGCTGTTGATCGACAAACACATCCAACCACTCGCAGGCGGTGAGCCGGGCCGGGTTTTCGTGATCACTTCCGACCACGACCCGCTGCACCTCATTCGCAATCAGCCCGACTTCATCCCACCAATCGTGAAGATGCTTACGCATGTGCGCGAGGACCTCGGGATTTTTGGCAATCACATTGGTCTGTTGCAGTGGATCAGATTTCAAATCGTAGAGTTCCCGATCTTCCAGCAAGCGCCAGCGCTTCCACAAGACCGCCGAACCGGAGCGCGTCATCAGAGACTCCGCATAGGGCGTGGGATAATTCACAAACCCCGGCATGCGGCTGTAGTTGATCACCAGCGTCCGATCCGCGGATACCTCGGCCTCGCCCCGTAGGACAGGCGCCAAACTCATCCCGTCAAACTCACGTTCAGTCTCGATTCCGCAAAGCTCGAGCAACGTCGGTAAAATATCCTGCACCTGAGTCAGCTCTTCCACCACTCCCGGCGCGGCCAGTCCCCCATTGGGCCAACTGACAAAACACGGCACTCGATGGCCGCCTTCCCAGAGCTGGGTCTTCGACCCAAACATGCCAGCGTTGTAATATCGCTGCCCAAACGTGCTGCCGTTATCCGTTTGGAAAATTAGAATGGTATCGTCGCGCAACCCCTCGGTTTCGAGAAAATCCAACAACGCGCCCATGTTGGTATCGATGTTGCGCACCATACCGAGATAGCTCGCCAGACTCTTCCTCAGGGCATCCGACAGGTGAGCGAATTCCGGCTGCGCCAACACCTCCGCCAACACCGCTTGATCCCCTGGTTTCGCGACCAGGGGTCCATGAGGTGTATTGGTGGCGATGTAGGCGAGGAACGGTTCACCCGCTGCCGCTGACTGTTTCATGAAACGCTTCGCTTCACCAAAAAAGATATCCGTGCAGTAGCCTTCGTAAGCCTGGAGCTCACCGTTGTGCGTGTAAGTGTCGTCGTAGTAATCATTCCCCCAATAGTCCGGCACCGAACCAATGTGAGACGAGGGAAACCACACCGTCTCATCGAAACCACGATCCTCCGGCCGGAAGGGATAATTCGACCCCAAGTGCCACTTGCCAAACAACCCCGTCGCGTAACCCGCGCCAGAAAAGAAGTTGGCCATCGTCGGAACCTCGGGCCGAAGCAACGCCCGTCCACTGCTCACATTAATCGCGCCATTTCGCGCCGCGTCCAAACCTGTCATCAATTGACCGCGCGTCGGTGCACACATGGGCGAGACATGGTAGTCTTCGAACCGAATGCTCTCGGCGTGAAGCCGATCCAAATGCGGCGTCTCCAAGGCTGGATTGCCATGCGCCGAAAGCTCCGGATACCCCTGATCATCTGTCATCACGATAATGACGTTGGGTCGCTTGGCTAGGACCGCCGTGGCGAGTAAGCTTACGATAAGGAAAGTAACGAAGGATTTCATCAGGGGTATATTGGTTGAGTCGTTTGAGGCACTAGTTGACGCGATATTGGGCCTTCAACCGGACAAGTTCGGTTTTCAGCTCAGCGATTTTACCGGCGTATGCCGGATTGTCGTATTCGTTGTTCATCTCACCGGGATCTTGCTGGTGATCATAAAATTCCCACTCATCCACATCGTCGGTTTTGAAATCCCAATCAGCATCGTTGTGCTTGTAGTGGATAAGTTTATACCGAGCATCCGCCACGCCTTCGTGTGGCGGCACACCATGGTTAAAGTAGGGTTCTCCGGAGTTTCGACCGGCCGTATTCCCACGCCACGTATTCCCTCCTCCATTTCCCCGAAACTCTCCCGGGTAATCGTAATAGAAACTCGTTCTCCAGTTTTCGGGAATGTCGCCTTTGAGAATTGGGACCAAGCTACTCCCCTGCATTTCATCCGGAATCGACGCCCCCGCCATCTCGAGGAACATCGGTGCGAAATCCAGATTGGAAACGATTTCATCAACGACCTGCCCTTCCGGCGCGACACCCGGCCAACGCACCATAAATGGTGTTTTCAAACACTCTTCATACATCCAACGCTTATCATACCAACCGTGCTCACCGAGGAAAAAACCCTGGTCAGCGGCGTAGATCACGATGGTGTTTTCCGCCAGCCCACTTTCGTCCAGATAGTCCAACACGCGACCGACATTCTCGTCGATGCCTTTGCTGGTGAGGAGGAAGTTTTTGACGAAACGTTGGTATCGCCAAAGCGCTCGATCATCTCCATGGAGATTGGCCTTTTTAAACGCTTCATTGGCTTCGTCAAAGTGGCTGCGGTAAACGCCGAGCTGCTCGTCATCTATATTGGCATACTCCAGACTCAGATTGCTAAGCGGCATCTCGTTGGCGATGCTCGTGCGGTGGTTCGCTGGCAGAGAACTGCGATTCGAAAAATCATCGAAAAAGTTGTCCGGCACCGGAGCGGTCACGTCGTCCAATTCACCGAGGTGACGTAGAGCCGGTTGAAACGGTCCATGCGTCGCCTTAAACTGACACATCAGCATGAAGGGCTGATCCGAGTCCCGATTTTTGAGCCAATCCAGGGATCGATCCACGACTACATCCGTATTGTAACCTTTATACTCCGTAGGTTCGCCATCGGTGTAGAGGACCGGGTTGTAGTAGTGGCCCTGCCCGCGCATCACCTCGTGGTGATCGAATCCCGTGGGAATTGATTTCAAATGCCACTTGCCGACGATCGCCGTCTGGTAGCCGGATTTTTGCAGCAACTTGGGAAACGTCATCTGCTTTCCATCAAAGGTCGTAAAATTATTTTCCTGTCCGTTGAGGTGCGAATACTTCCCAGTCAGAACAACCGCTCGAGACGGGGCGCAGATTGAATTCGTAACCAGGCATCGATCAAAGCGAATGCCTTCATCGGCGATTCGATCGATGTTGGGGGTCGGCACCACTTTGGATAAAGGATGCCCATACGCAGAGATCGTCTGCCACGTGTGATCATCCGGGAATATAAAAAGAATGTTCGGCCGAGATTGAGCGGCACTCAGGCTCCCCATTCCCAATACATATAGAATCATCACAGCCACCCAGGTGAGGGAAACTGGACGCGCTTCGCTGCATTGATTGTTGCCCTCAAGAATCGAGCCAATCCGCCCAATAACAGATAGTTTTTTAGACAAATGTCGTTCGTAATTTTCCATCACGGTTTTTCATCTACTTTCCAGTTTTTGTTAGCGCGATTCCCGTAGTGGGGATAGTAATCCCACTCTACCGGTCCGCCTACGACGCGAGGATCCCGAGTTCGTTCTAGATGGGCGAAGAGTTGTTCCCGTAACTCGCTTTGAATATCTTCAAATCCTATCGCCCCGGCCACGTTCCGCATTTGGTGAGGATCGTCAGCAATCACGTATAATTCCTCAGCCGGATGCTTACTGAATGCCAATTGCGCCAAATCGGCGACGCCGTGCTTGTCCCTGTTTTCGATCATAAAGGTTTTGGTCGGGGAAGAGTCGTATTCGCCAAAGGGGATCAACCGATTGCACTCCGCGGGATCTGGCGAACCGGCCGGCCATCGAGTCGGTTCAAAATTATAGATGAACATGTAATCCTTCGTGCGGATCATTCGGCTAGGATAGCCCTTTCCTCCGGCACGAGCCCCGCTATGACGTTCGAATCCCACGTAAGCGGATTCCCGATCCACTGACTGCGAACTCTGGAAGAGGCCCATCAGACTCCTACCCGTCATCATTTCCGGAACGGAAACTCCTGCCGCCTCCAGAAATGTGGGCGCCAAATCGCTCAAATTAACGGGATCGTCCACCATGTGCCCCACGCGCTTGATGCCCGTCGGCCAGCGAATGGCGAGCGGGACACGGGTGCCATCATCGTAGAGCGTAGCCTTAGCTCGCGGAAACGGCATCCCGTGGTCACTGGTCACGATCACGATGGTATTTTCCAACAGCCCTCGCTTTTCGAACGAATCGATCGCCCGCGCCACCATCGAATCGAAGTGCTCCACTTCGACCAGATAATCGGCAATATCACTGCGCACGATTTGGTTATCAGGAAACACTTCCGGCACGACAATCTTGCTAAGATCCTTGCCGGTTTTCAGCCCTGCGCCGTCCTGGTAAAATCGGTGCGGCTCGCTCGTTCCCAACCAGAAGCAGAAGGACTCATTCTCATCCCTTTCCGCCATGAAGTCCTCGAAATTCCCCGCATAGTCTGTGCTGCGGATTCCCATGAACGAAGGTTTGAGGGTTCTCCCCTCATAGAGGGTTCCCGCGGGGTTTTCCGTTCGACCACCCGGCTCCAATCGTCCGGGGCCCCACGCCTTGCCCGTAGCCCCAATCTTATAACCCGCCTTCCGCAATTCATCCGGATAGGTCGCAAACTTAGCCGGCAGCGTGCTCCAAATGTTGCCCGCTTCCTCGAGACGCCAAATGGGCTGACCCGTTAGGATAGCGCTACGCGAAGGACCGCAGGTCGGCGCATCGCAATAGGAATGCGTAAATCGTAATCCTTCAGCTGCCACTCGATCAAAAGCAGGGGTGCTGACCACCGGGTCTCCGTTAGCGCCGGTGTGAGCCCAAGACTGATCATCAGAAATACAGAAGAGAATGTTCGGGCGGGACTGTTCCGTCGCGCCACAGAAGCTCGAGGCCCAAGCTCCAGCTACGATCAAAAGAGTGACGAGTTTTTTCATGGCTTTTCGTCGACGGTCCATCCTTCGGTCCTAACCCTACCGTAGTAGGGATAATAATCCCAATCAACCGTCCCACCCACGACTCGCGGATCCTGGGTTTCGGCCAAGCGATCAAACAAACGCGCGCGTAATTCTTTTTGAATCGCTTGATGATCCCGGGAGCCCGCCAGGTTCGTCATTTGATACGGATCGTTTGCTATGTCGTAGAGTTCTTCCGCGGGCCGCATGCCAAAGGAGAGCTCGGCCAACGCAGCAACGCCGTGCGTGTCCCGGTTCTCCATCATGAACGTCTTGGTCGGCGAATCATCGATTTCGCCATACGGGATGGCCCGCGCGCACACCGAGGCATCAGGCGAACCCGATGGCCAACGCGTGGGCTCGAAATTGTGAATATACAAAAAGTTTTCCGTTCGAATCGCACGACAGGGATACCCTTTTCCGCCCGCCCGACATCCATCGTGTCTTTCCATAGCGACATAGGACGCATCGCGGGTCGTCGTCTCTTGATTCGCAAAAATATCCGTCATGCTCCTGGCACTCATCATGCGAGGAATCTCCACACCCGTAGCGGCCAAAAAGGTCGGCGCGAGGTCGCTCAGATTGACGAAGGAATCCACCTCTCTCCCCGCCTTCGCAATACCGGCCGGCCAACGAAGCGCCAACGGCACGCGCGACCCCAAATCATACAAACTCGCCTTGGCCCGCGGAAACGGCATGCCGTGATCACTCGTCACCACGATGATGGTATTCTCCAACAATCCTCGCTTTTCGAGCGATTCGATCGCCCGCGCGACCATCGAATCAAAGTGCTCCACCTCGACCAAGTAGTCGGCAATATCGCTGCGCACTATCTCATTGTCAGGAAACACTCCGGGCACGACGATTTTGCTGAGATCTTTGCCGGTTTTTAGCCCCGCGCCATCCTGATAAGAACGGTGCGGCTCGCTCGTTCCCAACCAGAAGCAGAAGGACTCATTCTCATCCGTCTCCGCCATGAAGTCCTCGAAATTTCCCGCATAGTCCGTGTTGCGGATTCCTTGGAAGGAGGGTTCGAGCGTTCGCCCCTCATAGAGGGGACCCGCCGGATTCTCCGTCCGGCCTCCTGGCTCAAGCCGTCCCGGGCTCCACGCTTTGCCCGTCGCCCCCACCTTGTAACCTGCCTTTCGCAATTCATCCGTATAAGTCGCGAATTTCGCCGGCAGAGTGCTATGAATATTACCCGCCTCCTCCAGCCGCCAAATGGATTGCCCGGTGAGAATCGCACTGCGCGACGGACCGCAGGTCGGCGCATCGCAAAACGCATGGGTAAATCGAAGTCCTTCTAGAGCGATCCGATCAAAAGCAGGCGTCTGCACAACCGGATCCCCATTCGCGCCAGTATGCGCATAAGACTGATCGTCAGAAATACAAAACAGAATATTCGGTCGCTTCCCCGCCACCAACGAGCCCGCCACTAAAGCAAACGCCAATAACCCTGAAGTAATCTTTATCATTCTCGTTCTCATACTCGTTCTCGCTCTCGTTCTCGTTCTCGTTCTCGTTCCAAAAAATCCTGCCTCTCAGCGTCTGAATCTGTGTTTATCAGTGTTCATCTGTGGTTAGAAAATCATGCTTCTCACCCGTCTACTTCAGCGTAAATTCCGGCATGCGTTTCAGTGCCCCGCCTTCCATCGCCGATTCATGCGCGAGGATTCCGACACAGGTGATGTTAGCCGACTCGGGCGCATTGGGATACGGCGCCCGTTTTTCCAACAACGCGCTCACGAACTCATGCACCAGATGCGGATGGGATCCGCCGTGCCCGCCACCCTGGGTGAATGACAGGTGCTGGTTATCGCCCGAATCATAGACCCCGCGACCGGTGAACGGACGGATCTCTTCCGGGAGTCGATGCGCGTAGTCCGGCACCGTGACTTTCTCCGGGATCTCCGATTCGGGTTTGCCAATGGTATGGATCACCGGGTTCTCCCCTTCGACCAGCGGCCACTCGTAGCTCTTCTTGGAGCCATAGGCATCAAAACTTTCCCGATACTGCCGGGCGGTGTTGTAGAGCGACCGGATGATCCGCGCCGAAACATCTGAGTCCTTGAAAGTCACCTGGCAGGATTCGATCGCGAAGGATGAACCGTGGATACCGATCATCTCTTCCTGAATCCGGCCCGAGCCAAAACACGATAACGTCTCCGCCCGGTTACGTTGCAGCGCCAGCACCGGCCCCACGCAATGCGTCGCGTAGTGCATTGGCGGAAGTCCGTCCCAATAACTCGGCCACCCCGCCATGTCCTGTTGGTGACTCGATTGCAGATACTGGATACGCCCCAGCTCGCCATTATCGAAGAGCTCCTTCACGAACAAAAACTCCCGACTATAGACAACGGTCTCCATCATCATGTAAGTCAGGCCCGTCTCCTCACATAGCTTACAAATCGTTGCACACTCGTCGACCGTCGTCGCCATTGGCACGGTGCAAGCCACGTGTTTGCCCGCCTGCAGCGCTTGAATCGATTGCGACGCGTGACTGCCGATCGGCGTATTTATGTGCACCGCATCGATCTCCGAATCGGCCAATAACTCTTCGGAAGAGGTATATCGTTTCTCGATCCCAAACTGGTCTCCGATTTTATTAAGGGACGCTTCATTGCGCTGACAAATCGCGACAATCTTGGCGTTCGGGTGTTTTTGGTAAATCGGGATAAACTCGGCGCCAAAGCCGAGCCCCACGAGGGCGACATTGATCTGATCAGGCATAAGAAAATTGCGGGGGTAGGAAGTGAGTTAGCCGAGCGGGGCACTCGAGTCGGAATAACTTTGGGGGACAGTAGATCCGAATCATCAATCCTACGTCATTTTCACCGAAAAAGCTTGTATTATTTGGTTATAATAATGGTATTATTTCGCCATGATGTTACTTACGCCCCAACTCGACAACTTCCGTCTGGGTGGCGAATTCCACCGCCTGTTCGAACACATTCCCAATGTGATGTTCTTCGCCAAGGACCGAGAGCGCCGACTGTTTCTCGGCAACCAACGCTTCCTCGAGCACTGCGGCCTCAACTCTATCGACGACGTCATGGGGAAACTCGATGTGGATATCTTTCCAAAATACATGACCGATAAGTTTGAGGCCGATGACCGCACCGTCTTCCGCACCCGCAAACCGCTGCTCAATCTCGTCGAACTCTTTCCTGCCCGTGACCGTCTCCCCGAGTGGTTTAGCACCAACAAGTATCCTATCTTCGACCACGACGGAAACGTGGCCGCCATTTGCGGTCTCATCCAACCCTACGAGCGCGCCTTCGATGCCGCCGACGATCCCGTGACCAAAGTCGTCGAGCTCATCAAGACGAACATCGGTCAGACGATTAACATCCCCGCATTGGCCAGCGAAGCCGGTCTCTCCCAGCGCCACCTCGAGCGCCTCTTCAAACAACGCTTCGGTATCAGTCCCCGCGAATACATCATCCGGCTTCGCGTCCTCATCGCGGCCGACCTACTGAAATCGACCGTAAAGAGCATCACCGAAATCGCCCTCGAGAGCGGTTTCTACGATCACAGCTCCTTCACCCGCCAATTCAAAAACCATTTCGGCACCCTCCCCTTAAAATACCGGAAATCCACCGGCGGATAAACCACCAGTTGCCACGCTCGTAATCTTTCTCTGTTTTCGTTCTTCTTCTCTTCCACTCACCCAGAAAGGGAATGTTACCGAATCAAATCCCCATCAGGGTCTCTGGTCATGCGTAAATCCACCCTATTCCTCCTCGGGTTGCTGCCGCTTATAGCGATCGGCGCCCAACAAACCGACGTCGTCATCTACGGCGGAACCTCTGCGGCGATCGTCGCCGCGGTTCAGGTCAAAAAGATGGGGAAATCCGTCATCGTCGTTTCGCCGGATCGACATCTCGGCGGACTCAGCAGCGGTGGACTGGGTTGGACGGATACTGGCAACAAAGCGGTCATCGGCGGACTCGCTCGTGAGTTCTACCACCGCATCTGGAAACATTATGACGAGGACGGTTCCTGGCGCCAGCAGAGTAAGGACGAATACGGCAACAAGGGCCAAGGCACCCCGGCGATCGATGGCGACGAACGCACCATGTGGATTTTTGAGCCTCACGCCGCCGAGGGCGTGTTCGAGGACTTTGTGCGCGACTACGAGATCGAGGTCGTGCGCGACGCCTGGCTGGATCGTGGCCCCGATGGCGTCACCGTGGAGGATGGCCGCATTACCGAATTCCGCACCCTCGATGGCACGATTTACCGCGGTAAAATCTTCATGGATGCGACCTACGAAGGCGACCTGATCTCGGCGGCGGACATCGATACCCGCGTGGGCCGGGAGAGTAAAGAGACCTACGGCGAGGACTGGAACGGCGTGCAAATCGGAGTCCTGCATCACGGCCACCACTTCGACGCTATTCCCAACCAACAACGCATCGATCCCTATGTCATTCCGGGTGACCCCTCGAGTGGCGTGCTCCCGCGCATCAGTGCGGCACACCCCGGCGAGAAACACGCCGGCGACCACAAGGTGCAGGCCTACTGCTTCCGCATGTGTCTCACCAACGACCCGACCAACCGTATTCCGTTCTCTCGTCCCGACAACTACGACCCCAGCCAATACGAGCTCTTGGTCCGCATCTTCGATGCCGGTTGGCGCGAAACTTTCCAAAAATTCGACCCCATCCCCAACCACAAGACCGATACTAACAATCACGGTCCGATGAGCTCCGATAACATCGGGATGAACTACAACTATCCCGAAGGGAGCTACGCCGAACGCCGCGCTATCTTCAAAGAGCACGAAGACTACCAGAAAGGCTGGCTCTACTTCATCGCCACGGATCCCCGCGTGCCCACCGAAGTCCAAGCCGAGATGAACACCTGGGGCCTGCCCAAAGATGAGTTCACCGACAACGGCAACTGGTCGCATCAACTCTACATCCGGGAGGCCCGTCGCATGGTGGGCGACTTTGTCATGACCGAGAACGAACTCCTGCAACGTTCGCCTACACCCAAGCCGATCGGCATGGGTAGCTACACCCTCGATTCCCACAACGTCCAACGTTACATCACGCCCGAAGGTTACGTGCAAAACGAGGGCGACATCGGCGTGAAGTGCAAACCCTACCAAATCGCCTACGGCTCCCTCGTTCCGCAGAAGGAACAATGCGAAAACTTATTCGCGCCCGTTTGCGTCTCCAGCTCCCACATCGCCTTCGGTTCGATCCGCATGGAGCCGGTATTTATGATTCTCGGACAAAGTGCGGCGACCGCCGCCTGCTTCGCGATCGACGATAACATCCCCGTGCAAGACGTGGACTATGAGAAACTCCGCCAGCGGCTACTCGCCGACGGCCAAGTCCTCAGCCACTAGTCTGCCCACGGGTCTTTTACGACCGAATCCCTGGGGATCGCGCTCAGCCGATTCCTAATACTTCGGGGTCGGTTCGGCAGGCTTCTTTGCCTTTTTCTCCGGTGCGCCACCCTCGGGGAAAAGCTTCACGACCGTATCCAACGAGGGATCGATTTCCTCCCCTTTGTAGGAACGAGCCCGGATCGTCAGAGCCTTCTTCAATGCCGACATCCGAACCGGACGGTCGTAGCGGGCGGAATCCATCGTCGGCTCACTGCCGTCCAACGTGTAGCGCATCGTTCCATCCAGCCAGAACTTGCTGGGCGTCAGGGTAAGCTCAAACGCACCGGTCACTTCGCCGCCGCCGGGTTGAACCGTTGGGCCGACTGGCGTCCATGGATTGTCCACGATCTGCGGATTCACTTTCCCGCGTTTCACGATGTTAAATGTATCGGTCGTTTTACCCGCGCTGTTGATCATGCGCGAGGTCAACGTGTCGCCTTCGATATCGATGATCATCGAACCGTGCTCCATTTGCACCCGCCGCATGATCGGCATCGCGCCCTTGCGAGAGAGGTTTTGCCCACCGTGGCCGATCACCAACTGAGCCACACCTTGGTGCGCGTGCAGGCCTGCGCTCTTCTGGTAGGCCCCGTCGCCGTGCATATGGCCATCACCATCATCTAGCACCACGCCATCCGCCACTGTTGGCGTGGCATAAGCTCCGTCGATCAGCATGGACCGTTCGTAAATGTGGGAGTGGCCCGTGAGCACCATGTCTACCCCGCCTGCCTCCAGAATCGGCATGATCTGCTCCCGCATTTCGATCAGCTCAATTTCACGATCACTGTCGTGTGATCCCTTGGTATAAGGCGGGTGATGAAAAAAGACCACGAGCCAATCCGCGTTCGTCGCGTTTAAGTCTGCCTTCAACCATTGCGCCATGTCTGCCTCGGCCGACCGATCGACATCGAAGGAGTTCAGGCAGATGAAGTGGGCTCGGCCATAATCAAACGAATAGTAGGCCTCAGTGCCAGAAACCACGCCACCCGCCTCACCTCGCGCCGGCGAAACGTAAGCGTCATAATACGGTCCCGTCTGGATCAAACCATCGGAAGTATGACCCTCATGATTTCCCATCGATGGCCAACACACCGCGTGGCGCAGCGTTGTCTGATACATATCAAAAAATCCAGTTTGAAATTCGAGATCCCGACCGTGCGTGTAGGCCATGTCACCCACGTGCAAATACATGTTGAGCGGCTTCCCGTCTTCCTCGAGCACCTTCAATGCCCCGTGGTAAACACCTCGTTGCACTTCATTGCCTTTACCCGAATCACCCACCGCCCAAATGCGGATCGGCGCATCCGTGCCGCGCTCCGGGTGGGTCCGGAAAAAATGATCCGCATCACCACCCGTCAGTTTCTCCTCCCCATCATAGATCGCATAGTAGTAACGCGTGTCCGGCTCGAGATCGCTCAGCTTCATCTCATACTGACGCGTGCCATTCGGCGCACTGTGCAGTCGAGCATAGCGTTTGCCCGTCGTCGTTATTTCAATCCCCGCGCTCACTTTAAGGGCAAAGTCCTTTGCTTCCTGCTGATCCAACTTACTCGGAGAAGGCCCGTAGCGCACCACGGGAGCCGTCGCTTCGTCACTCCGCCATACCACCACCACGGATTCTTCCGTCGATAGCTGCAAATACGGGCCACGCGTCACGGCGGCCGAAACCTGGGTCCATCCGACGAGGGACCATAATACGACTAGGCCAAACAGTTTTAATCGACCGCTGGATAGCGACGGGGAGAGCGATGAAGGGGCATACACGACCCCACCCTAAGAAAAGGAGACGACCACGGTCAAGGGACCACCTGACGCAGCACGAACCCTTTGTTGGTGCCGCCAACGACCACCGTCTCGTCACCATCTGTCGCGGTGATCACATGGTCGAACCAATCGCCTTCGGCCCCAGTAGCCACATCCCCCCAGTCGGACCAGGTGCGTCCACTGTCAGCGGTATAGTGCATCCGCTTTGAGTCCCGGTAGGTCGTGAAAATTGCCCGTCCACCCCCGAGGCTCACAAAATCATCGGCCGAATCACCGACATAGCCCTGGTTGACCCAGGTCTCACCATTGTCATCGCTCCGAAAAATGTGGCCCGACTCCGTGCCGATCAACACCTCGTCGTCACCGAGGTAATCAATCGCATAGAGAAACGAATCCATCAGCTTACCGCAATCCCACCAGGTGCGACCATCATCGGTGCTCTTGTAGATGTGTCCCGCCCAACCATTCGCGATGATGCCATCGCCGACCAACTGGAGCCGGTAAACGGCACGAGGCGAAATCGGGGCACTGACCTGCCAGGTTTTACCGCCATCCTCGGAACGCGTGATGCGGCCGCCATCAGCATCCGTATCGGCGATGAGCACGGTGCCTGCCGGCGTGACCACCATACCGTAAGCCTCCGCAAAATTAGTGCCACTGTCGGCATCGTTCACGCGGCCGAGGTCGCGCCAGGTGAGGCCGTCGTCCTCGGTTTTCCAAACGTGGACTTTGCCTCCCGTCAGAATGTAGCCCACGCCACCTTCACCCGAGGCCACACAGGTGATGTAATCATCGTCACCCACGTTTTTGACCAGCGACCACGTCGCGCCGAGATCATCGCTGCGGTAAACGTTGCTCGGATTCGGTAGCCGCGTGCCGAGCACGATTACGCCGTCACCGAAATCGGCAATCGCATCAATCCGACCTTTCGGCTCGACCTCGATACGCTCCCAGTCGTTCGGTCCGGCCGACAGCAGACTACATCCTAACAAGATTCCGCAAATAGCTCGATTCAACATTCGTTCAGCTCATGCCGTCTGCCTCCGGCTGACAAGTCAGCATGACGGAAACCGGGGTCAGCGACCCCGGCTACAGCACGCCAAGTAATTCGCAACGGGTGCTGAGACTAGCAGGTAGGGCATGCTCGCCGAGCGCGCCAACGACGGAGTGATTTTACTTGGTGAAACGGCGGTCTCGGCGAGACCGCCCTACCGCTCGTCTTGTCGTCGGGCCCGAAAAATCGAACATCCCGCACGGCCCTTGAGTGTGAATAATCCCAATCACGCTGCGATTAAAATAGCACACACACCGCGTGCGGCACCGCCGTCGATTCACCTGTTGCGGTCAACGCGCCGGTTTCCGCATCGACCTTGAAGGTGGTGAGCGTGTCAGAGTTTTGGTTAGCTGCGATGAGCCATGCTCCATCGGGACTGAGCGCAAAATTGCGCGGCGTTTTCCCGCCGGTCGGCACCGCGCCTAGGCGGGACAATTTCCCAGAACGTTGATCGCGGGAGAAAATCACGATAGTGCTGTCTCCCCGGTGAGCAGCGTAAACGAATCGGCCGTTAGGATGGGTTCGAATCTCCGATGACGATACCGCACCATCATAGTCCGGTAGCAGGAGCGAGAGTTGTTGCCGTTCGTCTAGGGTGCCTGCCGCCGCATCGTAACCAAACACCGTGATCGATGCGTCCAATTCGTTCAGCACATAAAATGATTTCCCATCGGTGGAAAACTTGCTGTGACGCGGGCCCGCGCCGGCATGGGACACGGCATCGCCGTCGACATGAGGCTGCGGCAACGGAGCAGCGCCGGTCAGGTCATAGGCCAACACCCGATCGAGTCCCAGATCAGCAACCCAGGCGAAACGCCCATCCGGAGAGATTGTAACGGAATGCGGGTGGGCGGCGTTCTGGCGCTTGGCGTTGGGTCCCAATGTTCCAGTCTGCGGTATAAGTTCACCGCCCTCCCCGAGCCGACCATCCGGGTCCAGCGACCAAGCGGTGACATAACCGCCACCGTAACTGGCCGCGATCACCCGGCGCCCCGCTGGGTCGACCGCCAAATGGGCAAACGTCCCACCGGAAGCCACGCGTCGATTGATCTCCTTGAGTTCTCCCGTTTTCCAGTCGATCGCATAAGCCGCTATTCCACCTACTTGACTGCCCGAGGAGTCTTTCTCAACCAGGATCGCGTAGACCACGGGCAGTTTCGGATGGCGGGTCAGAAAACCAGGATTCTCTAATTCAGCCACAAGTTTGGCTTCCGTGAGAGCACCCGTCTCGGTGTCCATCTGCACCGCATAAACGCCCTCACTGTCCCCGCGCGTGAAGGTTCCTAATAAAACGGTCAGTGGTTCTGCATGCATAATCGGAAGAACTAGAAAAAGAGAGAGGAGCACGGATTTCAGCGATAACATAGACCGTAAGTATACGGATTCAGCCCCCGCTACCAACCCACAAATAAGAGCGATAGTATCCGTATAAATCCAAATTTCTCCTCGAACATAAGATTCTTAATTATATTTATACCAAACACTAAAAATATAGTGTCACTTGTAATATGACACTTTAATCGAGACATTTTCTTCAGGGGATAAGATGGCAGGCATGATTTAAACTCGCGCCCGAAAGGCGGGGAACGGCCACCTGAACCTCAGTTTAAAAACGATCTAGGATTATATTCGCAGTGCAGCCATCTCATCATCCCAGAATCAACGGGAAGCATTTCTTCCCTTTCGGGTCCCAATCCTCATGCACGGGCTTAAAATAATCTATCGCACACTGCTTGCCGTCATCTTGCTCACCCTGTCGCCTCTCATCGCGGCCGAGGACGGTCAGGCCGAGTCGACGTCTTCAGACAGTGCGGCGGAGAACTTCCTCATTGCGGTCGGAGCAGCCGGTCAGGGAACGCCAGAAGAAGGCCTGACTTGGATCTCGGACAATTGGAGCGAGGAGCTGCTACCCTAACTTCACCGAAATCTATCGGTTCATCCAAGACACGCCTGAGCGACGGGCCTTGCTCAAAGTTCTGCGCAAGAAAATCGGCCAGAAACCGACCAAGAATTTTGATCGATTCAATCAATACGTGTGGTCTCAAGAACTGACGAACCGTCGGGACTACGCCTACTTCAAACAACTCTTGCAGCGAGGAATCGACCCCGCCTTCGAGGCCTACTTCACTCCGGATCGCCGTTTCGATATTCGACTCGATGAAGTCACCTGGGGGGCGTCAAGCAGGACGGCATCCCGCCTCTGCGCCAGCCTGCGATGATCGCCGCAGCGGACGCTGACTACCTCGCCGGCACCGACGTGATCTTCGGAATTGAGATCAACGGCGAAGCTCGGGCCTACCCCAAACGCATCTTGGCGTAGCATGAGATGTTTGTAGACACCATCGCCGGCGTGCCACTGATCGGAGTCTATTGCACCCTTTGCGGCACTGTTATCCTCTACGAAACATCCGTCGGAGGCACCGACTACGATCTCGGCACCAGTGGTTTCCTCTATCGCTCCAACAAGCTGATGTATGACCGGGCCACCCAGTCCCTCTGGAGCACCATGGCAGGCAAACCCGTGATCGGGCCACTGGCGGACCACGGTATTGAGCTCCCCATCCGCAGCATCGTCACCACTTCTTGGAGCGAATGGCGCCGGCGTCATCCCGACACGCAGGTTCTCTCCTTAGAAACCGGGCACGATCGCAACTATGAAGAAGGTGTCGCCTATCGTGACTATTTCGGTTCCGAGCACCGGATGTTCGAAACTCCTTTCGATGATGATCGCCTCAACGACAAGGACGAGGTCCTGGCCCTGCGCTTCATCCCCGCCGCCGAAACACCCGTCGCGATATCGGCTAGTTTTCTAAAACGAAACCGCATCTACGAAAACAATTTTGGCGGCCAATCATTTGTCATCCTCACGGATGCGGGTCGCGCCAACCGGGTCTATGAACGTCCGGCCGATGTTGGGTTCGTGGCCTGGGATAAACGCCATACCGCCACCGACCATCACGGAGTAGAGTGGACGCTCACTGAATCCGCATTGACCGCCCCCGATGGCCGCACGCTCAAACGCCTGCCAGCACATCGCGCCTTCTGGTTCGGTTGGCACGGCGCCTTTCCCGACACCGTGCTGATCAAATAGGTCGGGTCGTCTAAAAGACGATCCAGAGCGGATCAATTGAGGTAGGGACGGACCGCTGGGCCGTCCGCGGTTGGCTCTAAGGTTCAGGAACGTTGGGCCGCTACCCTAGCAACCGGCACCTCATGTTCCTTTCTCCGTCTAAGTGCGGACGGCCCAGCGGTCCGTCCCTACCATTTTATTGGGTCGCTCATCGCGCGATCCAGAGCGGATTGATTCCACTGCGCAGATCGAACGAAGAGCCTACCGCGCCGACCACCGCGGCTTCGCGGGGGAGGCCCACCACTTCGCGTAAATGATACACTGGAGCGATACCGGTGCAGTGTCCCCCGTGCAAATGCTCCAGTCCCAACTCGATCAGTTTCTCGCCCGTCCAATCGAGTTTTTCGGCCGACGCGGACGCGAGGTGGAGTCCGCCGACCACCGCATGGATCTTCGCTTCCGGGCGCACGGTTTTCTGAGCGTGCTCAAGCGTATTGATCAATCCCGCGTGTCCGCACCCCGCCAAAACGACGAGCCCTTCGGTCGTATCAAAAACCATCGCCATGTCTTCGGGCACATCGTCCGGCCGATGGATATCACCCGGCCACACGACGTGACCGGATCGCATCGGCGGTTGCTCGGCGTGCGGGCGATCGATTGGGCCGGTCAGCCAAACTCCCGGGTGAAGCTCAATCGCTTCATCGTGCACAATCACTTCACCACCGAGCTCCTGGTAATCTTCCCTGATCGATATAAAATCATTCCACTCCCCGCCCCCCACATCGGCACCCCGCGACCACAGGGCGCCACGGCCCACATGCACCCGCGAGAGGGCGTCCGGATTTTTCTTCGCCCAAGCGCGGCGCAGCGTGACCAACCCACCGGCATGATCGCCGTGGTTGTGCGAAAGAATCACATCAGTGATTTCCTCCAGTGACAGATCCAATTCCGCCGCGTTGTTTAGCACTGTGTCCGCGCGATGACCGGTATCGAACAACCACCGCTTGCCGTCGACTTCAACCAGTGCGCCAAACCCCCACTCCCCCATACCAGACATACCGGGGTTTCCCGCCATATTCGTCGACAACATCGTGATCCGCAAATCACGCACCGGCGGTTCGTCGCCCGCATGGGCTTCGACGCCAACCCAGCACGCGGCCGCGATCAGCGCTCCCTGCAATCGATACCGAAATTCGCTCGAGACCGGACTCACTGCATCGGCCCGATCAACTCGATGAACGTGCCATCGGGATCCTGCACCAGCGCAAGGTATTTCCCGTTAGGAAGCTCCACCGGAGTTTCCCCGAGCAGTTTTACGCTATGCTGCTTCAGCCGCTTCACAAAGGGGGCAAGATCGGCGACATTGATGGTAATATACTGCATGCCGGTGAACCCATCGATGTGTTTACTGCGTTGGGCTTGGGCGGCATCGCCGAAGCTCATCAATTTCCACTGCGGCGCATCGGGAGAATCCTCCAATTTGAGGACCTTGACGTTAAGCGTTTTGTTATCGGTCAGGCCCAGCTTACTGGCGAACTCGCCCGGCACGTCGAATCCTCCCGTTTCTTTCATCCCGATCACGTCGGTATAAAACTTCACCGATTCATCGAGGCCGGAAACCACTACGCCAATGCTGATCAGGGGACTGGAAAACTTGAGATCATCGGCGGAGGAAACAGCAGCGGAAAGCGACATGGTAAGGAGAAGCGAAAGCAGTTTTTTCATAATAAGGGCGAAAGGTTTGAGGCAGGGAGGCACTCTAGAAATCCCAACGAAGGGAGGTCAAGAGGCGCTCCGCTCGATCTGCACGGTAAGAACAAGACGTGACTCACCCCCGCAATCCCGTTTGATTGCTGCTTCCCCACCTCCTCTAGCCCTTCCTACCCCTTTCCATGGCTTCCACCCCTTCGCATCAACTTCGCTTCTCGGCGATGATGCTCCTCCAATATTTCACTCGCGGCGCTTGGTTCGTCACCCTCGGAACCTACCTCGGTAAAGGCCTCGAACAGACCGGCTCCTACATTGGTTTTTCCTACAGCCTCTTCGGAGTCGCCGCGATCATCACTCCGTTTTTTGTCGGACTAATTGCCGATCAATTCTTCTCCACTCAACGCCTGTTGGGCGGTCTCAACATTGTCGCCGGGTTGATCATGATCGCTCTGTCGCGTGTCACCGACCCGAGCGCGTTCGTCTGGGTGCTCTTCTGTTACTGCATCGTCTACACCCCGACCGAATCACTCAGCAACTCCATCGTCTTTCACCATCTCCCGCGGAGACTGTTCCCGTTTGTGCGTCTTTTCGGCACGCTGGGTTGGGTCCTCGCCGGCCTCTCCGTGAATCTCGTGCTCGGCCGTTTCGTGCCGGGGGTGGAAACCACCGCCGTGCCGCTTCTGCTTTCCGCCGGGGCCTCAATTCTGCTCGGTTTCTACAACTTCACCCTGCCGGCTACCCCGCCCCAGAAGCGGGACGCTAAGGTGAGTTTCCGGGAGATCATCGGAGGCAGCGCGTTCGGCCTCCTGCGCGATCGCAACTTCATCGTTTTCCTCGCTGCGGCGCTCCTCATCGGGATTCCAATCCAGATGTATTTCGTGTTCTTCAACATGTTTTTGAACGACATCGGCGTAGAGAACGTGGCCAGCAAAATGTCCCTCGGGCAGATCTCGGAAGCCGCCTTCATGATCTTCGTGCCGTTTCTGATTATGCGCGTCGGATTCAAATGGATGATGGCGCTCGGCTTAATCTTCTGGGCCATCCGCTACTTCCTCTTTGCCTACATCACGGTGGACGCGACAGCCCTAATCCTATTCTCCATCCTCATCCACGGTGCTTGCTACGACTTCTTCAACGTCACCGGCTCGATGTATGTTGATCTCAAAGCCGGCGTAAAAATGCGCGCCGCCGCTCAGGGCTTGTTCATGCTAGTTTTTCTCGGTCTCGGAAAGTTCTTCGGTTCCAATCTCGCCGGTCTTATCTCCACCCGCTACGCCACGGCCGACAGCTACCAATGGGATGGCATTTTTACCACCACCGGTTACATCACCGTCGGCGTGACCATTTTCTTCATCCTCTGTTTTCACGACAATACGAAAACCGACCTAAGCGAGTAGCTTGATTATATTTATTCACCCATGACCTCTCCTGAAATCAAAACCGTCGGCATCATCGGCTGCGGCGCCCGCGGCCTGCATCACATCGGTTTCAACATGGTAGACAGCGCCGCTGAAACCGGCCTGCGCATCACCGCGGTTACTAACCGTTCGCTCGGCAGCGCCAACAACGCCGCCGATGAACTCGAAGCGCGTTACCGCTCCGTCGGACATCCCACCACGGTCAACCGCTACGCCACTTACCAAAAGCTGCTCGCCGACGATTCAATCGACCTCGTTCTGATCACTTCCCACACCGACGCCCATCTCGAACACACGGTGGCTGCTCTCGAATCCGGCAAAAAGGTCTACCTCGAAAAACCAATAGCGGTGGACCTTGAAGAAGGTCGTCAAATTCTCGCCGCCGAGGAACGGACCGGCAATCGCCTCCTGATGGGCTTCACCCGTCGCTACGAAGACAGTTGGCTCAAAATGAAGGAACTCCTTGATGCGGGCGCCATCGGTTCGCTGCAAATGATCCTGCTCCGATCTGTCATCCCCTACAGCCGTTACCTGCAAGGTTGGCATCGCAAACGCGGGTGGTCGGGCGGACCGCTCAACGACAAGTGCAGCCACCACTTCGATGTTTTTCGTTGGATGACCAACGACGATTGCTCCGCCATCAGTGCTTTCGGCGGCCGCTCGGCGGTTTTCAAACCCGACCCCACCGCCCCCAAGCGGTGCTCCGTCTGTGATCGTGAATGCGCCTATCGCCGCTCCGACGCCCTCGAAGAATCTAAGGAGTCCGCGCCCGTCAAAATCGTCGATCCCAACAATCCCGAAGATGAGCGCTCCATTCAAGATGCCTGCGTCTACAGTCCCGACAGCGACGTCGAAGATAGCGGCAGCATCAATCTGCAGTTCAACAACGGCGTCATCGGCAACCTGTTCTTTACCATTTTTGGCCCCCTCGCACCCGACGGCGAAACCCTCGAGCTGGTCGGCGATTCCGGTCGCCTCGTGCTCTCCCGTTCCGACGGTATGATCCGCAGCTACACCCAACATGGCCGCGAGACCGACACCTTCTTTGCCGGCGGCGAAAACTTCGAATCGTCTCACTACGGTTCCGACAAACGTCTCGTGAAACACCTCCGTCATTTTGTGGACGGTGGCGAACCCATCTGCAGTGCGATCGATGGTTTCCGTTCCCTGCAAATGGTCGCCCGCTCGCGTGATTCCTTCGATGCCAAGGGCGGTTTGATGACGATCGACTAAACGTCCGATTCGATCGCTTCAACCAACTGAAAAACTGATCCTGCATAATAATCTTTAACTCCATTTCAAGTAGGGCGATTTCGCCGAAAGCGCCGGTTACATCCTGCTGGAGCCCACTCCAACGGCGGCGCGCTCGGCGAGCACGCCCTACCTGAAATTCGATCTCGCCCGTTATTTCGTGCATGTTGTGCTTTGCACTCCGCCCCTATTTGTTGAATTCGCTCACTGACAAGCCATAGCCCATGGATTCCCCCCAAAGTCCCTACGACGGCCAAGACCTGCTCTTCGGCGATCTACACAATCACTGTGGTTTATCCTACGGTCATGGTTCGCTCAAAGATGCGCTCAAGAACGCGCGGGAGCAGTTGGATTTCTGTTCGATCACGGGCCACGCGCATTGGCCTGACATGCCCGAACCTGACGAGCGGATCCAATACATCATCGATTTCCACCAAGTCGGATTCGCCAAACTAAAACGCGACTGGCCGCAGATGATGGAGACGTTGCAGTCCTACAACGATGAGGAGAAATTTGTCGTCTTCCCCGGCTTCGAGATCCACTCCAACGCCGATGGTGACCGCACCATTCTTTACCAGAACTTCGCGGGCGAAATCATCTACGCCGACAGTATTCCCGATCTACACACCCGACTCGCGGCCCTCGCCGCCAACGGCGTCGAGGCATTGGCCTTCCCCCATCACATTGGCTACCGCACCGGCACGCGCGGCATCAACTGGGCGACTCACGACGAGCGCTGGGGGCCCTTCGTCGAGCTGCTCTCCATGCACGGCTGTTCTGAATCAAGTGAAAACACCCGCCCGTTTCTCCACTCGATGGGCGGTTCAGATTGGGAGAGCACGATTCAATACGGGCTCGCCCAAGGACACGTGTTCGGATTCTCCGGCCACACCGATCACCACAGCGGGCACCCCGGCAGTTATGGCCATGGCGTCACCGGACTCTGGGCCGACGGTCGCGATCGGAAGTCCATCTGGGACGCCTTCAAAGCGCGCCGCTGTTACGCTCTCACGGGTGATCGGATACAACTCGAATATACCCTCAACGAAGCCCCCATGGGCTCGGTCGTCGCTCCCTGTTCTCACCGCGAAATCGAAGTTAAAGTGCATGCCGCCGGTGCCATCGACTGCATCGACGTGGTGAAGAACAACGAGCTCGTTCATCGCGTTTCCCAGACCGACATCACGCCCGTCGAGGCCGGCGACACGATCCGCACCCTGATCTACCTTGAACTCGGTTGGGGCGAACGTAACCGCGCCACCCCGTGGGATGTTGATCTCTCCATATCCGAGGGAACGATCATCCGGGAAGAGCCTCGATTCCGCGGACGTGAAGTGGTTTCGCCCGTCGAAGGCGACGACGACACGGAGAACGGTTTCTACGAGTCACGTTGGCAGCGATCGGACGATCAATCTGTTCATTTCAATACCGTCACTCGCAGTAACCCCAACAATTCAACCAACGCATCCCAAGGATTCTGTATTGAGATCGAAGCGCCGTTGACCGCGACCGTTAAAGCGACCCTCAACGGCCAGGTCGCCACTTTTCCGTTACGTGACCTCATCGCTGGCGCGCGCACCGGCCACCTCGGCGGCATCGACTCCCCCGCCTATCGTTTTCACCGCGCTCCACTGCTCCACGAATTCCATTGGGCCTTCAATTGGACCGACCAAGGTGACGGCGAGGACAACTACTACATCCGCGTCCGTCAGAGAAACGATCAATGGGCTTGGATCTCGCCCGTCTTCATTCGCAACCCCTGAGGACAGGTAGGGACGGCGAGGTCTCGCCATAGTTTGGTCCCACCAAACGACGGCGGAACCGATGGGCCGGGCAATCAGGGAGGGATGGTCCGCTACACAACGGATCACTTAATTGGCGCGATGGTTTGGGATGTAGCCGGGCTCGGTGAGCCCGGTGCGGCGGCGTGGTTTCTGCTCAGGGGCGACCGGGGTCAGCGACCCCGGCTACAGCCTGCTGGAGTCGGGGAATCAGGGTGACGTTCTGGTGAGCAACCAATCGATTTCGAAGCTCGTGATCTGGGTGACGTTGAGACCGCCCTTTGCTCGATCACCGGCGCAGTGGCCCAGCAGCACACGGTCGCCAACAAAATCGATCGCCGTGTAACAATACCAACCCTGCGGATCGTCCTCGAGGGTGCGCGCGGTTTGCCACGTCACCCCATCATCCGCCGAGAGCGCTACGGACAGCGGCGTGCGCCCAGCCTCATTTTCAAGCGGAAACCGTGAATGGTCGTTCCAGACCATCACCAGTTCGTCGCGGCCCGGCAACCTCTCGATACTTGCAGGCGATCGCGGCGACCGAATGACGGTAGCCACCGGCTGAGTCCACGTGTCGCCACCATCCGCCGACCAGGCTTGATATTGATACCCCTCATCGGTGCGGGCCCACATCAGCAGTCGACCATCTTGAAGCTCCACCACCCCTGGCTCCTGTAACAGAATCCGAGTTCCATCGGGATGCCCGCCCTTGAGGGCCGAGGCAGAACGCTGCCACGTTTGACCGACGTCATCCGAAAAGTAACAAATCAAGACACCCGACCAATCTGGCTCGTTATAACTCGGGCGGTTGTGCAGCGCGACCGGACAGATCAATCGGCCACTGTTCAACTGAACCATGCGATCGTTGTTCAGCACATGATAACCCATGTCCTCGTCTGGGATAATCCCAACCGGATCGCTCCAGGTCTTCGCTTCATCGCGGGAAATCCGCATCACCGGCCGGCAATCCTCGAGGGAGTTCTTAATCATATAGAAGAGTGCGATCTCTCCGCTTTGCAATCGCAGCAACGAGACTGACATCACGTTAAAATCGCCTTCGTTAGGCACCACGACCTCGTCGTCCTGCGTCCATGAGAGGCCGCCGTCATGCGAAATCCGCTGAGCCAAATGGGCGGTCGCGTGGTCGGATCCTCCTCCCGTGAAGTGGGTGTAGATAAACAATACCCGCCCATCCTTCAGCTCGATAAAATCACCCTCACTGTTACGGGGGTTCTCCGGCCCCGGAGGCAGCAGCACCTCCTTCATCACGCCTGGAACCGCTTTGACCTCGATCTCGTGCACATACGGCTCGGCGTTTAGCCCGGGAGCAACAAGAGCAGACAATAGTAAACCGAGACGAGGGAGGAGAAGTCGGGGACAGATCATGGGGTGCCCCAGAACGTCACGTGAATGCCATAGGGTCAAACCAGACCGATTTTTAGTGATCCGCGCTGGCCAATTCGAGGCACCGCTCCGAACGTGTCCCCAACATGAAAGCCATCCAGTTCCAACCCGGTGCCAGCCTCGATCAACCCAATGCCGCTCTCGAAGTTGAGCTCCCGACTCCTACCGCCGAGGGACATGATATTCTCGTGAAGATCGAGGCCGTGGGCATGAACCCAGTCGATACCAAGGTTCGTCCCGGTGCCGATGGAGAGCCCAAGACGCTCGGCTTCGATGCCGCTGGCACAGTCGCAGCCATCGGCGATGCCGTCACCCTCTTTAAAGTTGGCGATTCCGTCTACTACGCGGGCGACATCACCCGGCCCGGTTCCAACGCCGACTTTCAACTCGTCGACGAACGCATCGCCGGCATTCGTCCTAAGTCCCTCGACGCCGACGCCAGCGCCGCCCTGCCGCTCACCAGCCTCACGGCGTGGGAGTCCCTCTTTGATCGCCTGCACATCGACCCCGAAGCCGACAACGCCGGCCAGTCCATCCTCATCATCGGAGGTGCGGGCGGAGTCGGCTCCATGGGCATCCAGTTGGCCAAACTCGCTGGCCTCACCGTCATCGCCACCGCCTCCCGCGACGAGAGCGCCGCGTGGTGCAAAGAGCTCGGCGCCGACCACGTCGTCAATCACCGCGAGTCCATTCCGAATCAGCTCAAAGCGATCGATATTCCGCAGGTCAACTACATCGCGAACTTCAACAACACCGAAAACTACTGGAACATCATGGGGGAGGTCATCGCTCCGCAGGGCCGCATCGTCCTCATCGTCGAACAAGTAGGCACCCTCGACATCGGTGGCCCCTACAAACTCAAGAGCGTCAGTGTATCGTGGGAACTCATGTTCACCCGTTCGTTGTTCAAGACGTCCGACATCGCCCAGCAGCACGCCATTCTTACGCGCATCGCCGAGCTGATCGACACCGGCAAAATTAAGTGCACCGCCAATGAAGCCATGGCTCCCCTCAACGTGGAAAACATCATTAAAGCCCACACCCTCCTCGAGTCCGGCAAGTCCATCGGAAAACTCACGATCAAACGCTAGTCCTCCGATACCCAGTCGCCTACCGCTAAGGGGAAGTTGCCTCGAACCAGCTTATCTTTGGCTCGGGCCATCAGTTCCCAGCCGACTGCCCAGCTTCCTTCTACTCCCTTCGCCCCATGAAACAAATCCTCTCCCTTCTCCTCGGTATTTTCGCCCTGAGCACCGCGTTCGCTGAACGGCCGAATATCCTATTCATCATCGCGGATGATGCCTCCCGAAATAGTTTTGGGGCCTACGGGGCAAAATACGTGGAAACGCCCCACTTCGATCGACTGGCCGATGAAGGGGTGCTGTTTACCAATGCCTACAACAACAACCCCAAGTGCGCCCCCGCCCGGGCTTGTTTGTTAACGGGTCGTTATTCGTGGCAACTGGAAGAAGCCTGTAACCACAACCCGATCCTGTCCGACAAATGGGAGTTCTACCCTTGGATATTGGAAGAGCAGGGATACTTCATGGGGTTTACGGGCAAGGGCTGGGGACCCGGGACTTGGAAAGGTCGCGATGTGAACGCCGACAAGGGCCAAAACGACAATCCCGCCGGTCATGCCTACAATACCCGGACTCGAGAGGTTCCTTATAAGGGCATCAACAAAATCGACTACTCCGCCAACTTTGCCGACTTCCTGGATGCTCGAAACCCAGACAAGCCATTCTGCTTTTGGCTGGGTACCAAAGAACCTCATCGCGGTTACGAAAAAGACTCCTGGATGAAGGACGGACGCAATTTGGCCGATGTGGTCGTTCAGGATTTTTACCCGGACAATGCCACGATCCGGGGCGACCTGGCCGACTATGCCATCGAGGTAGAATGGTATGACCAACAAATTGGCGCCGCGATCAAACTGCTCGAGGAACGCGGCCAACTTGAAAACACCCTCATCATCGCCACCTCCGACCACGGCATGCCGTTCCCCCGGGTAAAAGGTCAAATCTACGACGAAGGCTACCGGATTCCTTTTGTCGCCATGTGGAAGGGCACAATCGTCCCCCAACGCGTGGTCTCCGATTTCATCACCTTCCCCGATCTGGCACCCACCCTGCTCGATCTGACGAAAATCGACGCGCCCGACCAAATGACCGGAGCAAGCTTCCTCACCCAACTGATGTCCACCGACTCCGGCCGGATCGACGAAAGCCGCAACCACACGCTACTCGGCAAGGAACGGCACGATATTGGTCGCGTGGACAACGGCCTGCGGTCGGTTTCTTTTCCGGTGCGGGCAATTCGCAACGACTCATTTCTCTACAGTCACAATTTCCTTCCTCACCGCTGGCCCGTCGGGAATCCTGAATATGGATACAAGAATACCGATGGCTCCCCCACCAAGAGTTTCCTGACTGAACTCGATCCCTCGGATCCCGACTACAAGTATTTCGAAATATCCTTCGGCAAGCGCCCGTTCGAGGAACTCTACGATGTGCTCAACGACCCTCATTGTGTAAACAACCTGGCGGACAATCCGAGCTACGCCAAAATCAAGGAACGGCTCTGGCAACAATTGGAGTCAGAACTCATCGCCCAGGGAGATCCCCGTGTCCTTGGCCAAGGCGAAATTTTCGACTACTACCCCAACCGAAAATGGGAAGATAACCGCAAACTCTACAACGATCCCACCTGGAATCCCGTAAAGATTTTCGAAGAAAAATACGGAAAGTAAGCGACCCCTTCAGGTGCCGCCGAGCCATCCCAAATCTGATCACAATCACCAGGGCAAACACCACCGTCCTGCCCCAGATTGGACGGGCTAGGCTCATCCATTCAACCGGTTCAGTTGCAAAACGCTGTGCCCGGCTCCGGCGGAAGAACAGGCTGCTCGATTCGTCCGTCATTCTCTTTACTTTGCGTTCCGTGTCCCCCTCGTCGTCCCCCATTTTTTATCGCCTTCGTGGGTTGGCCGCCGCGCTGTGCACGCTGTTCGCAGTGGGCTCCTCCTCCGCGGCCGATACCCATGGCCAAACCCAGATCGGCGAAGGTTCAGAATTGGTGGTAAGCAAGGGATGGGTGGTGCGGGAGGTCCCGTCTGACCGCGAGGAGTTTCAGCCCAGCCTCGCCGTCGGCACGGCCCAGGGGCAGCACTACCTCTACGATCCCAACAAGCTCGTCATGCAGGGCGTGTGGACCGGCCTCTTTGGTCGGGTCACCGAGGAGGGGTCCTTCGCTCCTGAGCTCGGACGCCTCAAATCCTTTGCTTTGAAACGCACCCCTCCTTGGTCCTTTGGCGAGACGCCCCGCTGCGTCTTGGAGTTCGACTGGCACGGCTACGAGATTCGTGATGATCACGTCGTGTTCCGTTACCGGCTTTTCGATGAACCCAGCGGCATGTCGTGGGAGGTCGAGGAATCGCTCGAATATGTCAGCGAGGAGTTGCAACGCATCCACTTCGCCATCGAGCCCAATCAGGAAACATCGGACTACTTAAACTACTGGGTGCGACAGACCGAGTTCCGACGCCTGTCGGCCAACGGGCAGCAGATTCAGCGCAATCTGCTCAAAAACCTCTACCCCAATCAAAAGGACTTCACCCTTTCGTTTCTGCGCCGCAGGGAAACGCCCACCGTGCCTCACGGCTACTCTATCAGTCCGATTGAAATTCCCACGCCTGAACTGCCCGCTCGATTCGAACCCACCGATATGGACTTCGCGCCGGACGGTTCGGTTTTCGTGACGACCCGCACCGGTGGCGTGTGGCGACTGCAGGACGGAAACTGGTCCCTCTTCGCCGATGGTCTCAACGAAGTAAACGGCGTGCGCATGGCCCCGGATGCCGATGGCATTTTCGTGATGCAACGCCCCGAACTCACCCGCCTGCGCGACACCGACGGCGACGGCGCGGTCGACCACTACGAAACGATGGCAGACCGTTTTCGTTTCACCGGGCACTACCACGAATTCGCGTTCGGTCCCCGCATCAATTCTGCGGGCCAGATGTTCTTTTCCACCGGACTCGCCTCCTCCGGCTTCTTCACCGCGACAGACAATTCCCAAAATCAAATGACCACTGCGCTCGGCTATCGCGGCTGGGTCATGCGCTACAATCCCGATGGCACCCTCACTCCCTTCGCCGCGGGCCTGCGGTCACCGGCTGGCATCGGGATAAACGCCGAGGACGAGCTCTTCATCGTCGACAATCAGGGCGACTGGGTCGCGTCGTCCTATCTGGGCCACGTGGAGGAAGGCGATTTTCTCGGACATCCCGTATCGCTGTGGGATCGCCCCGAGTTCGGCATCACTCCAAGCGATCTCGACTACCGGACCCTCGACGCAATCCCGGAAGACGTCCCTCCCCTGGACAAAGCAGCCTTCACCCGGGAACGAAAGCTCCCCTCCGTATGGTTGTCGCATGGCGATCTCACCAACTCACCAGGGCACCCGTCCTTCGCCCCCGAAAAGGTATTCGGCCCCTTCGGCGGTCAGGCGTTCATCGCCGACATCGCCCACCGCAACATCGTCCGCGTCGCTTTGGAAAAAGTAGGCGGTAAATACCAAGGCGCGGTATTTCCCTTTATTCGTCCGTTGAGCAGTGCGAGTTATTCGACCGCCTTTGATCCGGACGGAAATCTGTGGGTCGGCGCCGTGGGCCGCGGCTGGACCGCCGGGGAGCCGATGATCGAAGTGATCCATTTCGACGAAGAAGAGACTCCCTTCGAAATGCACCGCATCGCGCTCACCCGTGACGGCTTTGATATCCACTTCACCCAGCCTCTGGCGTCCCGCGATCTGGAACTCCAGGACCTCGCGATCGCCGAGTATCAATACGAATATTGGTCCGGCTACGGGTCTGAACAGATCAACACGGCGGAGGTGCCCATCGCGTCGGCGACAGTATCGACCGATCGCCGAGTGCTCTCTATCAAACTCCCCCGCCAGGCTGAATACATTTACGAGATCCAACTGCCGGAATTGACCTCCGCCTCCGGTCTGAGTCTCGAGAACAACTACGCGGTCTACACCCTCAACCAACTGCTCCCATGAAGATTCGATCCTCTTTCATCTGGGCGTTGCTCGCACTCGTTTCCCTTCCGGCCCTGCGGGCGGATTACATGGATATTGTGGTGGGTGATCGAACCGTGATCCAGCGGGGCGTCATCCGAGGCGAGGATTCCGCCCGCATGATCGCTGTCGGCACCCCCTGCGACTTCAACTACGCCTTCGACGCTCAGAACTGCACCCCGGTGATGGTTTGGCAGGGCGAGTTTCTCGACTTCCAAGGCGAAACCAACGGCCGTGGCGGAACCGGCTCCGTCATCCTTGGCAATCGCCAACCCCTGCACACCGCCATCGCTCCGCTCCGTATCGCCAATGCCGATCCCTCACCGAATGAGCTACGGTTCCGCGGCTATCGACGCGACGCCACCACCGGCGCTCCGACGTTCCTTTTCGAAGTCGACGGCGTAAGTGTGGAGCAAACCATCAGCTCCCCCGCTCCCGATGTCGTGGTGCTGAACCTGAACTTCCCTACCCCCGGGACGCACCGGCGTTTCTATCACCTCGACGCGGAAAAACACGCCAGCGTGCAACTCTCCGATGGGCTCAGCTGGAACCGCCCCGGTGTGATTGAGATTTCCGCTCAGCAGGCTAATGCCTCCGTTACGATTCACCTCGAACCGCAAACCACCCCCTTCACACGCAAGGTGCCGTTCCTTGATGGGCCAAAGCTCTACCGAGCCTACTGCGTTGCCTGCCATTCTACTGACGGAGTGAAACTCATCGGACCGAGCTTCAAGAACCTCATGGGAGACGAACGCCACGTTACCCGCGACGGCCGGGAACAAACGCTCAACATCGATAAAGCCTATCTGCGCGAATCCATCGTGAGCCCTCAGGCCGCGATCGTGAAAGGCTACGAAGCCGTGCCCATGGCTGACTTCTCAACCATCCTCACCAAAGATCAACTCGATCGCTTGGTGGACTACCTCGCGGGACTGTAGTTTTTTCAGACCGGGTGGCTGTCGAGACTCGCCTCTTTTTACTCTCACGCTTCATTCCTTTTCGACACGCAACGGGTGGACCTCCTTGCTGGGAAACATGGACGCTTTTAATGGCCTTGGTCTTAACCTCGGAAACCTCAGTCGGCTCTCATCAGCCCAGACGCGCTCGATCAGTCCCGAGAATCTTTCTGGCGATAAAGGCGCCGGTGGCATGGCGACCGAGGGACTCGGCGCCGAACCCGCCACTGATCTCGGTCAGGGTTGGAAGGTTTCACCCTGCGTTCGGATCAAAGCGGGCGAGACCTTCACCATCGCCGACATTGAGGGTAGTGGTGCGATCCAACAGATATGGATGACTCCCACGGGCGTTTGGCGGCACAGCATCCTGCGTATCTATTGGGACGACCAAGAGCATCCTTCGGTCGAGTGTCCGGTGGGGGATTTCTTCGGCATGCACTGGGGTAGATTTGCTCCACTTGTTTCGCAACCGGTCTGTGTAAATCCCGGTAGCGCCTTCAACTGCTATTGGGAAATGCCCTTCCGTCGCCGTTGCCGGATGACTCTTAGCAACATCGATCACGAAGACATGATCCTCTATTATCAGGTGAACTACACCCTCACCGATGTGCCTGAGGACTGCGCCTACTTTCACGCTCAGTTTCGCCGTACCAATCCCCTGCCCTACAAGGATGTCTTCACGATCGTCGATGGCATTACCGGTCGTGGTCACTACGTGGGCACCGCCATGGGTTGGGGCGTGAACAACGCCAACTGGTGGGGCGAAGGCGAAATTAAGTTCTACTACGACGGCGATAAAGAATGGCCGACCATCTGCGGCACCGGCACTGAGGACTACTTCTGCGGTTCCTACAATTTCGAGAACAAGTCGACCAACGAGTATCAGGAATACTGCACCCCCTACGCGGGCCTGCATCAAGTGTTACGGCCCGACGGGCTCTACGCTTCGCAAACCCGCTTCGGCATGTATCGCTGGCACGTTATGGATCCCGTGCGTTTCGAAACCGATCTGCGCATCACCATACAGGCCCTCGGTTGGCGAAAGAATCACCGTCGCTACCTCCCGTTGCAGGACGACATCTGCGCCGTTTCCTACTGGTATCAGACCTTGCCCACCGCACCCTTCCCGGGGCTTCCGGATCGCGACTACCTCGAGGTCATCTGATTCGTGTCAGGCTTTTCGCGCCTGTTGCCGGGCGACACTGGCGGGCCAGTATTTCAGATACTGCTCGAGGTGCACGTGGCGGGCGGGTGAGGCCGTTTCGATCATCACTGGACCGTAGGGCTCAGCCTGCCCAAAATCGCAGCCGTGGGTGTCGCCGTAGCACACGAGATCGTTGAGCTCTGCTCGCGTGCGGGCTCGCCGGCTGAGGTTGAAGGTAAACATGCGCCGGGCTTTACTGCCACCGAAGGAGGCGTGCATCAGGCGGTGGTTAAACACCAGCACATCACCCGGCTCGCTCTCGAGCGCGACGGCCGGTAAGTCGCTCTGCGGCATTCCCCATTGGTTGTCAGAATCGCGGAAGGTCTCCTCCCGCCACTCCCGCAGGCCGCCATCCAGGTGCGAACCCGGCATGACCCGCAGACTCCCGGTGTCGTGTGCCACCGGGTCGAGATAGAACGCCATTTTGATAAAAGCATCGCCCGGCATCTCCGAGTCACGGTGCCAGGTAGTTTCACCCGTAAAATAGTTCCCGTCACTCCCCATGTAATTGAAGTCATCTCCCAGTAGATTGCCGATAGCCGCCAGCAAACCGGGATGATCAAGCAGTGCAGCCAGCTCGGGACGGCGATCAATGAAGTGGAAAATCGACGTGCGATTACTGCCCCTGGGAGAAAACACTGACTACCTCTCCTGCTTGCTCCGACACCACCGGCTTAAAAAGCGCGGCATTAACCAACGAGAAGACGGCCGAGTTCGCCCCGAGGGCGAGAGCTAAACTAAGTAGGGCAGCTGCCGTAAAGCCGGGGGACTTCGCCAGCAATCGGCCGGCGAAACGGAGGTCAGAAAGAATGTCGTTCGTGCGCGTGCTACCAACATCACCCGACACCCCCCCCGAAAATTACAGAAATCCTCTTACCCGCGACCTGGGTTCCAATCTTACAAGCAATCTACCTCATGCTGATTCAAGAGTCGGTCTTTACGAAAACCCTATTTGGATTGAGGTGAGTGCTCCCTATCAGTGTAGCTAGAACAGACCGCTTACGAAATGAAACGCATCCCGAATGAAATCAAAGTGCTGATCGCCATCTTTCTGGCAGGGGTGATTTCTGTGCTGTGGTATGTCTATGACGCCAAGGCCAAGCAACGAGCGGAGGCCGCCGCCGCGCCGGTCACCCTCCCCGCCGCCCCCTGACTACAGACCGGTGAACTCGGGGACGACCGAAACCGTTCAGATCAGATCTTACCTGCGACCTCGAGGTCTTCCTTCAGCTTCTTCTGGTAAGCGGCCTGGGCCGCCTTATTTTCCTGCGCACGGTCGGAGAGGTAGACGAGTCCCATGGCTTTCCGGTCACGCGTCTCGGAGGTGTTCCCGTCTGCCCAATGCACCGTCTTGGCCTCGTGCACCAGAAGGTCTCCCGGTTCGACCCGCATCACAACTTCGTTGGCCCGATCGTCATCGTTGGGGAAATCGGTCAGGCCTTGGGAGAATCCGAGCGTATCGGTGCGACCATGAGGTCGAAAGCCATTGCGGTGCGAACCCGTCGCGTAGCGCACGCAACCGTTCTCCTCGTCGACCTTCTCCAGGGCGAGCCACATCGTGAGCCCCTCACAGGGATCGATCATCCAGTAATGACCATCCTGATGCGGCGGGGTGGGTGCGCCGATTTTGGCCGGCTTGTTGAAAAACTGCATATTCCTCGATGCCGTTTTACGTCCGATCAGCAATTCGGCCAACCGCGTGAACGCGCTGTCGTTCATCATGCCGGCAAAGTAGTCGTCGTGCTGGCTCAGCCGGATGAGCTGCCTGATGGCGTTCGACTGATCCTTCGCCTCGTAGTAAACATCTATTTTAGATAAACCGGGAACGATTTCGGTAATGTAGCGATCCAAGTTTTTAAGCAGATCTTTCAGGCTGGCTGGGTCCAGAAATCCGGGGAGGCGGACATAGCCGTCTCGATCGTAATCCGACTTGATTTGCGCGGCCTCGTTTTCTTCAAAAATCATCGTGAATTGGGGTTAATTATTTTAGATAATCAGATAGCCCATCATCGAGCGAGGTTAAGTTGGTAGGGCGTAACCGCTTCTCCGTCCCCTACCGAAATCCCACCTCAGTCGTCACCATCGCCCCGCGACTGTCAGTCAACGTCACGAGCCAGGTGTTCGCGTCGGCAGGCAAACCCTGAGCCTTCACGGTCCCATCTCCGATTCGAGCAGGAATCGCTTCCCAGTTTCGCTCCGTGCGTAGCCCGCTTTCCGTGGTGTAGTGCAGCTCTGCTTTCACCAAGGCGGTTTCTGATTCGAACGGAACGGTCACCGTGTTCCCATTCACCGTCATCTCTCCGATGGTCGGCAGCGGAATGCCTTCCTTCAAAATCGAATCGACGAAAATACCAATCTCTTCCGGAGCCCAGCCCGCACCGTGGCTATGAGGCATCTTCGGCTCGATCCTCATCGTGCGGGGTCCCTTAACGAGCGCATAAGACTTGGCGTAGCTATCGAGTACGTAGTGTTTGTCGTGCGTCCCGTTCACCCAAAGTGTCGCCATCTCACATTTCGCGAGGTGACTGCCAGGATCATACGCCGCCACCCATTGAGCCCGCCGGTCGCCCAACGCATCGATGGACGGCTTCTGCACGGATTCGCCTTCATGGAGAAATCCGCAACCGTAAACCGGAATGGCCGCTTTGAACCGGTTATCGTGGGACGCGACCAGACAAGTCGTGTAACCACCCCAGCTGATTCCCGTCACCGCCGTGCGGTCGGGGTCGACCCCCGGCATCTGTCGCAGAATCGAGTGCGCGCGCATCACGCTCGCGACCGCATGAAAGGGCCAATCATCTTCGATCGTTCCGCCGATGCTGCCAAATTTCTCTGGGTTTCCATGATCAACTCCCCCCTTCGCCAGCTTCATCCGCAATGCCTTCTGGTGGCCGACATCATAGACCTTGCTGCCATCCTCGTTGAACTGAGGTGGCGGCGCACGGCGTCCGGAAAGATCCATCGCGATGGCGGCGTATCCCCGCTGCGCCCACAACCAAACCCAGTCAGAAAACGCCGTGCCTCCCCCGCCATGAATCAAGACTATGCCGGGGAACGTCTCACCTGCCTTGGCGACTCCGAGCGTTTTCGGCGAGGCGTAGAACGCGAAGACTTCCGTGGATGCTCCGTCAATTTTTTCGCCTTCGTAAATCACCGAGTGAATCGGCTGGGAATCATCGATGATGCGATAGGCGGGCATCTCAGTCTGCAGCCGCGCTATGGGCCATTCTCCCGGTTCCTGGGCGGTTACCGTGGTGATCAGGAGGAGTGCGGTAAAAAGTGTTTTCATCTGCATAAAAATTAATCCGATTGAGCCTTTCATCCAACGCACCTAGCGCACCCATCGCGAAATAAAAGTGCACCCTCTAAATGAGGGGCCTTCTAAAAATAAATCCTCTCAATTATCCAGGCGCTTTCAAGATCTCAGGTCGAAGCTCAATCCCTATTTTGCGGGTCCGATCCCTTTTCAGACGTCGGATTTTATCTTTTGCGTTCGCCTCGTTTCATGGCTCCTCTCGGCACCCATGGCCGATACCTCTGATCAAAATAACCCAGCCCCCAAAATGTGCGGCTGCGGCAAAACCCAAAATTCACAAGGCCACTGCGATGGCTCCCACGCCAAGCCCGATCGCAAGAAGTGCGGCTGCGGCAAGACGCAAGATCCGCAGAGCTACTGCGACGGCTCGCACGCGAAATAGAAACCAACCCATCTGACTGGAGAGCATCCAGTCCCATCTCTCGAAGCGCACCGTCACAGGTGCGCTTTTTATTTTTCTCCGCCAGAGACTGAATCGGAGAGTCGCTTGGCGCACGCATGTCCGGAAGAATTAAGCACCAATATCTGCCGTCACCTGACTGCCCAACGGTTACCTGTGTCCCCGGCTCATACCTGGATTGCATTCGTTTTTAGAGAGCGGCTCATGGAAGGCTCCTCCCTGCAGGTAGGTGGGCGTCGTCAGACGAAGAGGCAGGGGCGAAGCGAGGGCGCGGATGGCAGAAAAAATAAATTTTTAGCCAAAATTGAATCCATCGGAAGCTTTAGGGCGAAAACTGGGTAACGGACCTTGCGGCACTTTGCCGCCAAGCCGACGAGAATCCCTCCGACTAACGTCACTATGAAACTTAAATCAATCCTCACCGCCGCGGTTTTACTCGCCTCAGTATCCATCGCCACCGCCAACCACCACAAAGAGGCGAAGACCATGGATATCGTCGATACGGCGGTCGCTGCCGGTTCGTTCAAAACCTTGGCTGCTGCGCTTGGTGCCGCCGATCTCGTCGGCGCCCTCAAAGGCGACGGCCCCTTCACTGTCTTCGCCCCGACCGACGCCGCATTTGCCAAGCTCCCCGCGGGCACGATCGATATGCTACTCAAGCCTGAGAATAAGGATAAACTCACCGACATCCTCACCTACCACGTGGTGGCGGCCAAGGTGCCAGCGGCAACTGCGGTCACCCTCGACAAAGCTGAGGCACTCAACGGCAAGACCATCATGCTCACCCGTCGAGGTGGAGCCCTTTACCTGAATGACTCCAAGGTGGTCACCACCGATATCATGACCAGCAACGGGATCATCCATGTGATTGATACTGTCTTGATTCCCTCTTCCTAACCGCGTCAAGCGGGTTGAAAACACGGCGACCGTTCCAATCGATGAGTTTGTCTCTCCTCGGTTGGACCCGTTTTTCAATCGAGAGATCCATGCCGTAGGTGCGGCATTTTACGAAATGGCGGCGGAAGCGCTTAAGCTATCGCCGCCTCGAACGATCACTTTGCCGTGTCTTTAAAGCCGGAAGAAACCGAGCGATCGAATCCCCGCCGACCTTTGCGGCGAAACCACCGGCGCAACGTGCGGCCGGACGCAGTGGAACTTCATTCCAACCTAACCATGAAAATCAGAATTCTTTTCACCGCAGCGTTATTGATCGGGTCTTTGCCAGCAGTAGCGTCCGCCGAGCACCACGACGCCAGACCGATCCAAGACATCGTGGACACGGCGGTTGCGGCAGGCAGCTTCAACACCCTGGCGGCTGCCCTCAATGCGGCTGATCTCGTGGGTGTCCTGAGAGGTGAAGGCCCCTTCACCGTATTCGCTCCGACCGACGAAGCGTTCGCCAAGCTCCCCGCCGGCACCATCGACACGCTACTCAAGCCGGAGAACAAAGCCCAATTGACCGAAATCCTCACCTACCACGTGGTAGGAGCGGAGGTGCCAGCCGCCGCCGCACTCACGCTCGATGAGGCCGAGGCTCTGAACGGCGTGACCATTGCACTCACCCGTCGAGACGGCCGTCTTTTCCTTAATGAGTCTGAGGTCATCAAAACGGACATCAAAACGAGCAATGGAATTATCCATGTGATTGATGCGGTTTTGATTCCTCCGGCGCTAGCGGCATCACGCGGACCGGTGGATCCGGTGGTCGCACAATTGGCAAGTAAGGCGATTGAAATGGGCGCCCCGCTCTTTAACCAAGGAAACCACGCGGCCTGCGCTGCGGTATACGAGATGGCGGCGGAGGCCATGATGCTGATGCCCGGAGGCACGATGACAGCCGGAAACGAAAAAATGCTACAGGCCGCCATGCAACAGGTCCGGCGCAGTCACAGCCCGACCGAAAACGCGTGGACCTTGCGCCGCGCTTTCGATACTATGATGGGATCAGCTATGTAAAACGCCCGTTCGGGTTGTCTTGCGACGAGTTTCGGGTTCCCACTGAGGATGGCCCGGCCTGAACCACACCCAGCGGTGGAGGATATCCTCCCGCGCGTCGCACGCCGCGAGCCCATGGCCATGAACGACTGCATCGCTCAATTTGGAGGCTTGGTGTGGAGTATCATCCGCCGTTACGTGCAACCCGATTCGGAAGCAGAAGATGTCGTGCAAGAAGCGTTCTCAGAATTATGGCAAAAAGCTGACCGATTTGATGGTTCAAAAGCCTCCGCCGTCACCTTCATCGGCATGATCGCGCGGCGGCGCAGTATTGACTGGTTGCGGCGTAAACAACGACGACCCGAATTGCAGCCGTTACCCGCGGATTTCGATCAGCGGATTCCTGCTTCCGTAGCCGAGTCTCCGCGAGTGGATTTGGAGTCGCTGCACGGGGCCCTCCAAGAGCTTTCCGACGAGATCCGGAACTTGCTTCAGCTCCATTTCTCCCAGGGGCTGACTCACCATGAAATTTCCGAGCAGACCGGACTGCCGCTGGGCACGGTCAAAACGCGACTCCGCCGTGGCTTGATTTCCTTGCGCGCTCTTATGCGCCGCTCCAACCCTCCATTGGAAGTGTCATGAATCACTCCGAACTCGCTGCCCGATTTGACGAACTAGACGCTGCCCGTGCGTTGGGTGATATTTCAGCGGCAGAGCACGTGGAGTGGACACGATTAGTTCAGGAACATGGGTTTGTCCCCGATGGGCAACTGGACGCCCTCGTTGGAGGGTTGGAAGCCTCATTGGCGCCAGCGTCTGCTAAGCTCCCCCCGGAACTGATGAAACGCCTGCAGGCCGACACGGTGCGTTATACTCCCCTCGCGGCAGAGACTCCCCGAGTGACGACTGCCACGGTGATTCCTTTCTGGCGACAGCCAGCCCTCGGGTGGGCGGCCGCAGCGTGTTTTGCGGTAGTGTTGCTCATACCGTCGTCCGAGACTCCGACGGAAATCTCGCCAGCCGACCAACGCCTGGTGCTGATGCAAGCAGAGGAAACCATTCGACTGGATTTCGTTGGTACCACTGATTTCGAAAACCTGCAAGGCGACGTGGTGTGGACCGACGATAGCCAAACGGGGTTCATGCGTTTCAGCGGGCTACCGACGAACGACCCGATTCAAGCTCAGTATCAACTTTGGATCGTCGATCCGGAGCGAGATGAACGCCCGGTGGATGGAGGCGTCTTTGATATACCCGTTGGAGAGGATGAAGTGCTGGTGCCCATCCGGGCGGCGCTACGCGTGGATAGTCCGGTGGCCTTTGTGATCACGGTCGAACAGCCCGGAGGCGTCGTAGTCTCCAAACAAGAGATTGTCGCCGCCATCGCCCAAGGGGGATGAGATCGAATTACTCTTCGTTGATCCGGGGCTGGGGTAATGGATCAGGAGAGAGGGGGGTGGCATGAACCGGGGACATCGGTCAGCTTCATCGCACGATCGTCGAGTCGGGCGCAGACGGAAATCGAAGTGCTAACCGTCGGCCTCCAAAGTTTGTCAAAAGTCAGGACGTGATGTCTTTCTGACTGCCCCGGTTCATACCGCGGGCAAATGAGCGGTAGGCCTAAATGTCCTGTTCGATTTCGTGCCAGTGTTTATCCAACTGCTGCTTTAGCTCCTGCGCTTTTTGCGGATATTGATTGATGACGTTGTGCCGTTCTCCAACGTCTTCCTTCAGGTTGAAGAGTTGTTCGACTTTCGTGTTTTCCTCTCCGTCCGGAATCTTGACCCCTCCACCTCATGGTTGGCAGGGAATCTGCCCATCGCATGTAGGCTATCGCCGGTCTCGGATGAATGAGTTTCGCGGGATGCTGAGTAACTTCGATATCGATGGCATCTGGCTGGACTATCATCACAGTCACGCGAGTTGGGAACGGGCCGAACCGGCGATGCCCGATACCTGTTTCTGCGAGAGATGTGTTGATCAGTTTGCCCGAGAGACGAAGACCGAGCTGCCAGATCTGACCACTCCAGACCTTGCTGAACTTCTGCTCAGTGAATACAAGGAAACCTGGGTGCAATGGCGCTGCGACCTGTTCACCGATTGGGTCCGGGAGTTTCGCTCTATCCTCGACGAGACCCGCCCCGCAGCCTTGCTCGGGACCTATCATTGCCCGTGGACCGATTCCGACTACGACGGAGCTCTTCGGGAAAGTTAGCCATCGATCTGAAAGCCCAAAGCGAATATATCGATATCTTCAGCATCATGCCTTACCACGCCCGATTTGGGCACGCCTATGATCCGGCATGGATCTCGCGGCAGACTGCTTGGTTGGGAAACCACCTTGGCATCCAAGGAGACCCGGACGAGCGGAACCGGATCTGGCCGATTGTGCAGCTCTCCGACTGGGGCGAGCCTGTGCCGGTTGAACAAGTCCGCGAGGTTTTGGATCACGGTTCCCGCCGCCCAGCCACCGGCGTGATGATCTTCAACTGGGGCTGACTGAGAAATCAGACCGAAAAAGTCGAAGAGATGGCCACATTCTATCGCGGGATTCAGGAATAGAATCTCCATAATCATGAATCATTGGACTGACTCCTTTTTGCTCACCCTTGTTCGTCTCCACGTGAACCCAGTTCGAGGTTTTAGACTTTTGACTCGACTGGAATGAAGTGGCCGTCCAAACCCCCCCGTGTTCCTCCCCCGTTTTGCTCTTGGTTCCGTGTTGTTGATGATGCTCGCGCAGTTCGCCACCGCAGCTGCACCCAATATCGTTTACATTCTCGCTGATGATCTCGGCTACGGCGATGTGAAGGCGCTGAACGCGGCGTCGAAGATTCCGACGCCCAACATGGATCGGCTCGCTGCCGAGGGCATGACGTTTACCGACGCCCATTCGCCGTCGGCCGTCTGCACCCCCACCCGCTACGCCACCCTCACCGGCCGCTACAGCTGGCGCAGCAAACTCAAGCGCGGTGTGCTCAATGGCTACGGCGAACCGCTGATCGAAACCGATCGCCCCACCGTCGCTTCCCATTTGCGGGATCACGGCTACATGACCGGCGTCATCGGCAAGTGGCATCTCGGTCTCGGCTTCCAAAAAGACGGCGACGAATGGGCGTGGCACAAACCCGTGACCTACTCTCCCGTCGATGTCGGATTCGAACGCTCGCTCGTCATTCCCGCTTCCCTCGACTTCCCGCCCTACGTTTACATCGACGGCCACAAGATCACCGGCCTGCCCAACCGAACTCAACCGGAGATCAAGTTCCCCAATTTTCTGCGCAAAGGTGAACTCGGGTCAGACTTTTCCATCGAGGACTGCCTCGATGAAATCACCCATGAGGCGACTTCGTTCATCACCAAACATGCCCAAGGTGATTCCCCGTTCCTGCTTTATTTCCCCCTCACGGCGCCGCACAAACCGGTGATGCCCCACAGCCGTTTTGAGGGCTCAACGGACCTCGGCCCTTACGGCGACTTCGTCACCCAAGTCGATTGGACGGTCGGCCAGGTGCTCGACGCCATCGACGACGCCGGCATAGCCGATGAGACCGTCGTGATCCTCACCAGCGACAATGGTTCCTACATGTATCGCCTGACCGATCAGAACGAAACCGACCACGTCGCGGATGATACCGTGCAAGGCTACTACGAAGGCAACCACACCGCCAACGGACCGTGGCGTGGCACCAAGGCCGACATCTGGGAAGCCGGACATCGCGTGCCGTTCTTCGCGCGCTGGCCCGGTAAGATCGCCGCCGGATCGACCTCCGCCGAACCCATTTGCCACGTGGACTTCTTCGCCACCGCCTCGAAATTGGCCGGCATCGAAATGCCCGCTCCGACCGTCGCCGCGCCGGACAGTTTTGATCTCACGCCGCTCTTCTTCGGCAACGAGTCGAAATTCAAACGCGCCCCGGTGATCCATCATTCGGGCGCCGGGATGTTCGCGATCCGTGAGGGTGATTGGAAACTCATCCTCGGTAACGGTTCAGGCGGACGCCAAGCCCCGAAGGGCAAACGGTTCGAGCCACCGTGGCAGCTCTTCAACCTCGCGCAGGACCCGGGTGAGATGAATGACCTGTTCACGGCTAATCCCAAAAAGGCCCACAAACTCGAAGGCAAACTCCTCCTCATGCTAGCCGACGACCGCAGCCGGTAAGGGGCCGTCAGCCTGCTGGGATGGCCCACGAAAAAACACGAAAGGTGCTAGACCGTCAGCCTGCTATTCTCACGCAAAGACGCGAAGGCGCTAAGTCACTCCCGCCTTCGTCCCGCAGAGCGGGACTATGGCGGACAGGGATGGCGGACTAGGAAGGAACGAAGACGAAACACAAGAGTGCGAAGATGGTGCGCCGCAAGGCGTGCCCCGAAGGGGTGATGACGACGGGTTCCCTTTAGGAAGTCGAAGAACAACAACAAAGCCACTCCAACCGCGGACCAGACGGAGCTGGTCCCTCCCCTTGTCTCGCAAAAGCCTCGGCGACGGCGGATGTCTCGAAGGACCTCACCGAACTAACTGCAGTGGAGTGGTCGCGTTGGGTTCCAGCGGTTGGACGCTGGTCGGCTCATACGAATGGGCGTGGCCTCCGTGCGATACTTCAAAGGTGAGTAACTTCGGCGTCACGGCGTTGTAGTCGTCGGGGGTGATGGACCAACCGCCGTCAGCCATGCGATCGATGCGGCCTTCAAAGGCGCCATCAAAACGCAGCGCGATGGTCGTCTGGCCCGAATCAATTTTAACCACGTCTTGGTTCATCACGATGATGCGACGCACGGCCCCGTCGACGCGGCGCACCCACCAACCGGCGTCATCCGCAATCTTGGTGTCGTGCTCCGGCCAAGCCGCCATTTTCCAGGTCAGCGTATCCACCTGTCCTGGCATATCCTCGATCTCCACCACAAATTTTTCTGCGCTGTCTTCGAGCACGCGCACCTCGGCTTGGCGGGCTTGCTTGTCCACCGACGGCGTCATGACCGTCACCGTCTTGAACGGAAACGTGACCCGGCCGGATTTCAACAGCGCCGGCGCCGGATAGTTCTGCACCGCAGGCAACGGCGTATTATTGCCGAAGGTGCCCACCCAGCCGCGGCCGCCCGGCTGCCAATCGACGGAGCTCGGATACTGGCGCAAAAATGTGGTGCCTTGAAAATGGCTGTCGCCCGTGAGCACCTCGGGTTTCAACTCGTGGCCGAAAACCTGCACCACATCGAGGGATGCGCCGTTCGGGGAGGTTGCGGTCGCCCGATTCGGGGCGGAGAGATCCACTTCGTTGCCGATCCAGAACTGCAGGTTACTCTCCACCTCATGTTCCCCGTCGCCATAAAGCGCATCGAGCATGATCCAGTAGTCTCCTTTGACGAAAAATACGCTGCGCCGCCACATCGCATCGAGCAGGTTGTTGCGGAATTCGTAAGTGCCTTCGAGGAAGTCGTAGACGGGGTTGGTGACCCAACGGTTCTCCAACACATCAAACGCATAGTGCCGGTCCCAGCCCGTGTTCGGATCGATGCCGTTTACGGTAATGACGTTGTGGAGAAACCCGAGTCGCAGGTCGTGACGCGGACCGGGCTCGGCCGACGTGTAGAGCGAGGTGCCCGGATCGACAATGAACGGTGCCCCATCGGCGGAGACCGTGATACTCAGTTTATCTCCGTGCTGGTGGTTGGTGCCGAAGGGTCCCGCGTCCATCGACAGATACTGCGCAGCCTCATCCCAACCATCGCGCATGGCATAGTATCCGCTGAGATAATACGGATTGGATTCGTAAGGAAATGACTGATAACCGTCAGCCCGTTCCCGCACGGCGGGATCGTCGGCGATCCGCCCCCAGTCCGAGCGTCCAAAAAGTTCGTCTCCTTTTCTTAGAATACGATCCCGAATATCGTAGATACCGTGATCGCCGTAGCGGGGAATCCCACGGTCCGGTTTCATCATACCGACATGCGCATCGAAAATCGCTTCGAGCTTGGGTGTGATCCGATCCTTGGCCGGCGAGGCCGGCAGGGACTCATACATCTTGCGACACATCAACAGCGTGCCTTCGGAATACCCGAGCGTGAGTTCGATCAGAAATTCGCGGGGATAAAACGCCATATCCAAAAACCCCTCCAGCAGCGCGGTCGAATCGTTCCGCCAGAACGCAGCAGACTTCGCCTCGGGATACTGCAGCGCCGCGTAAAGAATCGTGCCCGCGTTACCGAGTGTGCCGTTGTGCAGACCGAGGATCTTGTTCGGCACCAACCAGTCCACCTCGTCCCAGGTGTATTGCAGGATGCGCAGGTAATCTTCGTCGGACAGCGACGGTGACTCGCGCAGATGGGCGAGCGTATCGATCCATCGCTTGACCCGCCATTGCAGCAGCACCCAGTTCCATGGGTTCAAATTTGCGTCGACCTGCACATGGAAATTAACCGAATCCGCCAAATCGACGTGTGCGACGAAGTCCATGATATCTCCGACCGCGGCTCGGGCGTAGCGCTCATCTCCCGTGATGTCGTAGGCGGGCAGCAGATAATCAAGATGAGGAAACCGTGAAAGCGTCGCGAATTTTAGCGGGGCATCAAACCACGGCAGCTGATCCGGCATTTCAAACACCCCCGAGCGCTCCGTGATCACGTGGTCGACCGCCAAGTCCGAACGGGCCACATCTTTATCCGACGCGGCTTTATCGAGCGGCACCACCCAAAGAGGAACCAACGGCGCGCGCGATCGGAAGTAGTGCGCGGCGGTCTCGATGATCTGCTCTCGAGCAGGGTTCGATCCCAGATCCGCGATGCTCTGGCTCACTTCACTCGTGGGATCGAGCTGATCAAGGAAACGGGGTAACCAGTCCTCACCGTGGTGATTGGCCGAAGCGGTTGAACTAAGACCGCCCAAGACTAAGGCGAAGGAGAGAGAAAGCGTCCAATTTTTCATAATCAATTACGGGCGACGGCCGGATGAACACCGGGTAGCGCGAGGGGGAATTCCACGACGCCAAACCCAACGCGTTTAAGTCGCCCTAGCGAGAACCGACCTAATGAATATTTCTGAAAGTCGACCGAGCTTACCGAGGTCGCCAACATCAGACTAATCCTCGTTAGATCTCACGAGTTGAAGCCCTGAGACGATCACCCCATGCGTATTGACGTCAGTGATGTGAAGCTCCGAAGAATCGAACCGCCACTACCCCATCATGAATCTCGATCCCCAAGCCACTGCCTTCCTCGCCGAAGTCGCCGCACAAAATCCGCCAAAGTATGAGAACATGCCCGCATCCGAAGGACGGGAGATCTTCACTAGTCTCACCGATATTTTCGGCACCGGCCCGGAGCCAGCAAGCACGCGGGACATTCAAATACCCAACGGACCTCGAGTTCGACTCTATCGCGCCGTCGGCGGTGGGCGGCAACCGTGCGTGATGTATTTCCACGGTGGCGGCTGGGTGCTCGGTGACATCGAAACCCACGATACCCTGTGTCGACGCATCAGTGCGCAAGCCGGCGTGTCGGTGGTATCCGTGGACTATCGCACCGCACCCGACGCGGCCTTCCCGGCGGCAATCGACGATTCCTACGCTGCGACCAAATACATTTCCGAGCAAGCAACAGACCTCCAGATCGATACCTCCCGTATCGCCGTCGCAGGCGACAGTGCCGGAGGCAATCTGGCCGCCGCGGTATGTTCGAAGGCACGGGATAACGCAGGTCCAGCCATCCATTCACAATGGCTCATCTACCCGATCACCGACGCCGATACCGAAACGGCCAGCTACCACAAATTCGCTGATGATCTCGGCCTCACCAGGGACCTCATGGTTTGGTTTTGGGATCAATACGTGCCCAACCCAGACGATCGATCGCATCCACTCGCCAGCCCCCTTCGCGCCGAGTCACTCGCGGGACTCCCACCAGCCTATTTGCTGAGCGCCGGTTACGACGTGCTCTACGACGAGGGTCAGGCTTACGCGCGGAAAATGCAGGCCGCCGGCGTCCCGGTCACCGAACAAACTCACCCGAGCATGCTGCATGGCTTCCTCCATTTCTCAGAACCCTTCGACGAAGCCGCGACCGCCATGACTCAACTCACGACTGCGATGCGGAAGTGGTTCGGTTAGGCAGCACCCACGGGTCTACTTTCGACGGGGGGCCAGATTGGTAGCAGGGTCCCAAGTGCCGAGACCATCGAACTGCTGCGGCTTCAACTGCTGGGTCCATTGTCTCAACTCTTTGCGGAGGCGCTCCGCTTTCCGACGCTCGGCAGTAGCGAGGTCGGTGGTCTCACCTAAGTCTTCGCCCAAGTCGAAGAGCTCCGTGGTGTCGGTTTTGTAGGCCACCTTCAACTTGTCGTCCCCGTGGCGCACCGCCGCATCGCCGCTGCGGATCATCTCCCAGAACAGGTATTCGTGAGGCGCTTCGTCGCGCTCACCCGTCAGGTAAGGGATGAGGTTCACGCCGTCCAGCGGGCGCTCTGCCGCGATCTCAACTCCGGTCACACCCGCCATCGTCCCGAGGATATCCAACGAACTGACCGGGTGCTGGTAGTCGAGCCCGGCGGGCACGTGACCCGTCCAACGCAGTGCGAACGGCACATGCATGCCACCTTCGTAGAGCGTGCCCTTAGTGCCGCGTAAGGGAGTGTTGATCGAGCCGTTGTTGCCGGCCCCACCGTTGTCGGAGATGAAGACCACTAAGGTATTTTCGTCGAGATTATGGCGACTGAGTTCCGCCAGAATACGCCCCACCCCATCGTCTACCGCACTGACCATGGCCGCGTAGGTTTTGCGCAGTGGGTCCTTAATGTGATCGAAACGATCGAGATACTTCTGGCTCGCCTGCATCGGCGTGTGCGGCGCGTTGTAAGCCACGTAGAGGAAGAACGGATCCGCATGATTGCGGGCGATGAAATCAACCGCCTCGTGCGAGAGTTCATCGGTCAGGTATTCGTCGGTTTCGACCGCCACATCGTTGCGCCGCAACTTGGTATTATACCACCCCCCTTTGCGATCGACCGACTCAATGTCTTCGTAAATCAGATCCTCCGGAAAGTAACGATGACCACCGGCGACGAAGCCGTAGAACTCATCAAATCCCTGCACATTCGGCCGAAACTTTGGATGGGTGCCCAAGTGCCATTTGCCGATGATACCAGAGTGATAGCCCACCCGATCCAACACCTCCGCGATGTTGTCCTCCTCGACGGGAAGGCCCGCCATCGGGTCGGCTGGGTTAAGCGTCGGGTTATTCCGAAATCCGAACCGTCCTTGGTAACGCCCCGTCATAAACCCCGCGCGGCTCGGACCACACACTGGATAACTGACGTGACCGTGAGCGAACCGCGCGCCTTCATGAGCGATCCGATCGATGTTAGGTGTGGGTATATCGGTGCAGCCGTTGAAGCCGACATCCCAGTAACCTTGGTCGTCGGTGACGATGAGGACCAGGTTCGGCCGCTCAGAATGGGACGAACCGTGCAAATAACCGGCGGCAAAAAGGGAAAGAAGGAAAACGAGAGTAACACTCATGAGGAAGCGGTGAGCACGGCGCTGTTAAACCACCAAGTCGATCCCGCAGCCAGTGAAGCGATTAGCGTCCGGGCACCACTCCAGCGATAGTTTTCACCGAAGGTAACAAAGAGAACGAAGAGTGCACACCCCGGAACCGAACGAAATCTGGAACCCATGAACTCAGGGCCCCTCTGTGCTCTCTGTAATAAAAACCCTTCCCTCACGGCCCCTTGATTGTCGGCTCGTAAATTCTCCGCCGTTTGTGTTGGTTGAAGCATGCGTCCCCGTCGTCTTCTCCTCGCCCCTCTCTTTGTTCTCACTCTAATCGGGTCCACGGTCACGACCATTGCGGCCGATTCCAACCCCGCCCAAGCCGGGTTCAATCTCGCCGAATCCGACGCCAAGGCCATCGCTATTGCCGATGCCACCATGGTCGCCATGGGTGGACGCAAGGCGTGGGACAATACCCGCCACGTCACGTGGCGCTTCTTTGGCAACCGGCTCCACGTCTGGGACAAGTTCACCGGCGATCATCGCTTCGAAAACAAAGACGTCACGGTTCTCTCTAACCTGAACACCGGTGAAGGCCGCGCCTGGAAAGCGGGCGTCGAAATCACCGACCGCACCGAACGCTCCGAAGCCCTCACCTCCGCCAAAGGCGCCTGGATCAATGACGCCTACTGGCTCGCCATGCCCTACAAACTCAAGGACTCCGGCGTGACGCTCCAATATGTTGGCGTGAAAGACGACCCCGCCGGCGCCACGTGCGACGTCCTGCAACTCACCTTCCAAGAGGTCGGCAACACGCCAGACAACAAATACAACGTCTACGTGGACCAAGACACCGGCCTTGTTTCCCAATGGATGTTCTGGCACAAATTTGACGACGCCGAAGCCCGCGATCTCGGCCCGTGGACCGACTGGAAAAAGCACGGCGACATCCTCCTCGCTCACGGCCACGGCAAACGCGACCACACCGATATTGGCGTCTTCCAGGTTCTTCCCGCATCCGTCTATTCTGACCCGGCCGCCTTCGTTATTGCCGACCATAAATAAACCCGGAGCCACCCGCCGATCTTTGTTTTGGGCCACCGCCAAGATATCGCCATCGGCCTAGGGATCTGGGCGGCCCAACTAACGGCGAAAAGCGGCGCGACGAGGAGCATGCGTCACTACAAGTCCGACGAACTCGGTTGCCCGAATTGATCACCGTCGAAATGTATCGGGGCGTATTGGTCTCCTGGAAATTGGGGACTAAACCCCTGCTAGCGCGGTCAGTAAAGTAACCGGACCCGAAGATCGAATCAGCCTGCGAGATTGGGGGCTAAGAAAAAGTTTTCCGAATTCTGCAACTTTGGAGCCCTCTCGTGCGTCCTCTCTACATACAGAACGTAAACTTTAAAAAACAAAACATCATGAAAACTTCCCTTATCCTCTTCGCCGCCACTACCCTCACTCCCTCCTTGATCCTCGTAGGTCTCGGCATCACCGCCGCCTTCAGTATCGCCACCATCGTCGGAGTTTCCGCCATGATGGTTCAGGACTACCGGCCTAAACTTTCCTACCACCACGAGCTGGTAAACGTGAGTCACGCCAAACGCGTCGAAACTCACCCGTTGGCCGCGTAATTACTCTCAACTGGCTAGTCCAGTCGTTCATAACCCCGGGTCGATCTCTCATGAGGTCACTCGGGTTTTTTGGATCCGGTCTTCGCACTGCTAAACAACGCCCCGATCCCATGGATCCGAATCTCTATTTTTTGCGTCCGACCTCCCTCAGTCCAATGTTCGTATTACGAACATTGGACTGAGGGATCATCGAGGCCCAAAATGACCCCACCGTTGTGTTGCTGCGACTCGACCCGGTGATGCGCTTCAACGACTGCGGATATTCTCAAGAAACAACGAATCCGGATTTTTAGATTTCGCGTTCGCTACCTTCTTATTGCCCAAATAACGATCGCCTGCGATTAAGACCGAATCCCAACGTGACCTATCGGGTTTTGTTTGGACTGTGCCGAGATTTCCCTTGCTGGCCACAGCGCTTGATCCCAAAAACGCCGCCCTTTTATTTGCTCATGATGCCTCCCTCCGAACGCCAAACCATCTCCCTCACGCTCATCGACATTTACGGGGGCACCCAGACTCGCGTGGCCACCAACGACGACGCGATCGAGAGCTACGCCGAGGAGATGATGCAGGGCGCGGAGTTCCCCGCCATCACACTCTACTACGACGGCACCAAGTATTGGTTGGCTGACGGATTCCACCGCTTACTCGCAATCAAGCGTAACGGCGGTAACTCCATCGAAGCCGATGTCCAACCCGGTAGCCGCTCTGACGCGCTCAAGCACGCCCTCGGAGCCAACGCCACCAATGGCCTTTACCGCACCAACGCCGACAAACGTAATGTAGCCGACATTGCGCTGCGGGAATGGCCCGACCTCTCCAATGCCTACCTCGCCGACGTCTGCAAAGTTTCCGGCGAACTCGTGCGCAAAATCCGCACGGAGCTCACCGAGAGCGGACAAATTGCCAAGGCCGAGCGCGTCACGGGGCGCGACGGCAAGGAATACCCGGTGGGCGTCGATCGCCAGGCTCGTGGTAAATCCGAAAATTCTTCCAGTGACGAAAAAGTCGGCGAGCGCGACGAGGACCTCGGCGGAAGTTCCGGCAAAGCAGCCGGGGGCGGTGGATTCTCCCCTGGCAAGGGCGACCCGGGTGCCACCGGTGGGTCGACCAACGAACTCGAACTCGAGGCGCGTTCCATGATCCGTAAAGGCGAGATGAATCCGTTTGAGCTCCCGAAGCTCATGAGTGCCACCGCGCACGACTACGCGGCGACGGTGGTCACCTTACTCGACGGGATGAAGCCCGAGATCAAAAACCGCACCGACGGCCTCATGCGTCTGCGTCGCTGGATCGACAAAGCCCTCGCCGGCGAGAACGCACCGAATTCGCTCGACGACGTGTAGCTGCGGGAAGTCGGGAAAGTCCAACTGAGTCGATCTTCGGATCTTGCGGTCGGGCCTCTCGTTCTCAGTCAGACGTTGTCTTCACGGTTGAGATCACCGGTATCGGCTAATTGTGTCACTCGGTTGCAGCAGAACAATACGAGATCACATGCGCTCACTTAATATTGCGCCCCATATCCTGTCGGAGAAACCGGGTCTCTACGTCCTTAACAAACCACCTGGGTGGCCCACCACGGGACGTAACTTAGCCGACCACGATTGCATCCAGTTTCACCTGATGCGGCATCATGGCGGCATGGTGTGGGCCCTGCATCAACTCGATGCCGACACATCTGGACTGTGTTTCTTCACCACCAACAAAAACTGGGTGCAACCGATCAAAGACCTCTGGAGCCAGGCTAGCACCTCCAAGGACTACATCGCTCTCGTTCATGGCGTTCCCGATTGGGCATCGACCGAAGTGGTTCAGCCCATTGGTAAAGATGAGCTCGGGAATTTGGGGGTGCATTCATCAGGTAAGACCGCCCGCACCGCTTTCGAGGTTCTCGATCGAAACAACGGGTATAGCCTACTCCGCGCCCGCCTGTTCACCGGACGCACCCACCAAATCCGGGTCCACTTAGCGCATATCGGACATTCATTGGTGGGTGAAGAATGGTATCGGTCGCCACCGTGCACGCTTCACCCCCGGCAAGCACTGCACGCTTATCGCCTTCGTCTTCCCAAAAATCCATTACTCACGGGAAAGGTCTACGAGGCTCCGATGCCAGCAGACCTTCAAGCCCTAGCCAAGCAACTCGGCTTTAGCTACGAATAAACCCTCATCCGCGGGAGCAACTCGGGCTACCCGGGAGAAGAACCCAATCAGCCCTCTCTCGCAACCGGTCCCTACCAATTCTTGAAAACGGGCAACCATCCAGGGTCATGTTGAATTGCTGACCCGATGGGATTGCCGTCGAACTAACACCCTAGTCTTGAGACTCGACCCGCACTCCGAACGACTTTCGGTAAATATGCCTGAGAGCCCAAAGACGCATTGCGGAGGACACGAAATAGACTTACTTTGAGCCCCTGAATTTGCGAAATAATACCCTGGATCCACTACGTTTTGGACTATGAAATCTCTTTGACGCACAAATTTCTCCAAGGCCACAAGCCTGAGTGTGTTCGGGTCATTCGTTTTTTTTCGTTTCCGCCTGTTCGCATCTAAAGCCCGTCGATAAGGCACCAGAATATGCCTTACCGGTTGGGCGAAGCGCCCTATGGATCGAAATCGTCCAACAGATTTCCGGCGACTGGGTGATGCCGCTGAACACCGAAAACAAAGCGATGGAATGGCGGCTCCGCGCAATCGACAGCGCGACATCGTCCATCGATCTCCAGACTTTCCTGTGGGACGACGACCCGCTCGGTTTGGCCGTAGTCCGCCATCTCTTCGACGCAGCAGATCGCGGTGTTCAGATTCGAATTCTCTTAGACGACAGCTTCACTGTCACCCATGAGGAAGCGATCCGAGACATCGACCTGCACAAAAATATCGAGCTGAGTATCTACAATCCATTCAAGCGAAGCAGTGACGATATCGCTCGCCGACTGCTCCTGAATCTGGGCGATTTTTCCCGACTGGATCATCGGATGCACAACAAAGCACTGATCATCGATAATCGGATCTCCATCATCGGCGGTCGAAACTTGGCCAACGAATATTTCGGAGATCACGAGCTCTCCAATTTTCGAGATCTCGAGTTAATCACCGGCGGTCCCCATGTTCAGGAGACGAGTAACCTCTTCAATCTGTTCTGGAATAATCCATGGACTTTCCCCGAGTCGAAAATCATTTCCGATACCGACGCGTTCATGACGCCGACGGAATTCACGGCTTGGTTGAATAAGAGCGCGCCCCGCACCTTCCAAGAAACACCGGCAACACGAAGACTGGCCTGGGAAACCCTTATCCAGAGAGCGCTCCCTTCAAAAATCACCCTCTTCGCCGACATCCCCGCCCTCGATAATCCCTCGCTTCACGACGAACTGCCTACTCAGCTGGCAGCAGAATTGATCAAGGTCATCGAAATGGCCCAAGAGGAACTGATTCTTGTATCTGCATATCTGATACCTACGGAAGAATTTGAGACCGCCGTCGAGCGCGCTGAAAAACGCGGTGTGAGTGTGCGTATTCTGACGAATTCCATGCGATCAAACAATCACCTCGCGGCCCACAGCGCGTATCGCAAACACATCCACCGATTGATCGTCCACGGTGCCGACGTTCACGAAGTCAGGGCCTTCGCCAAAGATCGGCACATCTACATGCAAACGCCGGTTGATGAAAACACCTCGGCCTGCATGCAAAATTCTTGATCGTAGACGATACGATCACCTTCGTCGGAAGTGCTAATTTGGACGCACGCTCTCTTCGGTTGAATACCGAGATGGGTTTGCTGATCGAAAGCGCAGAGCTTAACCAGGAGATTCGCGAATTCATCAAGGTCGACTTCGACAAACGCAACGCCTGGCACTTACAGCCTCAGCCGGATGGATCAATCCGATGGGTCTCCGACGATGAGTCCCTTTCCCGCCAACCTGCTGATTCGCATCTTCAACGTTTGGAAAACTGGTTCATCGGGATGCTCCCAATCGAAAGTGAGATGTAGCACGGAGGCCTCACGAGAGAGCAATCTAGTCAGGCCCTTTACCTGAATATATCAGGTAATTCGCCATCACCGGTTTTCTCTCCGGCTAGGAGCCAGCTTAGATTGAACCGCGCGACTTTGGATTTCTCTTCACTTTCAAAGTTGAGGTAGATCCAGCCTGCACTGGGCGTTCCGTGGCGGCCCGCCGCCAACGAAGAATATGCTGATGAGCCATCAAACACCAACCGTTTGATCGGCCACGTTTTCCCGCCATCAAAACTGGCCCAGACCGTGGCCCGTTCACGCTTAGCTTCGGCGGTGTCGATATTTGAAAAGAGGAGAATGTCTTGCTGGGCGACCGGCAGTCTCACGAGACCGCCCATACATCCGTAGGAACGGTTTTGGTGGCCGTCCGGCAGGATTTCGACGATCCGGTAGTCGGTCCAAGTATGGCCGCCATCGTCGCTCCAGGCTTCGCGACGCCGGGTGTTCTGTGGGCGTTCCTGCCAATGCACTCGACTGTTGTAGTAGATGCGACCGTCCGAGAGCTCCGCCACTGCGGCTTCACCGGTGCCGTTTTCCGGAAACTGTTCACTGGTTTGCCAGGTCAATCCGCCATCGTCGGAATATACCGCATTCGTGTAGTGAGTATACCAAATCGAATCGGGGCGATTCCCCTCCCCATAAAACCGGGAAGGACGCAGTAGCCGCCCTTTGTGCGCTCCGTGCTGCAGGGATATGCCATGCTCATTCATATGCATGGAGGGTAAATTACCCTGACTGTCCGGAAGAAATTTTGGTTTTTCAGACTGCCAGGTTTGACCGTCGTCACGGCTCCGGAAAACCGTAATGGGTGCGGGCGGATGTCCGGACTCGGAAAAGATAAGAATGTCACCCGACGTCTCGTCGACGGTTGTGCCGCCACCTTGGAATGCCTGGCGCGCGACGAGAATTTCACCCTGCCACGTATTACCCCCATCCTCACTCCGCCGGACCCGCATCTGTTCGCTGCCCCAAGTCGCGACGAGCGTGCCCAGCGTGGTGACCACGATATTGGGGAAGCGCTCGCCCTCAAACAGAGGGCGGATATCCAGAACCGATTCCCGGAGAAACGGAGTGATTGGCCCATCGGCGGCCATCAATAGCCTCGGCAAAAGTAGGGTGAAAAGAACCAGTGTTTTCATAGTTTGATCAAATCGGGAAGGTCCAGGTTACGGCAAAGGCCGGGTTCTTCCGCTGTTAATGTAGGATCTTAGATGACATCGTCGACTATGACGGGGTAGACCCAACGATGAAGGCAGTCTGCTCCTTGTTAACCCTAATCCCTCGCTTTGACAAAAAGACCCTCAGCGAACTAGGAGCGAACCTACTCCGCTGATTGGGGTTAGCCCTCTCGCCATCTCAGAGTTGCTTCGCCAATCCCGAATCCAAAAGCTGAATAGCCCACCCGCAGAAAAGGACTTTACCGCGAAAGAAAGCCTTTGATTGGTTGCCACCTCATGAATTTAAACTGCACTGCCACACTCATGCTATCGCTGAATGCTGCAGTAACGGCTGACCCTATCCCTTATGTCTAAGCTTCCTCCTCATTATCAGTTTACTGACCTGTCCGATTACGGACGGAGGCCGGCGAGGAAGATCGCGATTGCCTTGCAGCACACATCCGTGACGCCGGTGCACGTCACGAGCTGGTTTATCCTCTCCGGAATCCTCGCTATCATTTGTATGCTGATGGGGTATAACATCGCTGCAGCATTCTTCTTAATTCTGAAGTCTGTGCTCGACGCGGCTGATGGCGAATTATCGAGAGTCAAAAATCAACCATCATACGTTGGCAGATACTACGATTCGATCGCTGATATCATCTTAAATTTCCTTTTTCTGATCACCTTGTGGCACATCACCGGCGCTTCACTGTGGCACGTCGGATTGGCCTTCATTGGAATTCAACTGCAAGGCACCCTGTACAACTACTACCATGTGATCCTGCGTAGTAGCGTTGCTGGGGATACCACCAGTCGAGTTTTCGAAGACCACGCGCCCGTGGCCATGAAGGGTGAAAATCAGCGAACCGTTAATCTGTTCTACCGCATCTATGACACCCTCTATATCGTTTTCGACAAAACGATTTACTACCTCGATAAAAACGCCACGCAGTGCGAACCGTTTCCGAGATGGTTCATGACTTTGCTTTCCACGTTTGGCCTGGGGTTTCAGCTATTGCTCATGGCCGCCTTTCTGGCCGCTGGTCTTGAGCACGCCATCGTCCCATTTTTCATCGCATACTCCGGATTGATTTTGGTGTTTATTGCGATTCGCCGGTGGGGACTGTAAATTACCTCACCTTGCCTCCCGGCTGCCGGCTAAAACCGATTCCCTCTCGGCAGGAGGGTAGCCGAATCCTTTTGGGTGCCTCATTGCAAATTTGTCCGGTTTCCGAATCCTCTGCTTGGTCATGCCATGGAATACCCCTCCGGAAATTGATCTATTGAATCAAAACCCCTCCAGTGCCTCCGGAACTGAGGGTGGTCCCGGTTACAAAATGACCGGACGCAGGTGTGGCGTGGTCGCGATGCTTGCGCTGTCGATCTCAAGGATAACCGTCAACGCCGATACGACCACGTCGGAGTCATGGACGAGCGCGTTGAGTGCTACCTTTGATGAGTTGGTGCGGGAGGGGGCGGAAAGTTTGTCCGCGTATGCCAATCGGATAAACGTGCCCTTGTGATGCGCAAAGTAGAGGTAGTATTTTCCGAGCGGGTTTTTCACCCAGGCGGGCACCCGGATCAGGCTGGGACCATTTATTTTATCTCCGAGAGTGCGGGAGGCACTCGCATCGATGATCGGGTTTTCGGCAAACCGAGTGTTTTCAACCTCTGCACCTGGAAGGACTGCCACGGGGGTGACCAGTGCCAGAATCAGCAAAGTGCCGCAGGAGGAGGAGCCGAACCATTTCATCAATCAGTTCACCTTAGGGAATACGGAGCGGAGGGAAATTGAAATTTCGCTTAACTGTTCCAATAAAGCGACCGCGCCCTACGAGGGCTCAACGTCTATGAGTTAATGGTGACTGAAATGAGAGGGGCGATTTCGATCCGACGAAACTCGAACGGATCGTTTGAGTGCCTCTTGATTTTACGATTCGAATGAAAGGGTGGCCAGATTAAGAATCGGTTTGGCCGCATCGTTTGACGAAACCAGAAACCTGCCCCTTGACCCAAAAAACACCTCAATGCATCAGACCCGGCGCCTCGGCGTCTTTCCGGGATTGCCTGCTTTGTCCACCGAAGCTTTAGCGAAGAATGATACCCGCGCCACTCGTCCTTCAAAAATCTCGCCGTTTCTCTGGTTTTGATTGGCGAATCAGGTCAATCGCGCCACTAGTAAAACGTGCGTCTAGCGTCCGTTGATCTCATAGGTTCGAAGCAGTCTCTTCGACTCCTCCTTTCCGGACTCCTGATCTCCATCATTGGGACGAGTATCCCTGTCGTAACCGCTCAAGAGCTGATCCGTTCCGAACCGGTTTCCGCTGACGAGCCGCGTGCGTTCGACGTTGCCCACGCCCTCTACCTTCGAGGGGACCACGACGCAGCGCTCACCCTAACTCGGGAACGCTTGGACGCCCAAGCCGGCACCGAAGAATGGTGGCGGCTGGAAGCTGAAATCCTCCTCCTCACCGGCCGCTATGCGGACGCCTACACCCGTCTCACTCTCGCCGAAACGGAGTTACCCGACAGCCTCTGGGTCATGATGCTGCAAAAAGAAGCGGCTCGATACATTCCCCGCGTCCACCGCGAATCGATCTATACCCAGAGAGAAATTGTCGAGGCCATCAACTACGCCGCTTACCGCCGAGGTCGCGAGGCCACCCAGGAGCCGGAATTTCTCGCTGCCATCAGTTTGGCGGCCTTACGCGCCGACGTGGAGCCCAAGCTGGTCTTGGAAAATTTCCTCAAGCCCGCCCAACAAGGTGACTCCCCGTCCCGCGACGCCTTCCTCATCGCCGGTCAACTCGCGCTCGACAAACAAGATCCCGCCCTCGCCTCTCGCACCTACCGCGCTGGCCTGGAACATTTCCCGTCCGATCCCGACCTGCTGGCCGGTTACGCCGCGTCCTTCCGCGACAGCGACCGCCAGCAAATGGTCGCCCTGATTCAAGCCTCCCTCGCCAAGAACCCCCGCCAGATCCAAGCCCGCTTACTCATGGCCGAGCACCAAATGAGCGCCGAAGACTTTGGCGCCGCTCAGCTGGAAATCTCGCAAGTTATCCTCCTCAATCCCCATCACCCCAAAGCCAACGCCTTACTCTCGGCTATCGCACTCCTCCAAAACCGCGACGAGGACGCCGCCCGCCACCGTGCCACCGCCTTCACCCACTGGGCCACCAATCCCGAGGTCGACCACGTCATCGGCCAACAACTCTCCCATCGCTACCGCTTTCGCGAAGGTGCCGCCGCTCAACGCGCCGCCCTCGATGCCTCGCCCGTTTACGTTCCCGCTCAAGTCCAACTCGCCCGTGACCTCCTCCGCCTCGGCGAAGAAGAGGAAGGCTGGTTGTTCGCCGACCGCGCCCACGAACGCGACGGCTACAACATCGACGCCTTTAACCTCACCACGCTCCGGGATCGCATCGACGACTTCGCCCTGTTGGAGAGCGATCACTTCCGCCTCCGCATGAGCCCCGAGGAAGCCGCTATCTATGGCGACCGTGCCCTCGCCCTCCTCGAGGAGGCCCGCATCGATCTTACCGCCCGCTATGGCCTCGAGCTACCCAAACGCACCACCGTCGAAATCTATCCCAATTCTCAAGACTTCGCCGTGCGCACCTTTGGCATGCCCGGCGTCGGTGGTTATCTCGGGGTCTGCTTCGGCTCGGTCTTCACCGTCAACAGCCCCGCCACCTCCCAAGCAAATTGGGAGTCCGTTCTGTGGCACGAATTCGCTCACGTCATCACCCTCACCATGAGTGACAATCGCATGCCGCGGTGGCTCAGCGAGGGCATCTCCGTCTACGAAGAGATCCAGCGCAATCCCGCCTGGGGCCAACGGATGTCTGCCGACTACTATCGTCGCATCGTGGCCGAGAAAATCCATCCCGTCAGCCGCATGAGCGCTGCCTTCATGGAAGCCGAAGACCAAGCCGGCACCATCTTCGCCTACTACCAATCCT